>Ga0302347_1000329_pt1 | contig 82462 bp, 76 predicted proteins | sample PhyWR1_FD_202178 | JGI IMG/M metagenome (GOLD analysis project Ga0302347, IMG submission 202178) | Leaf surface microbial communities from wheat plants in UC Gill Tract Community Farm, Albany, California, United States - DLSL W.R1 (v2)... | ecosystem: Host-associated > Plants > Phyllosphere >... | reverse complement strand
TTATATGATGGATAATGCCGGGATATAGAGAGACCCGACTCTTTTAATCTTTCAAGGAGCAAAGAATGTTAATTCTGACTCGTCGAGTTGGTGAGACCCTTATGATTGGCGATGAAGTGACCGTGACAGTGCTTGGGGTAAAGGGAAACCAAGTTCGCATAGGTGTGAATGCCCCGAAAGAAGTTTCCGTGCATCGCGAAGAAATCTACCAGCGTATTCAAGCTGAAAAGTCTCAACAAACAAACTTCTAAGCATAAAGCGTCTCGCTTGATTAAATCGCGAGGCGCGTCTTACTCCCTTTCTAGTGTCTCTTTTTGTTATATTTTCATTCCTCGTTGTTTTTTTCTTTGTTGTTTTACCTCTTTGTATGCCTTCTCTGGTTCTTTATCTTTGACCTTCCCCCCTGTTTGCTACTGCTTTTTGAGCTGATTTTGTTTTTCTATCCCCTTTTTTGCTACCTTCTGCCCCCTGATTTGCCTGATAGACGCTATTTTTATTGCTGCTGATAACAGGCTCAATACAAACTCACCTGCTGATAAAACACTCTTTTTGCCGTCATAACGCACTAATTGACTGGGAATTGTGCAATCAGATAATACTCTGGAAAAAATGTTTGACTTATAAACCGGGGAAAGTAATATGTGCGCCATCGCAGCGACGAAGAGCAGATAGCAAGTTCTTCAGAGCAACTCGAAAGAGGCGTGTCTCGCAAGAGGCGTGTGGTGAGGTGGCCGAGAGGCTGAAGGCGCTCCCCTGCTAAGGGAGTATGCGGTTAATAGCCGGGGTTCGAATCCCCGCCTCACCGCCATTTTGCATCCGTAGCTCAGCTGGATAGAGTACTCGGCTACGAACCGAGCGGTCGGAGGTTCGAATCCTCCCGGATGCACCATATTTTAACAATGCTGAAGTTTAGTGCTTTAACATTGATTGGGAAGTAAAGCAGTACCTGATGCATCCGTAGCTCAGCTGGATAGAGTACTCGGCTACGAACCGAGCGGTCGGAGGTTCGAATCCTCCCGGATGCACCATATTTAACAATGCTAAAGCTCAGTGCTTTATCGTTGGTTGGGAAGTAAATCAGTATCTGATGCATCCGTAGCTCAGCTGGATAGAGTACTCGGCTACGAACCGAGCGGTCGGAGGTTCGAATCCTCCCGGATGCACCATATTTTTCTTATCAAACCCTCCTCAGTTTCTTTTTTCATAATAAAAACCCCATATTATTCGTTATCTGTCAGTAAAAACTTCTCTCTTATTGTCTTTTATCAAACCAAATTATTCGTATGACCCGTATCATCCACAAGGCTTTAACTTGGAGTTATTCTGTGGATTATCTCTTGGGGATGATGACGAATCCTCTTGTTACAATAAGCGACAATATTAACCGTTTACGCTAAAGTAACCCCCCGGCATTTTATAATGTGAGAGATGAGATGTACGAACGCTACGATGGGTTAATCTTCGATATGGACGGCACCCTTCTGGACACGGAACCAACACACCGTAAAGCCTGGCGTATCACGCTGGAGCGTTATGGTATGGATTACGATGAAGATTCGATGGTAGCACTGAATGGTTCGCCGACTTGGCGTATTGCACAGGCGATTATTGACCGTCATGATAGCAATCTCGATCCTCATCATCTTGCTGGTGAAAAGACCAAGGTATTACGAGGTATTTTACTGGAGACCGTACGTCCACTTCCTCTGATTGAGGTCGTTAAAGAGTGGTATGGTCGCCGACCTATGGCAATAGGTACTGGCAGTGAAAGCAGCCTTGCTTTAGCTCTACTTGATCATCTGGACTTACGAAAGTACTTTGTCGCAGTGGTTACGGCCGATGATGTACAGCATCATAAACCTGCACCGGATACTTTCTTACGTTGTGCTGAACTTATGGGTATCGTACCTGAGAAATGTCTGGTATTTGAAGATGCTGATTTTGGTATCCAGGCTGCACATCGGGCAGGCATGGATGCCGTAGACGTGCGTGTGCTGTGACGGACATGTTGTCATTCGTTTCTCTTTTCACCAGTAGTTTCCTGAGCGCCACATTACTTCCGGGTAGCTCCGAAGCAGTACTGGTGGCATTGTTGATTGCGGGAGTAGGGCCGGTATGGGCACTTATCTTAATAGCAACAATCGGTAATAGCCTTGGTGGTATGACTAACGTTATTCTGGGGCGTTTTTTTCCTCAGCGTATACAGTCACGCTGGCAAGGAAAAGCAAAAGATTGGTTGGCTCGCTTTGGCCCGGCAACACTCTTGCTGAGCTGGGTGCCACTGATTGGCGATTTACTGTGCCTGCTGGCAGGATGGTTACGCTTGAGCATGGGGCCGGTAGTCTTCTTCTTGTGCCTGGGTAAGGCACTGCGTTATATCATTGTCTCGGTAGTAACGTTACAAGGGATAGCCTGGTGGCACTAATGGCGTGGTATGTACATTTATAACCGGCAAAAAAATATGCTTATTACAATAAATTCAACAGGCGGGAGGTCAATTTGATCCCGGACGTATCGCAGGCGCTAGCCTGGCTGGAAAAACATCCTGAAGCAGTAACAGGCATTGGTCGTGGTCTGGAGCGCGAAACCCTTCGTGTCACTCCCGAAGGGGAACTGGCAACTACCGGGCATCCAGAAAGTCTGGGCTCAGCATTGTCACATAAGTGGATAACTACTGATTTCGCAGAAGCTCTCCTGGAATTTATTACTCCGGTCGATAACAATATCGATCATATGCTAACGTTCCTTCGCGACATTCATCGTTATACAGCGCGTGAGCTAGGTGATGAACGCATGTGGCCGCTCAGTATGCCGTGTTACATCGGCGACGGGCAAAATATAGAATTAGCACAATACGGCAGTTCTAATATCGGGCGCTTTAAAACGCTCTATCGTGAAGGTTTAAAAAACCGTTACGGTACGCTGATGCAGACTATCTCTGGCGTGCACTATAACTTCTCACTACCACTGTCGTTCTGGCAGGCTAAATGTGGTGTTGAAGATATCCAGAGCGGCAAAGAGACCATCTCTGATGGCTATTTCCGGCTGATCCGTAACTATTATCGCTTTGGCTGGGTCATTCCTTATCTTTTCGGCGCATCACCAGCAATCTGTTCCTCTTTCTTACAAGGGAAACCGAGCACGCTGCCGTTTGAAAAAACGCCTGGAGGCATGTATTACTTGCCTTATGCAACCTCATTGCGCTTGAGTGATCTTGGGTACACTAACAAATCACAGAGTGCATTGGGTATCACCTTCAATAATCTTGAGACCTATGTAAAAGGCTTGAAGGCAGCGATTCGTACCCCCTCTGAAGACTATGCCAAAGTCGGTTTAATGAAAGACGGCAAACATCTGCAGATCAATACTAATGTGCTACAGATTGAAAATGAACTGTACGCGCCTATTCGTCCTAAGCGTGTCACTCGTGATGGTGAATCACCTTCTGACGCTTTATTACGCGGTGGTATTGAGTATATCGAAGTTCGTTCACTGGATATAAACCCCTTCTCGGCAATAGGCGTTGATGAGCAGCAAATCCGTTTTCTTGACCTGTTTATGATCTGGTGTGCTCTGGCGGATGCACCTGAGATGAGCAGTGAGGAACTGTTATGTACTCGTGGTAACTGGAATCGCGTGATTCTTGAAGGGCGCAAACCAGGTCTGACGCTTGGTATCGGCTGTGAAACTGCCCAGCACCCACTTGCTGAAGTCGGACACGGATTATTTGCTGATTTGAACCGAGTCGCTGAAGTTCTTGATGGAATTGCTGGCAACCAGGATTATCAGCAGGTTTGCGCTGAGCTAGTTAACTGTTTTGATGACCCGTCACAAACCTATTCTGCACGTATATTACAATCGATGATTGAAAAGGGTATCGATGGTACAGGTTTGGAGTTGTCTGCGCAGTATCAGCAGGAGCTGATTTCAGAGCCGTTAGAAATACTGACGACTGAGCAGCTAGAGAATGAACGTGATGCGTCATGGCAGCGTCAACGGGCTATTGAAGCCAGTGATTCTGAGTCATTTGATAGTTGGCTGGAAAAAAATAGCTGATAGAAAAAGAAATGGCCACATACTTGTGGCCAAAAATTCATCGCTGAATCCAGGGATGATGATAATAAATGCGCGTCTTTCACATACTCAGACTCGTACAGGAAAGAATAGTTTCATTTATTTTTAAAAAATTCACTTATTGGAGGTAATGAGATGCCATTGTTGGATAGCTTCACCGTAGATCATACACGTATGGATGCTCCAGCTGTTCGTGTAGCGAAAACGATGCATACGCCTCACGGCGATACCATTACTGTGTTTGACCTGCGTTTCTGTATTCCAAATAAAGAAGTGATGCCAGAAAAAGGGATACATACACTGGAGCACCTGTTTGCTGGTTTTATGCGTGATCACCTTAATGGTAATGGTGTTGAAATTATCGATATCTCACCTATGGGATGTCGTACTGGTTTCTACATGAGTCTGATTGGTGTACCTGAAGAGCAGCGTGTTGCTGATGCATGGCTTGCAGCAATGGAAGATGTGCTGAAGGTCAAAGAACAGAAGCAGATCCCTGAACTGAACGTGTATCAGTGCGGAACCTGGCATATGCACTCTCTGGAAGAAGCGCAGAATATCGCCCGTCACATTATTGAACATGGTGTGGGTGTTAACAGTAATGAAGCTCTGGCGTTGCCAAAAGAGACGTTAAAGGAACTGCACATCTAGTACGTTCTGCTAACGATATTTTAAGAGGCTCATACAGCGTATTGCAATGGGCCTTTTTCTTGCCTGGGCCTCAATAGATGCTGTTATTATCGATGTGTTTGCAGGCGGACATATTATCTTTTTGTCTTTGAAGCCATGTTTGCTTTAGTGATTTTATATAATACATGTTTAGCCAGATAATGATCAGCGGCTAAGGTGGGATGCATAAAATCCCCTTGTTTCACCATTCCCAGACGCTTCATCAGCCTCTCCGACTGCGTATTATGAGCCGCGGTAAACGAGACCACTTCATCAAGGTTTAGCTGATTAAAGGCAAAATCCAGCGCGTGAGTTGCTGCTTCTCGGGCGATACCCTGCTGCCAGAAGGATTTTGCTAAACGCCAGCCAATTTCTGTGCAAGGCGAAAAATCGAAGCGATCAGCCTGATGCAGTAATCCAACCGTTCCAACAAACTCCCCCGTTGATTTTAGTTCTACTGCCCAAAATCCCCAGCCATCATTGTTATCAATAATATTTTTAAAGCGGTTCGCTAGATTATCGCTTTCCTCACGGCTAAGTGATGCAGGAAAATAGCGCATCACATCAGGGTCGGCATTCAGTTTAGCAAATGGCTCCAAATCACTTGTCTGCCATTGTCTGAGGATCAAACGCTCTGTTTCTACCATATTGAACTCCTCTGCTTACATCAAATCTTTAATGTATCAATGACGACTCTCAGGGCGGGCGACACATTACGATGAGGGTAATACAGAAATGAACCATCCAGGCTAAGGCTATATTGCTGTAAGACTCTGATAAGCACTCCTCGCTTTAAATCATCTGCAATAAGCTCTTCAGGGACATAACCTAATCCTAAACCCAGTCTGGCGGCTTCTGCTTCCATATAACTATCAGAAAAAATCCATTTTCCCTCTGGGTTATGGGTGACTTTTTTATCGTTTTGATTGAATTCCCACTGATAAGTATTGCCATCACCAAACTGGTAAGCAATACAGGGATGCATTACTAAATCAGCTGGCACTTGCGGAAAACCGTAGCGACGAAAATGTTCGGGTGTACCGACGACGGCCATTTCCATATCCGGGGTAATGCGTACTGCAACCATACCATTACTCACATCAGATCCCAGACGTATACCAGCATCGAATCTTTCAGCGATTATATCAACGAAGCGACTTTCACTGATCAGTTCAAGCCGGATATCAGGGTAATGTTGTTTAAATACCGCGAGCTTTGGCAGAAGATATTTATCAATAGCATGCTGGCTGGCATTGATACGTACAGTACCGGATGGGGTCTGGCGATAATGTGCCAGTGTGGCAAGCCCTATATCTAACGCATCAAACCCAGACTCTGCTGTCTGGTAGAGTTGCTCTCCTGCCTGGGTTAACGATAATTTTCGTGTAGTACGGACCAGGAGTTGTACACCTAGCCTCTCTTCAAGTTCACGAACTGAACGGCTGATCCCTGATTGCGCAAGACCAAGTCGTTGTGCTGCTGCTGTGAAACTCCCTTCACGTACAACCTGCATAAACAGATAGAGTTCATTATAATTTTCCCGTTTCGCCATCACGATATCCCCAAGCATCTTGTCAAAAATCATACATATTATTACATATCGATTTATACCAAAATGATATTAATCCTAGCACTTATTCCCCTCTAATCAGCACTAGTTTTGCTAATTATAATGATCGCATTGCAATAAAGTATTGCAGCATTTTCCGTATGAGAGCTGTGCCTTATAACTTATTTTTCAGGATACTTTTATGAATGCTTTCGCCAGAAAATTGACAGATATTATACCTGCCATGCTGCTACTCGCATCATTAAGTGGAGTAACAACAATGAGCTATGCTGAATCAAAGAATCCCAATGCGCCTGTTTCGATGGTAACAAAATGGGATAAAACCTTTGCTGAGAGCAATAAAGTTGATCACCGTAAAGTCACATTCCAGAACCGTTATGGAATAACCTTAGTGGGAGATTTATATATTCCCAAAGACCATGGAGATAACAAACTTGCAGCTATTGCAATCAGTGGTCCCTTTGGTGCGGTCAAAGAACAGTCCAGCGGTCTGTACGCACAGACCCTGGCAGAGCAGGGGTTTGTCACGTTAGCCTTCGATCCCTCTTATACAGGAGAAAGTGGCGGTCATCCTCGTAATACCGCCTCTCCAGATATAAACACTGAAGATTTTAGTGCCGCGGTTGATTTTCTTGGTTTACAAAAAGAGGTGGATCGTAATCGTATTGGTCTGCTTGGTATTTGTGGCTGGGGTGGCATGGCGTTAAATGCAGCGTCCATGGATACACGTGTTAAAGCGGTCGCGACCAGTGTAATGTACGATATGAGTCGTGCAATGGGCCATGGTGTTGGTGATGGTAAAGATCGTTATTCAACCACTGATCGCCATGATGTATTGCAGTATCTGAATGCTCAGCGCTGGAAGGATGCAGAAAATGGCTCCTTCGCACCAGGTGGTCATGATATTTATGTCGACGAGAAGGGCAACGCGTCTGCTTCAGAACGAATCTTGCCGGAAACGTTACCTGAAAATCCGCATCCGGTACTGAAAGAGTTTTTTGATTATTATAAGATGCCGCGTGGTTTCCATGAGCGTTCCGTTAACTCGACGGGTGCATGGAACGCAACAATGCCATTATCATTTATGAATATGCCGTTGCTGAGTTACGCAAATGAAATCACTATTCCAACTTTGATTGTTTCGGGCGAAAAGGCACACTCACTCTATTTTGCAGAAGATGCCTATAATGCGGTAGGCAGTAAAATGAAGGAGTTAGTTATTATCCCTGGGGCAAACCATGTAGATTTATACGATAATGTCGCGGGTAAAATCCCTTTCGTTAAAATCGAACAGTTTTTCAAAACCAGTTTGAAATAAGCACTGAGTCAGAAATCTCCAAATACCACCTGTAATATGCGGGTGGTATTGATTTTCACATCAGCCCTGACTGATATGAGCACTCATGTTAAAAGTATTGTCCTTTATTCTGACTTCCTTTCTTCCCCGTTATTCTTGTCAATAACGTCCATCCCGGTTTTACCTGAATCTTACCGGGAGATATTCAGAGATATTTATAATGTCTACACTGAGCCGTAATACATCAGAAAATATAACGCCTGCATACTGGAGTGGTGTTTTTGCCATGACCCTATGCATATTTGTACTGATTGCATCGGAATTTATGCCTGTCAGCTTACTTACGCCAATTGCCCGGGATTTACAGGTAACTGAGGGGCTTGCAGGTCAAGGGATTGCTATTTCAGGAGCATTAGCTGTTCTGACTAGTTTAACAATTTCAACCATTGCCGGGAATGTGAATCGTAAGTATCTCCTGTTGGGAATGACTATTCTGATGGCTATCTCAGGGGTTATTATTGCACTGTCTTCCAGCTATCTGATTTATATGACAGGGCGGGCACTGATTGGTATTGTCATCGGAGGATTCTGGTCAATGTCCGCAGCGGTAGCCATTCGCCTTGTGCCCCCGCATCAGGTTGCTCGTGCATTAGCCATTTTTAATGGGGGCAATGCGCTGGCAGCTGTAATGGCTGCACCGCTTGGTAGCTATCTTGGCGCGACTATTGGCTGGCGCGGAGCCTTTATGTGTCTGATACCTGTGGCGGTAGTAGCCTTTATATGGCAGTGCTTCAGTCTGCCTGACATGGACAGCAATAAAGCTCCCCAGTCACGCGGTAGCGTTTTCACGTTATTAAGTCGCCCCATTATTGTTATTGGTATGCTGGCTTGTGGATTATTCTTTATGGGCCAGTTTGCGTTATTTACCTACATCCGTCCTTTTCTGGAGACGGTGACACAGGTAGAGACGTCTGGTCTGTCATGGATTCTGTTCATCATCGGTATTGCAGGATTTATAGGTACACTGGTAATTACCTCATTTTTGAATACTGGGTTTTATCAGACATTAATAGCCATCCCTTTAATGATGGCTGCAATTGCCGGAATGCTCATACTGTCCGGGCAGAGTATATGGATAGTTACACTGTTGTTCGGTTTTTGGGGAATGCTGGCAACTGCCGCACCTACGGGATGGTGGACTTGGATTGCACGTATCCTTCCAGAAGATGCAGAGGCGGGAGGTGGGTTGATGGTTGCCGTCATTCAGCTATCAATTGCTCTTGGCTCAACAGCCGGAGGTTTGGTATTTGACAACTTTGGTTGGCAAACTACTTTTGGAATGAGTGCTGTATTACTCTTTAGCGCTGTAGTGCTGACATTTATCACATCGCGCCAAAGCAATAGCATAGGTTAAAATATTAAGAGCGTTCTTTACAGGCAAAACAATCCAGCAGTACAACCTTTGCCATCCGAGGCAAGATCAGGGTATCAAAACTGATTCTGTTAATCGATCAGTGGGGCGATCTCACTTTCTCTCTGGTTCGTAATTGTTATACTAAGACAGTACCTCATTCAATCGGTTAACTATGTCAACAGAGCTGCTGTTTGATTTCTCAACTCGCCCGATGGTGCCTTTTGCCCAGGATTATCGACATGGTGCAAAAGAGCCCTGGCATAGCCATAACTGTGCGCAACTCTTGCATACGCTCAGTGGTGTCGTGCGAGTGGAAACAGACCGGGGACATTGGGTTGTGCCGCCCAGTCGTGGTGTCTGGTTACCTGCTGGCACACGTCATCGCTTACAGGCCACAGGCGATGTGGCCGCCAGAACCTTGTTTATCGATCCTTTTGCCAGAGCGGATCTGCCTTCTGTTTGCCAAGTGGTACAGATCTCAGCTCTGTTACGTGAACTGATTATTAATGTTCTGACACTTCCGGAACGTTACAGTGCCGGTAGCAGGGAAGAGAGAATTTATGAGTTAATTCTCGATGAGATCCGGGTGATGAGCACCTTACCTTTTAACTTACCGGAACCTCAATCAGAGGCGTTGTTATCCCTGTGTCGTCAGATTCAGGCACAACCGGGTATCCCCTGGACGACGGCACAAGCAGCCCAAAAAATTGCCGTCAGTGAAAGAACCTTGTTGCGTCATTTTCAGCAACAGACTGGGCTGGCATTCAGTGAGTGGGTCAGGCGGGCACGATTGATGGAAGCTCTTAGTCTTCTGGCTCAGGGACAATCAGTGCTCCGGGTGGCTCTCGAATTAGGTTACGAGAGTCCCGGAGCCTTCAGTGCAATGTTTCGCCGTACGCTGGGTGTTTCACCCAGCGATTACTTTACGCATCAGTAGCGGGGGGCAGGGTATTAAGCAATGCCTGTAAAGAGGCACGTGAAATATCGTTGTCGATACCGACGCCCCAGCGACTTTCGCCGTTAGCGAAATTACAGCGGATATAGGCCGCGGAGCGACTCTCGCTATGGCGTCCCAGCGTGTGCTCATGATAGTTATCAATTGCCAGAGTGATATTAAACTTACTTTTCAGTGCATCGGCTGCGGCAGATAACAATCCATTTCCCTTACCTTGTAAGGAGATAATACCTTCTGGCGTCTGAATGCGAGCAACCAGTTGTAAGGTACCATCGGCATGGCTTTCACTGCGATAGTCCAGCAACTGACGTTCAGCAAGCTGGTGCGGTCCATACAAATCACGGAACAACTGCCACAGTGCAGTCAGGGTCATTTCATTCCCGTGACGATCAGTCTGTACCTGGACATGGTGGCTGAAGTCTTGTTGCAAGCCACGGGGCAATACCAGACCATGATTTTGTTCAAGGATCCACGCCGCACCGCTTTTACCCGACTGGCTATTAACGCGAATAACCGCTTCATAAGTACAGCCCATATCTTCAGGATCAACCGGCAAATAAGGCATTTCCCACAGTGGTGAAGGGGATGACTGGCGGGCGGTAAAGCCTTTTTTAATCGCATCCTGATGTGAACCAGAAAAAGCGGTAAAGGCCAGTTTTCCGGCATAAGGATGGCGAGGGTGAACCGGCAACTGGTTACATTGCTCTACGCACTCGACCACACTTTTGATATCGCTAAAATCGAGCTCAGGATCAATGCCCTGACTATAGAGATTCATCGCCAGCGTCACCAGACAGACGTTACCGGTACGTTCACCGTTACCGAATAAGCAGCCTTCAACTCTGTCGGCACCGGCCAGAATGGCCAGTTCAGCAGCGGCAATACCACAGCCTCTGTCATTATGAGGATGGACACTGATACACACATCACTACGTCTTGAGAAATGACGGCAGAAATATTCAATCTGATCCGCATAGACATTCGGAGTGTTCACTTCCACCGTTGCCGGCAAATTAAGGATCATTGGCCGGATAGCGGATGGCTCCCAGATATCCGCTACCGCTTCACAAATTTGCAGGGCAAAATCAGGTTCAGTGAAGCAGAAGGTTTCCGGGGAGTATTCATAGCTCCACTCAGTATTAGGGTTAGCTTCACATAAGGCTCTGACCTGGCGTGAAGCATTGACCGCCAGCTGGACTATCTCTTCCTTGCTCTGGCGGAAGACCAGTTCACGGAATAAAGGTGCGGTCGCATTATAGACATGTACTGTGGCACGTTTTGCCCCTTCCAGCGCGGCAAAAGTACGATCAATAAGATCACTACGGGCCTGGGTTAGCACCTGAATAGTGACATCGTCAGGAATACGTTTTTCTTCGATCAGTGTGCGAACAAACTGGAAGTCAGTTTCAGAAGCAGCCGGGAAAGCCACTTCAATTTCTTTGAAACCACAGGCAATTAACAGATCCCAGAAACGCAGTTTACGTGCGCTATCCATAGGTTCGGCCAGGGACTGATTACCATCACGGAGATCGGTGGAGAGCCAGCGAGGTGCCTGAGTCAGAACCTTATCCGGCCATTGACGATCGGGTAATGAAATAGGGGTATGCGGGCGATACTTTTGTGATGGGACTTGCAACATACTGACTCTCCTTAGTTAGGTCTGTCTCTATCCTGACCGAGAGCCCTGACAGATACTCACGCAAAACTGACAACATAGCGCGAGAAACCGCCATTGTGAATAAAATGGAGACTATTGCTGTCGACCAGATAGTGAAGATCATGATGAGGATTAACGCGAATCACTTTATGGGATCAGTCAGATTTTTGGATGAGGATTTACGGCAGACTTTGCAATGACCAGACTTGAGATTATCCAAGATGATTAATTTCTATACCGAGTAGCATTATATATATCATCATTTTCTCGTTTACCGACACCTATCACGGTGACTGTCACAATGTTGTCTTCGACCTTATAAACCAGTCGGTAGCCCGCACCACGGAGCTTTATTTTGTACTGATCTTTACGCCCATAGAGTTGTGATGCGGGTATTCGTGGGTTTTGCAGACGTTCTTTGAGTTTCTTTTTAAATTGTTCCTGAATAGTATGACCCAATTTCTTCCATTCTTTCAGAGCTGATTCGTTAAAGGCCAGCTTATAGGTCATCAATGCTGACCTCTATTACCCTCTCTCCGATCCGTTCATCTGCAATACGTCCAAGTTCCTGATCCTCTAGCATTTCCATTAGCCGTGCATACAGGGCAGGCGGTACACAATAAAATGCAGGTTCATTACGATTAAGGATAGCTACTGGGGCACCTTCTCCGGCATGAAATGTTCCCATAGGGTCTCGTTTAAGCTCAGTAATACTGGCTGCTGTGACAGTTAAAATTTGAAATGTCATGGTATTTTTCTCCGTATCTTGAGATTCAATTATAGACCACTAAAAAGTACTTTTAAAGGTGCTTTTCATTTGAGGGTAATAACAGAACAGCGATTTTATTTGATCTGAATCGTCCGAGAGAACGCTATCAAAGTGAGCACAGACAGGACGGAAGTGAATAAAATAAAACGTGAAAGCAGCTGCTTTCACGTTTTATTTATCATGGCATTCAGAGACGGGTTATCAGTGAGCTCCGCCACCTTTTCCTGCACCAAACGGTGGTCTGGCAAACCATACCAGGCCAATCAGCAAAATAAAGATGCCACCAGAAAGCCAGAAAATTTCATTGGCTGAAATAATCAGCCCTTGCTCGGTTATCTGCCGTGCAATATATCCTGAAACTTGCTGGTGGTTCATGCCTAAATTTTCTAACTGCTGATAGGCCTCAATGGAGTTCTGATTATAAGGTGTAATCGACTCCGTCAGATGTGAATGGTGCAATGCTTCACGATTACTCCACATCGTTGTGGTTATCGAGGTTCCGATAGAACCTGCAAGAGTTCGCAGGAAGTTCGACAAACTCGATGCTGCAGCCAGTCTTTCCGGTGGTAAACCGGAAAGGATTATCGCTGTCAGTGGCATAAAGAAGCAGGCTACCGCAAAACCTTGAACAAACTGCGGCCAGGCAACTGCGGCAAAGTCCATCCCCGGTTCAAAGGTATAGGCGCGCCAGTAGAAGCACACGGCATACATAATAAAGCTGAATGTTACCAAAAGACGCATATCAATCTTATGGGAGAAACGGCCTATTATCGGTGACAGCAGAACAGGTAGTAATCCAACCGGTGCTGAAGCCAGCCCTGCCCAAGTTGCGGTATAGCCGTAGACTTCCTGCAACAACAGTGGCAGCAAGACAATGGCACCGAAATAAATCAGATAGGCAAGACTGATACAGATACAGCCCACGGTAAAGTTTCGCGATTTAAACAGCGACAAGTCAACGATGGGCTCTTTATCGGTAAGCTCCCAGACCACCAGAAAAGTCAGTGTGACGACCGCAACTGCTGCGAGCACAATAATTTCAGTCGAGCTAAACCAGCTCAGCTCTTTCCCGCGATCCAGCATCACCTGTAAACTACCGACTCCAATGACCAGTAACCCAAGACCAATCGCATCAATACGGCGCTGTTCAGTCTTTGTTTCACGGTCACGCAAAGTTTTCAGGGCGAGTGCCACTACAATGGCACCGATCGGAATATTAATAAAAAATATCCAGCCCCAGTGATAATTATCACTGATATAGCCACCAAGAATGGGGCCAAAAATCGGTGCTACCACCACGGTCATTGACCATAATGCCAGCGCCAGGCTCCGTTTTGCAGGTGGATAGTTATTCAGCAATAAACTCTGAGACAATGGGATCAACGGACCTGCCACCAGACCCTGGATAACGCGGAAGAAGATCAGCATTTCCAGGCTATTTGACATCCCACATGCCCAGGAGGCAACCACAAACAGGATGGTTGACCAGAGAAACAGTTTTACCTCACCGATCCTCTTGGCTAGCCAGCCGGTTATTGGGATGGAAATAGCATTTGCGACCCCAAACGAGGTAATAACCCATGTCCCTTGACTCGTTGATGCGCCAAGGTTACCGGCAATAGTTGGAATCGCCACGTTAGCAATCGTGGAGTCCAGCACTTGCATAAAGGTCGCGAGTGAGAGTGCGATGGTCATAATGACCAGCGGAACACCCTCTAGCGGCTTTTGTTGTGCCATATAGCCTCCGATTGATTAACCCGCATTGGCTCGAATAACCTGGTCGATAAGGGTATTGACTGGCGTCATATCAAGCACTCGGGCATTACTTTCATAAACCGGAGTCGTACGGATCTGCGTTGACAGAACTGCGCCATCGCGGGTAGTGGTGTTCACATTAACCAAGGCTGAGAGACCAATACGCAGAGGATGCTCTGTTATCTGTTGCGCATCTAACTCGATTCGTACTGGCAGACGCTGAACAACCTTGATCCAGTTGCCCGTTGCATTCTGTGCTGGAAGCAAGGAAAACGCACTCCCGGTACCCATATCAAGACCAACAACCTTACCGGTAAAGACCACGTCATCACCGTACATATCGGTTACCACAGTGGCTGGTTGTCCGATACGAATATTGGCTAACTGGGTTTCTTTATAGTTGGCATCAACCCACATACCGTTAGCAGGAACAATTGCCATTAGTGGCGTCGTTGAGCTGATTTGTGAACCAACCTGCACTGCACGCTGAGAAACATACCCAGTCATTGGGCTGACAATTTGCGTACGTTGCAATGCCATCCAGGCATCACGCACCTGAGCAGCGGCTTGTTTGATAGCAGGCTGTTCTTCAAGACGAGTACCTAATACCATCGCCTGATTAGCATTATATTGCTGAATGGCGACATCCAGTTCAGCCTGGGCACTGGCCACGGCATCACGAGCATGTTGCAGCTCTTCACGACCAATCAGATTCGCTTCACCCAACGGAATACGACGGTTTAAATCGTGTTGTGCTTTGGTCAGCGCTGTTTTCTGCAACTCAATATTTGCCTGATATTGTTTGCTGTTAATCATCAACTGATGTATCTGGCGTACGCTGGAAGCCAGCTGAGTTTGTGCTTTTTCAAAGTTTTGCTCAGCATCTGCTGGATCAAGGCTAACCAGCACATCACCTTGTTTAACAAAATCAGTATTATCCGCCCAGATTTTAGTCACACTACCAGAGACTTGTGCCATGATTTGCACTTGGTTACCTGATACATATGCATCATCGGTTTCCTGGTAGTGTCTTAAAACTAAATACCAATAGACGCCATATGCCACGGCAATAGCAACAAAGAGCAAGGTTAAGAAGAGGAGAATGCTTTTACGCTTTCTTTTCTTACTCAGTTGCTGCGGGGTATTAGTCTCCGCATTTGCGCTCATGTTAATCTCCACTTATTGATGATTTCTGGCTGAAACTGTCTGACAAGACAGGTCAGTCGGTCTTATCAGACCTGTCAGTATAGGCACTAAGGAAATTTTTGCTCTAAGGAGACGAATGCAGCTTTGATGGTCAGGAGTTATCAACCAAGATGTGATTCTTCATCCATTTGATCAAGACGAGTCAGCAGCTTGCGAGTAATCGTTTCAAGCTGTTTTTGTTCATCTTCATTGAGCGATGACCAGATTTGATGCAGGCAACGATGCTGCGGAGGCAATAACTGGTTTAAAAATTCGCGGCCTTGCTGAGTCAACTGTAAATGTAAACAGCGACGATCATTATCACTCTCATGGCGTTCAATCCAGCCACGTTTTTCCAGTTCGTCGGCAATACGTGTCGCATTGGTACGCGAAGAACCTAAAGCACAGCTCAGTTCAGAAGGCTGAATACTGTAATTTTCCTGTGCTTCTAAAGTGATTAACGCCATGAATAAGGTTTCGTTTATCCCTTGCGCTTTCAACATTTTATTGCGATTTTCCAAAAGCTTACCGTGCATATGCATACACAGGCGAGTCAGAAGAATTTCCTGATAAGGAAAGTCCTTACAACGCTGCGCACGCGAGGTAAGCATCTGTTCAATAGGGGCAAACGAACTATCCATTCTGATGTGGCCTCATTAATTTCATCCGGTATAGTAACGACAGTTACAAATAAAGTAAATCGCTGGATTATACAAAAATATACATTTATATACGTTTAAATCTTCTTGTTCTGTAGATTTTTCCCATGGGGAATTCAGCCACTGAGCCGTAAGCTGTGGAACAAAAAATAAAACGTCGGGTAGTATTATAGTTTGATTTAACGCCATCAAACTATTAAGTAATAAACGCGACAACCATAACAGACTGCTTCGTTACTGGACACCCCGACCCATGATGAAGGCCGGGGAAATAATGATATCAGGCAGGTTGTTTATGATAGCCAAGCCACCAGACTAGCAGCCCCAGTAAAGAAACGGTAGCGCCGGCAATACAGACCCCGGTCCAGCCCGCATATTGATAAGCACTTGCCGAGATCAATGAACCCGCAGCCCCACCAATAAAGTAACTGGTCATATAACCTGCCGTCAGGCGGTTACGGGCCTCTGGCATCATATGATAGATAACGCTCTGATTCGTGATATGAACGCCTTGTACCGTTAAGTCGAGGACCAATATCCCGACAATCAGGGCAATAACAGAGTACTGACCTAATACCGTAGCTCCCCATGACAGCAGTAACAGCAACAGTCCAATACTGGTAGTGAGGTGAGCTTTACCTTTATCAGACAAGCTACCTGCTGGACGTGCACCGAGCGCTCCCGCCGCACCAACTAAACCAAACAGACCAATCATCGCATCTGAGTAGTTAAACGGCGGTGAAGCGAGTAAAAATGCCATCGAGGTCCAGAGAATACTGAAGTTTGCGAAAGTCAGACAGCCCAATAAGGCACGTGTCCGTAACAGAGGATGTTTGGTAAAAAGACTGAAAACTGATCCCAGAAGCTGGGGGTAATTAAGGTGGTTCTCATGCTTCACCCGCGGTAAGCCACGCCATAAAGCTAGCGCCATCAGGATCATCAGAACACTGGCCACCCAGTATACGGTTCGCCATCCCCCCAGACTGGCCAGCAAACCTGCCACCGTACGGGCTAGCAAAATACCCAGTAACAGACCGCTCATAATGGTGCCAACTACTTTGCCGCGTTTTTCCGGTGCAGCCAGTGTAGCGGCCAGAGGAACAAGGATTTGTGCAACTACAGAAAACAGCCCTGTCAGTGCGGTACCGAGGATCATCACCCATAAAGACTGACTACTGGCAGTAATCAGCATGCCACCTGCAGCCAGTAACGTCATAGTGACAATCAGACGACGACGTTCAAACATATCTCCCAAAGGAACCAGGAAGAGTAAACCTGCTGCGTAACCCAGTTGCGCGGCAGTAACAATAAATCCAGCCTGGTTGATGGAAAGCGAGAAAGCATTGGCGATGGTATCGAGCAGAGGTTGTACATAGTAATTACTAGCTACCGCCAGCCCGGTGGCGACTGACATCAGAACAATAAGCGTGGTGCTGAGTCCCGGTTGATTATTTTTCATTATTAAGGTCACTAACTTCAACTTGGCAAAGAGAGAGCAAAATCATAACCAATAAATGCGTCAGACAAAAATAAGAAGGGTGTTAGTTTGTGCGATTATTGCTGATAGTGACATGTCTGGAAATAGTTGGAGATATGTGGAAATGCCCAAGGGAGCAAAAGAGAAACAGGGCGTTATCGCCCTGTCTGGTCTTGCTTCTGAATAAGCTATCGAAAGCCCAGTTCAGGTCTGATTATTTAGCCGCTAATGCTTCATTAACCCAGCCATCAAATTCAGCCTGGTGTGCTTTGATCCAGCCATCGACGTGGTTATTGATATCTGCTTCGGAAGATTTTCCGCTATGCATCATGGAATTCTGAGCATTGATATCAGCCAGTGGCAGCTTCATTACAGCAAATAGTTTTGCCGCCTGAGGATTTTTTTCAGCCCACTGTTTATTTGCCACAATATGCATGGTGCTGACCGGGAAGCCATAGTTAGTGCCATTAGGAAGCTTAGTGTCGATGTCTTTCTGGACTCCCGGTAAGGAGGAGAATGGAACCTGTAACCAGACGACATCTTTACCCGGTTTCAGTACATCACTGACCCAGTAAGGCGTCCAGGTATAATAAAATACGGGCTTACCTTCTTTGAAGCGAGCAATGGTATCAGCCATCATCGCTGAGTAATTACCATGATTAACATTCACAGTATTTTCAAGACCATAAGCAGTGTTCTGATGATTGAGTACCGCTTCACAACCCCAGCCAGGTGCGCAGCCAGTGAGTTCAGCTTTACCTTCACCATTTCTGGAAAACAACTTAGCAATTTCCGGGTCTTTCAACTGTTCAATATTAGTAATCTTATATTTGTCAGCGGTTTTTTTATCAATTAAGTAACCCTGTGCGGCTCCGGAAACCAGCACGCCTTCACGATAAAATGTTTTGTCGCCACCCGCTGCTGCATACATATCATCATGCAACGATTGCCAGTTGACGGCAGTGAAGGTGGCATCGCCAGAAGCTATTGAGGTATACCCGACGTTGTAATCGACTTCGCTGGGTTTACTGACGGTGTAGCCCAGTTTTTCGAGTGCGCGGCTAACCAGTAATGTCTGGAAAGTTTCTTCGGCAATGGTGCTTTGTACCGGTTGCACCTGGATACCTTTGCCTGGCAGGTCAGCTGCAAAGGTGAGGGTGCTGGTGGTAACGAGTGTCGCAAAAGCCGTAGCTAAAATAGCGGTATGTCGCATCGTTATTCCTTTTTATGTTGTGATGGGCGGGAGCGGTGGCACAAGACCACCACTCTGGCTTATTTAATGAAGGGGCGGGTTAATAAACCCAGCGGGCCGGTGGTATACCAGCGACGATTGCCTTTGGAACGTGCATCACGACCAATAGACTGGGTTAAGCGATCGAGGATGATGGCAAGAATAACAATCCCGACACCACCGACGGTAGCCAGTCCCATATCAAGGCGACCAATACCGCGCAGTACCATTTGACCTAACCCACCGACAGCAATCATTGACGCGATAACGACCATTGACAGCGCCAGCATCAGTGTCTGGTTGACACCTGCCATAATGGTTGGCATAGCCAGTGGTAGCTGAACTTTAAACAGCATCTGGCGTGGGCTGGCACCAAATGAGCGTGCTGCCTCGATTAAATCTGCTGGTACTTGCTTAATCCCGAGTATCGTCAGACGTATAATCGGTGGCAGGGCGAAGATGATTGTTACCACGACTCCCGGAACATTACCGATACCAAACAGCATGACAATCGGAACCAGATAAACGAACGCTGGGGTAGTTTGCATGGCATCAAGTAATGGACGAATCATCCTGGCAGCTCTGTCACTGCGTGCTAACCAGATACCCATTGGCAGACCTATTATTGCGCAGAAGAATAGCGCAGTAAGTACCAGAGCCAGTGTCACCATCGCTTGTGACCAAGCGCCAATCGCTCCGATGGCAATCAGTGATATCAAGGTCGCAACGCCCATACCAAAGGTTGACATCTGCCAGGCAATAAGAGCGAACAGGACGATAGCGACTACCGAGGGCATGCCCAGCAAGGCTTGCTGAAAACCACTCAGGATATAATCGACAGGAACACGGATCCCCTGAAACAGTGGGCGGAAATGGACAACAACCCAATCTATCCCTTGAGTGACCCAGCTATCAAGCGGAATCAGCGTTTTATGAAACGGATCAAGAATATTGAAATGCTCTACTGGTGCACTGGTCGTTGAAGCCAGCCAGTCACTGGAGCTACTGGCCGCGTCAGTACCTGCGCTCGTCGCGGCATCAGTACTCGCGCTACCCCACGCATCTTCGGCACCAGTAGTGGTCTGTGCAGCTTCACTACCGGTATCCCACGGATTTGCTGTATCACTCATTATTTGTTCCCTCACGGTCTAAAGCCTGCAATAACACCCCTTTCGAGATAACGCCGACATACTGTTTATTTTCTCCGATGACCGGCACTGAACATGCAGACTGGCCAACATGGGAGAGTAATTCACTGAGTGACGTATCTGCAGATACAGGGATTGGGTTCTCAAGAAAAGCAGAATCCAAGCCCTGTCCGGCGGCAAGAGCGGCTTTTAGCGAATCGGTGGAAACAATACCGAGAAACTTTTGGTCACGTTCAATAACATAACCATATTCACGGTCTTCATCCTGCAATAACTTCAGGGCTGAACGCGGACCAAAGCCGGCGGTTTTACGTAACAGACCTGCAGGATTACGGCGGGCAATATCTTTCGCGCTAAATACCTGACTAATATCCACGCCACGGAAAAAGGTGCGGACATAATCATTGGCCGGATTATTAAGAATTTCTTCCGGTGTACCGACCTGAATAACCTCTCCACCTTGCATAATGGCAATTCGATCACCAATGCGCATTGCTTCATCGAGATCATGAGAAATAAAGACGACAGTACGTTGATGTCTGGCTTGCAGGTTAATTAATTCATCCTGCATCTCAGTTCGAATTAATGGGTCGAGTGCTGAGAAGGCTTCATCCATCAATAAAATATCTGGATTAATGGCTAATGCTCTGGCCAGTCCCACACGTTGTCGCATCCCCCCGGAAAGTTCATCCGGGTAAGCGTGAGCATAATTTTCCAGCCCTACTTGGCGCAATGCATCTAATGCTTTTTCCTGACGCTCTGCAACTGACACACCTGCCAGTTCCATACCAAATGCGGCATTATCCAGTACCGTCATATGTGGCATCAGAGCAAATGACTGGAAGACCATTGCTATCTTATTTTTACGAACTTCGCGAAGTTCGGAATCAGATATTTTAGCGATATCGACACCGTCGATCATCACTTGACCCCGAGTGGGTTCAATCAGACGATTGAGAAGGCGAACCATGGTAGATTTTCCTGAACCGGATAGCCCCATGATGACAAAAATCTCGCCTTCTTCAATGGCCAGACTGGCGTCTTTAACGCCCAGTGACAGCCCTGTTTTTTCCAGCAATTCGCTCTTTGATATTCCTTTATCGATATATTTAAATGCGCGTTGTGGATTCTCGCCAAATATCTTATATAAATTTTTTACTTCTAATTTAATTGCCATGCAATAAACATCTTCCTGTGTTTTGATTTATATATAAATATTCCTGATAAGAAATAGTGGACGCTATCTACCCTAACATATCGAAAATCTGAGACAACCCTCAATTTTGATATTATTAAATACCCATACTTTTGGTGTGGCGCATCATTCCCCGGTATGACAGGGCTGAGCAGCCATAATGGCAAGTGATTTTTTTTTGATATTACTGAATATAGAAAGTGATATTTGGTGGTGAGGATGTATATCAGGGGCGATATTCTCAGCAATAATTCCTTCATGATCGAATATCTTTATTTCCCAAATTTATAATCAGGATGGTAATGCTAATTACCAGTTGATTGATAAAAATGACAATAATATGACATGAAAAAACAGGTCTATTAGCGACCTGTTTTTTCTGTTGGGAGAGAGGGTGTGTACTATTGACGCATACTGATCGCTAGTCGATTAAAGGCATTCATTAAGCTTGCTGCGAAAGTTAAATCAGTAATCTCTTCGGCGCTAAATAGCCCCAGTAATGGCAGATAAACATCATCCCCTGCCTGGCTGTCAGCAATCAGTGTCAGTGACTCAGCCCAAGCCAGTGCAGCCCGCTCTTTATCTGAGAAATATTCACTCACTTTCCAGCCTGCCAGCGTATCCAGCTTAATTTGTTCCATCCCGGACTTGCGTAGCGCTTTAGTATGTAAAGCTAAGCAATATGAACAACCATTGATCTGTGAAACACGCAAGAACACCAGTTCAATCAGTTCATTGGCCAAGGGACCTTTTTCTAACTCTTGTAGCGCTTGTTTCATTGGTGCAAATACAGCAGAAGAAAGCTCGTAATAAGGTAAACGTAATGTTGTCATGATAGTGCTCTTTCAATTGGTATAACGGAACTTTAGCATTACTATGGACTGATTAAGAGAGCCATAAATTTTATAAAAAAGCAGACCATAATGTTTAAGTTACCGACGCTAACTCCAGATATTCAGAAAGTCTCTCAGCCACGTTACCAGCAAATTATTAGCCAGTTTAAACAGGCAATTGATAAGGAGGAATTGACTGCTGGTAGCCGTTTACCTTCCAGCCGCACTCTGGCTCGTGAGCTTGGTCTGTCACGCACAACTGTTGAGAATGCCTACAGTGAACTGGTGACGCTGGGATTACTGGAGCGACGAGGACAGGCAGGAACGTTTGTCAGCGCAGCTGCCAAAGTTGCGCTGAAAGAGCAGAATATAGTACCGCTGAAAAACCAGACCGGACCGCAACCTTTTCAGATGGGACTCCCGGCACTGGATCTCTTTCCGCGAGCTATCTGGGCTAGATTAATGGGTAGACGTCTTCGTCAGCAAACACCGTGCTGTCTTGCTCTTCCTCATGTTGATGGTGAACTGGGACTGAAGCAAGCGATAGCAGAGTACCTGCGCTTTTCTCGAGGGGTCGATTGCCTGCCGGAACAAATCTTTATTACTGCGGGATATCAGGCGGCAATAAACTTGGTACTGGCAACGCTTGCTCAGCCAGGTGACGAAGTCTGGCTTGAAGACCCGAGTTACCCGATTATACGACCCGTATTTTCCAGAGCTGGGATGAAACTGTTGCCAGTACCAGTAGATGAGGACGGGATGCAAATTGATTATGCTAAAGCTCATCATCCTGAGGCTCGTTTTGCGCTGGTGACACCTGCTCATCAAAGCCCGCTGGGCGTCGCTTTGTCTATACCCCGCCGCCATGCCCTGCTGGAGTGGGCCTCAGAACAGCAAAGCTGGGTGATTGAAGATGATTATGACAGTGAATTTCGTTACCGTGGTAAACCTCTCCCCGCACTGAAAAGTCTTGATCGTTTACAGCGGGTCATTTATGCCGGCACTTTCAGTAAAACGTTGTTCCCGGCTTTGCGTACAGCCTGGCTGGTAGTCCCTTCGCATACTATCGAACGTTTTCGACAGCAAGCACGCAACTTTCCCTGTACGGTACCGACCCTTATCCAGCAAACACTGACTGATTTTTTGCAAGGTGGTCATTTTTGGCGACATTTGAAAAAGATGCGTCAGTGTTATGCCCAGCGCCGTATCTGGCTTGAAACAGCACTACATGAGCAAGGTTTTTTGGTGAAAAAACAGCAAGGAGGGATCCAGATGGTGATTGATATCCGCTCTGATGACTGTGCATTAGTCATTAGGGCCAATAAGGCAGGCCTGGCGGTTGATGCATTAAGTGACTGGCGTTTACAGCACTCAGGCCCTGGAGGATTATTGTTAGGTTTCACTAATATCTCCTCCTTTAATATGGCCCAGCATTATGTGGCGTTATTACGTAAAGCAATAACAGAAGCCTGCTGATATCGGTGTTAGCGGCGGTTCCAAGGCATGATACTCAGTAATCGTGCCAGGCCACAAAAACCACTGATCCCGGCAAATAATAAACCCGCTCCGATGGCACCAGAAAGCAGGAAAAAAGTCGGGTTAATGCTATATCCAAGAATAACGCCGAATACAATCAAAGCCCCAGCGGTGATTTGCACCTGACGCATAATGGGTAATGGCTGAGACTTATCAGTAACCACGGTCAGCCCGATTTTTTTCCAGTTATCCAACCCGCCCTCCAGGAATAACACCTGGGCAGGAGCGGCAATAGCGCTCAGTTTTGAGGCGTTTTTTGTTGAGCGGACCCCTGACTGGCAGTGAAAAATAACGACATCATTGGCCGTTAAATTTTCCAACCTGGCGCCTTGCTCAATGGTTGAGAGTGGCATAAGACGGGCGGCAGGGATATTTTCACGGACATATTCGTCTGCTTCACGGATGTCGACTAAGATGGCACCTTTTGCTTGTCGCTGCTGTGCCTCAGAGGGAGGAATTGACGTTATATTCATAATGGCCTCAAGGACAATAAAGGGTTTTTAAGGTTGAGATAACCTGGCGTACTGCATCATCTTTAATAGAGTAGAGGATACGCTGGGCATCACGGCGATTTTCAATCCACCCCTCGGCACGCATACGGGCCAAGTGCTGAGAGGTCGCGGAAGGGCTTAGACCCGTAATAGCAGATAACTCACCCGCGCTGGTACCGGGGGAGTCTGCCAGCATGCAAAGGATTAACAGACGATGAGGATTACTCATCGCTTTGAGTAAGGTTGCTGCTTCACTGGCACTTGACTGGAGCTGGAGTAGTTCTGGTTTCATAGTGATAATTTTAGTTTTCTCTAAATTAAGATAATACTAAATTAAAAATCAAAAAACAGGAATAACATGAAACTTATTGTGGCTCATCACGGCGAAAGTGTCTGGAATCGCAAAGGTATTATTCAGGGGCAACGGGATAGCCCGTTAACGACGTTAGGACTGCGACAGGTGACGATCCTAAGTCTGGCATTAGAGGATACTGAGGGAAGACATATTTATAGCTCCCCGGCTATCCGGGCGATGGAGAGTGCCAGACAACTGGCGCAGCAATTTCAGTGTCAGGTCACAACAGCCGCTTGTTGACATGGATGTCATTAGTGATGTCCTGGAAACATTAATCTGTGGCCAGCCAGCGTCTTGTGTCAGACCCATAAAGCCCGCTATAACAGTGCATAACGATTTTCTTCTGCGCTGAGGGCGGCGGCATCATGGCGTGAAAATATAAATGCTTTGAACAGTAAACCAGGAAAACCATCCAGCTTGCTACTCTTGCTTTGAATGCGTTGCTCGATTATCGACATATCGTAATCGGCGAGGGAGCGTGAAGCGATATTGCATAATAATCATAGAACCGCCGAATACATTTTGCCGTGACTGAAACTCCAGTCATCAGCCGTATTGAACTGAATAATCACCATCACATCATCAGCATGAATACCTAAAGCTGCACATAAGCGTTGACTCAGAGTACGATAAAAATGTTTCTTCTGTTCAATAGAGCGCGGCTTGCCTGCTGTTATCTGAAAGAGAACAAAGTCCTCGCTACGGTTACCGCTCTGATAGTGCGGATCAAAAATACGCTGGCTGGCGGGTAGCCTTTCAAATATCTGAAAGCAGTCCTTTAGCGGAACAGCAAATTCCTCAGTCAGGCTTTGATGCAGGATGGCGGAAATTTCCCCCAACTGAATATCGGTGTAATGTTCGCCGAGAGTAATTCGGGTGACAGGCATTAGCTATTCTCCTCGTTAAGACAACCGAATGCCGATACCGCAGCGGGCCAGCCAGCATAAAACGCCAGATGGGTGAATATCTCCGTAATCTCTTCGTCACTGACCCCATTTTGACGGGCAAAATTGAGATGCCAGGGAAGTTGTTGTAATCGTCCCATCGCCACCAGTGCGGCCAGGGTTATCAGGCTGCGGTCGCGCGGTGCCAGTTCTTTACGTGCCCAAATGTCATTAAACAGCACATCGTGACTCAGTTCGGCAAGTTTAGGGGCCACTTGGGCGAGTGTTTCTTTATCGAGGATTTTTACCATTATTTTTACTCCTTATTGACACCACACCGATACTCGCGCAATAGTTTCATCCTGAAAATCAAATAATTTAAAATCAATGGTCCTGATATTAAGGATAGTAATGAATAAACTTATCCCGGCGCTGGATTTAGATGCGCTACGCAGTTTTGTCGCAGGTATTGAGTCAGGTAGCTTCACGCTTGCCGCCACTCGGTTGGCCCGTTCCACCTCGGCTGTCAGCGCCCAGTTAAAAAAGCTGGAGATGCAATGTGGTACTGACTTAGTGATGAAAAAAGGCCGCCATCTGCAACTTACTGACCAAGGGGAAATACTGCTTGGTTATGCCCGGCGTATGCTGGCGCTTAACGATGAAACCTTGCGCGCAATCAAAGGCGAGCTATTAACGGGTGAAGTGCGTCTTGGCATGCAGGAAGATTTTGGTGAGTCGCTGATGCCAGGCATACTGGGTCAGTTCAAGCGCCATTATCCGGAGTTACGAATAGTTGCGATTGTTGATCGTAATCAGGCGCTACATACAGCACTGGATAATAATATGCTGGATATGGTACTGGTATGGCAGTCGGAAGCACAACGACACAAGGGAAAGCGAGTCGGGGAATGTGAGCTGGAGTGGATTTATCATCCTGATCTTGATATTACAGCGCTGCTGGCGAGTGGCGATCCCTTACCACTGGTGATGTTTGACAGTCCCTGCCTGATGCGAAAGCGTGCCACTGATTGTCTTGACCACGCAGGCATCCCTTGGCGAGTTATGTTTGTCAGTCACAGTTTGACGGGTATTTGGGCGGCAGTACAGGCGGGCCTGGGTATCACAGTACGTACCCAAATGGGCATGCCAGCTAATTTGCGTAAGGCTACGCATCTTTTACCTTCTCTTGGCTTTCTGGGCATTTCTCTTGAGCAGTTAACTGCGGATAACTCCCCTCATCAGGCGCACGCGATGCTTGTGCAATTGATGGAGGAGGCGTTATTAAAAGGGCTGGCAATTTAATTGAGTTGTAAGGTAAGACGATAACTTGCTTAATGTTCAGAGCCGGGAATGATGTTATCCATTCCCGGCTCTGTTAAAAGATAATCATATCAGAGACTGATAACACCTTTTATCAGTAGCGCAATGATAGTTATATCAAGCAGTAATAAAATGCCTAAATAAATATACTCAGTAGCGGAAAATAAGGGCTTGTTATCCTGTTTCTCTTTTCGTGACCAGATAAATACCGGTAAACCACAAGTCAGTAATAATGGCACCAAAGCAACATACTGAATTTCACTGGCGTAGAGAATAAACAGACAGAATAGTGCACCGAGAATGCCACTGGTCAGAGCCAGCGCACGGCCTTTTTTAGCTAAAGTGTCGTATTCACGATTCAGACAAATTTTTGTTATATACAGCGTAGTAGTGATATAGGCAGGTACCACCATTAAGGCACTGATATTATACATGGTAGTCCATGCGTTATTCGAGAAATAGACTAACAGCATGGCGGCCTGCATCACAAAGCTACTCACCCAAAGTGAAACATTGGCAGCTTGTTTGCTATTGGTACGGGCAAAAGCTTTTGGAAATGCGCCTTTTTGACCTGCGACCATAGGGATCTCGGCACACAGCATAGTCCAGGCTAACCAACCAGCTAATACAGAGATAATTAAACCGACATTCATTAACCAGCTACCCCAGGAACCGACCACTTTTGCCAGGACACCCGCGGTAGAAGGGTTACTCACCTGAGCGAGTTCAGGTTGTGACATTGCACCAAAAGGTAAAACAGACATCAGAATGTAGATAACCAGCGCGATGATAAACCCTAATAGCGTCGCTTTACCGACATCTTTTTTATTTTTTGCTCGCCCGGATAACACGACTGCGCCTTCAACACCGATAAATGCCCAGAGGGTAACGGTCATCGGTGCCAGGATTTGCGACATTAATGACACCGGTTCGGCGTGATTATTTACGGTTGAGACAATTTGTGGGGTATCACCCCAAAAGTTAGTTAATAGCTGTGAATAGTTAATTAAAAAACCAAGCAGAACAACAAACAGCACCAGGGGAACTAATTTTGCAATAGTACCAATGGTATTAATAAAACCGGCAACTTTAGTCCCGGATAACACCAGGAAGTTATATCCCCAGATAAGAACGGAACCACAAATAATGGAGTTTAAGTTATTCCCATCAGTGAATACACCTGGAAAGAATTCATTAAGGGCATCCATTAAAATGACAGCAAAGGCAACGTTGCCAAATGCAGTCATTAACCAGTAGCCCCAGGCAACGTTAAAACCAATAAATGAGCCAAATCCTTCCTGAGCATACATATAGACGCCCGCCTGGAGATCCGGGCGCAGGTCAGATAACACACGAAATGAGTTAGCAATAAAGTAAATACCGATCCCGGCGATAACCCAAGCGATGATAACCGGTCCAATAGCTGAGGTGGCGGCGGTGTTTTGTGGAAGGCTAAAGACGCCACCACCTAGCATTGAGCCAACAACGATGGCGATTAAAGCAATAAGTCCGAGTTTATGCCCGTCTGATGAGTCAGCTGTTTTGTCAGCTGCGGGGGCTTGAGTGTTTTCTGCCATAAATAAAATCCTCTGAGTAGTCTGGCCAATATAAAGTCCGGCATTGGGATGCCGGACATTTCTAATCACAACCGGCTATTGGCGACCTTTTTTAATCGTTGATGATACCCGACGTTTAAATGTTTTATGTTCAGGTAACGCGACAGCTTGCCTGTCGTCTTCGATTATTGCTCTGACCCAGAAATCACCCTTGTCATCAACATTGACACCTTGAATTTCATGCTCAAAACCTGGGAAATGTTTATCAAACTCTTGCAGGGCACGCAGATAGCCGATAATACCTTTATCTCCTTCAGGCATACGTTCTCCAGGCATCAGAACCGGGATGCCTGGGGGATAAGGGACCAGCATACTGGCGGCAATTCGACCACTAAAATCATCGAGACGAATATGCTCTGCTTTATAACGAACCACTTTCTGATAAGCTGCGGCTGGAGTCATGACCGGTTCAGGATCGGTATTTACCGCATCATTGATATGTTTCATCAGATCCAACGCCTGCATTTTCCCGTGCATTGACTGGCAAAGTTGTTTGAGGGTCAGATGGTCATAATGCGGAGATTGTCCTTTTAGAGACGGGATCGCATCAATAGCCAGCGCATTGGTGTCATACAGTTTTTTAAACGCCAGCAGGCTTTCAATCAGTGTGCCCCATTTCCCTTTTGTTATCCCCACTGAGAACAAAATCAGCACGGTATAATCGCCAGTACGGGCAATTTCAATACGTCTGTCATCTAAAAATTTCGTTAACAGATAGCCTGGAATACCCTGTTCTTCGTACTCACCTTGGGTATTAATGCCCGGGCAGGTAATCGTTACCTTCACCGGATCAAGCATGCTATTGGTATCAGCAAGGTCTGCGTCAGCAAAGCCATGCCACGCTTCACCGGCACGCAGTGCCCAGCAATCAGGGTCATGGCTGAGCAATGAGAGTGGTGCTTCTTCAAAGCTATAACGCTCACCGCTGTCGTTATCACGGACTTCGGTTGGCTGTAAGACGTCAAAGAACCATGCTGACTCGCCTTCTTGCTCACGAATTTGACGTTTTACCGAAACGACGGCTTTACGAAACGCGATTGCTTCTTCAATCGACTCTTGTACCAAAGAGTAACCAGACTCGCCTTGCATCATGCTAACCGCAACGTCGATAGAGGCAATAATAGGATAGAAAGGAGAGGTGGTGCCATGCATCATAAATGAGTCATTGAAGTCATCGAAATTTAATGGTGCACGATCGCTTTTTTTAACATGAATCATTGATGCCATCGACAGCGAAGGCAGCATTTTATGTGTGGATTGAACGGCAAAAATAGTTGGCCGTTCAGGCGTATCGTCCGCATCCATAGCAAAGCGGCCTTTATACAGCGGGTGGAAACGGGCATAGGCATACCAGGCTTCATCGAAGTGAATACGTGGAACACTGGCACCTAAGTGTTTGACCACATCATTAACGTTATAGCAGAAGCCATCATAGGTACAGTTAGTCACAACGGCGTAGCTCGGCTCCTGACTGACGGCATCGGCAGCCAGCTTACTTTGTGCAATTAAGGCCGTGATACTGACTTTTTTTAAGCGCTCAGTGGGGATAGGTCCAATCAAACCATAGGCATTACGCGTCGGTTTGAGATAGACCGGACGCGCCTGAGAAAGAGTTAAGCCGTGATTCAGCGACTTATGGCAGTTTCTGTCAACAATAGCGATTTCATCTGCTGCGACAGCGCCTTGGGTGACAATACGGTTTGAACCTGATGAGCCAGAAACGCCATAAAAGGTCCAGTCAGCACCAAACAATTCGGCAGCAATTTCTTCTGATTTTTTTGACGGACCAGCATGAATAAGATAGTCACCCATTTCAGCGGTAGCGACACCAATATCGGCGCGCATCATGTTCTCACCGAAGAAGTTGATAAATTCAATCCCGACGGGATGTTTCTGGTAAGCCATTCCCCCCATATGTCCAGGGCAGTCCCAATAGTAATCACCATCCTCAGTAAAATCTTTCAGCGTTTTAAAGTAAGGTGGTAACAGGTTATCGGCATAGCGACGAACCAGGGTATAAATTCGATTCGCCGTGAAGTCGGCTGTTTCCGAGAACAGATAAATATATTCACTGACCTCTTTCAGAATGCCAAGGGGGACATTATCAGTAATATTTTCTTCAGAAATCAGCAATAAAGGTGTAGTGGCATTTCTTTTACGCAAGACTTCAATAAACAACAGTATTTCGCTGCCAATAAGTGGATTTTTTTCATCCCAGTAGATACCAATGGCACTATACTTTGGGCTTTCTTTGATTAATTTAAGGCCATCATTTATTTTCTGGACAACATGAGCATGGAAACCACGTTCGGTAATGGCTAATTTTAAATTTTCCAGTGCTTGAATTGCCGGGCTATCGTTATTTAGCCCCGCTGATGAGATAAATAATATATTATGGTTAAACTTCATCATGATTCTCCATCTTTATTTTTCAAAACCGATATAGAGCCGGAGATAAACTCCAGCGCTAGTATTTATTTTAACCCGCGTCATTTATCGGGTTAAAAGTTAATAATTCCATTGAGGTAGAGAACTAAAACTAAGATATCGATAGCGATAAGGACTATAAAAAAGAGTCGTTCGATATTAGTGAATACTTTTGTGGCACCATCATTTTCGATTCTGGCCCATACAAATAGCGGTAGTCCGATAGTTAGCAGCAAAGGAACCATGGCCAGATACATTACTTCACTGGCATAGAACATAAACAGGCAAAATACCATACCAATGATGCTACAAATCAGAGCGGAAAAGCGACTATGTTCTGTTGGATACTTATCATACTCATCGGTAAGACAGAGTTTAAACAGGTAAGCCGTTGACATAAGATAAGCAGGAAGAACGGTTAAGGCTGAGATGGCTAGCATGGCTAGCCAGGCATGATTAGAAAAATAAACCATAAAAATCACGGCCTGCATAAAAGCGCTACTGATCCATAAGGAAACAGAGGCTGAGCCATTTTTATTCTTCTGAGCAAAAGGTTTTGGGAACGTCCCGTTTTGTGCCGCTACCATCGGAATTTCAGCACAAATCATTGTCCAGGCTAACCAGCTAGTAAGAACTGAAACCAGCACGCCAAGAGTAATCATTATTTCGCCCCAGTCACCGACAATGATTTTCAGTATCCCGGCGGTAGAAGGGGTGTCGATAACACTGAGTTCTTTTTGCGACATGACACCGAAGGGCAGAATAGAGATCAGAACACAGACAATCAGTGAAATAACAAAACCGATAAAAGTCGCTTTACCAATATCTTTTTTGTTTTTTGCCCGACCTGAAAGTGCGACGGCGCCTTCAACACCGATAAAACACCAGAGTGCGACATTAAGTGGGGAGGTCACTTGTGAAAATACCGAGCCTAACTGTTGGTCAGGAAGCGCTGCGCTATGACCCCAAGGATTGCTGGTAATCTGGGTATATTTCATAAAATAAACTAACAGAAACACAAATACAGCTAAGGGGATCAGTTTGGCGAGCGTACCAACGATATTGATCGTACCTGCAACACGGGTACCAGAAAGCACCAGGAAATTAAATCCCCAGACTAATATCGATGCACCAATGATGGATGGAATGTTATTGCCACCTTTAAAGTTACCAGGCAGAAAATAATTTAAGGTATCCATAACCATAATGGCAAAGGCAACATTACTGAATATCGTCATTAGCCAGTAGCCCCAAGCGACGATAAATGCAGTAAATGCGCCAAAGCCTTCCCGGGAATACATGTAAATACCTGACTGTAAATCAGGACGGAGATTTGACAATATAATGAATGCCCGAGAGATAAAGAACATTCCAAATCCACAAATAATCCAGGCGATAACCACAGGCCCCACAGCTGAGTTTGCAGCCATATTTTGTGGCAAGCCGTCGACACCGCTACCAATCATGGAGCTGACCACTATTGATATCAATGCGATAAGGCCTAGCTTTTGCGTATTGTCCTTTTTTGGGGTATCACTGGACATAGTTAATTAACCATATTTTAAAATTAATATGAGAGTTGCTTATTTATATAATGATTACTTTATATAGGTATAGGTTAAGAATGATATGACGTAAAGGAAGATAATATTTTTTTTCAATGAATATTGTTATTTGTTTTTAAGTGTGTGATTTAATTTAATTTTTTTGTTTGTTTGCTCTAAATGGTAATGAAAATAATTTTAATTCCATGATGTTTATGTAGTTAATTATTGGTAATGAGTTAAATTATGAGGAATTATGTTTTGTTAGTTAAGGCGTGATTTAACATTACTTAATTCATGTATGAATGATAAGTGGCTTTTTTGTCCTGAAGTAAGTGGTTCACTGACTTAATATCTGATTAATAGATACTGAAATTATTCTAATTCTTTTTTTAGAGCATTAACAATCAATACCCGACTATTAAATATATTTTTTTGACTAAAAATGCTTAAACTCTCATTTATTACAAGGTGTTTTCATTAAAATGTGATTTTTCTCACGTAAATTTTTTTTGTCATACTTCTGTCAAATTTCCTTGTTTTGATAAGTGCAACAAAACTAAAGGGGATTTACCATGAGTAATAAAAATGCGCTGGCAGTACTGCTGCTGACGATTATGAGCGCATCGGCTGCGGCCAAATCCACATTGAACCTCTATACCAGTCAGCTAAATGATGATGCGCAGATGACGGTCAACGTATTTGAAAAAGCACACCCTGATATTGAAGTGAAATGGATCCGTGACGGAACCACAAAACTGACTGCGCGTCTGCAAGCTGAATTAGCTGCCGGAGCTGCCACACCCGATGTTCTGTTACTGGCAGACAGTGTGACCATGGAGTCCCTGAAAAATCAAAACCTATTAACCCCTTATAAATCGCCACAAACAGCACGTTTTGACAGCGCGCTCTATGATAAAGACGGTTATTACGCTGGCACCAAACTCATCACTACCGGGATTGCTTACCACAGTAAAGCGCCAGTGAAACCTGAGTCGTGGAATGATTTACTGAAGCCTGAAGTCAAGAATATGACTACTCTGCCAAGCCCGCTTTACTCTGGTGCTGCACAAATTCATCAGGCTGCGCTGATGAATGACCCTAAATTGGGTTGGGCTTACTACGAAAAATTGAAAGAGAACGGTGCTATGCCGCAAAGCGGCAATGGGGCCGTGATGAGTGCTATTGCCTCTGGCAGCAAAGCTTATGGCGTGCTGGTGGATTATATGGCCATCCGTGAAAAAGCGAAGGGCGCACCGATTGAGTTTGTATTCCCGAAAGAAGGTGTCAGCGTAGTCACCGAGCCGGTTGCCATTATGAGCAACAGTAAAAATCCAGAAGCAGCCAAGGCTTTTGTTGATTTTGTACTATCTCCTGCTGGCCAACAACTGGTCCTTGAGCAGGGCTTTTTACCGGCTGATGCCAGTCTGCCTGTTCCGCAAGGTTTCCCACCACGTGACAGTATTAAGCTGATGCCATTGGATGCCGCCAAAGCTCTGGCTGATACTGAAACCAACAAAAAACGTTTTTCTGACCTGTTCGGTAACCGTTAAGTCACCCTCGGTATCACTGACAGTCAGATAGCCAGCAACAGCGCATAATGGGCTGTTACTGGCTTTTATCGTATCTCGTTTTGGAAGTTGTTAAGTCATGACAAGTATGACCATGCATCAGAATGCCAGTAATCACTCCATGAAAGGATTACTCTGGCTATTACTGTGTCTCGTAGCATTACTGAGTTTATTACCCAGTTTGCGCCTGCTATTTTCAGCCTTAGTGGACTGGCGGCAGGGCAGTGACAGTAGCCTGTGGCGAGTATTGAATAACCAGGCAACTTGGGTGGCGCTTTACCACAGTATTTATACTAGCGGGTTAGGGACTTTAATTTCTTTACTGCTCGGTAGCTTGTTTGCCTTTTGCCTGGCGCTGACCAATATCCGTATGAAACAGATATGGGTATTTTTGTTTATGCTGCCAATGATGATCCCCCCGCAGGTAACCGCATTAAGCTGGCTACAACTGTTTGGTTCCAATAGCATCTTGCTTAACAGTATTGGTCTGGCACCTGAATTTGGCAGTGTTAACCCTCTTTACTCCCCTGAAGGTATCGCCTTGTTGCTGGGTATCCAGCACGCACCTCTGGTGTTCCTGGCGCTCCGCACTCAATTACAATGTTTGCCAAAAGAGCATATTGAAGCGGCACGTTTAAACGGTGCCTCGCTGTGGCAGGTCTTTTTTGACATTGTATTACCACTTTGCCGTACTGCACTGTGGGGTGGGGCGACCATTGCTTTTGTCTCTGCACTGGGGAATTTTGGTATTCCGGCGATGCTCGGTATCCCTATTTCATATTTTGTCCTGCCTATTTATATCTACCAGGCGTTATCCAGTTTTGGCCCTTCGATGATTAATGAAGTAGCTGCCCTGTCAGTGCTGATGGGAATTCTGGCGATCGCTATTGTGATCTTACAGGCGCGGATGCAGCGCCGCTATGCTTTGCCATTAATAGGTATGGCGGGGCGATCGTTAGGATTTACGTTAGGTAAGTGGCGTCTGGGTGTTGAGGTGATCATGGGACTGGTGTTATTTGCCATTCTGGTTGCCCCATTACTGGCGCTGGTTGCGACTTCACTGGTACCTACTATGGGAGTACCACTCAATAGTGAGACCATCACCTTTGCGGCCTGGCGTAGTGTTTTTGATGTTCAAAGCTCCACATGGCGAGCACTGACTAACAGCATGGTATTGTCCATTTCTGCCGCCATGGTGTTGTTGATACTTAGTCTTCCTCTGGCCTGGCTACTGGTGCGCTACTCTAGCCGTCCACTCCGTTGGCTGCATAGTATGATAGACATTCCTTATACTCTCCCCGGCGTGGTGCTGGCGATTGCTTGTATTTTGTTGTTTTCCCGTCCGTTGCCCATTCTTGAGGTAAGCCTGAGCGGAACACTCACCATCATCTTTATTGCCTATCTTGCACGTTTTCTCACCGTCTGTTTAAAACCGGTTCATAGCAGCATGATGCAGCTAGATCCGGCGATGGAGGAGGCTGCCAGTCTGGCGGGGGCGAATTTCTCTCAGCGGTTAATTCATATTGTTTTACCTTTGCTGGCTCCTGCAGCCTTTGCAGGAGCACTGCTGGTCTTCCTGACGGCAGTGAATGAATTGACCGTTTCTGCATTGTTATGGAGTGCAGGAAAGGAAACTCTTGGCGTGGTGATATTCAGTCTGGATGAAAGTGGTAACAAGGTACTGGCATCAGCCATTTCGGTATTCGTTGTCGTATTAGTTGCAATGGTGATGTTGCTTCTGAGCGCGCTTAGTAAGTATTTACCTAAAGGAGTTATCCCATGGCAGAGCTAAAACTGGAACAGCTTAGCAAAGTATTTGGCGACCAGACTGTTGTTCGGGATATCAACCTGACTATTCCCCAGGGAGCCTTTACGGCGTTATTGGGGCCTAGTGGTTGTGGTAAAACCACGACGTTACGCATTCTGGCTGGACTTGAGGAACTCAGTAGCGGACGTTTATTACTGGGCGACAAGTTACTGGCAGATAATCTGACTCATACCCCACCGGAACTGCGGGATATGGGGATGGTGTTTCAGTCTTATGCCCTGTGGCCACATATGACGGTCGCGGAAAATATCGGCTACCCATTAAAACTACGCAAAGTGAAAGGCGCGGCGCGACAAAAGCAAGTTATGGACGCGCTTGAGATTGTAGAACTTGGTGCCTATGCCGATCGTTCTCCCCAGGAACTTAGTGGTGGGCAACGTCAACGTGTTGCTCTGGCTCGCTGCCTGGTTTCTGAACCGAAAGTGGTATTGCTGGATGAACCCTTGGCTAACCTCGACAGGCATCTGCGCGCGACCATGGAACAAACCTTCCGTGATTTTCATCGCCGAACTGGAGCCACGTTTGTCTATGTCACGCATGACCAGGCTGAAGCCATGGCGCTGGCGAGTCATATAGCCGTGATGCATAAAGGCGAGCTAATGCAGTGGGGCGCGCCACAGGATTTATATCTGCGGCCACAAAATGCCTGGGTGGCGAGTTTTATTGGTAAGGGCAGTATCTTGTCATTGGCTGCACCCGCCGATATGCAACACTTGGATAGCCAAGTATTACACGGCAGTTTTAGCCAGCAGACGCCTTATGCAATGCAACCTGTGCTGGTTCGTCCGGAACATGTTCAAGTAGTTGATACAGGACTGAGTGCCAGAGTTGAAAGCTGTATTTATCAGGGGGAACGCTACTTGGTCGAGTTACGTTTGCATGATGGTCAGCAACTTACGGCTTTTCACCACTCCTCTTTGCAACAACAACAAAATGTTTGCGTGCGCTTACATCAGGGATGGCGTCTGGAGGCAGCATGAGAATAGAAATTATCAGTGGCCTTAATCGTAAAGCGCCAGCGGCTATTTTACTGAGTGCTGAAGGCCAGCGTATTTTGCTGGATGCTGGGGGGGCGTTGGAACCTGATGAAGCATTATGGGAGGTCCCTGCTGATATTGATGCTGTGTTGTTAAGTCATGATCATGTTGATCATATTGCCGGGCTTAACCGTATACCTCGCGGTGTACCGGTTTATTGTAGCCAGGTGACTGCACAAGCATTACCCGCGGGACACAATGTACAGTGTATTGATATCAGAGGTACCTTCCGGATTGGTAAGGTAACGGTCACTACCGGAAGCTGTGGCCATGCCTATGGGGGAGTCTGGTTCCATCTTGATGTCGACGGTGGAGTGTTTTATAGCGGTGATATCAGTATGGAGTCAGCGCTATTTCATTTTGATCCTCCACCACCTGCCCGTGTTGCCTTGGTCGATGCCTCTTATGGTTTGTATGACACACCACAGCAACAGCAACTGGACAAACTGCGTCACTATTTATTGCAACCTAGCTTATGTCCGGTTCCACCTTCAGGACGAGCAGTTGAGCTGGCCTTGTTGATGACACGGGATAATCAGCTGAATATTGCCATGGATGAGAGTTGTCGAACAATGATGGAGAAAATGGCGCAGCAAAATGACGGTAGCTTGCAGACGAATGTGGCGGCTGAATTACAATTTTTGATGCAAACATTACCCCTGTTTTCTACTCAGGCTCCTTTAGTTCTTGCATCTGATCCTGATGGTATGAGCGGTATGGCAGGTGTATTACGGGAGCGGGATGATTTCCATCATCGTACTTTATTTACTGGCCATCTCAATCAACTCTCTCATCAGCAGTGGCTGGCAGGAGAGGTTGATTTCTGTCGCTGGAATGTACACCCCACACTAAGCTGTTTAAAAAAACTGGCAGCCATGTTGTCATGCCAGTATTTCGCTCCGCTGTTTACGGTGCTTGATTGTCCGGCGCAATGGCAGCAGGAATTACAATGTGAAATTATCACTTATCCCACGATTGAAATGGAATTATGTCAATAATTTGTAAGCCTTTTGTTTTTGTACGCCACGGTGAAACACCGATGAATCGTGCCCAACTTATTGGTGGTAGTACCGATGTTCCGCTGACCGACACAGGCAGGCAACAGGCAGAGCTTACGCAGCCTTTGCTGGCACGTTTTCACTGGAATGGGATTGGTGTGAGCTCATTATTGCGCGCTCAGCAGACCGCAGAACTGGCCGTGCCGGGGGGGAGTTACACTACTTTAGATGGGTTACGTGAACGTGACTGGGGCAACCTGGAAGGCCTGCCAGGGTCTGCGATTACTCCCTATGAAGAGACTCCTCCTGGTGGTGAGAGCTGGGAAGTCTTTATTAGCAGAGTAACGGCATCAGTAAATACGCTATTAAACCAGTTTGAATGTCCATTAATCGTGGCTCATTCAGGCGTTTTTCGGGTACTGAATTATTATGCTTTTGGGACTCCCTACGGTAACCGAATTGGTCATGTTGAACCGATGTGGATTTTGCCCGGTAAGATCCCAGAGGAGTGGCGTATTATGCCGCTGGCACAGCGAGATAGCCTGTAATTTATTGTCCTTGATTAAACATTATTGCTTATAGAACAGTCCATGATTTTATGGGCTGTTTATTCGGCTAACCTCTTATTTTAAAAAATACTCTCCGTTAATAAATACTAATATATGCGCATCAGTTGCTATTTATTATGCTTTGAAAGCCAGCATTGAATTCCCCTATAGTAAGCAGATAATCAATAGATTAATAGCCTCACAGGAGCAGATGATGGCGACATTTACCCTTATCAGTAATGACGAAATAACCACCGTTGACTGGCAGAAACTGGCAATTTTATTAGAGTCAGGTGGATTAAACCGACGGCCATTAGAAACTTTACAGCGTGCGTTTGAGCAGAGTCAGTTTCGCTATCTGGGATACTGTGATGGAGAACTGGTTGCTACCGCCCGCGCTATCAGTGACTTTACCTCAGTATCTTACTTGTGTGATGTCGCAGTACATCCGCATTATCAGGGGCGTGGATGGGGTAAAGCCCTGATGGAGCGCGTAATGCAGGATCTTGCCCCGCTGGGGAAAGTCTTTATTTATTCGGTACCGGATAAAATAGATTTCTATCAGCGCCTGAATTTCCATCCCTTACTGACGGCAATGGTGCATGTGGATGAAAAGGCACTTCCTGTGCTAATAAGCTCCGGCTATATCCCTCCACCTAAAATATGACGGATATATATTCGTCATATTTCACGTTGCTCAGGGTTGCATGCGCTCAGCTCGTCGAATCACATACCCTGTCTGTGCTCATCGCCGATCGAAGCTTTGCGCCTACAAGCAACTCGAATGACTTTTGGTATAAACAGATCAGATGATTTGACCTTCGATAGCGGGAGCCACCGAAGGTGAGAGCAGGTGTGAGGGAAGTAACGCTATTCATAGGTAAACGTCACGTCAATCACAGATTTAACCAATCCGGCGGTTACCTGGCCTGAGGTTAAAGCATATTTAGCACTGAGTCCTAAACTGACAGGAGTCGCCCCAACATTGCCTAAATGATTGCTACTACCAGCAGCAACTGGAACATTATTACGCAGAATCTGAATACCTATACCCTGGGCTCCATTGGGAGCAATATTCTGAAAAGTAGAACTATTAACATCGGTTGTACCTGTAAGGGTGAAGGCTAAATTATGATTTTGTTGAGGACAATGCACGGTCAATGGCACCGTCTTTGATACGGCAGAGTCATAATCCGGAAGGTCAACATTGACATTTCGCGATGAAACATCACATCCGCCAGTAGGGACTACTACGGAGTTGTTTGCGTAGATATTCCAGACTATCGTCTGAACGTTTTGATTTAAACTATCTACTTTCTCCAAAACGAGTTGAGCAAACAATGTCCCTTGTTGAATAAAAATACCGCCCGCCGCAGAAAGAGGTGATAAATAAAGCACCGTCTCCCAAGGTCTGTAACTGCCCCATGTATGATTAACTGTTTGGGTCGAGCCATTCATAGGAAAATTATATCGAGAGCCATAATAAGTAAGTGAACCTTTATACGTACTCAGTTCGTTTAAAAACGTAGATCCTGAAGCCACACGTACCGGGTCTTTGTACACTGATGGCAAATCATTTCTACATTGGATAGATTTTCCAAGATCAACTACTAAATTAGAGCCAACTTGTATTGCAGGATCAAGGTCAACGTACACACTTACTGTTCCGGAAGAGCTTATCGATTTTCCCAGCGCCTGACAGGTAAAGGCATAGGATTTTATCGATGCCAGTACCAGGGTCAGTAATAAGAGAGATAAATAGTTATTTTTCATATTTTAGGCCTGAATTATTGATACTGGTAAGTGACAGTTATCTCACTCTGAATGGCACCTTGAGTGGCTCCGCCATTGAGACTAACCAACCTGACGCGCATTGGAATATCGATACTTTTGCTACTGTCATTTACCGTTAAATATTTACTTGAACCATTTCTTAAAAGAGTGTTGTTTGAGTCCTGCAATTCAATCTGAATATTACTTGCTGCATCAGTTGTGGCCAAATTAGCATAATAACTTATGTTATCCGGTGTTCCACTGAATGTTGTAGTAACCCGTGAAGTTCCAACAGGGCAATTTGTGAGCTGTAAATTAAAGGACTTCCACGCTGAACTGGATTGCGGTGCAATAAACTCGTAAGCAGAAAGATTACCAAAGTCGACCAGAACATCGGTCGTTGAAACGGTACAAGGTTTAGCGATAACGCGACCGTTGACGGTGATAGTCACATCAGAGGCCTGAGCTAACGAGATGAAAAGCACGCAGAATAGCGGAACTGCACGTATCAATGGATAAATATTCATGTCTTTTCCTTATTGATACTCCAGGGTAAATGCGGCTGTCGAACTCACTATTCCTGCACCCACGGGGAATTGAGTCGACATTAGCCTTGCATAGTAGGTTAGGGTATTCGTGGCGCCTGGGACTAAACTTTCCGCGGGTAAAGAGGAAAAGTCAGCATTAATCGCCAGTGGCTGCTGAAGTTTATCAAGTAACTGAATACCTAAACCTGCAGCCATACCCGTTCCGCTGTCGAGTTTGAGTAACTCTGTGTTGCGGTCATCTGCAACCCCCGTAAACATGACTTTTATTCCGGTAACGTGTTTCCCACACGGAGATAACACAATTGAAAATGACTGTGCCGGTGCGGTATAGCCAACACGAAAGAAATCTTTAGCGTTATTTGTTTGCAAATCAACAGGAATATTGACTGAGTCAGCAGAAACCGCACAAGTATTATCAAAGATATAACCTCTGATACTTATGGCTGTTTTATCACTGGCTGCACTGGCAGATAGAGCCATAAAAGAAAGAGCACTAAAAAAAATGAAACGATGAGTAAAATTCATTATGACTCCTTATCGACACTCTACGGTCAGCACGTTGAAAATATCGTTTTTCTCTGATGATTCGGAAATGGCATACTGCCCTTTACACTGACTTTCAGCACTATTTCCCCACTGTACTTTTACCGTTCCGGTGGATGGCATACCGGTGAGATAAGCCTGTCCCTCATCAGTAACAATACTGGAACTACTGCCCGAAGAGATGATGGCACCAAAGGGTACTGGTTTACCGTTATGGATTAAGGTCATTAAAATTTTCAGTCCGGTATGGGTGACAAAATCTGCGCGGACTATCGCACCTTGTGTCGGAACCACATTCACAATGGCATCATCTACTTCAACATTATTTGCCAGTGTGTTGGGATTCAGGGCAATGCGGTTTTCACGATAGGCAATGGCATAAGGAACAATGGCATAGCCACGTGCATCGGTCTTAACGCCGGTCTGATTTTGAATATCGACGTTTGCCGCACCTGGTGCTTTAACCAGCACTACCGTATCACTCAGATATTGTCCCAGAGTGACGCCATTAGAATGAGCAATAACTCCGCCACTCAAGCCGTAGTAAAGTTGCTGATAATTACCATTATAACTATAACCCACATTCGCATTACCGTAGCCCCCTCGGTAATTGAGAGCAGCATAACCACTTTCATGATTATTATCAGAACCAGAAGTATAACCACTTTGCACGTTGTAGTTTAAATTCCTGTCCTCCAGCAAGGTACCATACAGGCCAGCCTGGTTAGTCGTTCGGCCTTTCAGATCACTCGACATGCTGTATCTTGCGCTTGCATTACGCCAGTGTGAAGTACTGTCTGAACGGGTCCAGTGACTAAATGGAACGCTGATATTTGCTGAGAAAATGGAGTCGCTTTTAGGCATCCAGTAATTTTTACTAAGGCTATAGTTTAACGATAATGAAATATCATTAATTGTGGTATTCAGGCCTGCCAACAATTGTTTTTCTGTTCCGTCAGTACCCCAGTACGTCTGATGCGTACCACCAATATATAATGAGGCATTCCGACCCAGTTGCTGGGTTGCGGTTAGCTGAAACTTACCTCTTTTATTATGTCGGAGGTTATAAGCAGAAATAATATGATTTTCATCTGATGGATCATCAGAATAAAAGTAACCGGCTAAATTAGAATATGTGGTATCGGTAAAATTATAATAGCCACTGGTTGAATAGCGATAAGCTGAGAACCGAATACTGGTACCGGTCTCGATAAACGATTTGTTATAGGTCAGTCGTAATGACTGGCCTATATGTTTACTTTTATCCACAAGGGTGGAGTAAGCCTGAGATAAATCTAAGGAAACAGCACCCAGAAGTCCCATATTTTTGGCCAGGCCGATATCCAGTGCCCGGTACTTAGATGAAAGTTGTGTCCCGCCAAAAATAGTCCAGCCCATTTTCATTCCATGGAACAGACTACCTTGTACAAATTTAGGTTTAGTTTGTGACGAGTTACCGCTCCGGAACTCCCCTGCAGTCAGGCTAAATCGTGTTTGACCTTCTCGCTGTAAAAAGGGAACCGTCGAAAAAGGAACAGTGAAAGCCTGGGTACTGCCATCAGCTTCTTTTACCGTAACATCGAGGTCGCCGCTACCATTGGATGAATAAAGATCATTAATAATAAAGGGACCTGGTGGTACCGTAGTTTTATATATTTCATATCCATTCTGCTTGATAGAAACCTGTGCCGTTCCTCGTGCAATACCTCTGATAACAGGGGCGAAACCTCGCTGACTTTCAGGCAACATATTTTCGTCAGACGCTACTTTGACACCACGAAAGTTGACGGAGTCAAACAGCTGTTCATCAGTAAAACTATCACCCAGGGTTAAACGAGATTGTAAAAATTGAATATCTCGCTCAAGCCATGTATTGACATGCTGCCATTGATTTTGTTTTTTTGATGATTTGAAATCAGAATAATTCCATACGGTATTATCTCTTAATCTCCATGGGCCAAAATTAATTCCGCTGTTTAGGTTTAAATAGGCATACTGGCTATCAAATCCCTTTCTATCTTTGGAATTATTAGCATTGAAACTATAGTTTATTAAACCAGAAGTGATGCCATCGTCCCAAAGCTCCGGAGGAACATATCCGCGTACAGAGTTGCTCATCAAAGCCTGAGGTATCGTGATATTCAGACGCTGAATATTGACATCATAATCTGATGTACTGCTGTCCACGAGCTGAGTCAGGGGCTGACATTCGCCATCTGTTTTTATTTTTTCAGCCGATTTTTTATCTGCTGCCGGAATGATAACGCCCATCTGAATGAGTTCTTTTACTGAGAAGCAAGGTAATACTGTGTTGCTATCATCAGCGTTAACAAATTCAACATCGCGCGTGGCGGAAAACGTATCGTTTAGATAAATGTCGACACGATAGATTCCGGGCAGGACTTCCTGTCCTTGCTCAAAACGTGATAAATCGGCAACGGCTGCTGGATCATCAGAGAGAAAACGAGGGTTAAAGTAAATTTCAGCATAACCAGACTCAACCCAGAGAGTGGATAAACCTGTTAAAATACAAATGGTTATTAGTAATGGTAATTTTCTTCTCTTGCTTTGTAATGTTTTTTTTTTAATTTTTTTTGGAGGTTGATTTTCATAGCCATACCTTTTCACTCAGATCTTTTACACAGGATTGCTGTAAAATTATTTTACTGATTTTTCTATTTTTGCAGTAAATGCACCGAAATCATTTATTATTCTGTAATTAACATTACTTCCGGAATTATTAGGCAAAGTGACTAATTCTGAACCCATTGGCTTAACCATCACGCCTTCCAGTTGATTATTTCCAATATGGAATTCAGCTAAAGTGAGATAGTAAGGTGTTGGATTTTTAATCTCTAACTTATTGTTCATCCTGGTAAAGATAAGTTTATCTGATGCTTCTTCTGGTGACATAGATAAGTTTTTTGGCCGATAGAGAAGTTTTATTCGATTAACAATAGCTAATTGAAGTTTATTTTCTGCCAATTTATCTTTTTCAATAGCAGGGATAGCTTTAACATTGATCCAAAAAAGAGACTCTTTATCGGCAGGTAGAGTGCCATTAGTCGTATCAACGATTCTTAAAATATTCTCTTTCTTACCCTTCATCAGAAACAGTGGAGGGGTAATCAGGAAGTTTTTACTTTTTTTCCCTGAAGGATCATCAACCCATGACTGAATTAAAAAGGCGTTGGCATTGTCAGTATTAATGACTGAAAGTTGAACCTGTTTTCCACCAGCAGGATAGATTACTCTGGTGGCACTTAATGCTATGCCAGCATTCGCCTGAGTAGAAGAAAGCAAAAATAAAAATGCTAAAAAGGGAATGATATAATTCAACATATTCTTAGTGGTTTTAAACATTTTTATTTCTCTCTATCTTTAATAACATTAAAATAAAAATCATAATGTTATTTATGTTAAATGATACATAAAGAAATCATCTTAAACACTGTAACTGTATAATTTTATTAGAAATGATTTTTTGTTATATTTTCAAATATAAGTAAGAGCGTCCCTGCCCTAAACAACAATTACTGATATTGTACCGTAAAGGTAGCATCAGCATTAGCTGTCCCTGCAGTCGCCTGACCAAATGCAGCATAACGTGCCTGGAAAGGAATTGTGTTAGTACCATCAGCCAGTGTAGTAGAAGAACTTGCTGTTGTGCCATCAAATGCAACAGGCTCTCCTGCTCTGTCAAGTACTTGAACCCCTACATTAGATGCACCACCTGCTGCAGAACTCTGTAATGCCAGAATATTGGTATTAGCAGTACCTGCTGTTACGCCGCTAAAAATAATAGCTGCAGTTGTTGGTAAGGTACCACCTTTGCCATCTTCAGCGCCTGGAGCGCAATCTTTCAATACGATATTAAAGCCTACATTCTGGCTGAAATCTCCAACTTTGGTTAATCCATTAGCTCTTACCTGGCCAAGCTGAACTGTTTGATCAACTGAACCGGCATCAACAGCACAGGTACCATTAACAACTTCGCCGATGAAATGAACTTGTCCACCAGGTGCAACAATAGTTGCTGCAGAAACGAATGCTGGAGAAAGAGCCGCACATAAAACACTAATAGCAAGAAGTTTAGTTTTCATTCTGAATCCTTAAAATTGATCTAGTTAAAGAAAAGCAGAATTCACGCAATAAAGTTATGACTATTTTTTTGATTTAGTCTTTGTTTTATCATTCTGCTTCTTAAGACTAATCCTAGAGGTTCCTATAGAAATGTCAAAAAATATAAATTTAACTTAAATGTTTATTGATCGCTGTCAATTTCAGAATTAACAGCTGGCTACTGATCAGATGGCCAGTCTAATGTGCTAATAAATTACATTAGTATGGTTGATGGTAATGCTGATATTTGTTGCATTTATGTTAAATTTTGGGTTGTTAACCCTGTTGCTGATGACTTATCATCAACAATAGACAGTGATTGGAATTTAATAACTCCATCAGGAAAATATTTTTAACGTGATATTTATGAACTTTATCGTCCTATTTACATGACTTTCATGGGATTCTTACCACTGAATTTATAATCTGAGTTAATAATCAGGAGCAGTATTTATTTAAAGAATTAAATGAAATAACCTATTAAATTATTCAGGGAAATTATTGTTCAGGTATCAAAGACGGGAGCTGATCATGATTTTTAAAATTCATGTGGTTATGTGTTTTATTTTTGAGCGTGTCATTGCTCTTAATCACTGTGAGTAAATTACGTTACTCTTTCAATTTATTACACAAATCTCATATTAAACAGATATATAAGCATGGAATTAATATTCAAGATATTGATTAACTTGCATGACTCTTTTATCTCATGTCTGATCGGCTAGTTTGGTCGCCTGCCAGGGTTTAAATTTATAGGTATATCTCATTAATTTTTCAATCATACCGCGAGCGGAAAAAATAGTTGTTTTGAGCATCTACAGGTTAATTTCCTGATACTCGCTTAAAAGCCACTCTAAAGAGAAAAAAGTACCTTCACTAAAGCCACTTAAAAAACGTTCGCTAGAATTAAACTGACAAGTGATCTCATCTGATTAATGCTGAGTGATCGCTGCCAATGGGGCAAAAAATCGAGCGGCAAATAACGTAATCCGTAGATGAAGCTTATTGTCGACGCCCTCTATCATTTTCACTTCTCTGTACGTCTCTTGAGGTCTGCAACTTCTTAATAATCAAACAATAACAAAAATAATCCGAGTTGCTTGTATGTAAGTCGACCCATTTTAGTTCCAGATGCTTTTTGTGGTCGGTTTTCCTTTATCACTCAGTGTCGGCATGTTGATGCTTTCTGTAACTCTCTATTCATTTTCTCCTTTCTTATCGACAATTGTTATTTGATAACATAAACTTCAATATGTTATAACGTAACATTTAACGCGAAAAGGATCGTAGAGAATGAAAAAAACAGCACGGGTACTGGGAATATCTCTTTTATTGTCATCTTTGCAGGTATTTGCTCATGGAGATCACGGTAAGCCGCTATCTGAAGTTGAGCGCAAAGCCAGTGAAGGGATATTTGATGATCAATCAGTAAAGGATCGCCAGCTTTCTGACTGGGACGGTGTCTGGCAGTCAGTGTATGGTTATTTGCAAGATGGTAGTTTAGACCCCGTGCTGGAGAAAAAAGCTAAACAGGGTGAGAAAACCGTGGCTGAGTACCGTGCTTACTACCAGAAAGGTTATGCCAGTAATATTGATATGCTAGGCATAGAAAATAATGTTATTGAATTTCATATCGGCAAAGAAACCAGCTCATGCAAATATGATTATCAGGGCTATAAAATTTTGCATTACCCATCAGGAAAGAAAGGGGTTCGCTACCTTTTCAAATGTGAAGATAAGCAATCAGCTGCACCAAAATATGTACAGTTCAGCGATCACACGATTGCCCCTCGCCAGTCACAGCACTACCATATTTATATGGGCAATGAGTCCCAAGAAGCACTGTTAAAAGAAATGGATAACTGGCCGACATTCTATCCCTATAACCTGACTAAAGAGCAGGTTGTAGATGAGATGCTGCACCACTAATAGTCATACCCGTCATACTTCAAGTTGCCTGGGTGTTGCTGCCTACAGGTAACTCGAATTATTCAGGGTATATCACCGTGATATTTCACGTTGCTGAGTGTTGTTTGTACTCAGCAACGTTGAGACGGTCTACTGACAGAATTGTTTCAGTAAACCCGCATGTTCAGGCTGTAGGCGATAGCGGTAGACTGGGCGGCCCGCCACACCGTAATGAATACGGGTATAAAGAATATCCACTTTATCAAGCCATATAAGATATTTACGGCATGAAACACGCGAGATATTCACTGACTCCGCTAGCTCATCAGTAGAAAACTCATCATGCTGATGAGTGTCAATCCACTGACACAGAGTACGCAATGTTTGTGGTGTAAGGCCCTTTGGTAGACGACTAGGATCAGGGGCTGATGGATAGCTACCGTGTAATAATCGGTCCACATCGGCTTGCTGATAATGCTTCTGACCACCTACCAGAGCGCGTTTATCACGCCAGTGAGTGAGGGCTTCTTCAAAACGTGCAAACTGGAAGGGTTTAATCAGATAATCTACTACACCATAGTGGAGTGACTTCTGAATAGTGGCAAAATCAGACGCCGACGAAATAACAATCACATCAATAGTTTTATTCTCCTCACGCAATATCGGTAGCAGAGACAGACCATTATCCTGTTGCATATAGACATCTAATAAAATCAAATCTATCTTTTGATCAGGGGCGCTGATGTACTCTCGTGCTTGCTTTAGCGTTGAGGCCGAACCACAACAGATAAACCCAGGGATCTGGCTGATGTAAGCGCGGTTTAGCTCTGCCACCATGGCATCATCATCAACGACTAAAACATTAATCATGTATTGTTCCTTTCACTGTCCCAGGGAAGCGTGAGAGTAAATTGGGTGAAAATACCAGGGGTAGACTCCACCTGAATATTACCATGACAGTTTTCAATTTGTTGTTTTACCAAAAAAAGCCCAACGCCACGCTGTTCTCCTTTGGTGGAGAAACCTTTCTCAAATATTGATGAGATAAGCTCAGGTATCATACCAGGACCATTATCACTGACGACGGCGGTTAACATACCATGATGATAATGAAGAAAGATCTCAATCTCCCCTTCCTGTTGGCCTTGCAGAGCATCGACCGCATTTTCCAGTAGATTACCAAGCACGGTTATGAGAACCATTACCTGGTGTTCATTAGGGTTATCGGGTAGAAAGCACTCTTCATCCAGTGTTAACTGATGACCAGCTTCCAGCACCCGACTTATTTTGCCGATTAAAAACCCGGCAACCACAGGTTGTCTGATTTTACTTTGCAGAGCGCCGATTTCGATTTGATAGTTATTGGCGGTCTGCAAAATATAGGTTTCTAGTTTGTCATAGCGTTTAAGTTGCAACAGACCCAGAATCACATGCAGCTTATTCATAAATTCATGGGCCCGTTCACGCAGGACATCAAGATAATTGACCATGCCATTAACTTGTTGAGTAAGCTGATTAATTTCTGTTTTATCACGGAAAGTGCAGATTGCGCCGATGAGCCGCCGTCGAGTATAAATTGGCATCACATTACACAGGATTTGCTGCCCAAAAATGATAATTTCCCGGTCTTTAATCGCCGTCCCGCTTTCCAGTACCTCATGAAGTGTCGACATCATCGGAGGGGGAACTATATTATTATTATTGGCGCTAAAATCATCGGGTGAGACCAAGACTTTACGTGCCGTCTGATTCATTAATGTGATATTACCCAGCCTGTCAATAGCAATAATGCCTTCTTTTACCGACTGTAACATCGCCTGATGTTGCTCAAAGAGCGTTGATATTTCGTACGGTTCAAAGCCGAAAAGAATACGTTTCAGGGTATATATCAATAATGCACAACCTATCGTTCCAACCAACGCACTAAATAATACTCCCCAGAGCATGTTCCAGCGACTGTGGTTAATTTGCTCATCCACTTTACTGAGTGAGATACCAACAATGACCACGCCAATTTGCTGAGAATTTGCACCATAAACGGGAGTAAAAACACGCAGTGATGTCACCAGGTTGCCTCGATTGATGCCAACAGACTCTTTTCCTTGTAGTGCTGGATCGAGATCGTCGCCAATAAAATGGGCGCCTATATGGCGTGCATTCGGATGTGAGTAACGAATACCGTTCATATCCGTGACCACTACAAACAACAGATGGTTACGTTCTTTTACTTGTTCTGCGAGGGGAGCAATGATGTTACTGCCTTCGGGTGAGAGAAGACCTTGTTTAATAACAGGCATGTCTGCCAGCGTTCTGGCAACAGCCAGACCGGTATCTTTTACACTACTACGGGTGAGGTGACTGATTTGTAGAGCATAGAGTAAATAAACGACAAATAGCACCGAACCGATAACACCGCAGAGCATCAGGATAATGGAGCTGCTTAGTTTTAAAGGAGGTTTCTCTTTTTTTTTCCCGAAGTCGGTCATGAATATCCTGAGGGCAAAAGCAAAGATTAATTATCACCTAAGTACTTTTATGATTAAAGCAACATCCTCGTCTGTACCGACTGGTATCTATTAAAAACTTCACCAGTACTAAAGACTGAAGGCTAAATGGATCTGATACATGATTTAAGCCTTTCTTGCCACGCTTTGCTGCAAGTGTTAAAAGGTGCGCTTTCTATACAAGACAAGGAGAAGGGCGTTGAAAAGTACGTCAAGTATATCTGGCGATGCCGAGATCCCAACGTTAAAGCGTGGTCTGCTCAATCGGCATATTCAACTGATTGCTTTGGGTGGCGCTATTGGTACGGGATTATTTCTCGGTATTGGCCCGGCAATACAGATGGCTGGGCCGGCAGTATTGTTGGGATACGGGATTGCGGGCATCATTGCATTTCTGATTATGCGCCAGCTAGGAGAAATGGTGGTTGAAGAGCCTGTTTCAGGCTCATTTGCCCATTTTGCTTATAAGTACTGGGGGCCATTTGCTGGATTTCTTTCCGGCTGGAACTATTGGGTGATGTTCGTGCTGGTGGGTATGGCAGAACTGACCGCCGGCGGCATTTATATGCAGTATTGGTTCCCTGATATTCCGACTTGGTGCTGGGTAGCACTCTTTTTTGTCATAATCAATGCGGCTAACCTGGTCAATGTTCGTCTGTATGGTGAAATGGAATTTTGGTTTGCGCTTATCAAAGTGCTGGCTATCATTGGAATGATAGGTTTCGGGATCTGGCTACTGGCCTCTGGTAAAGGTGGTGAACGTACAGGGGTGGCTAATCTCTGGCAATACGGAGGTTTTTTTGCGACAGGCTGGCAGGGATTGATCCTGTCATTAGCGGTTATCATGTTTTCTTTTGGTGGTCTGGAGTTGATTGGAATCACTGCCGCTGAAGCGCGTTCTCCACAAACCTCGATCCCTAAAGCTGTGAATCAAGTTGTATACCGTATTTTATTGTTTTATATCGGTTCTCTGGTGGTGTTACTGTCGCTTTATCCATGGCTGGATATTAAGTCGAACAGCAGTCCGTTTGTGATGATTTTCCATGAAATGGACAGCAATATCGTGGCTTCATCGCTGAATTTTGTCATTCTGGTCGCTTCACTATCGGTATATAACAGCGGTGTTTATTCCAATAGTCGTATGTTGTTTGGTTTATCTGTACAACGTAATGCTCCGAAGTTTCTTGCCACCGTTAACCGTCGTGGCGTGCCGGTTCACTCATTATTCCTGTCTGCTGGAGTAACCTCATTAGTGGTGTTACTTAACTACTTGCTCCCCCATGAAGCATTTGGGCTGTTAATGGCATTAGTGGTCGCTACTTTGTTGCTCAACTGGATAATGATCTCCCTGGCCCATCTGAAGTTTCGTAAATCGATGCGTCACCAGGGTAAAGAGACTCATTTTAAGGCCTTGCTTTATCCTTTTGGCAATTATCTGTGCATTGCGTTTATGGTCATGATCCTTGGCCTGATGTGTACCATGGATGAGATGCGTTTATCGGCCATGCTACTGCCGGTGTGGATAGTGTTTTTATACGGTGCGTTTAAACTGCTTCGACGTTAAGTTTCTTCATTTATACCCTTACCGGATTTTTCTTTTATCATATCCGGTAAGGTATTCAGTACTATTTATCTTATCCTGTCGATGATGGCAGGTGTGTTGAAAGGAAAAGATCGATGGGTGCAAATCGGAAAGGCATGTTGTATGTACTGCTATCTGCTGTGATGTGGGGGAGTTCTGGCGTCTGTGCTCAATATATCATGGAAGTCAGCCATATCTCTTCAGCTTCACTGACCATGCTGCGTCTGTTATTTTCCGGTTTGATTTTACTGACCCTGGCAGTGACTCATGGTGATAAAATTTTTGCCGTTTTTAAAGAACGCGAAAGTATTATTTCATTGTTACTGTTTACCCTGTTCGGTGCGATGGCGGTTCAACTGACCTTTTTATTCACCATTGAACAGTCGAATGCTGCAACTGCGACGGTATTACAGTTTCTCTCGCCGACTATCATTGTGGCCTGGTATGCTCTGGTTAAAAAGAAACGTACTGGAAAACTGGTCTTTGCTGCTATTGGTACTTCGCTGCTCGGTACTTTCCTGTTAGTGACTCATGGTAATCCATTCTCGCTGAGTATCTCCGGTAGCGCATTATTCTGGGGAATTGTCTCGGCATTTTCTGCCGCATTTTATACTACCTATCCTTCTCGGCTAATCGCGCGCTTTGGTACCTTGCCTATTGTCGGCTGGAGCATGCTGCTAGGTGGGGTAATGCTGACGCCTTTCTACGCGACGCAAATAGGGAATTTCACCGCCAGCGGAACCACATTAGTGGCATTTTTCTATCTTATCGTTGTTGGCACAGCGATGACATTTAGCCTGTATCTGACAGGTGCACAGATGATAGGCGGGCAAAAGGCCAGTATCCTCAGTTGCGCAGAACCATTAAGCAGTGCTCTGCTGTCTGTGTTGTTGCTGGGTATTACCTTCTCATTGCCGGACTGGCTAGGCTCATTATTTATCATCTCTTCAGTACTGTTAATTGCTCTTGATGCGCGGGGACGACTGCATACCCAGCGACACTAATTTTTAAATTTCTCAGGTTTATTCCAGGAATAGAATTTACGGTTAGAATAGAGTAGAGAGCGAAACATTATATTCAGACAGCATCCTTAACAAAGGTATTCTATCGTGGCAATTGATAATCTGATTGAGCGTATTTCAACGGTTTTAGACGCAGAATATACTCTTGAGGGCCTGGTGAGGCATTTGCTAGGGATGCTTGAGCTGGTCACTAATATGGAGTCTACCTATCTTACGCGTATTGAGCCTGATGGTAGCCTGCAACATGTACTATTTGCGCGTAATTCTAAGAGCATGCAAATTCCGGAAGGACTCTCTGTTCCATGGGGCGATACCTTGTGTAAACGTGCATTAGATGAAAAACGGCGTTTTACCAATGATGTAGCGACCTTGTGGGGTGACTCTGCGGCTGCTAAAGCATTGGGTATTATGACCTACGCTAGCACCCCAGTTATCCTGTCTGATGGTTCTCTCTATGGAACCTTATGTGCTGCCAGCTCATCAAAGCGCCATTTAACAGGGCAGAGCGAACAAGTCTTACATCTTTTTTCACAACTGATTGCCCAGCAGATCCAGAGCGAACAGTTATTAACTGAACTTAAAGCGGCTAATCGGGTATTAACGACTGCCAGCTTTACTGATGAACTGACGGGGCTGGCTAATCGCCGTGCCATTTTTGATAAGTTAGAACGCCTGTTTGTGAATGCACGCGATGAGTCACGCTATATTTTGCTGGTTTTTGCTGATCTCGATGGTTTCAAAGAGATTAATGACGTTTATGGCCATGATGCTGGTGATGAGTTCCTTTGTGCTATCGCCCAGCGGTTACAAGAGCATCTACGTAATGATGAATTACTGGGGCGAATGGGCGGGGATGAGTTTGTCGTTGCGGGTCACGGGCCTGGGGAGAATGAAGCCGCCTGGAATGCGGCTGATGCTTTGCGGGCAAGGCTGGCGACGTTATTAGCGGGTACCTATCAACTCTCTGCCTGTGTGATTGACTACGCCGGGCCAAGTATTGGCGCTATTGCGGTTAATCCCGCCCTCGATACCCCGGATAGTGCATTACGTGAGGCAGATGCTGTGATGTATATCGATAAAAAACGCCGCAAAAGAGAGGCGGCGTTAAATAAATAGCTGTCATGGAGACCAGATAGTCTTATCGGTCTCTGCAGAGCTATGATGCGGGTATGTTATTGGCCAGAGGTATTTCAATCTGATAACCGCTCAGCTCAGAAACCAAGTCGTTGACACCATCGCTCATATTGACGAAGCGGGTTAATGGGGAACGGGTGATTACGACAAACACACCCACGTTACTTTGTGGCACCATCGCCATATAAGTAATAAATCCGCCAGCCCCCCCTGTTTTTTGAATAATTCCTGGTCGTCCATTTTGTGGAAGCATATAGACCCAACCCAAACCTAACGCATCTGCTTTGCCAGGGACATCCATACCCACTACTTTTGTCAGTTGATTACGCTGATAAATAAGAGATTGCATTCTGTCGGCCTGAGCAGTGCGCTGATGAAAATCAGATGAGAGATATTGCTGCATCCAGCGCATCATATCGCTGGGGGTCGAGTAGACACCTCCACTACCAATAGCCGCCAGCGCATTATTACAAGGGCTGGCACCTCTTTCAGCGACCATTAAACGCTGACATTGATCAGGCGATGGCGTATAGGTGGTGTCTTTCATGCCTAATGGGCGGGCAATATTTTCGCGGAATAACTCAGGGTAGGGTTTACCTGACGCTTTTGAGAGAGCATCCGCCAGCAAATCGAAAGCCAGATTGGAGTAAGCTGCCACTGTCCCCGGTGCTGCAGATATTTTTGCTTGTGATAACCAATTCCAGCGCTGCTTATAGGTCGGCCAGGTAAATACCGGGCGGTTTGCCACCCCTCCAGGTTGCTCTCTCGGTAAAGCACTGGTATGCGTTGCCAGATTAACCAGAGTAATAGGCTGGCCATTGTAGGCTGGAATATGCACACCAGGTGGAGCATATTTACTCAACGGATCGTTAAGTTTTACGGTACCTCTATCAAATAATTTTACCAGCATCTCACTGGTCATTAACTTAGTAATAGAAGCAATACGAATCACAGAATCGAGTTGTGGTAGCTGATTATTGCCAGGCCGGGTTTCACCAAAACTGCGAAAAACTCGCTGATTTCCATCAATGACCACCATCGCCATACCCGTGGCTCCGCTACCATAAAAGATATGATTGGCATAGCGGTCTACCACTTCAACAGCATATTCCTCTGTCGGTGATGATTTTGCCAGGCTAGTGCCAGAAAATAAAACGCTGGCGAGCAAAAGAAGTTGAGGGAAGCGAGTTTTCAAGGTGCAGAATCCAATTAACAAAATTAATCTATTGCTGTTATTTAACCTGCTCTGCGCGTTTATGCAAAGCACGAATGCTATGTTAGAGATAAGAAAAAGATAACTTTACCTTACATCGCGCTGATATTGTTAGTCAGTTGATAAATACATGATAATTATTTACTTTCTGGATACGTTTCTGATCTTATTTATGAGAAAAAATACGGTATAATCAGTACTGAAAAAAGTTTTATTAACAGAGTTTTCACGTTCGTTTTTAACAAAAAGAGGGTAATATCTGTGTAAGTTTTTATGCTATTAAACTCTTTTTTACTGTGGCGAATTGCAGAAAGCTTAGGTGTACCGCTAATGATTGAATTCTTTATGCGATACAAATATTTATCGCATAAATGAGTAACATATATGTTCAATAATCACTTGTTTAAACAGGGATTGTTGCACCCTCGCTACTGGCTGACTTGGTTTAGCGTCGGCGTGCTTTGGCTTTGGGTTCAGCTACCTTATCCCTTACTGATGAAAATGGGGGACTGGATCGGTCGATTTTCTATGCGCTTTCTTAAGCGACGTGTGTCGATTGCCCGACAAAATCTTCAGCTCTGTTTTCCTCACTACACACAAACACAAATTGACCTCATCGTTAATCAAAACTTCAGCTCATTGGGTTGCGCACTGATTGAAACCGGGATGGGATGGTTCTGGTCAGACGCCAGGATTCATAAGTGGTGCCGTGTCAGTGGTCTTGAACATTTGGTTGCCGCTTGTGAAAAGGGTAAGGGCGTTTTGGTGGTTGGCGTGCATTTTATGACCCTTGAATTGGGGGGGCGTGTCATGGGGGTGAATCATCCGATGATGGCAGTGTATCGACCACATAATAATCAAGTGATGGAGTTTATTCAGACTCGCGGACGCTCTCGTTCTAATAAAGCTATGCTGGACCGCCGTAATCTGCGGGGAATCGTGAAGGCATTAAAATCTGGTGAGGCAGTGTGGTTTGCCCCTGATCAGGACTACGGGCCGAAAGGAAGCTCCTTTGCACCCTTTTTTGCTGTTGAGCAGGCTGCGACGACCAATGGAACATTCACCATCGCTCGCCTGGCGAAGCCAGCGATACTGACTACGGTATTGATTCGTCAACCGGATGGGAAAGGTTACCAGTTAGTGATTGGGCCGGAGCTTGACGACTACCCACTGGCTGATAATGACGAACAAGCTGCTGCTGCCTACATTAATCGCAAAATTGAGCAGGAAATCATGCGGGCGCCAGAACAGTATTTATGGCTACATCGTCGTTTTAAAACACGGCCTCCCGGACAGAGCAAACTTTACTCTGAGTAACTGTGAGTAAGGTGACTACTTATCGCCCTGAAGGGGGATACTTTCCGCTTCATCGTCTACCACCGCTGATACGGTCGCTTCACACAACCCTCGATAAGTAGATACGGCAAGTCACGCCGTGTCTATACCCGTCATACCTCAAGTTACCTGGGCGTTGCTGTAGTGAGGACAGCCGAATCACAGCGTTTATCTATGCTCATCGACGGCCTGAGCTTTGCGCCTACAAGCAACTCGAGTTATTTAGGGTCTGAATCGGTTATACCTTTACGCCGTATGTTGGTAGTCGCGTTTATGAACTAAAGGTATCGGTCGTCCTCTTTTATAACTTTTTGATATTCAGAGCTGAATATATTTTTTTACATTAGAGTGCTCAAAAGGCATTATAACCATAATTAAAATAAGGTTATAGGAGAAGTGTAGAAAAATGAATATGTTTGAACAAACACCGCCATCCCGTAGGCGCTATGGATTGGCCGTTTTTATAGGATTAATCTCAGGTATCGTTTCCGCGTTTGTGAAGTGGGGTGCTGAAGTCCCTCTTCCGCCACGCAGCCCTGTAGATATGTTTACTGGCGCATGTGGACCGGAATCATTAATCAGAGTTGCAGAGCATATTGATTGCTCAAGAAACTTTCTTAATCCTCCATATATTTTCCTTCGTGACTTAATTGGAATGGCAGATCCTAACTCGGCAGTCTATACCTTTGCCGGGCATGTATTTAACTGGGTGGGGGTGACACACATAATATTTTCCATTGTCTTCGCTGTAGGATATTGCGTTGTTGCTGAAGTATTTCCAAAAATTAAGCTATGGCAGGGTTTGTTCGCTGGTGCACTGGCGCAGCTATTTGTTCATATGATTTCATTCCCCCTGATGGGGCTAACACCACCTCTTTTCGACCTTCCCTGGTATGAAAACGTATCGGAGATATTTGGTCATTTAGTATGGTTCTGGTCTATTGAGATAATCCGTAGAGATTTACGAAATCGAATTACCCATGAACCAGATCCTGAAGTTCCTATCGGGGACATACGATAAATTTTAACGAATACAAACCCTTAAAATGGCGCATTATGCGCCATTTATCATTTATTCTGCCCAGAAATTGACCTGACACCCTATCTACCAGGGTCCCCACGATGAACTTTTAGCGAAAAATGATATCAATAAATGGGTTATTATGTTTGTCGCTTGTGTATTGCATTAATGTTATGTTTTTCATTGAAGTAGGCTACTTCTGTACGGTCAATACAACAGGAACGATGTCTGTTGTTAGAGAACGTGGAGTAGCCTGTGTTGATCTTATGATTTCTGGTAACCATTTGCAGATATAAGTAATTGATAAATCTCTACCTATAGCCGTCATACTTCAAGCTGCCTGGGTGTTGCCGGTGTTCATGCTGCCGAATCACATAGTTATCTATGCTCATCGACGGCCTGAACTTGGCGCCTACAAACAACTTGAATTATTTTGGGTATATAGATAATAGCGCCAGCGAGTCTTTTCTTTTAAATCAGGCTCTTAAGACTGTGTGTGCTTGTTTTTTTTATTTGACGACTTGATATAAAAACAAAATATGTATTCAGGAGTGTGGCAATGTTTAAATCTTTTTTCCCGTCACCGAGGATGTTCTTCATTTCGGCGGCTATCTGGGGACTATTGGCAATAATTTGCTGGCAAACCGGCTTCGATCTCTGGCTTGAAAATGCGGTCGGTGCCAGTCAGCAAGATCCTATCAATGCCACGCGGTTCTGGTCACTTAAAGCGCTGGTTTTTTATGGCTATTATGCTGTGAGTGTTGGTCTGTTTGCGGGGTTTTGGTGCCTTTACCGGCCTCATCGCTGGCAACTATGGTCAATCCTCGGTTCGTCATTGATTATTTTCGTCACTTGGTTTTTGGTTGAGGTCGGTGTCGCAATCAATGCGTGGTATGCCCCATTCTATGACCTTATTCAAAAAGCGCTAAGTTCGCCCAACTCAGTGACACTGAAACAGTTCTACTATGAAACGGGTGTGTTTCTCGGCATTGCATTAATTGCTGTCACCGTATCAGTATTGAATAACTTTTTTATCAGTCACTATGTTTTTCGCTGGCGTACCGCGATGAACGAATACTATATGCAACACTGGCAAATGCTGCGCAATATCGAAGGTGCCGCACAGCGTGTGCAGGAAGACACTATGCGTTTTGCTGCGACCCTTGAGGATATGGGTGTCAGGTTATTGCAGTCGGTGATGACATTGATTGCCTTCTTGCCAGTACTGGTTGCGCTATCCCCGCATGTGCAAAGTATTCCGATTCTGGGACAAATGCCTTATGGTCTGGTTGTAGCAGCTATTGTCTGGTCTCTGGTAGGGACGGGTTTGCTGGCCATGGTCGGAATTAAACTGCCTGGATTGCAGTTTAATAATCAGAAGGTGGAAGCTGCGTATCGTAAAGAACTTGTTTATGGTGAAGATGATATTAACCGTGCAACACCGCCGACGGTGAAAGAACTGTTTAACGCTGTTCGCAATAACTATTTCAGACTTTATTTCCACTACACCTATTTTAATATTGCTCGTATTCTTTATCTGCAGGTCGATAACATTTTTGGTTTGTTCCTGATGTTCCCATCGATTGTTGCAGGTACGATCACGCTTGGACTGATGACACAGATAAATAATGTCTTCAGCCAGGTACGCAGTGCTTTCCAGTATCTGATCAACTCCTGGACCACACTGGTTGAGTTAATGTCTATCTATAAGCGTCTACGTAGTTTTGAGCATACCTTGCAAGATATCCCGCACGATACCCCGCATGATGAAGTAAAAGTTTAACTTCACGCTCAGGGCTTAAGGTTATATCAGGGTGGCATTAGTCTTTCTAACGCCACCTATGTTCAACAAGCCAATAGTTCAGCATCTCGTTATGTTCCTGGAATTTGTAAAGTTATCTGCTGCATTAATCTTATCGACGACTTAATTACAGTTGTTATGCGACAATGCCGATATATTTCTTTTGAGTAAATGAGGCGATTTATGCTAACCATGAAAATGCGGCGTGACTGGCATTATTATGCCGTAGCTGTGGGATTTATCTTTATTCTGAATGGTGTGGTAGGCATTCTGGGGTTAGAGACAACGGGCTGGCAGAGTTATGCTGTGGGCCTTGTGACGTGGATTATTAGTTTCTGGCTGGCTGGGTTTTTCATCCGCCGTCCTCGTGAAGCAGAGAAGACAGCGGAAGAGTAATTGCCGTTAATTCATTGAGTTTTTTAACGCGTTATCTTGCTGGTGGCGTTCTAATGCCAGAGTAATAAGGCGCGTAATTAACTCAGAATAGCCAATACCGCTCGCTTGCCACAGTTTGGGGTACATACTAATATTGGTGAAACCAGGCAGAGTATTTATCTCATTAATAATAATGTCGTTATCATTAGACAGAAATACATCGACGCGTGCCATGCCACTGCATTCCAGGGTTTGATAGGCCTTGATAGCAATAGCGCGAATTTTATCGTTAATTTCAGCGGATAATGTAGCAGGAACAACAACCTTAGCATTGTCTTCGTCGATATATTTTGTGTCGTACGAGTAAAACTCACTATTCACAACAATTTCACCACAGGTACTGGCTTGCGGATTGTCATTGCCCAGCACTGCACACTCTATTTCACGACCATTAATCCCACGCTCAATCACCACTTTATGATCGAAGGTAAAAGCTAACGCTACGGCATCATGAAATTGTTGTTCCGTGCTGATTTTACTGACACCAACCGAGGATCCCTGATTAGCCGGTTTAACAAACATAGGTAATCCGAACTGCTGCTTAAGGCTGGCAAAATTAGCTTGTTCACGATTGGCACGAGTCAGGGTAACAAAGGGTGCTACATTCAGCCCCGCATCACGCAGCAGGCGCTTAGCGATATCTTTGTCCATACTGATTGCTGAGGCCAGAACACCCGATCCAACAAAAGGCAGATTGGCGATTTTCAGCAAACCTTGTAAACAGCCATCTTCTCCCTGGGTTCCGTGGACGATAGGAAAAATAACATCTATCTGTGACAGAGAATGAGAATTGCTGGCCTCTATCAGTTGGTGCTGTGCTTGACCGGGAATAAGAGCAATATTGTTCCCTGAATGATTGAGAGCAATAAGTGCTGGGTCATCTGCGTTTCGTAGATAACTGGTTGCGTCATTAATGTGCCATTGCCCCTGCTTATCAATACCTAGCAGTACCACATCAAATTTTGACTTATCAATGGCATCAACGATATTTTTTGCCGACTGCAGCGACACTTCATGTTCTGCTGACTTACCACCAAACACGATACCAACCCGCAGCTTTGTCATGCCTGTCCTCACCTTCATCTATGCCAAAGAGGGACAACATACCATGCTCATAACCGGGATTCATGCGCTTCCTGTACTACTGAGGTGAGAATTTACTGAAATATTTCTGTTGACGAGTGATATACCCATCATCTGCTAATTTTTTTGGCATTGCTTGCGTTTTTTTCGTTCAATCACATACTGTGTTTATGACACAGATCGGTAGAATGACATATTGCTGAGTAGTTAATTGATAACCTAAGGTGATAATAATCAATTATGGGTATTGTGGGTGTCAGTGATATGAAGATTATGGTTCATAAATAACGAGTCGTTTTATTAGTTTTTTATTCTGTTTTAAGAATGATTTTAGGTCTGTAACTTGGCTGGGTGGCGATTTCTGTTTAAAATCACTTCCATTTTGGTGCGATAGTCTTATTTTAAATAAGAATTGAAAAATACTACTCAATGAGTAGTGTAGTATCGATGTTCTGGTTATTTACTGATTTTTCAATTGATAATATATTACTAAACTAATTTGGTTTATCTCAGGATAAACATCGTCTCTTAACCTCGTTGGAATTTAGGCCATGAAAAATTTCATTGCAGAGTTATTAATTAAACTCGCAGAAAAGGAAGAAGAAACAAAGGAGTTGGCGGTTCAGATTAAGACGCTAGAAATTATTGTTACGGGACTATTGCAGAATCTCGACCAGGATCAGAAGCTACGCTTTGTTGATAGTGTTGAGACTTCTCTGGAATCCTTATCTCATGGAGCATCAATCGATAGCTATGATCGTTACCAAATAAATAAAAATTTAGCCCGATTGCTTTTAATTCAAAGTGACTGATTCTGTCCCTTGTCATCGTTATGTCATTTGTCATTTTTATACTTTTCTCTGTTTTATTCATTTAAAAATTTTTTATGGAGAAAGTAAAGTGAAACAACGTGCCATCATCGCCGCTATGCTGCCTTTATTTATGTATACCCCTTCTTCTCAAGCGCAAGATAATCTGCCTCCTCTGGAAAATCGTGCTGCTCAAGGTGATATTACTCAGCTCGGTGGTGCACGACGAATTACCAGTGATCGTACTGAAGCCTTGCGCGCATCATTAAGTAATAAAACGGCAAAAAATATTATTTTATTGATCGGCGACGGTATGGGGGACTCTGAAATCACCGCCGCACGCAATTATGCTGAAGGTGCTGGTGGTTTCTTCCGTGGTATTGATGCGCTGCCCCTGACGGGTCAATACACTCACTACGCTCTGGATAAAAAAACACAGAAACCTGATTATGTGACTGACTCTGCGGCATCTGCAACGGCCTGGAGTGCAGGAGTTAAGACCTATAACGGCGCCTTGGGTGTGGATGTTAATGGTAAAGATCACGTCACCATTCTGGAGTTGGCGAAAGCTGCGGGTAAAGCAACGGGAAACGTATCTACTGCTGAAATTCAGGATGCAACCCCTGCCGCACTGGTTTCCCACGTTACTGGCCGTAAATGTTATGGTCCAACGGCTACCAGCGAAAAATGTGCTACTAATGCCTTGGAAAATGGGGGTAAAGGTTCGATTTCTGAGCAGCTGTTGAATACCCGCGCTGATGTTACTCTGGGTGGCGGTGCTAAGACCTTTAAAGAAACGGCCAAAGCGGGTGAGTGGCAGGGAAAAACTTTACGTGAGCAGGCTGATATACGTGGTTACCAATGGATCAACAATGCCAGTGAGTTAGCCAGTATCACTGAAGCAAACCAAAAGAAACCTCTGATAGGACTGTTCTCAGAAGGTAATATGCCAGTACGCTGGGAAGGGCCTAAAGCAACTTATCATGGCAATATTAATCAGCCCGCAGTAACTTGTACCGTCAATACAAAACGGGATGAAAGTGTACCCACTCTGGCACAGATGACTGAGAAAGCGATTGATTTGCTGAAAGGCAACGAAAATGGATTCTTCTTACAGGTTGAAGGCGCATCTATTGATAAACAAGATCATGCAGCTAATCCATGTGGACAGATTGGTGAAACGGTAGACCTGGATGAAGCTGTACAGAAAGCATTAGAATTTGCTCGTAAAGACGGTAATACCTTGGTTGTAGTCACTGCTGATCATGCTCATTCTAGCCAGATTGTTGCCCCAGATACTAAAGCACCGGGTCTGACCCAAGCTCTGAACACTAAAGATGGTGCTGTGATGGTCATCAGCTACGGTAACTCAGAAGATGAATCTCAGGAACATACTGGATCTCAACTGCGTATTGCAGCTTACGGTCCACATGCGGCTAATGTTGTTGGTTTAACTGACCAGACAGACTTATTCTTCACTATGAAGTCCGCGATGGGATTAAAATAATTCTTTGAAGTTAAAGTCAGATAAAAAAGCGTGGGCGTATTTTACGCCCACGCTTTTTGGATAGCGGATAAAAATTAGCTTTTACTTAATTGTTCAGATTTCTCCATACACTTCACCATGGCTTCAATAACCGCTGAACGGAACCCTTTCTCTTCCAGGACTCTGACTGCTTCAATGGTTGTACCGCCAGGTGAGCAGACCTTATCTTTCAACTCGCCGGGATGAGTACCGGTTTCCAGTACCATTTTGGCTGAACCCATTAGCGTCTGCGCTGCAAAACGATAGGCTTGCTGACGAGGCATACCACCTAAGACTGCCGCATCTGCCATAGCTTCAATAAACATAAAGACATAGGCGGGTGCTGAGCCACTGACGCCGACCACTGAATTAATTAGCGATTCACTGACCACTTCTGCATGGCCGAAGGTACGGAAAATATTGACTGCATCAGAAATATCTTCTGGTGTGACTAACGAGTTCGGTGTCACTGAGGTCATTCCAGCATTCACCAGTGCCGGAGTATTTGGCATAGCACGGATAATTTTCCGGTCATGACCTAACACTTTTGCCAGCGTTTCTAAAGTGATACCTGCGGCAATAGAGATGACCACGGTATCCTTGTTCAGGCTTGAGTTTACCTCGCTCATGACTTTTAGCATGATATTTGGTTTGACTGCGCCAAAGACAATATCTGCTACCTGAGCCACTTGCTGGGCGCTTTCTGCCGCATTGATAGCAAATTTTTCGCGTAATACTTCAACTTTTTCAGGAGAGGGAGTGTAGACCCAGATATTGCCAGGAGCGACCTGACCACTGGCTATCATACCTTCCAGAATCGCCTGTCCCATATTACCGCAACCAATAAAACCAATTTTCTTATCCATAGTCTGACTCCATGGTGATGCATTCATGAGATTTAGTTAAAGTTTAATGCGTTTTTAATCATTATGCTCAAGTTTAATCCCGCCACCGCCAGATACTTTTATTTGGAAAGATTAGTCGTGTTTATCTGTCAGGGAGTGAAAAAAATGGCAAAATGCCTTCCATTGACGTCAATAATCTGGAGTTGTAATGCAAATTTGGGTGGATGCTGATGCCTGTCCTAATGTCATCAAAGAAATCTTGTTTCGTGCAGCGGACAGGGCACAGATTACTGTGACCTTGGTGGCGAATCAGTTAATCAGAACCCCGCCATCACGTTTTATTCGTAGCCTGCAAGTTGCCCCAGGGTTCGATGTTGCAGACAATGAAATTGTGCGCCGCTGCGAAAAGGGTGATTTAGTGATTACTGCTGATATTCCTTTGGCTGCGGATGTTCTGAGTAAAGAAGCCATTGCCCTTAACCCACGAGGCGAACTTTATACACCAGCAACTATCCGTGAGCGTCTCACGATGCGAGATTTTATGGATACCTTACGTGCCAGCGGGGTACAGACTGGGGGGCCAGATAGTCTTAATCAGCGAGACAGGCAGCAATTTGCCAATGAGCTGGAAAAGTGGTTACAGAGAGTGGTCAGAGCGCGTAAGTTATCTTAACCGGCATACATTATTTTTATCAGACTGTGGGAGTGTTATTGGAACGAGTATCCCGATAAAATTGCCAGTTATCCTACATGGTATATTTTGTTTACACTGGCAGTTGTTTATTACTACGTAATTACGTTTAATAATATGATTCACACAGTCTGTGTAACGTTATTTTTACGTTTTTCTCTTTCTTAATTCAGTGCTATTATCCGTGGCCTTATCTTGCTTTTGTTATTTCTGGCCTTAAGTCAGTACTTCTGAGGATTTGCTTTGATGATTCAACCCATATTTCTGATCGGCGCTCGCGGCTGTGGTAAGACAACGATTGGTCGTGTTTTGGCGGAAACCTTGGGTTATTATTTCGCCGATACAGATAGTCATTTACTCACCAGTACGGGTAAAAGCGTTGCTGAGATTGTTTCTGCAGAAGGCTGGCCTGGATTTCGAGCGCGTGAGTCTCTGGCATTACAGCAGGTGACTGCGGCCTCAACGGTTGTCGCGACAGGTGGCGGAATGATCCTTTCAGAAAGTAATCGGCAGTTTATGGCTGAACGCGGGATTGCTATCTGGCTTAATGTTCCTGCTGATATTTTAGCGGCGCGTCTTGATGCTTCTCCAGAGGTAGATCAGCGTCCTGCTTTAACCGGAAAAAGCATGATAGATGAAATAGTCGATGTTCTGGCCGCGCGCACGGAACTTTATCATCAGACAGCCCGTCATACTATTGATGCAACCCGTTCACCAGATAGCGTTGTCGAGTCTATTATTCGTGTATTACAGATGTCCAATGTTAGTTCTGCTATCTAGTTATCCGTTAGTCTGCCGATAATAATGATTCGATACCTGTCATACTTCAAGTTGCCTGGGTGTTGTCTTCGTAAAGCCCGCCGAATCACAGAGTTTATCTATGCTCATCGACGGTCTGAACTTGGCGTCTACAAGCAACTCGAATTATGTGGGATATATACTCTGTTATAGGCAGGTTATGTATCCCGCGGAAAACGTTATATTACGTTAACAATTATTTATGATGATGTTTTTTTATTTTAATATTTTTTAAGCTCTTGGTTTCTAAAAAACTCATCTGATTAGTTAATTAAATATTTTTAATGAAATATTATTTTGATGTTGTTGAAATATTGTTTAGGATTGACGTGAAGCTCCGCCTTACATTGCTTCGTGATCCCATTTTTTTACGTGGTATGACGAAGACATCGTACAGCAGCTCATGAGGTATCAATACTAAATATTGAACTGATACGAAGCAGAGGCGATGTAAGGCATGAAATCTACGGTAGCGATTCTTTCCATTGGCATGGTTCCTGTGGACGACATCAAAACAGTTTTAGCTGAACATATAGCAGAAGAAAAAATTACCCATATTAGTTTATTGGGAAATATGTCACGTGAAGACGTTAGTATGGAGCTTGCTCCGGATGCCGGTGAAGAGCAGTATCCGGTTTTGCTGAGTAATAATCAGCTTGTTTATGTTGGCTGTGACAAAGTGTCTTTAGCCATGCAAAATTTGGTTTCGTTGCTGAATAAACTGGGTTATGAAATCATTCTGCTGATGAATACTATGCCCTTGAGTGGACTCAGCACCCAGAGCGCTATTCTTTTAGAACCCGATCGTATTGTTCCGCCACTGGCCGCTTCCATTGTTGGTAGCCACCAGGCTGGCATTATTCTGCCTTTTACGGAGCTCATTAAGTCTCAGCAAAATAAATGGCGCTTACTTGAAAAAACACCGCTTTATGAAGTAGCTAATCCGGTTGATGGTTCTGATGAGGAGCTACTCAATGCTTGTCAGCGATTGATTGAGCGTGGCGTCACGGTCATTGTGCTGGATTATTTGGCCTTTATGCACCGCCATCAGCGATTATTAGAACAGCAGTTTGATATCCCCGTACTTCTTTCCAATATGCTGGCTGTCAGGCTGGCATCAGAACTGCTTGACTAAATATACCCTGTGATTAAGTGAGCTTTATAAAAGTAACACCCAAGTTACTTGAAGTATGACAGGTATAATTATCGTGACAGGACAGAGTATTACCCTCTATATTATTTTTTTAAATTTCTTATCTCTATAAAGGGTTTGTCCATGCTTCAGAGTAACGAGTACTTTTCCGGTAAAGTAAAATCCATTGGTTTCGATAGCAGCAGTACTGGCCGCGCAAGTGTAGGTGTTATGGCTGAGGGAGAGTATACGTTTGGGACTGCAGAACCTGAAGAAATGACTGTGATTAGTGGCGCCCTGAATGTTTTACTGCCGGGCGAAGTTGAGTGGAAAGTCTATGGTGCTGGCGATGTGTTTCACGTTCCTGGCAACAGTGAGTTTAATCTGCAAGTAGCAGAGCCAACGTCTTATCTTTGCCGTTATTTGTCGGCTAAATAAGAATAATACAGAGCGCAACTTGCGCTCTGTAGTTTATTCCAGTGACGATTACTGCTGTGCTTCGCCACCTAAAGCGTCAATCAGGTTTGTTGTCAGTGCCGTCAGCTCTGCAGTCATCAGAATAAAGTCAGCATCAAAACGCTGCCCCACATCTTCCCTGTCAATATCGTCATTTTGTTCACGCAGAGTATCAGCAAACTTCAGACGCTTAATCGATGCATCATCAGCAATCACGAACTGTACTCGTTCCTGATAATCTAGCGCCAATTTAGTGACCACTTTACCTGACTCGATATGATTGGCTATTTCATCACAGACTAAGTCTTGTTGTTTACAACGAATAACACCGCCGCCTTCTAGCATCGCCTTGAGTTCAGCTTCATCCATGAGGGCAAAACCAGGAGGTGTCTCACCAGAACGAACCCATTCAGTCAGCGTTAATTCCAGCGGTTTTTCAAAGGCCAGAGGAACCACGGGTAGCGATCCCAGGCTTTTACGCAGTAAGGCCAGTGTATCTTCTGCTTTTTTGGCACTGGCGCAGTCCAGCATGATTAAATTATTGGTCGTGTCTATCCAGACCATGGTCTGATTAAAACGACTAAAAGCACGCGGCAATAAACTATGAAGTACCTCATCTTTTAGCGAATCTTTCTCGGTTTTTTTCAGTTTCCGAGCTTGTTCCGCTTCCAGCTTGTTGATTTTAGCTTCAAGAGTTTGCTTAATGACTGACGCGGGCAACATCTTCTCTTCTTTACGGGCGCAAATGATAATTTGACCATTAGCGATATGGGTGAGCGCATCACTGTGCGACCCCATAGGAGAGACCCAACCAGTTTTTGCCATATCCTGGCTACCGCAAGGCGTAAAGGAAAATTCGGCTAACTGTCTTTCCATTGCATCCGCCGTCAGCGTGATATCACGACTTAAACGGTACACCATTAAATTTTTAAACCACAGCATGACTCAGTCCTGGATTGGTCAGTTAAACGCAGAGTGTATGATAGCGAATTGATGAAGGTCTTTATACCCGTCATGTATTTTTGAGGAAGATATCGTGCGTATAGGCATTGATTTGGGTGGAACAAAAACGGAAGTTATTGCGCTGGCTGATGATGGGGCTGAGCTATTTCGGCATCGTTTACCGACGCCTAAAAATGATTATCAGGCAACAATTCGTACGATTGTTGAACTGGTCGCGCAAGCTGAAGCAGCGACAGGGCAAAACGGTACTGTGGGGATAGGGATCCCGGGTTCCGTCTCGCCCTATACCCGAGTGGTAAAAAATGCCAATTCGACCTGGCTCAATGGGCAGCCTTTTGATCGGGATTTACAGTTGGCGTTGAATCGTGATGTTCGGCTGGCAAACGATGCTAACTGCCTTGCGGTATCAGAAGCGATTGATGGTGTGGCGAGTGGAGCACAAATTGTCTTTGCGGTGATAATTGGAACCGGTTGTGGTGCTGGGATTGCTATCAACGGACGTAGCCTGATTGGTGGCAATGGTACCGCAGGGGAGTGGGGGCATAATCCACTCCCCTGGATGGATAACGAGGAACTGCGTATTTGCGAGCAGATCTTCTGTTATTGTGGCAAACAAGGCTGCATTGAAACCTTTGTTTCCGGTAGTGGGTTTAGTGCTGACTTTCAGCGTCTCAGCGGTGAGAGCCTGAACGGCCATGACATTATCGCCCGTGCTGAACAGCACGATACTCTGGCTGAGCAGACGATAGGGCGTTATGAGACTCGCCTTGCTAAGTCTCTGGCTCATATCGTTAATATACTCGATCCTGATGTGATTGTGCTGGGCGGTGGTATGAGTAATGTCGACCGGCTCTATCAAACGTTACCGCAACTCATCAAGCCCTGGGTGTTCGGGCATGAGTGTGAAACACCTATTCTGAAAGCGCAGCATGGTGACTCCAGTGGAGTACGTGGTGCGGCATGGTTATGGCCACTCGATAAATAGCAGGCATAAGTTTGCCGTCAGTCGACGGCAAACTCCTTGTCCAGTTTGCTGATACCTAACCCGTTTATCTTCTTCACTTTAACTTGTACCGGGATCCGGTCTTTCATCGCTTCTACGTGGCTTATCACACCGATGGTTTTACCGCTGGCGTTCAGGGCATCCAAGGCATCCAGGGCGATATCCAGTGTCTGAGTATCCAAAGTGCCAAACCCTTCATCCAGGAATAAAGAGTCAATATGGGTTTTATGACTGACGAGATCAGAGAGAGCCAGTGCCAGGGCTAAACTGACCAGGAAACTTTCCCCGCCCGAAAGCGTTCGCGTATCGCGTAGCGCATCGGCCTGCCAGGTATCCATCACCTGGAGTTCCAATGCTTCACTGTCTTTACGTTGTAGTAAATAACGGCCATGCAGACGGTTAAGCTGATTGTTAGCGAGCCAGACCAGATTGTCCAGCGTGAGTCCCTGGGCAAATTTACGAAACTTATCTCCCTCTTTTGAACCGATAAGTGCATTGAGGTCACTCCAGTCTTGTAACTGTTTTTCTTGCTCTTTTATCGTCTGAATCAGAGTCGACTGACGTTGCTGGTTGGCTGCATCATGCTGAAGTTGCTGCTGAATTTGTCCTTGCTGAGTGGTATTTTCTCGTAGTCGTTGTGTTTGTTGCGCTATCTGTGTTTCCAGAGCCGCCATATCGAGTTCATTACTCAGTGTCGCGGGACGGGCGGACTGATGCAGTGTCAACGCTTTTTCCGCCTGTAGCAGCAGGGTAGTTTGCTGCTGGTGCTGGCGTTCAAGTTCGTCTTTGCACTCTATCAATGCTTGACGCTGTGTTTCATCAAGTAACGCGTTATAGAAGTCATCTGCGTCACTGAATGGGCTGAGCGTCAAAGCCGCATTAAACTGAACTTGAGCTATAGATAGCTCTGCTTCGCTCTGTTGTAACTGTTGTTGCAAAGAGTGGCGCTCGCCTTCCAGGCGCGTACTCTCACTATACAGATTTTGCCAGTTTTGCAGTGCAGAAGATTGCTGGCTTACGTCAAGTGCAGGCGGCGTACTGCCATCATCAGGCAGAGTTGAAAGAATAGGTTCCAGCGTGGCAAGTTGCAGTTGCAGCTGGGGGATCTGGGCCTGCTCGTCTTGCCAGTAGTGTGCCTCTTTCTGACGCGCATCAAGCCATTGTGCTTCTTCACCACTTTCAGGTCGTGTGAGTCCGACTTGTTCAAGGCTTGCTACCAGATCATCATGTTGGGTACTCATCACTGTTTTCAGCTGGCTATATTGCACGTTGAGTTGCTGATGTTGCGCTTCCAGCTGCTGACGTTCATTCAGTTGCCGCAGATTGTGTTCAAACTGTTCCTGCTTATCCAGCCACTGGCTGATATCCTCCTCAAGGGACAAGGTAACGTCTAAGTGGGTACAACACTGTTGCCACTGTACAGTAAGAATACCTTCTTCTTCCTGAATCTGTATCTGCGCAAGACCTGTCTTTTCTCGTTGCTGACGTTGTGTTTCTAGCTGACCTTTTATGGCTGCGCCTTGGTTAGCAAGTGCTTCCACCTCCAGAGTCAGAGCCGCCAGTTGTTGCTGACTTTCCGCGGGTTGGATCTGTTGATAAGCTATCACAGCCGGATGTTCAGTGGATCCGCAAAGCGGACATGGCTGCCCGGACTCCAGACGACCACGTTCAGCTTCCAGACTCTGAATACGTTTTTCTAAATCGACTATTTTGGCCTGTGCACTTTCTTGCTGGCGTATATTTTTATAGCGCTGGCGGGTCGCTTCAAGTTGCGTTTCCCGCTCAGTTATCTGCTTATCGAGTTGCTGTAGCTCTGTATACTGCTCTGCTTTGCGTTTACTCAGGGCGTGAAATTGTTGATGAAGCAAAGCCAGTTTTTGATGTAGAGGCCGGGAGGTTAGCTGTTTTTGTAAGTAAACACTTACATCTTCGGCCGTTAACGAAAGGGTATTAGCTGGCAGGGTCTGTAATTTGCGCTGACTGGCTTCGATACTTTGTTGCCACTCGGCGAGTTGTTGTTCATCACGTCTTAATCGTTCAAAAGAACCACGCCAACCAGCGAGTTCGCTATTCCACAGATGATACTGGGAATGTGTTTTAAGCCAGTGCTGTTTTTGTGCCAGGGTGCTCTGGAGTTCATTGGCTCGTTTGTCAGCCAGTAAGCGTGTTTGCTGCCGATACAGGGTAATTTGCTGTAAGCGAGTATTTACTTCATTGCTGTATTGCACTCTCTGCTGGTGTGTTTTCAGGCGATCTTCAAGCCGTAATACATCAGGGCGTAATGCTTCAGCCTGTAATGCACGTGCAAGTCTGTTTTGTTGCACAGCGAAATTCAGTAATGCCTGTTGGGTATTATTGGCAGCCTGTTGCTGCTGCTGGCTCTGAAATATCAACTGTGTGAGCTGAGTTAACCATTGATGATGATGCTGATGTTGTTGCAACTCCTCGAGCCAGACCTTCTCACTCGCCACCCACTCTTGCAACTGTTCAGTCAGCTGTTGCTGCTGAGATTCGGTCAGTAAAGCAATTCCTTCGGCTTGCGCGAGCAGAATATCTAGCTGGCTTTTCATCTGCTTATAGTTTTCAAACACCGCAGTCGACAGGGTACCGTAGATTTCTGTCCCGGTCAGCTCTTCAAGCAATGAGGCCCTGTCATTGGCACTGGCATTTAAAAAGGCAGCAAACTGCCCTTGAGATAACATCATTGAGCGGGTAAAACGACCGTAATCCAGTCCTGTTAATGAGGCAATCGCTTCCAGTTTATCTTTCACTTTATCAGCAATGATTTTGCCGTCACTGACCCGTGCCAGTTCTACTCGGGGAGCCTGTAAATTACCATTGATGGCATTGCGCGCGCGGTTCTGACTCCAGAAAGCACGCCAGGCGACCCCTTTTACTTCAAACTCCACCTCTGCCAGACATTCGGCGGTATCACGCGTCATCAAATCGTTCTGTGACTGAGTCACGGTACTCAGACGTGGTGTCTGGTGATAAAGGGCAAGACAGATAGCATCCAGTAACGTTGTTTTACCCGCTCCTGTCGGCCCGGTGATAGCGAACAGACCATTGCTGGCGAAAGGTTCCTGAGTAAAGTCGATTTTCCACTCGCCTTTCAGGGCGTTAAGGTTTTTTAAGCGTAGGCTGAGAATTTTCACGGCGACTCCTGCTCCTCATGTAGTGAAGAAAGTGTTTGGGTAAACAGTTTCCTCAAGCGGGCAGCATGTTCATCATCAAGAGTTTCCAGTCCCAGCCGCCGTTCAAAGACATCTTCTGCACTTAATTCACTTAATGTTTCTTTCAGTGGATTTGCCATAAAACGTTCACGCTGGGCGCGACTTCTGCGTATCAGCAATATTTCCACTGGCAGGCTGGCAGCTAAGTCCTGAATGTGTCGTTGCATATCATTCAGGTATTCGTCAGTACTCACTTCAATATCCAGCCAGACTTTGGTCTCAGGTGAGGTATCCTGCCATTGTTCTAATTGCTGGCTAATCTCTGCCATTGAGCCTTTCAGGGTCACTAACTGTTGTGTGACGGGGACTTCAAGCGGCTCCACACTGGCTAGTTTTCCGGCTGTAAAGGTGACCAGAAAAACACTTTTAATGCGGTTAGTTTCATCAAAACTGAGTGCGATGGGCGAGCCGCTGTAACGAATGTGTTCGCAACCAGCTACTTTTTGCGGACGATGAATATGTCCGAGAGCAATATAATCTGCTGGAGGAAAAGCATCAGCCGGAAAGGCATCCAGTGAGCCAATATAAATGTCTCGTACTGCATCTGAGGTTGTTGCTCCCACGGTGGTAAGATGCCCGGTAGCAATAATCGGTAAATTCTGGGTTCCGCGTAATTGCACTGCGGCTTCATAGCATTGTTGATAATGTTCACTGATCGCATTCATCAGTGACTGTTGTTTTTCATAACCATCAAGCCCTGACTGGCTACGCTGAATATCTCGTGGCCGTAGAAAGGGAACAGGGCAGAGTATTGCCCCTGGATTGCCGTCTTTTTGATTAATCATCCAGGCATACTGACCCGGTTCCTGCGCTGCCCGGGCTATCACTTGTGTATTCAGGCAAGCCAGCAATTCACGGGACTCATTCAAGGTCGAGACCGCATCATGGTTACCTGCCAGAATAATGAGCTGACAACCAGTAGATTGCAGTTGTACGACAAAATGATTGTAAATTTCACGAGCATAACTTGGCGGTGAGCCAGTATCAAAAATGTCGCCAGCAACAATGATGGCGTCCACTTGGTGCTCGACCACGACCTTGAGGAGCCAGTTCAGAAAGGCGCGATGCTCAGGGCCGCGAGTTTTAGTATAGAAATTCTGACCGAGATGCCAGTCTGATGTATGGATGATGCGCATAACCTGTCTCTGTGGCAAAGTCGCGGATGATTGATTATATACCCAAAATAATTCAAGTTGCTCGCAGGCAAAGAGATGAGTTGTCGTCGAACAAAAAACGCTTGTTACTGATGTAAAATGCATTCATAAAAATGTCACAAAACTGACGCATACTGACACGCAATTAATAAGATATGGCCTTTTTTCAACAGGGTAAATCATGGCAAGACGCATTTTAGTAGTAGAAGATGAAGCACCCATTCGTGAGATGGTGAGTTTTGTACTTGAGCAAAATGGCTTCCTGCCTGTAGAAGCGGAAGATTATGACAGTGCGGTGAATTTGCTGATTGAACCCTATCCAGATTTAATTCTACTGGACTGGATGTTACCTGGCGGATCGGGTATTCAGTTGATTAAATACCTGAAGCGCGATGCTATCACACGCGAGATACCGGTGATGATGCTTACTGCACGCGGGGAAGAAGAAGACCGAGTGCGTGGCTTGGAAGTGGGGGCTGATGATTACATCACCAAACCCTTCTCTCCTAAAGAGCTGATAGCGCGTATCAAAGCTGTGATTCGCCGTATTTCGCCGATGGCAGTAGAAGATGTCATTGAGATGCGTGGACTGAGCCTCGATCCCTCTTCACATCGCGTGATGACAGGTGCTGACCCGCTTGATATGGGGCCAACAGAATTCAAATTATTACACTTCTTTATGACACATCCAGAACGAGTCTACAGTCGTGAACAACTGCTTAATAATGTGTGGGGCACTAACGTCTATGTTGAAGACAGAACAGTAGATGTTCATATCCGTCGTCTGCGCAAGGCACTGGAAACCAGTGGTCATGATAAAATGGTACAAACAGTGCGTGGTACGGGATATCGTTTTTCAACCCGATTTTAAGATGTTTACCGGAGCGTGATTCGTGCTGGAACGATTATCATGGAAACGGCTGGCACTTGAGCTACTGCTCTGTTGTCTGCCAGCAGCTATTCTCGGATTAATTTATGGTCATTTGCCGTGGTTTTTACTGGCTGCAGTGACCCTACTTCTGGGGTGGCATTTTCGTAATCTGCTCCGTCTTTCCTGGTGGTTATGGGTTGACCGAAGTATGACTCCGCCACCCGGACAAGGTAGCTGGGAACCTCTGTTATACGGGCTGAATCAAATGCAGCTCCGCAATAGAAAGCGCCGTAATGAGTTAGGTGGTCTGATTAAACGCTTTCGTAGCGGTGCAGAGTCGCTGCCTGATGCGTTGGTGATGACGACGGAAGAGGGGGCTATTTTTTGGTGTAATGGCCTCGCTCAGCAGTTGTTAGGCCTGCGCTGGCCTGATGATAATGGCCAGAATATCCTTAACCTGCTGCGTTATCCTGAGTTTACCCGCTATCTGGGCGAGAAGAACTTTGCCAAGCCTCTGACCTTAGTACTCAATAATGGTCGTCATTTAGAATTTCGTGTCGTGCCCTATGCCGAGGGGCAGTGGTTGATGGTGGCGCGCGATGTCACCCAAATGCATCAGCTGGAAGGCGCAAGACGTCATTTCTTTGCTAACGTAAGCCATGAACTACGCACACCGTTGACGGTGTTGCAAGGCTACCTTGAGATGATGCAGGATCAAAGTCTCGAAGGTCCGTTACGCGATAAAGCACTGAGTACCATGCGGGAACAAACTTCCAGGATGGAGGGGTTAGTAAGACAGCTACTGACTTTATCACGCATTGAAGCAGCTCCAGCCATTGCACTGAATGAAAAAATTGATGTTCCGCTGATGCTTCGCGTGGTGGAGCGAGAGGCGCAAACACTCAGTAGCGGAAAACACACGCTGACGTTTGCGATAGAACCTAACCTTAAAGTGTATGGCAACGAAGAACAGCTCCGCAGTGCTATTTCCAATCTGGTCTACAACGCGGTAAATCATACTCCGGCAGGAACAGATATTACTGTGGGCTGGCATCGTTTATCCCAGGGCGTTATTTTCAGTGTCAAAGATAATGGTCCCGGCATTAGCGCTGAGCATTTGCCTCGGCTGACAGAGCGTTTTTATCGAGTCGATAAAGCACGTTCAAGGCAGACGGGAGGCAGTGGTTTAGGTCTGGCTATTGTCAAACATGCATTGAGTCATCATGACACTAAGCTTGAGATAGAAAGTACTGTGGGTAAAGGGACGACATTCTCGTTTATCTTGCCTGAGCGTTTAATTGTACCTGAAACCTCCTCAGTGACATGAGTGTCATTCCCTCGGATAATTCAGGTTATTCGAGGGACTTTTATTATCCTGCTAATCCAAACCTTTGCTATACCGAGTCACGAAAAGGAAAATATTTCATCTGTCTGTTGTAAAGAAAATATTACACACCCACTCATTTCTCCTCTCTGGTATTTTTTGAGCAGCGGATGTTGTTAAATAATGCATGCTTGATGGTTTTTTATCCGAATGATAAGCCGGGGTAGATTCATATAACTGAATTTATTTACTGAATAATGAGATTAATACGTTATATTCATCTGCTTTCATGATCTCTTCTTGTCTTCAAACGCTATAAGCGTTTTAATTGCCCCCTGTCATTGCCTGGTAAGCTGTTATTGAGTGATAAATCGACTCACTATTCTTATTCATTTAAGATAATAAGCATTTATCGCTAATTTTATTATTAATAGCAGTGTTTTCACTAAATATTAGCAGTGGCAATATTTGACTAACAAAAAGAATACTTTCAACACAACACTTCCACAGGCTGCTTTATCTTATGACTCATCGTTTATCATCTCGCGACATCATTGCACTGGGATTTATGACCTTTGCGTTGTTTGTTGGTGCGGGCAATATTATTTTTCCTCCTATGGTGGGGTTACAAGCGGGTGAGTTTGTCTGGACTGCTGCCCTGGGTTTTTTAGTTACTGCGGTGGGTTTACCCGTGCTGACTATTGTCGCGATTGCACGCGTGGGCGGTGGGATTGATAGTCTCAGCACCCCTATAGGCCGTGGCGCGGGTATTTTACTGGCAACAATTTGTTATCTTGCTGTTGGTCCACTGTTTGCTACTCCGCGTACCACTACCGTCTCCTTTGAAATCGGTATTGCACCACTGACTGGATCGGGGGATTTAGCGCTATTTATTTATAGTCTGGTTTATTTTGCTCTGGTTATCTTTATCTCTCTTGAACCAGGTAAGCTGCTGGACTCTGTCGGCCATGTACTGGCGCCGTTAAAAATTATCGCATTGTTAATTCTGGCGGCTGGCGCTGTCTTCTGGCCAGCGGGTGGGATCAGTACCGCCACTGAAGCTTATCAGCATGCCGCCTTTTCTAATGGCTTCGTCAATGGTTATCTGACCATGGATACCTTGGCCTCACTGGTATTCGGTATTGTTATCGTTAATGCCGCTCGCTCCCGTGGTGTAACTTCTGCAAGTCTACTGACTCGCTATACTATTGGTGCGGGTGTTATCGCAGGTGTGGGGCTGACTATTATTTATCTGGCTCTGTTCCACCTGGGGTCGGATAGTGCCAATCTGGTTGATCAGAATGCCAACGGTGCGGCGATTTTACACGCTTATGTGGCTCATACCTTTGGCGGTGGCGGTAGCGTATTCCTCGCGGTACTGATTTTTCTCGCCTGTCTGGTCACCGCGGTGGGATTGACCTGTGCCTGTGCGGAGTTCTTTAGCCAGTATCTGCCATTCTCTTACCGTACGCTGGTCTTTATTCTTGGCCTGTTCTCGATGGTGGTGTCAAACCTGGGTCTTGATCATCTGATTAAGTTCTCAATCCCAGTACTGACCACTATCTATCCACCTTGTATCGTATTAGTGCTGTTGAGTTTTACCCGTCCGTGGTGGCATAACTCTTCCCGTATCATTGCGCCCGCGATGCTGGTTAGCCTGTTGTTCGGTATCATTGACGGAATTAAAGCATCGACCATCAGTTCAATATTACCAGCCTGGACCGAGCGTCTGTGGCTGTCCGATCAGGGACTCGCCTGGCTGCTACCAACACTATCTATGGTTGCAGTCACTATTATCTGGGATAAGACCGCAGGAGCACAGGTTACTTCGGCGAGTCACTAAGTATTGTCCATTATTAACCACGGTGTTGTTTCCCGTGGTTTTTTTATTGTCAGAGTGGTAGAGAATTAATGGAAGCGACCAATAAGCTCAAACGCGGTTTGAGCACCCGGCATATTCGTTTTATGGCGCTGGGTTCTGCAATTGGTACTGGGCTGTTTTATGGTTCTGCTGACGCAATTAAAATTGCGGGGCCTAGCGTCTTACTGGCCTATATTATTGGCGGCGTTGCGGCTTATATTATCATGCGGGCATTGGGCGAAATGTCGTTGCATCATCCGGTTACGGGTTCATTTTCTCGCTACGCACACGATTATCTCGGACCACTGGCGGGGTTTATTACTGGCTGGACCTACTGTTTTGAAATGTTACTTGTTGCCATTGCCGATGTAACGGCCTTTGGTATCTATATGAGTATCTGGTTTCCTACGGTACCGAACTGGATCTGGGTCCTGAGTGTTGTGCTGATTATTTGTGCCATCAATTTGATGAGTGTCAGAGTCTTCGGTGAGCTGGAGTTCTGGTTTTCATTTATTAAAGTGGCCACTATCATCATTATGATTGTCGCTGGTATCGGGATTATCGTCTGGGGGATTGGTAATGGTGGTCAGCCTACTGGTATCAGTAATTTGTGGACCTACGGAGGCTTTTTTAGTAATGGCTGGATAGGGACGGTATTGGCGCTCCATATGGTGATGTTTGCCTACGGTGGGATTGAAATCATCGGCATTACTGCTGGCGAAGCCAAAGACCCGGAGAAGTCGATTCCTCGTGCCATCAACTCCGTTCCATTGCGTATTCTGGTGTTCTATGTCGGAACTCTGTTTGTCATTATGTCTATCTATCCCTGGAATATGGTGGGCACTGAAGGTAGTCCATTTGTGATGACGTTCCGGCATATGGGGATCACGGTGGCTGCGGGCATTTTAAATTTTGTTGTCATCACGGCATCGATCTCTGCGATTAATAGTGACGTTTTTGGTGTCGGACGTATGTTATACGGCATGGCTGAGCAGGGTAATGCGCCGAAAGCCTTCGCTAAATTATCACGTAAAGGTATTCCCTGGGTCACGGTAGTGATTATGACCTGTGCCTTATTACTGGCGGCTTATCTGAACTATGTGATACCCGAAAACGTATTTCTGGTTATCGCTTCACTGGCAACTTTTGCCACTGTCTGGGTCTGGATCATGATTTTGCTATCGCAGATCGCATTTCGTCGTCAGTTATCAGCAGAAGAGGTAAAAGGCCTGAAGTTTCGTATGCCGGGTGGGGTAGTCACGACCTCAGTGGGGCTGGTCTTTTTAATCTTTATTATTGGCCTGATTGGTTACTATCCGCAGACACGCATTTCGCTGTATGTTGGCTGTGGCTGGATTGTCTTATTACTACTGACCTGGTTTATGATTCTGCGTTACAGACGCCCGTCGTAGCTAATAAAAGAGGGGGAAAACCTGTGGTTTTCCCCCTCTTAATGATATTAGCAAACTCAGGCGTTATTACAGCTTGCCTGCGTTTTGACTCAGGTATTTTGCGACGCCATCTGGAGATGCATCCATACCTTCTTGTCCTTTTTCCCATTGAGCCGGGCAAACTTCACCGTGCTCTTCGTGGAATTGCAGGGCGTCAACCATACGCAGCATTTCATCAATGTTACGACCCAGTGGCAGATCGTTAACCACTTGGTGACGAACGATACCGTCTTTGTCGACCAGGAAAGAAGCGCGCAGAGCAACGCCTGCTTCTGGATGTTCGATACCGTAAGCCTGCTGGATCTCACGTTTGATATCAGCAACCATGGCATATTTAACTTCGCCAATACCGCCATTATCGATTGGCGTTTTACGCCATGCGTTGTGAACAAACTCAGAGTCAAAAGAGACACCAACGACTTCTACGCCACGTTTCTGGAATTCTGCATAACGTTTGTCGAAAGCAATCAGCTCAGACGGGCAAACGAAAGTGAAGTCCATAGGCCAGAAGAATACAACGGTAGGTTTACCATTGGTGTGTGTTTTGAAGTTGAAGTTGTCAACAATTTCGCCATTGCCAAGAACAGCAGCAGCGGTAAAGTCAGGGGCTGGACGAGTAACCAGGACCATATAAACTCCTGTAAATGTAGTTAAGGTGAATGTTAACGCAACGGGTGGAGTATAAAGCTCGGCTACATGTAGCTCAAGGCTAAAGCACCGATTAATGAAATAGGTTTTACCTATCAATAATACTATTATTTGATGGCTTTAATTAAGATAGACCTTTTTGATAAAAGGGCAAGTCGATATTAACCAACTTATCCTATTACAGACTTCTTTCTTGTGCCTGAGCCATCATACGTGGATAAAATGACCAGAATAAGTCTTCCAGCGCATGATAATGTGTTTCAAGATCGTGCCAGGACTCGCGGAGCTGTACCAGTTTAGGCCTTCTTTTTGCCATTGCCCCCAGTACACTGGCAATAAAATGCATATCACTGTAACGCTCCAGCCAGCGCTCATTCCATAAATGCTGATTCAGATCGACAAACGCGACGGGCATATTTGGTAACTGAGGCTCTATCTGACCACGGACATAATCGATAAACTCAGTCAGTGGCTGTGCTGGATTGATTCTCTGCCAGTGAAGTGACAGGAAATGATCCCAGATAATATCCAGTGAAATAGGCGAGACGCGTCGGGTTTCCGGGCGAAACCATTGTCGGGCAATCGCGACTTCTGGCAACCCATCGGTCAGGGCATCTATCCGGCGATGCATATAAATACCCGCCACTATTTCAGGTGAAAAGCTGTCGGCAGGATTACCACGGATAAAATCGGCCAGGATATTACCTGACAGTGAACTTTGGGCTAAGTGGGCAAGGTGCAGGTGGGCAAGAAAATTCATAGTTTTATTGTCTCATTAATCTCTTTTAAGCGGTCTCTTTGCTCTGTATTTGGGAGCAACCTGAAGGATTTTAGCCATAAATAGTGGGGAAGCGAGTTGCAAGGAGGTTCCCCTGGCACTAGACTAGTCCGCTTGTTTTTAAGTCTGAGTTCTCTATTATCATGCGCGTTGCTGACTTCTCTTTTGAATTACCTGAAACCCTGATTGCCCACTATCCACAAGCTGAGCGCAGTGGTTGTCGCTTACTTTCTCTTGATGGGCCAACAGGTGCGCTCGCGCATGGTACTTTCACCGATCTTCTTGATAAGCTCAATCCCGGCGATCTTCTGGTTTTTAATAATACCCGTGTTATTCCGGCGCGTCTGTTCGGACGTAAGGCCAGTGGCGGTAAAATTGAAGTCTTGGTTGAGCGTATGCTGGATGATAAGCGTATCCTTGCGCATATTCGTGCTTCAAAAGCACCGAAACCGGGAGCAGAGTTACTACTGGGCGATGATGAAAGCGTGCATGCTACCATGGTGGCACGTCATGATGCGTTGTTTGAAGTCGAGTTTAATGACGATCGCACAGTGCTGGATATCTTAAACAGTATCGGCCATATGCCATTACCGCCTTATATTGACAGGCCGGATGAAGAATCTGACCGTGAACTGTATCAGACGGTATATAGCGAAAAGCCAGGAGCGGTTGCAGCACCTACCGCAGGCCTTCATTTTGATGAACCTTTACTGGAAAAATTAAGGTTAAAAGGCATCGAAATGGCATTTGTCACTTTGCATGTGGGAGCAGGAACTTTCCAGCCAGTGCGTGTTGATAGTATTGAAGATCATATTATGCATGCTGAATATGCTGAAGTTCCTCAGCCAGTTGTGGATGCGGTGCTAGCCTGTAAAGCCCGTGGTAATAAGGTAGTAGCGGTAGGTACCACTTCGGTTCGTTCGCTGGAGAGTGCAGCTCAGGCGGCGACAGACGCTATTATTGCGCCATTCTTTGGTGATACCAGAATATTTATCTATCCGGGCTATAAGTATCAGGTTATTGATGCTCTGGTGACTAATTTTCACCTGCCTGAGTCAACACTTATCATGTTAGTTTCTGCTTTTGCTGGTTATCAGCATACAATGCGTGCTTATCATGAGGCTGTTAACGCTGAATATCGCTTCTTTAGCTATGGGGATGCTATGTACATCACGTACAATCCGCAGGCGATTAATGAGCGTCCTAATCAGGAATAATCGATTTTTTGTTTCATCGCTGGTGTAAACCAGCGATGTGTTGTTTTAGCCATTGGACTGTTTATCCGATGCGGAGGATATGTGAAATTTGAATTAGATACGACAGATGGCCGTGCACGTCGCGGACGCCTGGTCTTTGAACGTGGGACCGTTGAAACGCCGGCATTTATGCCTGTGGGGACTTACGGCACGGTAAAAGGCATGACACCGGAAGAAGTTGAAGCGACCGGTGCACAAATTATTCTCGGTAATACCTTCCATTTATGGTTGCGTCCGGGGCAGGAGATAATGAAACTGCACGGTGACCTGCATGACTTTATGCAGTGGAAAGGACCGATTCTGACCGATTCTGGCGGCTTCCAGGTCTTTAGCCTGGGGGATATTCGTAAGATTACTGAAGCTGGGGTACATTTCCGTAACCCGATCAACGGCGATCCTATTTTCCTTGATCCTGAAAAATCGATGGAGATTCAGTACGATCTCGGTTCTGATATCGTAATGATCTTCGACGAATGTACTCCGTATCCTGCAGACTGGGATTATGCCAAGAGTTCGATGGAAATGTCACTGCGTTGGGCACAGCGTAGCCGAGACCGTTTTGATTCTCTGGGAAATAAAAATGCACTGTTTGGGATTATTCAGGGCAGTGTTTACGAAGATTTACGAGATATCTCGGTAAAAGGTCTGGTAGAGATTGGCTTTGATGGCTACGCTGTCGGCGGTTTGGCTGTCGGTGAGCCAAAGGATGACATGCACCGTATTCTGGAGCATGTGTGTCCGCAGATCCCTGAAGACAAACCACGATACCTGATGGGGGTTGGAAAACCGGAAGATCTGGTTGAAGGTGTGCGTCGTGGTATTGACATGTTTGACTGCGTGATGCCAACGCGTAACGCGCGTAACGGTCATCTGTTTGTGACTGACGGTGTGGTAAAAATCCGGAATGCTAAATATAAGGATGACACCACCTCGCTTGACGCAGAGTGTGATTGCTACACGTGTCGCAACTATTCACGTGCTTATTTGTATCATCTTGACCGTTGCAACGAAATACTAGGGGCGCGTCTTAATACTATTCATAACTTGCGCTATTATCAGCGTTTAATGGCTGGTTTACGTCAGGCTATTGAAGAGGGTAAATTAGAGCTCTTCGTTGCTGCTTTTTATGAGCGCATAGGTAAATCCGTTCCACCTTTGAATATAGATTAATTTAATAATGAGGGAATTTTAATGAGCTTTTTCATTTCTGATGCGGTTGCTGCAACAGGTGCTTCATCGCAAGGTAGCCCGTACTCTTTGATTCTGATGCTGGTGGTGTTCGGTCTGATTTTCTATTTCATGATCCTGCGTCCTCAACAGAAACGTACGAAAGAGCATAAAAAACTGATGGACTCTATCTCTAAAGGGGATGAAGTTCTGACCAATGGTGGTCTGGTTGGTCGTGTAACTAAAGTTGCTGAAACTGGTTATATTGCTATCGCGTTGAATGACACCAATGAAGTTGTCATTAAACGTGATTTCGTAGCTGCCGTTCTGCCGAAAGGCACCATGAAGGCGCTGTAATTTTTCGTTTTCCCTAAGGGAACTAAACGTGTTAAACCGTTATCCTTTGTGGAAGTACATCATGCTGATCGTC
>Ga0302347_1000327_pt1 | contig 82617 bp, 70 predicted proteins | sample PhyWR1_FD_202178 | JGI IMG/M metagenome (GOLD analysis project Ga0302347, IMG submission 202178) | Leaf surface microbial communities from wheat plants in UC Gill Tract Community Farm, Albany, California, United States - DLSL W.R1 (v2)... | ecosystem: Host-associated > Plants > Phyllosphere >... | reverse complement strand
CGCTGGCGACAACGCGCCTATGGCGTACGTCGAGTTGGTTGATCGTCCAGTTGGCGGTGAAGCTGTATCCGCTGAGTAAGACGTCAGTCTCTACAAAGAACCGGGCCTAGTGCCCGGTTTTTTGTGTCCGTTCGATAATAAAAAGCTATTGAGTTCGACAATTTAATGCATTTGCCCACACAGGTATCGTGGTCAATACTCTTCCTCAGCCGATTAGCCGGCAGCATCAAGACTGACTGAGGAAGGATTAGCATGAGCCAGACCAAAACCCTGACGACCGCCAGCGGCGCCCCTGTTGCTGACAACCAGAACTCTCGTTCGGCTGGGCCTCGGGGCCCGTTGTTGCTCGATGACTTTCACCTGATCGAAAAGCTCGCGCACTTCAACCGCGAAAATATTCCAGAACGTCGTGTGCACGCCAAAGGTTCGGCGGCCCATGGCACGTTCACACTGACCCGTGACATCAGCCAATACAGCAGCGCCAAGCTGTTTGACACCGTTGGCAAGCAAACCCCGACCTTCTTGCGCTTCTCAACCGTGGGTGGTGAACGTGGCTCTGCTGACACCGAGCGTGACCCGCGTGGTTTTGCCCTCAAGTTCTACACCGAAGAAGGCAACTGGGACATCGTGGGTAACAACACCCCGGTTTTCTTCATTCGTGATCCGCTGAAATTCCCTGACTTTATCCACACCCAAAAACGCTTGCCGCAAAGCAACTTGAAAAGTGCACAGATGAAGTGGGATTTTTGGTCGCATTCACCAGAATCGCTGCACCAGGTCACCATCCTGTTCTCGGACCGCGGCATTCCTGATGGCTACCGCCACATGCACGGCTTTGGCAGTCACACCTACAGCCTGATCAATGCGGCCGGTGAGCGTCATTGGGTCAAGTGGCATTACAAAACCAAGCAAGGCATCAAGAACTTGCCACCAGAAGAAGCCGCACGTCTGGCAGGTGCTGACCCGGACTACGCACAGCGCGACCTGTTCGAAGCCATCGAGCGTGGTGACTATCCTAAATGGCGTGTGTGCATCCAGATCATGACCGAGGCCCAAGCGGCAACGCATCGCGATAACCCGTTTGATGTGACTAAAACCTGGTCGCAAAAAGAGTTCCCGTTGATCGAGATCGGCGAACTTGAGCTCAACCGCAACCCGCTCAACTACTTTGCAGAAGTTGAACAGGCAGCGTTTGGCCCAAGCAACATGATCCCGGGTGTAGGTCTCTCCCCTGATCGCATGCTCCAAGGCCGTGTATTCGCTTACGCGGATGCGCACCGTTACCGTGTCGGTACCAACCACCAGCACCTGCCCATCAACGCCCCGCGTGTGCCTGCGCACAACTATCAGCGCGACGGTTCGATGGCCTATGGCAACAATGGGGGTGCTGCGCCTAACTACGAACCCAACAGCTACGCTGACGCGCCCAAGCAGGCCCCGCAGTACGCTGAACCACCCTTGGCGCTCAGTGGCGCAGCAGACCGCTACGACCACCGTGAAGACACCGACTACTACAGCTACGCCGGTGCTCTGTTCCGCTTGATGAATGATGACCAGAAAGCCCTGCTCATCAACAACATCGCCGGTGCGATGGAAGGCGTGACAGACGACGTTGTTCAGCGTCAGTTGCAGCACTTCCTCAAAGCAGACCCGGCCTACGGTCAAGGCGTTGCCAAAGCCTTGGGTGTAACGGTGAAGTAAGTCTAAGTGAGAAGCAGAACCGCCCTCAAATGGGCGGTTTTTGCGTTATTTAGACGTGTTTTCTGTGCAAATTAGCGTTTTTATTGCGATTGAGCCGTGACCTCTCAGTCAGCTTGGTTCAAACTACAGCCTTTCAAGCAGGGAGATGTGGGGCGATGCTAGGGCACCCGGACGTAATCGATTACCTCAACACGTTGTTAACCGGCGAGCTGGCTGCACGTGACCAATATTTTGTCCATTCCCGTATGTACGAGGACTGGGGCTTCACCAAGTTGTACGAGCGTATTAACCACGAAATGGAAGAAGAGGCACAACACGCTGATGCGTTGATGCGCCGGATTCTCATGCTCGAGGGTACGCCACGCATGCGCCCGGACGATCTGGACGTCGGCACCACCGTGCCAGAAATGCTCGCCGCCGATTTGCGCCTGGAGTACAAAGTGCGTGCTGCACTGTGCAAAGGCATCGAGTTGTGTGAGCTGCACAAAGACTACGTAAGCCGCGACATCCTGCGCATTCAGTTGGCAGACACCGAAGAAGACCACACCTACTGGCTGGAAAAACAGCTGGGCCTGATCAAGTCCATCGGTCTGCAGAACTACCTGCAATCGCAGTTCTGATCGGCAGTCTTCACGCCCAACAAAAAGCCCCTGTCATTTCGCAATGACAGGGGCTTTTTAATACCGCGAATTAAGCGCGGTCGCGGATCAGCAACGGCTTCAGGTAGAAGCCGGTGTGAGACTGCGTCATCTCAGCCACTGCTTCCGGCGTGCCGGTCGCAATGATCTGCCCACCTTTCGAGCCGCCTTCCGGGCCGAGGTCCACCAGCCAGTCTGCGGTTTTGATCACATCCAGGTTGTGCTCAATCACCACCACCGTGTTGCCGTGGTCGCGCAGCCTGTGCAGCACTTCCAGCAATTGCTTGATGTCTGCAAAGTGCAGGCCGGTAGTCGGCTCATCAAGGATGTACAGCGTTTTGCCGGTGTCGCGCTTGGACAGCTCGCGAGACAACTTGACCCGCTGTGCCTCACCGCCTGACAGCGTCGTGGCGGACTGCCCAAGCTTGATGTACGACAAACCTACGTCCATCAACGTTTGCAGCTTACGCGCCAGTGCAGGGACTGCATCGAAGAACTCACGCGCTTCTTCGATCGTCATCTCCAGCACTTCATGGATGCTCTTGCCCTTGTACTTGATCTCAAGGGTTTCGCGGTTATAGCGCTTGCTCTTGCAGACGTCGCACGGCACGTAGATATCCGGCAGAAAGTGCATTTCTACCTTGATAAGGCCATCGCCCTGACACGCCTCGCAGCGCCCGCCTTTCACGTTGAACGAGAAACGCCCCGGGCCATAACCCCGTGAGCGGGACTCAGGCACGCCCGAAAATAGCTCGCGGATCGGCGTAAATAGCCCCGTGTAGGTTGCCGGGTTGGAACGCGGCGTCCGGCCAATCGGGCTTTGATCAATGTCGACGACTTTATCCAGGTGCTCCAGCCCCTTGATGCTGTCATGGGCGGCAGCTTCCAGGGTGGTGGCGCCATTGAGTGCAGTGGCACTCAGCGGATACAGCGTGTTGTTAATCAGCGTCGACTTACCCGAACCCGAAACACCGGTCACGCAGGTCAGAAGACCAATCGGGATCTCAAGGTCGACGTTGCGCAAGTTGTTGCCGCGGGCGCCCTTGAGCGACAGCGTCAGCTTCTTGTTGCGTGGCGTACGTTTGGCAGGGACTTCAATTTTCACCCGGCCAGACAAGTACTTGCCGGTGAGCGAGTCAGGGTGCGCCATCACTTCGGCAGGCGTCCCCTCTGCCACGATATGCCCGCCATGCACCCCGGCACCCGGGCCGATGTCTACCACGTAATCCGCCAGACGAATCGCGTCTTCGTCGTGCTCAACCACAATCACCGTGTTGCCGATATCGCGCAGGTGCTTGAGCGTGCCCAGCAAACGGTCGTTATCGCGCTGGTGCAAACCAATCGAGGGTTCGTCGAGGATGTACAGAACGCCCACCAAACCCGCGCCAATCTGGCTGGCCAGACGAATCCGCTGCGCTTCACCGCCCGACAGCGTGTCGGCACTGCGGTCCAGCGATAGGTAGTCGAGGCCCACATTCACCAAAAACTGCAGGCGCTCGCAGATTTCCTTGAGGATCTTGTCCGCGATTTCACCACGCCGTCCGGTCAGGCTCAGGCTACTGAAATACTCAGTCGCATCACCAATCGGCATATTGGTCACGGCCGGCAGGTTTTTCTCACCCACCCACACATGACGGGCCTCGCGGCGCAGGCGGGTGCCACGGCAATCCGGGCAAGACTGCGTGCTGAGGAACTTGGCCAGCTCTTCACGCACCGTGGCGGACTCGGTTTCCCGATAACGGCGCTCAAGGTTCGGCACAATCCCTTCAAACGGGTGCGCGCGCTTCACGATGTCGCCGCGATCATTCAGATAACGGAAGTCCACATTCTGAGAGCCACTGCCGTACAGAATCACTTTCTGTTTGTCGGCAGGCAGTTCATTGAACGGCACTTCAAGGCTGAAATCGTAATGCTTGGCCAGCGCCCCGAGCATCTGGAAGTAATAGACGTTGCGCCTGTCCCAACCGCGGATGGCGCCCTCGGCCAGGGTCAGCTCACCGTTCACCAGGCGCTTGATATCAAAGAACTGCTTCACCCCCAGGCCGTCGCACGTCGGGCACGCGCCAGCCGGGTTGTTGAAGGAAAACAGCTTGGGCTCAAGCTCACTGATGGCATGGCCGCAGATCGGACAGGCGAAGCGCGCAGAGAAGATGATCTCTTCACCCGGCTCATCATCCATCGGCGCGACCAGCGCAATACCGTCGGCCAGCTTCAGGGCCGTTTCAAACGACTCTGCCAAGCGCTGTTGCAGGTCAGCACGCACTTTGAAGCGGTCAACCACCACATCAATGGTGTGCTTCTTCTGCTTGTCGAGTTTAGGCAGCTCATCCAGCTCACAGAGCTTGCCGTCCACACGGGCCCGCACAAAACCCTGCGCACGCAACTCTTCAAACACCGACAGGTGCTCACCTTTGCGCTCGCGGATCACCGGCGCCAGCAGCATCAACTTGCTGCCTTCGGGCTGAGCCAGCACCAGGTCAACCATTTGGCTGACCGTCTGGGCTTCCAGAGGGATGTCATGATCCGGGCAACGCGGGATACCGACGCGGGCGTACAGCAGGCGCAGGTAATCGTAAATCTCGGTGATCGTACCGACCGTAGAGCGCGGGTTGTGCGAGGTCGACTTCTGTTCGATCGAAATCGCCGGTGACAACCCTTCGATGGTATCGACGTCGGGCTTTTCCATCATCGACAAGAACTGGCGGGCATAAGCCGACAAGGACTCGACGTAACGCCGCTGGCCTTCGGCATACAACGTGTCAAACGCCAGGGATGATTTGCCGGAGCCAGACAGTCCGGTGATGACGATCAGTTTGTCCCTTGGCAGGGTCAGGTCGATGTTCTTCAGGTTGTGGGTTCGTGCCCCACGTATCAGGATCTTGTCCACTGCGGCCTCGCTTGGCGGGCATAACGTAAACGACTGAGTATACGTATCTGCGGGAAAACTGTGCAGCTCCTTGATGGCTGCATGTCATCAGCGGCTGCTGACGTTGGGTGTGTGTTCTGTCAGGCGTTTCTTAACTTTTACGTGACAAAGCGTCGCGGCCCGCTCCTGTGTGTGCTGTTACTCGATGGGACTGATAGAATCGCCGCCGGTTCACATGAGGTTTTTCCATGCACGATCCCCAAAGCGAACGCATGAGTGGCAGCGAGACCCGCGCAGCCAGCGGTCTGGCACTTGTGTTTGCGTTCCGAATGCTTGGCATGTTTATGGTGTTGCCGGTTCTGGCGACCTATGGCATGGACCTGGCAGGCGCTACACCTGCACTGATTGGATTGGCGATAGGCGCTTACGGCCTGACTCAGGCGCTCTTTCAAATCCCTTTCGGGATCATTTCCGACCGCATTGGCCGACGCCCGGTCATCTACCTCGGGTTGATCGTGTTTGCCCTGGGCAGCGTGCTGGCGGCTCAATCGGATTCCATTTGGGGCGTGATTGCAGGGCGCGTCCTGCAAGGCGCTGGCGCCATTTCGGCGGCCGTGATGGCGCTGCTCTCAGACCTCACCCGCGAACAGCACCGCACCAAGGCCATGGCCATGATCGGCATGACCATCGGCTTGTCCTTTGCTGTTGCCATGGTCGTCGGGCCGCTGCTGACCCGCGCCTTCGGCCTGTCCGGGTTGTTCCTGGCCACGGGGGCGATGGCGCTGCTGGGCATCGTCATCATCCGGTTTATGGTGCCGCGTTCTACCGACACCTTGCAGCACCGCGAATCTGGTGTGGCCAAGCAGGCCTTGTTGCCCACCTTGCGCCATCCCGACCTGCTGCGCCTGGATCTGGGCATCTTTGTGTTACACGCCATGTTGATGTCCAGCTTCATTGCCTTGCCGCTGGCGCTGGTCGAAAAAGCCGGCCTGCCCAAGGAGCAGCACTGGTGGGTGTACCTCACCGCGCTGCTGATTTCTTTCTTCGCCATGATCCCGTTCATCATCTACGGCGAAAAGAAACGCAAAATGAAACGAGTTTTGCTCGGCGCCGTCAGTACGTTGATGCTGACTGAGCTATTCTTCTGGCAGTTCGGTGACAGTTTACGAACGTTGGTGATCGGCACGGTGGTGTTCTTTACCGCGTTTAACCTGCTGGAGGCGTCATTGCCTTCATTGATCAGCAAGGTGTCACCGGCGGGCGGCAAAGGGACGGCGATGGGGGTGTATTCCACCAGCCAATTCCTCGGTTCGGCACTGGGCGGCATACTCGGCGGCTGGTTTTTCCAGCATGGCGGTTTGTCGGCTGTGTTCCTGGGATGCGCAGCTCTGGCTGCACTCTGGCTGGTCTTTGCTGTTACCATGCGCGAACCACCTTACGTAACAAGCCTGCGCTTGCCGTTGTCACCTCAAGCGTTGCGCGAAGCAGGTCTGGCAGAGCGTTTAAAGGCCGTTAAGGGCGTTACAGATGCAGTGGTCGTGACTGAAGAGTCTGCGATTTATATCAAATTGGACACCGAACTATTGGATCGCGCGACACTTGAGCAGCTGGTTAACCCGGCGCCGGTGCGCGAAGCCTAGGAGAACGTTATGGCCCGTGGGGTTAACAAAGTTATATTGGTCGGCACATGCGGCCAGGATCCCGAAGTTCGCTACTTGCCTAACGGTAATGCCGTGACCAACCTGAGTCTGGCAACCAGCGAACAATGGACCGACAAACAAACCGGTCAGAAAGTCGAAAAGACTGAATGGCACCGTGTATCGATGTTCGGCAAAGTGGCCGAAATCGCTGGCGAATACCTGCGCAAGGGTTCGCAGGTGTACATCGAAGGCAAGCTGCAAACCCGTGAGTGGGAAAAAGACGGTATCAAGCGTTACACCACCGAAATCGTGGTCGACATGCAAGGCACCATGCAGCTGCTGGGTGGCCGTCCACAGGGCGACCAGCAAAACCAGGGCGGCGGTAACAACTACCAGCAATCCGCTCCGCGTCAGCAGGCACAACGCCCTGCGCCGCAGCAACAGCAGCAACAGTCGCGTCCAGCGCCGCAACAGCAGGCTCCACAGCCAGCCGCTGACTTCGACAGCTTCGACGATGATATTCCGTTCTGAGGAACACCTGAGACCTAAATCTAAGGTTTCTTTCTGAAAGCCCCTGTACAAGGCAATGCTGTTCACATAAGCGAAAGCGAACCCTGTAGGAGCGAGCTTGTCTCGCGATCTTTTGATCTTTTAAAAGCTCGCGAGACAAGCTCGCTCCTACAGTTACTCGTACGCATCTCATAAGTGAACAGCATTACCTGTATAGGGGCTTTTTTTATGGTTTTGCGACGTGAAGCTTTTAACCTTGAAGTGCTTTGCCATCAGGAAAATGCTCCGACGTTGATTCAGGCAAGCACACATTCACCATTGACCGTCCGCCAGAGCTCTAGCGGATTGCCATCCTGTAGCGCTGCCGGCATCAAAGCCGCAGGCAGGTCCTGATAACACACCGGCCGCAGGAATCTGTCGATGGCGCTGGCGCCGACTGCGCTGCTGCGACTGTCCGAACTGGCCGGGAACGGGCCGCCGTGCACCATCGCATGCGAGACCTCGACGTTGTTCGGGTAACCGTTCGCCAAAATCCGCCCCGCCTTGCGCTCAAGCACGGGCAACAGTTTTCGTGCCAGCCCATGATCAGCCTCATCCAGTTGCAAGGTCGCCGTCAGTTGGCCTGACAGGTGCTCGGCGACTGCCAGCATTTCTTCTTCATTCTTGCAGGCGACTATCAGCGAGCTGGGGCCGAATGTTTCATCGCCCAGTCGTCCTGTCGTCACAAAGGTGCCTGCATCCGTGACGTGCAATGCGGCTTGCGCTGCACATGGCTTTTGCGCGGGAACACCTTGCCCTAACGTCGTAACACCGTTGGTAGCGGCCGTCTCCTCGACACCGGCGAGGTAAGCTTGATGAATACCCGGCGTCAGCATGGTTGCCGCCGCCTTTGTGCGCAGGGTATCCAGGGCTGTATCGCAAAACTGGGTCAGAGGCTGGCCTTCCAGAGCAATCACCAAGCCCGGATTGGTGCACAGTTGCCCCGCACTCATTGTCAGAGCCTCGACGAATCCCCGGCCGATTTCGCTGGCGCGCATCGACAGTGCATGCGGCAACAGGAACACGGGGTTGATGCAGCTCATTTCGGCGTACACCGGAATCGGTTCGCTGCGTTGCGCCGCCGTACGCATCAGCGCCAGGCCGCCTTGTCGCGAACCTGTAAAGGCGACGGCCTTGATCGCGGGATGGCTGACCAGGGTTTGACCGAACAGATGACCGTCGCCTATGAGCAGGGAAAACACGCCCTCTGGTAACGAGTGGGCAGCGGCTGCCCGCTGAATCACTTGGCCAACCAGTTCAGATGTACCCAGATGAGCCTCGTGCGCCTTGACCACGATTGGGCAGCCCGCAGCCAGGGCGGCGGCGCTATCGCCGCCGGCAACCGAAAACGCCAGGGGAAAATTGCTCGCACCAAATACAGCCACCGGGCCTAGGGCGATCTTGTGCAACCTCAGGTCGGGGCGAGAAGGGAGTCGCGTCGGCAACGCGCTGTCCAGGGTGGCGCCGAGGTAATGGCCATCGCGAACAACCTTCGCAAACAGTCGCAACTGGCTGACGGTGCGGCCCCGCTCGATGATCAGGCGCGCGGCAGGTAATCCTGACTCCAGAGACGCGCGCTCGATCAGCGCAGCCCCCAGCGCCAAAATGCCCGTGGCAATCGCTTCCAGAAATTGAGCACGCTGCTCTGCCGTGGTCGCGCGGTAGCGATCGAAGGCTTGCTGCGCCAGCGTGCAGGCCAGCTCAATGTCTGTCATACCGCCGACGCCGAAGTCGGGGCTCAGCGTTTCATGGGTGGCCGGGTTGATTGCACACAGCGATCCGTTGTCGCCACGCACAGCCGACTGGCCGATGAGCATTTTGCCGGTAATCATCATGTTTCCTATCGCTTGCTGTGCCATTGTCAGGCCTGATTTTTCGTTGAAATGAACTGCGCAGGCGGTTCGCTCTAGGTATAGCGGTAGCGGCCCAGCACAGCCTGCGGGTCCATCAACTGCTGCATGGCCCTGCTGATGTGCTGCACCTCAGGCGTCGTGTACTTGCTGTAATAAGCGGCATTCATTGGCCCGACACCATGCTCTGCACTGAAGCAGCCGCCGTTTTCGGACACCCGCTTATAGATGCCACTGCGCACAGCGACGATCTTGGCGATGCCGTACTGGGCGATATGCGCGTGCGGGACAAGCACAATCAAATGGCAGCCGCCGTCGGCAAAATGGCCGAAATCGTAAAGCTGTAGCAACGGATGTTCCTGCGCTAGCCACTGCGCAGCCTGATCTCTGAAAGCCACTAATTGTGAGCGCGAAAACGCCACGTCGAACGAGAGCGGGATACCTTCCTTGGCGATGGCCAGCGGCAAGTTGTCTCGCAGTGGCCAAAAGCTGCTGGTGTTACCCAGAACAGCGTCGAGAACCCGGCCGCTTTCATACAGCGCTTCCAGCACCTGTTCGGTTCGTTGCGCAAAAATTGTGTGCAAGCCAGGCATGCTGCTGGCGATCTCAATCAGGGCATAACAGCTTGCCGACGATTGGCTGAACGGGTGGCGCAGGGAGGGGAAGTTGCGCAACGTAATGGCGAGCGCCGCCTCGGATATCACTTCGAACGCGCACAGCAGGTCGCCGAATTGCAGTTCGAAGGCGTGCAGCACCTCAAGCGCTGTCCCATGGTCAGGCAAGGCAACAAACATGCTCTGTGTCGACTGGTCGATACGTTTGAGCTCAAGCGTGGCCGCCGTAATGATCCCGAAGGCGCCGCCGGTGCCGACAAACATCTGCTTGAGGTCGAGCCCGGTATTGTTCTTGCGCAACGGCGCGAGCAGTTGCACCACGGTGCCGTCGCCATCGGCCAGCACCACCTCGATGCCGAGCAAGTTATGGCGCACGTCGCCATGCTTGAGCAAGCGGCTGCCACCGGCATTGGCGCCGATCAGTCCGCCTATCGCCGGATCGCTGCCGACATCGATAGGGAAGCACAGCGAATGGGGCTCCAGTTGGCGATTCAACTCAGACAAGAGCACGCCAGCGTCAACAATGACCGTGCGGTTCAAGGGATCAATCTCGCGCACTTGGCGTATGCGCGAAAGGGACACGATGACTTGCGTGCCGGAGTTGTCGGTGACGGCGCCGCCCACCAACCCGCTGCGGTTACCTTGGGCGATCAGCCGTATGCGATGGCGCACCGCGATGCGCATCAGCGCGCTGACCGCCTGGGTATCACGCGGGAGGACGACCGCCGCCGCCTTGCCCCGGCACTGCGCGACGTCGATTTCATAAGGTGCACAGGCCGCCCCGGTCAGCAGTGACGCCTGCCCCAGCACCTCGGCGACTTCGGTCAGGAACGCGTAGAGTCGCGATGCAGGTTCCAGGTCGCTCATGGCGTCGCAACCACGCGTTTGAGCAACTGGCTGCGTGTGAGCACCAGCGCGACGATTGGCAATACGCCTCCCAGCAACGTGTTATGGCGAAAAGCCAGTGACACCGCGACGGCGATGGCAGCCGCAACCAGCAGCATGACCGAGAGTTTTCTAATCAACCCATGATCGCTGCTGGCTTCGCCGATAAAACCCAGTGGCGAAAGCCGGGTGGCCCCCAAGCCAATCACCAAGACGCACGCCAGCACGGGTGCAGCCCCCAGCTCCTGCCCCCACACTTGCAACGCCGCGGTAGAGACCCACGCCAGCAGGGCGCCAATCATCAGGTACAGATCCACGCCCAGTGCGATCCAGTGACCTGGGCGGTACTTGAACAGCCAGAACACGTGCGCAATGCTCAGAATGCCGCTGACCACATACGCGGTATCCCAGCGCACGCCTGCCTCACCTGGGCCAAAACGGCCATACAAAAGGAACACGATAACTGGAATGAATGCGCTGGCATTCGACAAATAGGCACGGCCTAGCTTGCTGATAGACATGCTGGTTTCCTTGAATAGAGATGCAATGAAATGCCCGGGGTCGGGGCTTAACTTTTGTGCCAGCGGAACATGAAGGTCGCGGCGCTGAGGAAAAAAGCGGTCCAGCCTGCCAGGGTCAACAAGGGCAGCCACAGCGAAGGCAGGGATGCACCGTCGAGCATCACTTGGCGCAGTACCGAGACAAACTGGTTGATCGGAATCACCGAGAGAATGTTTTTGATCCAGGCGGGCGCATCGTTCAACGGGATGGTCAGGTTGCCGAAGAACAGGGCCGGGTAATGGATCAGATGGCAGAGCAATTCGGTTTCTTTTATCGAGGCAGTACGGCTGGCCAGCAGGGTACCGAGGCACAGCAACATGACGCCGCCCAGCACAATCACCGGCAACGCACGCAAGGTCTGCACACTCCACAGCGAGAGGTCGATGCCGTATCCAAACCGCGCCACCAGCAGCAAGGAGCCCACCGAAATCAGCATCATGACCACCCGCGACACGAGGATAGAGGCCAGAAAAACCAGCTTCGGCACAGGAAAGCAGGCGTAGATCTTGAGCGCGTTGTGTTCACGCAAGCTGGCAATCGACAAGGCGGTGGACATGATGCCGAGTGACATCAAACAGATGACCAAAATGCCGGTGGTAAAAAACTGGCCGTAGTCGAAGGGCTTGGCGCCGGAGGCCGTGTCTTCGAAATGCACCAGATCTGCCGAGACAATGCCGCGTTTGGCCGCCGAACACCTGACCGCAGCAATCTCGATCACGCGTGCGGCGGCGCGTACCGCGAGCTGGCCGTTGAAGTCGTATTGCACCTGCAACGGGCCATCGCCTGCCGGGAATACAATGCGCACCGTGTCTGCTGCGATGGCGGCAGTGTTGCCGACGGTTGAAAATTCAGCCTTTACAGGATCACCGCCCGCAAATGCCTGCTGGATCGCAAACTGGCAGTTGGTGTCCGGGCTGGCCTGGACGCCTGCCTCCACAAACTCGACCTTGACCGTACCGAGTGATCCTCGATGACCGAAAGCCATCAGCATCACGGTCAGCAGCAGGATGGGGAAGGCCAGGGCCCAAAACAGCGCCGACTTACTGCGAAAAAACCCCAGCAGTTCGTTGCGCGTCAATATCGCCAGTACGCTAAGCATCCAGTTCTCCTTGGGCGCAGAGGTGCAACATATCGCGGTAGTGGGTGGGGCCGAACTCACAGTGCTGGAACGCAACATCGCCGATCAGGCGACGTATCGACGGCTCCAGCTCCTGCGTGCCATACACGCTGATTTCATTGCGTGATGGCATCGACAACCGCAGCGTGGCGCTTTCGCGTTGCAACTGGTGATAGATGGCGTTGACCTGATCAACATCGTCCAACTGCAAATAGGCATGGAAGGCGCCGACGAGGCGGTTCTTCAGTGATTCTTTATCACCTCGATACTCAACCCCGCCGTTGCACACCCACACCACGTCGCTGGCGGCGTCCAGTTCTTCTTCCGAGTGGCAAATCATGATGATCGTCAAGCCGGCCAGGTCGTAGCGCAGCAGGTGTGCGACGCGCTCGATATACGCGCGGTCAAGCCCGGTAAACGGCTCGTCAAGGACTGCCAGTTCCGGGTGGTGGGCCAGCGCGACGAACAAATCGAGCCGCTGTTTCTGGCCGCGTGACAGTGCCCGATAAGGCAGTTTGCGTAGCGCTTCGATATCCAGAGCCTGCGCCACCTGCGGGTCTTGCTTGCCGTACAGGGCCAGATGCAAATCGAGGATCTCCCGCACATTCGACGAGTCTTCATATTCGACTCGCTGCAATTGCACCCCCAGTCGCTTGCGGTGCCGGGTGCTTTGTAGAAAACGCGACGCCGCCACCCCCAGAATCTGCGCCTCTTCCAGATGCGCCTGACGGAACCCGAGCAAAGCTTCGATCAGCGTGGTCTTGCCGGCGCCATTGGGGCCGATGATGGCGGTATGCCGACCGCGTCGAAAATGCAGATCGCGAACCTCGAAGCGGAAACTGCCAGCGCTGACCCGGATCAGTTTGGCTTCCATCGCATAAGTGGGCCTGGGTGCCAACTGCACCTCAGGATGCACGGCAGGTTCAGGCAGCCCGTGTTTGTCGTCTGTCAGCAGGATTGGACTGTTCATGTTCAATCGAACAACGCGACTTGGACATCGCGTTGGCCTTTGAAAGGATTGCGGCCATGGGCGACAGCAATGTTATCGATCAACAGCATGTCACCGCTGTGCCAGGGAAAAGCGATCTCCTGCGCCTCAAGCGCGTCGTAGATTGGCGCGATGTCAGCCTCCGGGATCGGCGTACCGTCGCCCAGCCGCACATCGTAAGGGCGGGCCGGTTTGTCCTGATAGGCGTGCTGAATGTAGGCGTAACCCGGTTTGCCGAGGGAGCGGGCATTGTTGTGTTGGGTCGACAGTTGGTTGAACCAGATGGACTCGCCCGTCAGCGGATGTTTCAAGACGGCGTCACCGGTATGCGACACCGTGATGCTGCCATCTTCGAGCCACTGGTAATCGAGGTGTGTCTCGCGGCACAGCTGTTCCACCCGCTGCGGATCATCGGTCAGGAATGCTTCATCCCAGGGCCGGTGGTATTCGCGCATATGGGTGTTGCGCGGTTCATTCTCGGGCGTGCTGGGTGCCCGGAAGTTGCGCACATACTGAATGCGCGCGGCGCTGAGGCGTTCGATCAAGGGCGCTGGCAAGCGGCGGGTAACGGCACGCATGTCACACAGAATGGTTTCGCCGCCTTCTACCGAGGGCTGTTTGCAAAAGAAGGCGAGTTTCAGTGGGTAGTGCGCCATGTAGGCCTTTTCTTGATGCAGGCCGATTTTCAGGGTGGGCGGGATACGGGTCGATTCGTAGACTCTGCCCTCAATGTTCTTGCGTGGCGTTGCGCCGCCGATATAACCGAACGCGTGCTCAGGATAGTTTTGCGCAATCACCTGGAAGTCCGCGTTTTCGCGCAAGGCAAAACCACGGAACAACAGGCAGCCGAACTCCAGCAGCAGGCTGTCAAAGACCGCCCGGTGCTGGCGATACCACGTCGCAAACGCTTCGCTGTCAGTGCTTAGCGTGTTGTCTACAGGCGTTATGACCAGCGGCATGGGCCCGTGTGACAGGAACCCACACTGCACCTGCGAGCTGCCCAGCATTGCCTGAAAGTGCTCAACCCGATCTGTACGTTGATCCATAGCCTTGTCCCCGGCGAGTTGCGTATCAAGCCAACAAAGGCTTTTTAATGAGGATTTCGAAACCCAGTGCGCCCATGCCCGAACGGGGGCTGGTCACCACTGTGCAATGCTCCAGGCCCGCCTCGATAACCAACTCGCGCGCTTCTTGCAGGGTGACTTTTTCTTCGACGTGGGTCGGTGGATACCCCACCGAAGCGCGCATTTGAGTGAATTTTTCCAGCAACTCCGGGGCTACGTCGCGGCGCATGTCGTGCACCAGACCGACGCCGCCGGGCTGCAGTACGCGGTACATCTCGGTCAGGCTTTTCACCTTGTCCGGCAAGTGATGCAAGGTGGCGCGGCTGACCGCCATGGTCAGGCTGTTGTCCGCGAAGGGCAGGTCCAGGGCGTCGCCCACCTTGAGCTCGATGGTGTCGCTCAGGCCGAGCGCTTCGATGCGCGGTCGGCCACCCTCGAGCATGGTTTCGTCCAGATCCAGGCCGATGAAATGCCAGCCTTTTAATACCGGATCGGCCGCCAGCCGTACCGGCACCACGACGGTGGCCGTGCCGATATCGACCAGGGCGCCGGGCGGCAGGTCGCGGGCAATCTGGCGAATGCGGGTAACAAACATTACGTCCCAGGGTTCCAGGGCTTGCGAGGCAAAGCGGTCGTATTCGTCGGCAGGTCGCAGGTTTTTCAATAACATTTTTAAGCTCCAGCAGTAGAGGGCGTTAAAAGAGGTTTCGGCGTTGGCATAGCAAGGGCGGTGTGCGTCTGGCTGTCTTACAGCCACCCCACTGGAACGGTGGCCAACAACGTACGGGCGGCTTTGCTGCCGACCCCGAAAGCAGGACGATCACGCCGTTCGATGGCATGCGCGACCATGGCCGTCACCCGGCCACAGAGCCCCAGTCCGACACCCCAGCGGGCTTGCGTCACGCCGAGATCAAGCAGGGCGGCGGCGGTGATGAAATCAATGTTCGGACGCAGGCCTTTACGCTCCAGGACGTGGGCACACACGACGTCGAAAACCTCCAGGTAGCGCCCCCCGAATCCCCATTCTGCAAACAGGGCTCTGAGATGCGGCGGTCGTGGGTCCTGCACGAACAGCGGATGGCCGAAACCAAACAGCAGGTTGCCGGGTTGATCCAGCGCGTGGTCGACCGCCTGGCGTATGTCCGCAGGGCTGGCTTGCGCACTGATGGTTTTGAGCCAGGTCATCGCTTCTTCGGCTGCGCCGACATGGTTAGGCCCGCTGGCCATGAACCCGGCCGCCACGGCTTGCGCAATGCTGACACCGGTGCCGATGGCGGTACGGGGTACCAGCACCGTTGGCGTGATGTAGCCGAACCCGGCGTGCCAGGCCACCAGCAGGGCGTCGATGACACGAATGGACAGGGCGTCGATGCGCGTCGCGCCCATGGCAGCCAGCACGGCCTCGGCGTGTTGGATCGGTGCTGCGCCGTGGGCGGCATAACCGAGCGCCGCGTGTAGAAAGTGCGGTGTTGAGGCAATGCTGACCAGGCCCTGGATAAAGTCCGCATGCGTGGGCAAACCGCGCGCGCTCGCTTCGATCAGGGCGATATTTTCCAGCGTTGCCAAATCGCCGAGCAGGCCACAGGCTGCTGCCTGAACGATGCCGGCACCGCTGGCGGCCACGGCTTCGATGCCACGCCGATAGGCGGGCTCCTGCGACAAGTGGCTGGCAATGCGGACCAGGACCGCGTCAATGGCCTGGCTCTGCGTGGTGGACGGCAGGTTGCCAAACCATGCCAGCCATAGCGCCGTGGGGAAGTCGACGCTGCCGATCAGGTCATTGAGGTTGCGACCTCTGACCCATAGGCCTTCATTGGGCTCCAGTGTGGCGCCGTCGATATTGGTGCCGCGATACAGCGTGCGCGGTCCGCCAAACAGGCTCTGCGCCGGCGCGGGTGTAGGCGTGTCGGCCTGGACCAATTCATCCAGCGTAATGCTGCCGTGGGCAACCAGCAGGTTTTCTATGGCGTGGGCGTGCTGCGTCACAGTCGGCAGAATGTTGGCGAAAAAATACTGGGCGGTCTTGATCTTGCCACGGTAAAAAGCCGCTTCTTCAGCGCTTTGTGGTTGGCGCAACTGACGCTCTGCCAGGCAGGCCGATTCCAGCAAGACCCAGGCGCTGGCGGTGAGGCCGAGCATTTCCAGGAAGCGCGTATAAAACTGGCTGGTTTCGTGTGTGCGACCGGCACGCACGTGCTCATTGATACATGAGAGCGCCTGCTCAACGGCGACCATGGCGTTTTCCAGCAGCGGGAATTGGCCTTGCAGCTCAGTACCGGCACCCAGTGTGCTGTTCAAGAAGGCATCCAGCTCTTCGCGCAGAAACTTGATCAGGCGTGAGTTCCTGCCAAAACCCAGCTTGTCGCGCACCAGGTCCTGGGACTGGATGTAATTGGTGCCTTCCCAGATCGACAGGATTTTCACGTCGCGGGCATTTTGCTCCACAGGGTAAGCATCGGTGTAGCCGATGCCGCCATGCACCTGAATCGCCAGCTCGCAGATTTTCCAGGCCTGGTCCGAGACGAAAGCCTTGCAGATCGGCGTGAACAGCAGCACCAGTTTGCGGAATTTTTCGACCTGGGCTTCGTCCAGTACCGGCTCCGCTTCCAGGGCAAACGCCTGGGTCGATGCGCCGGTCAATTTGCCGAGCAGCCCACGGCAGCCCTCTACCCGAGCCTTCATTTCCAGCAGCATGCGCTGTACGTCGGCGTGTTCGATGATGGGCACAGCAGGGGCGCTGGCATCGGACGTGCGACTGATGGCGCGCCCCTGCAACCGTTTACCGGCGAAATCGGCTGAGTGCAGATAGGCGCTGGAGGCCAGACCCAGACCAATAATCGCTGTGCTCATACGCGCCTGGTTCATCAAGGGCACCAGTTGCAGCAACCCGGCATTCTTGCGATCGCCCAGCAGGACGGCGCGGGTGGTGCCGCTTCGACCAAACACCAGTTGGGTGTTGGCGCAGCCCTTCAAGCCCATTTTGCGCAGCAAGGACGTGCACTCGACATGGTTGTCTTCCAGCTCTCCCGTTTCCGGGTTAGGCCAGAAGCGCGGCACTAGCAGGCAAGACAGCGAGTAGGAGGTCGAGGTGGTGGTATTAATGCGGCCCAAGACAAAATAAACGGTGTTTTCGGTCAGCGTATGCATGCCCGCCGAGATGTAGACCTTTTCGCCGCTGACCGCGTATTCGCCGTTTTCAAGGGGTTTTGCGACGGTGGTGACAGCCGTCAGGTCGCTGCCCGCCTGCTGCTCGGTGGCGCAGAAGCACGCGTCCCAGTCGTAGTGCTGAAGCTTGCGCAGGTATGTTGCCTTTTGCGCTGCGGTACCGTGCAGCTTCAACAGTTTGATGGCCGGGAAATTGAAGCCGCCATAGGTCATGAACGCCGGATTGGCGCCCATGAACATTTCCTGGATGGCTTGCCGGATCAGCGGTGGCAAGGCCGGTTGCTGCGATTCACTGTCGTTGCCCAGTACCTGAATCCACTCATCCTTATAACGTTGCCAAAGCCCGTGGAACTCTTTGGGGATCTCGACTGTGCCGTTTTCCAGCAAGCGGCACTCCTGCCGGTCGGAGGCTTGATAGGCTTTGCCCAGCTCATAAGCGAACGCTCTGGCGCGCTCCAGCAAGGCATCGTAGTAGGCACGGTTCTTGTCGTTGAACGGCGCCCGAGCGAGAAAAGTCTGGTCGGTTTTATGCAGTTCCCACAAAAAAAAGCGAAGCTCACGCAGGCTGACTTTATAAGCAGACATAGGTTTTCCTGATTAATAAGCGGTGTGATCTGGGGTCAGGCGCCAGCCTGGATCTCGGCCACAATGGCCCCGGCGGTGCCGCACAAGGCTGCATCCCACAGCAAGACGGTGGCTGTTTTACCGGGGGGGAGGCTGGCACGCAGGCGCAGGAGCGACAGCAAGGGCGCCGCGCTCGAGTGATGAGGCCGGGCACCGAATTCGAAATGCCGGTCTTGCGCAATGCCCAGTTCGCGGTTGACGTCCAGGGTGAAGCTGTCGCTGAACCCGGCCGGCAGCACCCAGTCGATATCGCGGGCGTTCAGGCCAGCCCGCTCGATCGCCGTTTGCGCGGCGCTCACCGCCAGCGGATGCAGGCGTTCGGCCAGGGCGGCGGGTGTCAGCCCCCAAGGGTTGTCGATGGCCGCGCCATAGTGCACCGCCGAGGCGCGGATCGACCCCCAGCCTGGCCCAGCCTCACCGTCGCCATCGAGCAAGATGGCCGCTGCGCCGTCGCCATACACCACCAGGTCACCCCAGGCGCGAAAGAAGGGGTAAAGCCACTTATCGGACGCCACCAACAGCACCTTGCCGCCAAGGCTGACCAGCGCTTCGATCATGCTCAGAGCGTTGAATACCCCCGCCGTCCCCGCTTGGCCGATGGCAAAAGGCAAGGCTTTGGGCAAACCCAGTGCATGCTGGATACGGCCTGCGACCGATTCATTGATGCGTTGGTTAAGCGCGGCATTGGTCACCACAATGTGGCTCACCTGTGCCAGCGTGTCTGCCGGAATGTGCTCACGCAACAGCGCGACCGCTTCCAGTGCCAGGTCGGCGCCGCTTTGCGTAGGGGGCGCTACCGGCAGTTCGATGCTCGCCGTGGGAAGCAGCCGAAGCGTTTCTTCGGCGTCGATCCTGCCCTTGCCGCGCGGCATGGAAAAGACCGCTGACTTGTACAACAGATGGCCATAGCCGATGTTTTTTTCCCGGGCCTGTACCGCCTGGAACGGGGTCGTGTCGGGAACGTGAGAAGCGATAGCGCGAATTCGAAGCATGGTGCTATTCCGTGACCGTAAGTGAGGTAGAGAAAAACTCGGAAAACTGCTGCTTCAACTGCTTTCGGTCGATCTTGCCGTTCGGGTTGCGCGGTAAAGGCGAGTCATGGAAGGACACATGCAGCGGCACCATGTAGGTCGGCAGTTTTTCCCTGCACAGCTTGATCAATGCCTGGGCGGTGGTCTGAATGTGCGGGTGGGCGAACAGGCTGATGATGATGGCTTCGCCCTGTTGCGGATGCGGTACACCAAACGCTGCTGCCTCGGCTACGTCATCCACGGCAAAGAGGACTTCTTCGACTTCGGTGGGGCTGACGCGATAGCCGGAGGTCTTGATCATGTCGTCGCTGCGCGCAACGAAATACAGAAAGCCGTCGCTGTCGCGGTAGACGATATCGCCCGACCAGACCGCTGTTTCGGTGCGTGAAATCTGCGAGTCCGGGCGTGGCCAGGGACGAAATCGCTGAGCGGTCAGCTCGGGATCATTCCAGTACCCGAGCGTGACGAATGCCCCCCGGTGCACCAATTCGCCGTGCTCTCCAGCCGCACATTCGGTGCCGTCCGGGCGCATCACACGGATATCAGCGTTGGGCACCGCCTTGCCGATGGAGTCGGGCCGCGTGGCGGCTGCTTCCGGTGCCAGGTAGGTCGAGCGGAAAGCCTCGGTCAAGCCGTACATCAGGTAGGGCAGCGCATGGGGGAATGCGCTTTTGAGTTTTTCCAGCAAAGGCGGTGGCATATGCCCGCCGGTATTGGCAAAGCAGCGAAGCCGTGCGCCGGTAGGCTGCGGCCACTGCACTGAGGCCAGTTGCATCCAGAGGGGCGGCACGCCGGTAATCACGGTGACGCCATGGGCTTCGCAGAACGTCGGCACTTCGCTCGCTTGCAGGAAGTCCAGCGGCGCGTAGCACGCTGCGCTGGCCAGCGCCGTGGTCAGTTGGCTGAGCCCGGCATCGAAGCTCAGCGGCAATATGCCCAGGATCACGTCATCGGCCCGCAAGCCCAGATAGTGAGCGACGCTATGGGCGCCAGACACCAGGTTACGCTGCGACAGCACCACACCTTTGGGCCGTCCGGTTGAGCCGGAGGTATACAAAATGGCCGCAGGGTCACTGTCGGTGACGGCGCTGTGTGCGTCAGCAAGCGCGGCATCGGTCGGCGTGTCCGGGTGATCGGGTTGCAGTCTTTCCAGCGGCCAGGCATCGATTTCGATGTCCTTGACCATCGCCTCGATACGTCTGAGGCGTGGGCCCGTACTGACGAGCAAGCGCGCACCGCTGTCCAGCAGGATATGGCGCACCTGTTGCTCTTTGAGCTGCGGATTGATGGGCACCAGGATCGCACCCCGGGCATTGATCGCCAGGAACATGACCACGGTTTCGTACTGCTTGCCCGCATAGACCGCGACGCGTTCGCCCGCTTGCACGCCGCTCTCGGCCAGCCTCTTTGTCGTCAGGCGCACGTCTTGCAGCAGTTCGGAATAAGTCGCCATCTTTGCGCCCTGCGCGAACGCTCGGCGGTCGCCATGGTGGTGGGCGCTGTCTTTCAACAGGTCGTACAAACTGATGTGGGCGGTCATGGTGACGTCCCTAGGATTGGTGGATATAGGTGTGTGCGGGGCTCTGCGAGAGAAAGGCGCTGACGCTGTACGTCTGGTTGTAGGCGCCGCAGTTCTCGAAGATCACCAGATCGCCCACGCTTGGCGGCGCCGAAGCGTCATGGCTCCAGCCGATCACGTCGGCGCGGCTGCAAGTGCTGCCCACGAACTGGATCGGCAACGTGGGCGCATCAACCGGCGCCTGCTGGCGCCGCAGCAGACGCGGCTGCGCGTACTGCTTCAACATGGATTCAGTTTTGGCCAGCAAGAAGTTGTGGCTCAGGCCACCGTCGCAGACAGCAACGTAGCGCTCGCCCAAGGTTTTGACTGAACGCACGCGGGTCACGAAAGTGCCTGCACCGGCGAAGACGCCGCGCCCGGACTCATGGACGACCTTGAAGTCTTTTTGCAGCGGCGCAATACGCTGGCGATACGCGTCAAACGTCTGCGGCTGGCTAGGGAAGTGCTCGGAGAAACCGCCACCGACATTAAGAAACTCAACCGGCATGCCGGTAATGTGTGCGACCTGCGGCGCAAAGGCCGCAAGCGCGTGGGCCAGGGCGGCAGCATCGGCACCCTTGTCATCGATGTGAAAACTGTTGGAGCCCGCAAACGTATGGAGGCCGATGACGGGCACGTGGGCCTGGGTTAATGCAGTCGTCGTCAGCAAGGCGTCGTGGCGGCTCATGCCGAAATGGTCCGCCGGGTGTTTGCCCGAACTGACCAACTGGCCCGCGTTCAAACGCAATACCGTGTGCGGCGCGGCCTGTTTACCGATGACGTTAATCAATCGCTGCGCCTGCTCCAGGCTATCGATAATGAACGTGCAGCGTGAAGCCAGGGCCGCGCGCATGAAATCTTCATCCATGGACGGGTTGTTCACGTATTTGGGGGCGTTGATGCGGCCCGCCACAATATCGAGTTCGCCCAGGCTGGCCAGCTCCACACCGTCGATGAACGCGTGGCCGCAACGGATCAACAGATCCAGGTTGGGGTTGGCCTTGAGCGACACAATCAACGGCGTACCCAACCGCTCGCGTAAATCCGCGTAACGGGCCATTACGACAGTGGGGTCCAGTACATAGCACGGCGTTTTAAGACTCAGCAGCCATTGATCGGTCGCTGCTGCGTCGTCCCGAACCGGCGGGGAGGCGTGAGTGGTTGTCATGTCAATTCACCGGATGAAGGGTCAAGGCCGAAAATGAACCGTTGTCCGATTCCGTGATGTTCATCAGGTGTGCCCCGGCATCGACTTTGCTCAAGCCCCTGTCGGCCAGGTTGATCGCCAGGTCCGAACCAAAGGAGTGACCTTTGTTCAGGATGTTGTCGGTATAGAGCGTGGTGGCGGGTATCGCCATGGCACCACAGAAGGCGTTCCAGCCAGAGTGGTTGGAGTTGTAAGGCAGAATGCAGGTGAAATCGCGGAGCGCGATGCCACAGTCGGCCACGGCTTCCATCATGACTTTGCGGGTGTAGTGCCATTCCAGGTTGAACATGGCCTGTTTCACCGCGTTGTTGGTCACGGAGCCCAAGTACCAACTGCCATAATTGCGCACGGCCGTCGCGCCGACCCGGTTACGGCGGCTGTTACGGGTTACCAACAAGCACCCCGCGCCATCACTTAAAATGCTCGCCTGCAACACCCGGTAACGCTCAATGAAGACGCGGTCGGACGAGACGATCAGCACCGAGTGCAATTGGCTGTGTACTTTCATCAGCGCCTGGGCCATCTGAATGGCGACGCTGATCGAGGAGCAATTGAGCTGTGCGATTGACCCGGCCCACACAGGGTTTATGCCGAATGCCGTGGCCACTTCCAGCGGCAGGCTGCGTGGCGCTGGCGGTACGCTGAACAGCCCGGTATGCACGTGAATCACCGCCCCGATGTCGCTGCCTTTAAAGCCTTGCTCGTCTTGCAGGCGAGCGACTGCGCGCTTGGCCAGCTCGACCTCGTCGATGTCCGGTGACACATGGAAGTAACGGCAGCCCGCATTGCGGATCATGTCAAAGCGCTCGGCGGGCAACTTGTGCTGCTGAGCCCAGTCATGGAGGTCCTGGCGTTCGCCGGGCAGTTCGTAAGCGGCGGCTTCAATACCGATGGTGAAGGGGGCGGGGCTGTGTGTTGCCGCAGTAGTTGGGGGCATCATGACTGTCTTCCTTGTTAAGCCGGCATCGGCATGGCGGCGTAGTCCAGCACTCTGAGCTTTTCAAAGGCATCGCTCACACGGGGCGTCAGCAAACCCATTTCGCGGATGGTCGGCACCAGCCGCCGGAAAATGGAGCGGCGCATGGAGTTGGCCACTTCCGAACTCCTCACCAGGTGGCTGCACTCTCTTTTGGATAAGCCCATCGGCTCCCATATGTCGTCGGCGCACAGGTGCTCGTACAAGGTGTAAGCCCCTTCCACCACAAACTCTTCGCGTTCCTTGCGTTCAGTGCTGCTCATTTCTTTGTACACACTGCCCAGGGTGATACGGCCAATGGCGAAGTGGCGCGCTTCATCGCGTTGAATACGCGTCATCAGGTCTTTGATGAACGGGTCTTTGGTGTAGGCGACCATGCTTTGAAACAGTGACAGCGCAATGCCCTCCACCAGCACTTGCATGCCCAGGTTGGTCATGTCGAGTTTGTTGGTGGTAATGGTCTCTTCCAGCAGGCCTTTGAGCGCCTTGCTCATGGGGTAGCTGATGGGCAGCTTGCTGTTGACCAAGCGACCAAAGGCTTCGATATGACGGGCTTCATCGATGATTTGCCCGGCGGCGCAGAGTCGGGCCGAGAGGCTTTCTTCGGCCACCGCCAGCTTCGATGCGCAGATCAAGGCCGCCTGTTCACCGTGCAGTACCTGCGACAGGGTCCAGCCTTGGGAGTGATGGCGAATTTCGGCACGGTTTTGTTCATTCATTTTGTTCCAGACATCGGTGCCGTAGATCAGCAACGTGCCGTCCGGCATGCCCAGAGGGTTGTCCGGGTTGAGCTCGTAGCTCCAGTCGATGTCGGTATTGACATCCCACTGGTTGGCCTTGGTCTTCTGATACAGCGCATTCAAGCTGTCATCGCTGAAGTCGTAGGTCTGCGACATGAACGCATCGACCGAGAAATTCCACTTGATCGGCTGGCCATCATCGAGTGTCTGTTCGTGCTCTGTTTGCATGATCACCCCTGTACGTGCGTGCATTTCGATTGAGATGTGGTGAACGGCTCATGCACAGGTGATGGGTGCACCTGCGCTGTTAAGCAGTCCAGTTCGGGTAAGAACCACTCGGAGATGGCTGGCGTTGGTGCGCAATTCCAGGCGGCGATGTGCAGGCGGTTATCGCCGCCGTCCCACAGGTCGCGCCGAATCTGTTCGGCGCTGATCCAGACCACCGGTGTCGGTATCTGGCCTGCCCAGAACAAGGCTTCATTGCTTAAGTGGGCGCCCAGTGTTACGCGTGGATCGAGCAGGTTCTTTGGCAACGCAAGGTCGATGGACGGCATGCGTACCTGCGCCAGGATCAGCGTTTGTTCGCCGCAGCTGTCCCAAATGTGGCGGGCCAGCGTCGACAGAAGGGTGTAGTACTGCTGGTTATTGACCAGCACCGGCGTGGGGTTGTCGTGTGCGTACACGCTCCGGCGTGCATAGTCGTGGGTTTCGAACAGTGGCAGGTTGCGAGCCGAACAGGGGATCGCCCGGTTGTGATCCGGATTGCGCTGCAACAGCAGCGAACAGGTGTGTGCGTTCTTCACAATTCACCTTCCAGTGCAAAGTGCAGATCGGGTGCGAGCGTTATCTGGGCAATCGAGAAATAGCCGTTCATTGCCAGCGAAGACACGATGCAGTCACTGCCGGGGTGCGCGGAGCCTGCGCCCAGCTCGGCCAGTAGCGAAAGCCAGGGGTCGCTGCCGAAGGAATGACCGAATCGCTGATAATGGTCGGCGTGCACGCAAGCCGTGTCGAAACACTTGAACAGGGCGCGGCGTGACATCTTGGGAAAAAACGGTACCGCGACGCCTAAGCCAGGCCGGCTCTCGGTAAAACTGCGCAGGCTTCGCCCTAATTGCAGCAGGGCATTAGCCTGGCTTGCAGTGCCGATGAGCAGCCTGTTGTTGGGCTCTGGCATCACGTCAATCACTAACGTGCAGATGCCAAAACCGGATTTGCCCCAACGGTTGTTGCCTAGCCAGTAAGTAAAGTTGTGGATGTCCGTGTCGACAATCTGCAGTAACAGCCTGCGACGACCGTTGAACTGAGCCTTGCCCTGGATATACCGCAGGATGAAACCCCAGCCCGTGCATTCATAGGCGTTGGTGACCCAGTCAGGGCGGCGCCCGTAACGGCTGGCGAGCGCCTCCTGGAAATAGCCTGCATGGGGCGAGCCGTCAGCCAAAAACTGCGACAACACGGTAGAGCTCACCACGTAATCGTCGATGGGGCCTGCGTTACTTGCATAACGGCAAGCCTCATCGCCGACCCGCTGCCCAAGCGCCAACGCCGCATCCTCCAGGCTGACCTGGGGCGACACAAAAGGCGTTTCGGTGCGCCGGTAAGCCACCGTATGGACCCTGAAAGCCGGAACGGTGCCAAGCGACGGCGTTGATGCAAAGGGCGGCGAGTTCGACATGGTGAGCTTCTGGTATGAGGGTGGCTGGCGATCAGGCGACTTGTTGCTGCTGCAACTGGCTGTCGATTTGCTCCAGGGTGGTGTACTGCGTGATGTTGAGTTGCTCAGGATCAATGGATCCGTAGAGCTGTTCGCAATAGACGATCAGCTCAACCACGTTGAGTGAATCGATACCCAGTTCACCCAGGCCGACATGGGTGTCGACGGATTCGATATTGAGAATCTTGGCGGCTTCCTTTTTCAGAAGTTCCAGCGTGTTGAGGGTGTCAGTCGTCGTTGTCATAGGTGCTTCTCCTGGGGGTACAGCGGGTTAAATTGACTCGGGTTCAGGCTTGGCCACGCGCATGCTTGCGCGCAATTCGTGATAACAGCGGTAAGAGCTGCCTTCCATTTTGGTAAACGCCAACAGGTCACGCTGGTCGAGAAAACTCGCCACGGCGCCGCGGCTGACCAGATGCAAAAGCAGTTCATTGGAGGCGAGTTTCAGTGCCAGCACGCGGTGCACGTCTTCGCTCTCGTAGCGGTCGGCGAGCGTCTTGGTGCGGGCGGCAGCGGCGATGAAATCGCGTGACGCGCGCTCATCCGGCGTGAGTTCGAGGCGCCCTTGGCTTGCCAGCCATTCCAGATGGGCCATCAGTGCGCGCACCAGAAAAGGCCGTACCGTCGTCAGGTATTTATTGAGTACCGCAGGCCCGCCCACTTTCAGGCGGTCTTCCTGGGCAACCTGCACCGTGCCCTTGACGTTCCCCAACTGCACGACATCGCCGAGAAAGGGCTCGCCGCAGAGCGTTCGCTTGAGGGTCTTGTATTGCTCGGGCCAGACCAGGAAGGCCGACGGGAAAAACGAGCCAGGCGTGCGGGCGGCAACGATTGCCATGCCATCAAGGTTGGCGTACATGCCCCAGACCTTGTCGATGTGCAGTTTGAAACCATCCCCTTCCGGCTGGGCGACCGTGCGCCAGCTCGTGAGGGTAGGGCCGCCGGCATCACTCATCAGGAAGCGCAGGGCGCTGCCGGCATCAATGCTGGCGCGTGCCCGTTCGTATTGATCCGGTGTCAGAAACAGCGAAAACAAATGGGCGAAGTTCTGCATGAAGGATCGGTAGTGCAACGCCAGACCGTCTTGCTCAATGCGCTCCAGAATAGTTTCCAGATCATGGGTCGGCTGCGACAGGGCCACCGAGGGCCGGTTTAATTGTTCGGCAGCCTCATAGTTGTGCATCGTCTGCGAAATCAACATGTCTGAATCCATCAGTCGCACTGAGGCGCGCGAAATAATCTGGATCAACTGAGCAGGAAGTTCGCCATAGAGGGATAAGCGGTGAAGAACCGGTTGCGCGCACACATTCAATAATGAATGGCGTGACGAACCCGTCTCCCCACCTTGCATCAAAGTGTGCATAGTGTGTGATCCAGTAATTAAAAGGTGCAGTGCGTCAGCGTGTCGATGTCACAGCGTTGCTTGTGCGTTAACTAATAAGTTGCGCTGTCTCGGTTTTATCTATGTTGTCCAACGCCAGTTGGAGATAAATGCTGCGGCATTCCAGACGCTTAAGTTTGTTGCTGGTAGTGCGTGGCAAACTTCCGGGAGGGACGAAGGTAATGGCGTGCGCACCAAATCCAAACTTGTCGCGCAACTGGTTTTGAAGTTGACTGCGCAGTTCTATTTGATCCTGTTTCGCTTCAAGCTCGATCAGAATAGCCAGGCTCTCGGTTCTCTGTGTTTCGTCGTAGATACCGAAAGCCGCTATTGCATTGCCACCGCTGGCCAGTAAAGGGTGTGATGCAATAACGTCTTCAATTTCATGCGGGAAATAATTACTGCCCCGAATAATGATGAGTTCTTTCTTGCGGCCAAGGACAAACACGTGTTCATCCACTCGATAACCGATATCACCGGTCGCAAACCAGTCGCCGCTTTGGTACTGCTCGGTCTGGCCTTCGGCGGGCAAATAGCCGGACATGACTGACGTACCGCGTATAAAGATTTCGCCGACTTCACGGTCCTTGGCGTCAGAACGGTCCAGCGCCTTCACGGCAACCTGCATACCCTCAATCGGGCGCCCCATCGACAGCACGGTTTCTACCCTGCGAGTGTTGGCGTCGGCGCGGCGAGCCTGCCAATGGTCGATCACTGCGCCGGAGTCGATACGGTCAGCAATGACGTAGGAGAGCGCCTGCTTGTCGTAATTGAAGTTCGTGTTATGCATGGTCACTGCCAGCGTCGATTCCGCCATGCCGTAACACGGTTGCAGCGCAGAACGTGAAAGACCGTGCGGTGCAAAAGTCTGTGCAAACTCCTTCAGGCAGGCTTCATCCACTCTTTCGGCGCCGACAAAGATATTGCGCAACTTGCTCAGGTCGACGTCTTTCATTGACGCTTCGCGGTAACGGCGAATGCAATACTGCAGGGCGAACGTCGGCGCAGCCGTGGTGGTTGCGCCAAAACTGGACATGCGCTTGAGCCAGCCAAGCGGGTTGCGAATAAAACTGGCCGGTTGCATCAATAGCAGGGGCGCCTGGTAATACACGTTCGACAAGAGCGTCACCAGGCCCATGTCGTGATGCAGCGGCAGCCAGGACGCAGAGGCGTCGCCGCGCTCAACACTGTAACCCACCACGCCGCCGATACCGCGCACATTGGAGATGACATTCTGATGGCTGAGGATGGCGGCCTTGGGGCGACCGGTCGAGCCCGAGGTCAGTTGCACATGATGGCCGCTGTCTGCCTGGCAGCGCTCCACACGCACTGGAAACCCTGCACTGGCAGCGAGCTTCACCTCTTCGCTCGAGAACACCCGTACAGGCAGGTGGGCAAGCAAACGCTGGAGTGCGGGGGTGTTGCTCTCGGATGCGATCAGCAAGCGTGGTGCAAACAACTGACAGGCCACGTAGATCTGGTTGCGCGGGGAGTCGGCCATCAGCCTTCCGGGTAGCGCTACCGTGCAAGGCAAAGCGCCAATCAAAACGCACCCGGTCAGTAACACCAATTGATCGATGGAAGCCGGCAGGGCAAGGATAACCAAATCATTACGAACAACCCCCAGTTCAGTCAGGGCTGAAGAGACTGCCAACGCTTGTTGTGCCAACGCCGCATAGGAAATGCTTTTTTCTTCCCCGTTCTCTTCTATAACCGTAATGTGGCGCAGTGCACTTTGCTGTGGGTTATCCAGGGCGCACAAAATAGCATCGATCATTGTTTCCAATTTCCGATCTCCGGGCAGTCAGACAAACAAGGCTATTAAATAGTGAAAGTGCAGTGTGGTACTCGAATGAGGGTTCAAGCCTGTAATGCCCTATTCGAATGACTCTAATAGATGAAATTATGTTTGTAAATATGTCATGAAAACTTTCATTTACGTAAACATGGGTGTGTGCACTGCGTTGTTGCTTTGTTTTGATGTGGGGCTGTAGTTGTTTAATCGTCTAAACATTGGGTGTGCCATATAGGGTGTTTTGTATTTAAACGGCCTGCGCAGGTGTTCCCTTTTTGTAAGGGGTGTCTGATCTTAACTGTGCGTATTGTCTTGATAAAGTTGTTGGGTTTATGCGGTTTAAACTTGTTTTAAAGTTGTCGTTTATTGGCTCTTGTGCGGAGTTCTAATAAGAGTGATGCCCTTCACATATTGAGAGCTTGATTCACTGTTAGCTACGTATGAAGTTTCTGGTGTCTGATCTTCTGGTTACACATTTTGTCTGGCCGTGTATTTTATGGCGGTCACTTCAGGCAGCCCCCGGTCGATGATTGCTGGCGCCAGAGGTGGCATTGACTACGCTGTAGGTGATCGAAAACACAGACGTGCCCTGTATCGAACCTGATCATTTGGTACGGTGGGTCTATCAAGGATGTGCATGGGGCCCCGGGTTTGTCCAAATTCAAAACAGTTTTTGTGTTCCTCATCCTGTTGCTGTCAGGCAACGGCATGCTTCAAGCGGCACCCACCCTGGCCTCGGTAATCAAAGCCGAAGAGACCGACGGCAAACCGCCGGTACTGGTCGATGGCGGGCTGCTCGGAGTGTTGGGTTCCAGCATTGATGATGTGCAAGACCAGTTGGGGCTGAGCAAGCATTTGCTGGATATCTGGCGCCTGCGTGCTGAGCGGGCAGCCCATGAAGCCGGGGTGCTGGCCGACAAGGTGGTCGAGCAGCCTGATAAGAATGGAGTGGGCGACTTTTTCGTGTTGCTGGTCATCTGGTCTGGTGTTTTTGCCGGGCTGATGCTGGCGGGCAAACTGCTGGTGCGGTCTTTGAACAACACTCGCATCGTGCAAGCGCGTCCGCGCCTGCAAAGGCTGCTGCGCGCCGGAGTGCCGTATTTGCTGCCTGCGGTGCTGTCGTTGGTCGTCATTGTGTTCGGCAGTCACTTGCTGCCCAGCTCAATTGGCCGTGCTCTGGCAGTCTGTTTGACCTATGCCGGCAGCAGCGGGGTGTTTTGTGCGGCGCTGGTGATGTCATTGATCGCGATGCTCGATGCCGGACACAAACGGCCCGCCGTGCAGATTATTCGTCAGCACTGCGTGCGTCCGTTGTTCGCAATGGGGTTCTTTGCCGCGTTGAGTGACGGGATGGACACCCCGCAGGTCGGGCTCACGCTGGGCGCTAATGTCGCCAGTTGTCTCTCTATATTCTCGGGGTTGGTGGCGTGCGCCGTCTTTGCTTATCTGGCGATCAAGTTGCGTCGTCCAGTGGGGCAACTGATTCGCAATCGAGCGCTGGCGCAGCGCTTGGGGCAGCCTGCTTTCCAGGAGTCGCTGCGGATTTTCTCGGTGCTCTGGTATTGGCCCATTCTGCTCATGCTGCTGGTCTCGGCGCTGGACCTGGTGGGCGTCGGCGAGGGCAGCGGGCGGGCGCTGCGCAGTGCATTGCTGACTTCAGGTTTGCTGATTGCAACGGTGTTTCTGGGTTCGCTTTTGCACCACTCATTCACCACACTCCTGCGCTCCAACGGCGCCTACCGCGTGCGTTTGATGATGGTGGTGTATGTGCTGTTGCGCATTCTGCTGGCCGTGGCCTTCATCGAATTGCTGGCGCAGATCTGGGGGTTCTCTGTGTTGGCGTTTGCCTCCGATAGCCACACGGGGCAAGTGATCAGTGACTCGCTTGGGCACATCCTGCTGATTTTTCTGGTCACCTGGCTGGCCTGGGTGGTGATGGATACCGCCATTCAGCAAGTTCTGGAGCCTCCGGTCACACGGCGCGGCACTCACGCACCGAGCACCCGCATCAGAACCATCCTGCCGTTGATCCGCAATGCGATAAAAGTGGTGCTGGCGGTGATCTTCACCATCACCACCCTGGCCAACCTGGGCGTGAACGTGACCCCGTTTCTGGCGGGCGCGGGGGTGATCGGCCTGGCGATCGGTTTTGGCTCCCAGCAACTGGTGCAAGACGTCATCACCGGGCTGTTCATCCTCATCGAAGACACCATCTCGGTGGGCGATTGGGTCGAGATCGACTCCAACCACGCCGGCACGGTCGAAGGGCTGACTATCCGTACCTTGAGGCTGCGCGATTCACGTGGTTATGTGCACTCGGTGCCCTTCGGTCAGATCAAGGCGGTGATCAACCATTCGCGGCAATTTGCCTACGCGTATTTCGCCGTCCAGTTCACCTATGACAGCGATATGGATAAAGCCTCGGACTTGATCAGCGAGGCAGGGCGGCAGATCAGCGACGACCCGTTGCTCAGCCTCAGTTTGCAGGGGGCGATGAGCGTGTACGGGATCGACAGCATGAACCTCGACGGGGTCACGATTACCGCGCAGTTCAGAACCATTTCCGGTGCGCAGGGCTCTATTACGCGGGCATTCAATGAGCGGCTGAAAAAGCTTGTGGATAATTCAGCCGATGTACATTTTGCACAACATTATCCACAGGGCTTTTTGATACCTGCGCGTGACACCGGGCAAACCGCGCAAGCGGCAGCCGAACCGCCGCGTTCTGCGCTTTTGTTGCCTGATATGCCGCCTTCATCACAGTGATGGCAAATAACCAGCTGCGCAGTTTGTCAGTGACGACACGCACAGAAACCCGCAAAATGGTGGGGTCTTGATCATGGCCAACAGCTTCCACGGTTGGTTTTCTGGTATATATCACCGTTCTGAATAGACTGAGCCTGCACACTCTATGCGAATGCGCCTTATGTTATTGGGCGGCGGAAATGCTCTCGGGCAGGCGCTGATTCGTCTGGGTGCCGAGGAAGACATCAATTTCCTCGCCCCGCGTCCGCCGCAAGACGGCTGGGACGCCGCGAGCCTGACGCAGCTGCTGGACGAGACCCGTCCGGATGCCGTCATCAACCTTGCGTACTACTTCGACTGGTTTCAGGCGCGGAGCGTGAGCGAAACACGCCTTGCCGACCAGGAACGGGCGGTCGAGCGGCTCTCTGAGTTGTGCCAGCACCACGGCATCACCTTGCTTCAGCCCTCCAGCTACCGAGTGTTTGACGGATCGCGGGCCACGGCCTACAGCGAAAAAGACGAACCCGTCCCGCTCGGCCTGCGCGGTCAGGCATTGTGGCGTATTGAACAAAGCGTGCGTGCCATCTGCCCGCAACATGTTCTGCTGCGTTTCGGCTGGTTGCTCGATGACAGCTCCGAAGGCAGTCTGGGCCGGTTTTTGGCTCAGGCAGAAAAGCCCGGCGAATTGTTCAAGGCCGATGATCGACGCGGCAACCCGACACCGGTCGATGACGCTGCCCGGGTCATCATCTCGGTGCTCAAACAACTCGATTGCGCGGCGCCGCTGTGGGGCACTTACCACTACGCCGGGCATGAGGCCACAACGCCGCTGGCGCTGGGCCAGGCCATCCTGGATGAAGCGCGTCACTTGCACCCGCTGGCCGTCCAGGCGCCAACCCCGCAGGCACACGCTGCATGCCCTGATGCCTCTGAAGAGCCGCAGCATGCAGTACTGGCCTGTAAAAAAATCCTTCACACCTTCGGGATCAAACCTCGCGCCTGGCGTGCAGGGCTCCCAGCTTTACTGGACAGGTTTTATCGACATGGCTGACGCTCCCGTTTTAATCACCGGCGGTGCCGGCTTTATCGGCTCCAATCTGGTAGACGGCTTGCTGGCCAAAGGTTATGCCGTGCGGATCCTCGACGACCTGTCGACGGGCAAGCGCAGCAACTTGCCTCTGGATAACCCCAAGGTCGAACTCATCGAAGGCAACGTCGCCGACGCGGCACTGGTCAAACGCGCCATGGCCGGTTGCAGCGCAGTCGTGCACCTGGCCGCGGTGGCCTCGGTGCAGGCCTCGGTAGACGACCCGGTGAGCACTCACCAAAGCAACTTTGTCGGCACGCTCAATGTGTGCGAAGCCATGCGCGAAGCGGGCGTCAAACGTGTGGTGTTTGCCTCCAGCGCTGCGGTCTATGGCAACAACGGTGAGGGCGAGTCGATTGTTGAAGACACGCCTAAAGCGCCGTTGACCCCTTATGCTTCGGACAAGCTGGCCAGTGAGTACTATCTGGACTTCTATCGCCGCCAGCACGGGCTGGAGCCGGTGGTTTTCCGCTTCTTCAACGTCTACGGGCCGCGCCAGGATCCATCTTCGCCATACTCAGGCGTGATCAGCATTTTCAGTGAACGCGCTGAAAAAGGCCTGCCGATCACCATCTTTGGTGATGGCGAGCAAACCCGCGACTTCATCTACGTGGGTGATCTGGTCGGCATTCTGGTGCAGGCCGTTGAAGCACCACAGGTTGAAGAGGGCGCCATCAACGTGGGCCTGAACAAAGCCACCACCCTCAAGCAAATGCTCGAAGCCTTGAGCGAAGTGGTTGGCAAACTGCCACCGATCAGCTACGGCCCGGCTCGCCCTGGTGATATCCGCCATTCGCGTGCGGACAACAGTCGCTTGCTGCAGCGCTTCACCCTCGGTGACACCACACCGATGAACGTCGGTCTAGCGCGCCTGCTGGGGCGTTAACAACCCGAGTAACACTTCAACACCTTGTGGGAGCGGGCTTGCTCGCGATGGAAGCGACGCGGTTTTACAGAAAACCGCATCGTCTGCATCGCTGGCAAGCCAGGCTCCCACAGGTTTTGAAGTGCACCTTAAAAGGCGCTTTTTTCTTGCCGCTTGAAGCTAGAGGCTTTTAGCCAAGCGCTGCGCGCTTAAAACTTATAACCCAGGCCGACCATGTACACGAAAGGATCAACGTCGACGTTGACCTTGGCGCGGGTGCCATCGCCTACGGCGCTGTTGTTGACGTAGGCGTGCGTGTCGATATCGATGTAACGCGCCTGGGCGTTGATCATGATGTTGTCGGTCAGCATGTAGTCAGCACCGATCTGCCAGGCCACGCCCCACGAGTTGGATGCGCGGAAGTTGTCGAAACCTTCAGCCGATGCGCGGCTGCCCACGTGCTCGTCGTAGATCCAGGTGTAGTTGATACCGGCACCCACGTACGGTTGGAACACTGACTTGGAGTCCAGCGGGTAGTACACAACGCTCAGGGTTGGCGGCAAGTGCTTGAGGGTACCCAGCTTGCCGTTGGCTTGTGGCAGGCCAGTGTTTTTGAGTTTCACGTCATGCTCAAACGGCGTCGCGGCCAACAGTTCGATACCCACGTGATCGGTGATCATGTAGGCAAAGTTAAGACCCAGTTGCGTGTCGCTGCTCATGGTCGCCTTGCCGCCCAGATCGGTCCCGCCCAACGAGCCGCGGTCCACTTTGACGTGGGAGCTATCGGCTTTCGGGTTTACCGTAATGGCACCGGCGCGCAGGATGATGTCACCCTCAGAATGCGCGTGGGCCAACGGTGCGACAACGGCAAGCGCAAGCGCGGCGGCGCTAAGCAGGGACTTTTGCATGGGAGCTCCATTGGGATATTTAAAATTTATATAACCAATGGTAATGAGCAGCCGGGCCCGTTCTGTTGACCCAGCTCAATGAAAAGTGAAGACGTGAAAATTTCGTGAACGGCTGCCGGGTTAGTCCGGCAGTTCGTAGACCACGATCTTTTGCGCATCCATCTGATAGCCCGCGTCAGCCAAATCGCTGGTGCTGGGCTTGACCTGCAAGGCACCGACAATCCAGTACGGTTGATACAACTCGTCCACTTGAACCCCGACTTTACTGGTCACATGCACGATCTGGTTGGACGGCGGAGGCGGCACGTGGATGCACGCGCCAAAGTACGGCACCAGCAGAAACTCCGTGGTACGCCCCTCTTCATTGACTTCCAGCGGCACGATGTACCCCGGCAGGCGAATCAGCTGGCCATCGAGTTGCGTGACCACGGGGGCGTTGGGCAAGTCCTGCTTGGCCGCCGGAGCGGCCTCCATATCGCCCATTTGCGACAGGTCATGCAGCGGCGTCATGTTCGGCACTTCTGGCGGCGCGTCTGGCGGAATCATCTCTGACCACGTCAGCTCTTTCGGCTCGGCCGCCCACAAGGGCATGCACACCCAGAGAAACAGCGCCAGCAGCACACCAGACTTCGCAGCTTTTTTCATTAACCTGAGCTCATAAACGAATGGACAGACCATCGGCCAGCGATTGTCGGTAAGCGCGCCATGCCGGTACGCAGCCCATCAGCAGGGCGGCTGCCAGAATACCGCCGAGCAGCGTCCATTCATATTCACTTGGCCAGGCCAGCGGCAAATAGATCCCGTAATTCGATTGCACATACCCCTGGGCCAGCGCGATGCATACGTACAGCAAGCCGACGCCTGCCACCACGCCTGCCAAAGCCAGGGCCAGGGCTTCAAACACCAGCAGCGTGGCGATATGCCAGGGCCGGGCACCGACCGAGCGCAGGATCGCCATCTCGCGGCGGCGCTCATTAAGGCTGGTCAAAATGGCCGTCAGCATGCCGATCAACCCCGTCAGCACCACAAACAGCGACACCACGAACAGCGCCTTTTCAGCGGTGCTCATCAGGCTCCAGAGTTCCTGCAACGCCACGCCGGGCAGAATCGCCATCATCGGCTCACCGCGAAACTCATTGATCTCGCGTTGCAGGGCAAAGGTCGAAATCTTGCTGTTCAGGCCGAGCATAAACGCCGTGATGGCCTGAGGCGTCAGGTCCATATTGCGCGCCTGGTCGGCAGTGACTCGCGCAGCGCCCTGCGCAGGCACGCCGTTGTGCCAGTCGATATGGATCGCTTCCATACCGCCGAGGCTGATATGCAGCGTGCGGTCCACAGGCGTGCCGGTGCGCTTCAGGATACCGACCACGGTGAAAGGTTTGTCGTCGTGTTTAACCAGACTGACCGCAGCCACGCCATGGGCCAGCACCAGCTTGTCACCCAGCTTGTAATGCAGCGCCTCGGCCACTTCGGCGCCTAGTACGACCTCGAACGGGTCGGTCTGGAAGGCACGACCGCTGGCCAGCTGAAGGTTTTGCCGATGGCCGTATTGATAGTGCTCAAAGTACGCCTCGCTGGTGCCCATCACCCGGTAGCCGCGGTGCGAATCACCCAAGGACATCGGGATCGCCCACTTCACTTTCGGGTTATTGGCGAAATGCTCGAAGCTGTCCCAGCGGATATTGTTGGTGGCATTGCCAATACGAAACACCGAATACAGCAGCAAATTGACCGACCCCGAACGCGCGCCCACGATCAGGTCGGTGCCGCTGATGGTGCTGGCAAAGCTGGCGCGGGCTTCGGTGCGCACCCGCTCCACCGCCAGCAGCAGGCACACTGACAGGGCGATGGCGAATGCGGTGAGGATCGCGGTTAAGCGTCGGTTGGCCAGACTGGCCAGGGCTAGGCGAAACAAATACATCTCAGACCTCTGCCGGTGTAGCGGCGCGATTAAGTTCAGACAACGACAGGTTGCGGTCGAAGAGCGTGGCCAGGCTTTGGTCGTGGCTCACAAACAGCAAGCTGGCGCCGGCCTCCCGGCACTCGGCGAACAGCAACTGGATAAACGCTTCGCGGGCGTCCGCATCGAGGGCAGAGGTGGGTTCATCGGCGATCACCAACTCGGGCTGGCCGATCAGCGCGCGGGCGGCGGCAACACGTTGTTGCTGGCCGATGGACAGCGAGTCGGCACGGCGCTCCAGCAGGGCCGGGTCTTTGAGGCCCAAATGCGCAAGCAGGGTTTGCGCGGCCCTGGCAACGCTGCCATGGCGCTGGGAGGCGCGGCTGGCGCGCAATTTAGAAAAGTGACACGGCAGTTCAACGTTCTCGCGCACGGACAAAAACGGCAGCAGGTTGAACTGCTGGAAAATATACCCCGTGTGATCAACCCGAAACCGGTCCCGGGCGCCTGAGCCCAATTCACTCAGTTCTTGCCCCAGCAAACGGATCGTCCCCTGACTGGCTTTTTGCACGCCGCCCAACAAACCCAGCAAGGTGGTTTTACCGCTGCCGCTGGGGCCTTTCAGAAACAGCGTTTCGCCGGGTTCAAGACGGAAGGCCGGAATATCCAGCAGCACCGGTTGCCCGGGCCAACTGAAACTCAGGTCGTTGAGTTCGATAAGTGCTTGGGTCATGGGGAAGGGTTATTACCTGCCAATGAGAATGTTGACGTTGTAGTCGCTGCCGAAGGCTGCGATAAGGGCCGCAGGACCTTCAACAGCAGGGTTGCTGCGCACCCCATCGCAGCCTTCGGCAGCGACTACAAAGTGGGGAGTTTAGAACTTCAGGGTTGGCGCTTTAGGCGTCAGCTCAGAACCTTGCTGGCCGCTGCCACCAATCAATTGCACCTTGAGTTTGTGGGTGCCCGGGAAGGTCTTGAAGAACTGGGTCAGATCCAGTGCTTTCAACGCCTCGGGGTTGGCGCACGTAAATGCATAGTGCGCTTCTATGTCGCTGTGGTGGTGTTCTGTTTTTGCCGCACCGGCTTCTTCAGGGGCGGCTTCGAACAACGGGCTGTCCAGGTCTTGGGCTTCAACCACGCACCCTGCGGCCTTTGGCAGGCTGAACAGGGCCAGCGGGTTTTCCAGTTGAGTGCGTGCGGAATCGACCTTGGCCTTGTCGGCGTCTGTGGTCGCAATGTGCTCGAAACCCACGATGTTGACGGACGGGCCGTCGAGGTCCAGCTCCAGGGTTGGGCCGTCCAGGGCCACATTCAACGTCCCGACACCATGCTCGTGGGCACCCAGGCTGCCGTGTTCATGGTCATGATCGTCGGCGGCGTGAGCCATGGTCAGCGGCAACAGAGCAAACGGCAAAGCAAGAAGCAAACGGCGCATACCACGACTCCAGCAAAAATGTAATTAAATGTTATGTAATCTTATAACAATCAATTCGAGATTTTGCCCGTGTGCTTGGCGTTCTGCAAGCCGCATGGGAGCATGCCCCATGAAATTTAAGGAGCAGGACGATGGTGCGAATTCGCGGAACGATAGGTGATTGGCCGGTTGACCTGACCGTAGAGCTGGATGAGGGCGACTGGGCGAAACTGGGCGCGCAACTGCACGTGAGCGAAGCTCCAGTCGCTGCGACGCCCGCCAAGCCCGTAAGCCAGGACGATGCACTGTGGGAAACCACCAAAGATCTGCTGCGCAAGGCCGGGCAAATCACCGGCCCGGAACTGCTGAGCCAGCTCGAAGCCCTGACAGGCAGCACCGGCGCGGGCAAACGCCTGTTGGTGCGCCTGCGCCACAGCAGCCAGGTCAAAGTCGTCAGCGGCGTCGACTCACCGCTCTACAGCTGGATCGAATAACCCCGCAAACCCACCCTGTAGGAGCGAGCTTGCCTCGCGATCTTTTGATCTTAAAAGATCGCAGCCATCGTGCCTCGGCAGCTCCTACCAGAGATTTTTGACCTTAGTACAACGCCGCAAACAGCTTGCGGCGATAGGTCGTCACCAGCGGGTGGTCATTGCCCAGCAACTCAAACACTTGCAACAAGGTTTTGTGGGTGATGCCTTCGTTGTAGCTGCGGTTGCGGATGAACAACTTCAGCAGGCCTTCCAGAGCACCCTCATATTGCTGGCGGGCCAATTGCTGAATCGCCAACTGATACGCCGCCTCATCATCTTGCGGGTTTTGCGCCACGCGGGTTTTCAGATCAGCCGCGTCTGGCAGCTCTGCCGCCTGGCGCAGAAACGTCAATTGCGCCTTGGCACCGGCCAGTTCGGCTTTATGCTCATCGCTCTTAACCGCGTCCAGCACTGCTTGGGCTTCGGCCAGTTCATTGCGCTCAGCCAGGCAGCGGCCATACAAAATCAGCGCTTTGGCGTTGGTGTTGTCTTCAGTCAGGATGCCTTTGAGCAACGCTTCAGCATCGGCAAAACGGCTCTCGGCAAACAGCGCCTGCGCTTGCTCCAGAGGGTCTGCTTCTTCAGGCTCAGGCATTTCAACGTGTTTCTCCAGCAAGGCGCGCACGGCGGACTCAGGCAAGGCTTCCTGGAAGTGCTCGACCGGCTTGCCCTCTTTAAATAGCACTACGATGGGCAGGCTCTGAATACCGAAGTGTTGAACCAGTGCGTGTTCAACGTCGCAGTTCACCTTGGCCAGCAGCAACTCGCCCTGATAACTCTCGGTGATTTTTTCAAGGATCGGCAGGATCACCTTGCACGGTGCGCACCACTCGGCCCAGAAATCCACCAGAACCGGTTGCTCGTGAGAAGCGTCGACCACCAGCTTCTGAAAATCGGCTGCGGTCACGTCGAAGCTATAAGAAGGCGTAGTTTGAGTCATCGTGCATCTCGAAACAGGTAAATGAAGGCAACTATAAAGGCTGCACAGGCAGGCTTAAAGCCGCGTGCGTGCGTTGCGCGTGATACAGGCTGACGTTGCGAAACTCATGGGGTTCGGCCAGGTCCGGCAAGGTCAGCGCCTTGAGGCTGCCCAGTTGTTGGTACAGCGGATGCTGGAAATCGCGCACCCGGGAATCAGCGACCAGCGTTTGCTGGCCGCGAGTCAAAAACTGATCCAGCAACGGCAAGTTCTCGCGGTCGTACAGCACATCCGCCACCAGGACCAGATCGAAGCGGTCAGCTTCGGCAAAAAAGTCGCTGGAATAATGCAGCTGTACGCCATTGAGTTCGGCATTCGCCCTGCAGGCCGCCAGCGCCAGAGGGTCCAGGTCGCAGGCCACCACTTCCAGCGCACCCGCCTTTGCCGCCGCTATCGCGGCAATCCCCGAACCGGCACCAAAGTCCAGCACGCGCTTGCCTTGTACCCACTGCGGTTGCTCGTCCAGGTAGCGCGCCAGCGCCAGGCCGCTGGCCCAGCAAAAGGCCCAATACGGGGGCTCATAGAGAATGCGCCGGGTCTCATCGGGGGTGAACTCACGGTCCATGTTCTGCGCATCAATCAGCCAGAGCTTGAGTGCCGTGCCTGGCAGCTCGGTGATGACCAGGCGCGCATCGCCGAGCAATGCGCGTAAAGACTGTTGCAGGTCGAGCGGTGTGTTCATGGTGCACTGACAAAGGCCAGGGTGCCCACATTCTGCGTCGACGGCTGGCTGATGATGCGCGAGGGCAGGTGCAGGATCAATTGCCCGGACTGGCTGGCCCGCCCGCGCAACTCAACCCGTGCCCCGGCAGGGAAGGCTTCAGGGTTAAAGCGCAGCTTGAAGGGCAGCGGCTGGTTATTGCCAATGATCTTGCTGCTGGCCATCAGCCCCTGCGGGCGGCCGCGTTCGTCAACAATCAGGATCGCCAACTCCACCTCGGCGCCTTTAGGTGCCCCGGTCAGCACGCCGCTGAGTTCACGCTGATACGCCGGCAGCGGCCCCAGATCGGCCGGTGCGTCGGTTTCTGGCTGGGCCAGCACTTGAGTTTGTGGCGGTTTGGCTGGCTCGCTGCTGCAAGCGGCCAGCAAACCGACGAAACACAGCAAAACACACGTTCGTAGTGACATGAGAAGCTCCAGCGGCAGGTCAGTCGACGTCAAAAATTGTGTAAAAAGGTAGTCGGCGGACTGTATACCGTAAAGCCTATGGCTTGTCTTGCCACCGGGATGCGCCAGGGTCTGTCCCCGCTTCATTGCGTCGCGGTTGCATTGACACGGGAACAGACCCTACCATGGCCCTCCCATTTTTTGTTGCCGCCACCATGCACTGTCCATTCTGCGGTGCCAACGACACTAAAGTCATCGACTCGCGTCTGGTCGCCGAGGGCGATCAGGTGCGCCGCCGGCGTGAATGCCTGGCCTGTGGTGAGCGTTTCACCACCTTTGAAACAGCCGAGTTGGTGCTACCGCGACTAATCAAGCAAGACGGCAGTCGTCAGCCCTTTGACGAAGAAAAACTGCGCGCCGGCATGCAGCGAGCACTGGAAAAGCGCCCGGTCAGTGTCGAGCGCCTTGAAGCTGCGCTGGCCCATATCAAAAGCAAGCTGCGCGCCACTGGCGAACGCGAAGTCAAATCGCTGGTCGTCGGTGAGCTGGTCATGACCGAGCTGCAAAAGCTCGACGAAGTGGCCTATATCCGATTCGCCTCTGTCTACCGACGCTTCCAGGACCTCAACGAGTTCCGCGAAGAGATCGATCGACTCGCCCGTGAGCCTTCCAAAGAATGACCCTGACCGCCGAACAAGCTGTTTTAGACGCCCATTACATGGCGCGTGCCATCGAACTGGCGCGCAAAGGGCTGTACACCACTCACCCTAATCCACGGGTCGGTTGCGTGATCGTGCGCGACGGGCAGGTGGTGGGCGAAGGCTGGCACGAGCGCACGGGCGAGCCCCACGCAGAAGTCCACGCCCTGCGTGCTGCAGGGGCGTTGGCCCGTGGCGCTACCGCCTACGTCACCCTCGAGCCGTGCAGCCACCACGGGCATACGCCGCCGTGTGCCGATGGCTTGCTGCATGCGGGCATCGCCCGAGTGGTTGCGGCCATGCAAGACCCCAACCCGGAAGTCGCCGGGCGCGGGCTCAAGCGGCTCGCCGATGCGGGCGTTGACGTGCGCAGCGGCGTGCTTGAGCAAGAAGCGCGGGCGCTCAACCCCGGCTTCCTTAAACGCATGGAACACGGCCTGCCGTTTGTGCGGGTCAAAATGGCCATGAGCCTGGATGGCCGCACTGCCATGGCCAACGGTGAAAGCCAATGGATCACCGGCCCGGCTGCGCGCTCGGCCGTGCAGCGCCTGCGCGCCGAAGCCAGTGTGGTGCTGACCGGCGCTGACACCGTGCTGGCCGATGGTGCGCGCCTGACCGTGCGTGGGCCTGAACTGGGCTTGAGCCCCGAGCTGACCGCGCTGGCGCTCAGCCGTCCGCCGCTGCGGGTTTTGATTGACGGGCGCTTGCGCGTGCCGCTGGATGCACCGTTTTTCAAGGCTGGCCCGGCCTTGGTCGCCACCTGCGTGCCGCCCGCCGAGCAATACCGCACCGGCCCCGAGTGCCTGGTGATCCACGGTGCCAACGGCCAGGTCGATTTGCGCAAACTGCTGGTGGCGCTGGCCGCCCGTGGTGTCAATGAGGTGCTGGTTGAAGCAGGTCCGCGTCTGGCTGGCGCCTTTGCCGAGCAAGGCCTGGTCGATGAATACCAGATATTCATCGCCGCCAAGTTTTTGGGGTCGACCGCGAGGCCGTTGCTTGAGCTGCCGCTGACCCACATGAGCGAAGCGCCGCTGCTCAAAATCACAGAAATGCGCGCCGTAGGGGATGACTGGCGAGTCACAGCCATACCTGTGTCGCCCGCAAGCGTATAATTCTCAGCCTTCGTTTAGCGCAGGTTTTGTTCTCAAGGGGAACGCCCATGTTTACCGGCATTATCGAATCCATCGGCAACATCCGCGCACTGACCCCAAAGGGTGGCGATGTGCGGGTTTATGTAGAGACCGGCAAGCTCGACCTGAGCGACGTCAAACTCGGCGACAGCATCGCGATCAACGGCGTGTGCCTGACCGCAGTAGAGCTGCCGGGCAACGGTTTTATGGCTGACGTCAGCCGCGAAACCCTTGATTGCACCGCATTCAACGACCTTAAAAGCGGCAGCCGGGTCAACCTGGAAAAGGCCTTGACCCCGACCACGCGTCTGGGCGGCCACCTGGTCAGCGGCCACGTTGACGGCGTAGGCGAAGTGATTTCCCGCGAGGAAAACGCCCGTGCCATCGAGTTCCGCATCCGTGCACCCAAGGAACTGGCCAAGTACATCGCCCATAAAGGCTCGATCACCGTCGACGGTACCAGCCTGACGGTCAACTCGGTCAATGGCGCCGAGTTCTCCTTGACCATCATTCCGCACACCCTGAGCGAAACCATCATGGACGACTATCGTCCAGGTCGCCGGGTCAACCTTGAAGTCGACTTGCTGGCGCGCTACCTCGAACGCCTGCTGCTGGGCGAAAAAGCCGCCGAGCCGACCTCGGGTGGTATCAGCGAAAGTTTTCTGGCCGCCAACGGCTACCTAAAATCCTGAAATAAGGGGGTGCCGCGTGGCGCTCAACAGCATCGAAGAACTGGTTGAAGACATCCGCCAAGGCAAGATGGTCATCCTGATGGATGACGAAGACCGCGAAAACGAAGGCGACCTGATCATGGCTGCCGAGTGCTGCCAGGCTGAGCACATCAACTTCATGGCGCGTTTCGCCCGTGGCCTGATCTGCATGCCGATGAGCCGCGAGCGCTGCGAAACGCTCAAGTTGCCATTGATGGCGCCGCGCAATGGCTCCGGCTTTGGCACCAAGTTCACCGTGTCCATCGAAGCCGCCACCGGCGTGACCACCGGCATTTCGGCCGCCGACCGTGCCCGTACGGTACAAGCCGCCGCCGCCAAAGACGCCAAAGCCGATGACATCGTCAGCCCGGGCCACATCTTCCCGCTGATGGCACAAGCGGGCGGCACCCTGGCCCGTGCTGGCCACACAGAAGCCGCCTGCGACCTGGCGCGCATGGCCGGTTTCGAGCCAAGCGGCGTGATCTGCGAAGTGATGAACGACGACGGCACCATGGCCCGTCGCCCTGAGCTGGAAGCATTTGCCGCTGAACACGGCATCAAAATCGGCACCATTGCCGACCTGATCCACTACCGGATGATCCACGAACGTACCGTTCAGCGGATTGCCGAGCAGCCACTGGACAGCGAACTGGGCCAATTCAACCTGGTGACCTATCGTGATTCTGTCGAAGGCGACGTGCACATGGCACTGACCCTGGGCAAGATCTGCGCCGAAGAACCGACGCTGGTACGGGTGCACAACATGGACCCGCTGCGCGACCTGTTGCTGGTCAAACAGCCCGGCCGCTGGAGCCTGCGCGCCGCCATGAGCGCCGTGGCAGAGGCGGGCAGCGGTGTGGTGCTGTTGCTGGGCCACCCGTTGGACGGCGATGTATTGCTGGCGCACATTCGCGAAACCGCCGATGCCGCGCCGGTGAAAAAGCCGACCACCTACAGCATCGTCGGAGCAGGCTCACAGATCTTGCGTGACCTCGGAGTACGCAAAATGCGCCTCATGAGTTCACCAATGAAGTTCAATGCCATATCCGGTTTTGATCTGGAAGTTGTAGAATACGTGCCCGCCGAATAATGACCGGACATTTCCAGTCCCGATTCGTGGCCCAATATCCTTAAAGAACGCACGCAAGTGCGTTCTGGCTCTTTAATACGAGACATACCGAATGACCCTGAAGACCATCGAAGGTACCTTCATCGCCCCCAAAGGTCGCTACGCACTCGTCGTCGGCCGTTTCAACAGCTTCGTCGTCGAAAGCCTGGTGAGTGGTGCTGTTGATGCCCTGGTTCGCCACGGTGTAAGCGAAAGCGACATCACCATCATCCGTGCACCGGGTGCGTTCGAAATTCCGCTGGTTGCGCAAAAAGTTGCCCAGCGCAACGAATTCGCCGCCATCATCGCCCTGGGCGCTGTTATTCGTGGCGGTACTCCGCACTTCGAATACGTGGCTGGCGAGTGCACCAAAGGCTTGGCTCAGGTGTCCATGGAGTTTGGCGTACCGGTTGCATTCGGTGTGCTGACTGTTGACTCGATCGAGCAAGCTATCGAACGTTCCGGCACCAAAGCTGGCAACAAAGGCGCTGAAGCTGCACTGTCCGCTCTCGAAATGGTCAGCCTGCTGGCAGCGTTGGAGGCCAAGTGATTTCCGACGAAAGCGATCGTTTCAACCCGCGCGATCCTAAACCTGCGGATGCTGGTAAGCCCTCCAAGAGCGCCAAGCGTCGCGAAGCGCGTCAGCTCGCGACCCAAGCGCTGTATCAGTGGCACATGGCCAAGCACTCGCTGAACGAGATCGAAGCCCAGTTTCGCGTGGACAACGACTTCACTGACGTTGACGGCGCTTACTTCCGCGAAATCCTGCACGGCGTACCGGCCAATCGTACCGAGATCGATGCTGCCCTGGTGCCATGCCTGGACATCACCATCGAAGAGCTGGACCCGGTTGAACTGGCGGTTCTGCGCCTGTCCACCTGGGAACTGATCAAGCGTGTCGACGTGCCTTACCGCGTTGTGATCAACGAAGGTATCGAGCTGGCAAAAGTCTACGGCTCCACTGACGGCCACAAGTTCGTCAACGGTGTTCTGGACAAACTGGCACCTCGCCTGCGTGAAGCTGAAGTCAAGGCGTTCAAGCGCTAACCCGCGCTGTTGGCCATGGGCGAGTTTGAGCTGATCCGCAACTTCTTCGCTGCCGCGCCTTGTGCGCAAGGCGGCGTGGGCGTTGCTTTGGGCATTGGCGACGACTGCGCCCTGCTGGATGTTCCCTTCGGGGAACAGCTGGCGATCTCCACCGACACCCTGGTAGCCGGGGTGCACTTCGCAGATCCTTGCGACCCTTTCTTGCTCGGTCAGCGTGCGCTGGCAGTGGCGGCCAGTGATTTGGCGGCCATGGGCGCCACCCCTGTTGCGTTTACCCTTGCCCTCACGTTGCCGACGGTTGAAGCCGCCTGGCTGGACGCGTTTGCCCGTGGCTTGAACGTGATGGCCCAGGCGTGCGACCTGCGGCTGATCGGCGGCGACACCACGCGCGGTCCGCTGTGCCTCACCTTGACGGTATTTGGGCGTGTGCCCACGGGCCAAGCCTTGAGCCGCAGCGGCGCGCGCCCCGGCGATTTGCTATGCGTGGGCGGTGAGCTGGGCAATGCAGCGGGCGCGTTGCCGCTGGTCCTGGGCCAATGCAGCGCTGCCCCGGCAATTGCCGATCCTTTGCTGGCGCATTACTGGTCACCGCAACCGCAATTTGCCCTGGGCCAGGCCCTGCGTGGCAAAGCGACCTCGGCCCTGGATATTTCAGACGGTCTTTTGGCGGACTGCGGGCATATTGCACTGGCTTCGCGTGTGGGCCTGCAGATCGAAAATGACCGCGTGCCGATGTCGCTGGCCCTGCAAGAGTTTTTGGGGGATGCGGGCGCGCAAAAAGCGGCCTTGAGCGGCGGTGACGATTACGTGCTGGCCTTTACCTTGCCAGCCGTTGAACTGCCGACCTTGCTCGCTGACGGCTGGCCGATCCACGTCATCGGCCGCGTAATTGAAGGGCAGGGCGTCAGCCTTGTCGACGAGCACGGTCAGGACATCACCCCGGCAATCCGTGGTTACCAGCACTTTCACGCGTGATGTGAAGGTTCGCGGGGCCTGAGCTATCAAACTTTTTGATATTTATCTCCGATAATTCAGCCTAAGCGTCTGTAGGAACGTCCTGTTACAATGTCGACTCTGCGAATTTCCAGTCCTCAAACTGATCAGGAGCACATGGTGCCCGTCGTTTTCGTTGCTGCTTGCAAGCTCCCAACCCCCTTTGCCGAATTCACCATGCATGGCTTTTTAGAGCAAGCCACGGGTCGTGAACACGTTGTGCTCAGTTTGGGCGACGTGGCAGACGGTGCTCCGGTATTAGGCCGGGTGCACTCCGAATGCCTGACCGGCGATGCTTTGTTCAGCCAGCGCTGTGATTGCGGCTCACAACTGGAAGCCGCTTTGCAGGCCATCGCCCGCGAAGGTCGTGGCGTGTTGCTGTACCTGCGTCAGGAAGGCCGTGGCATTGGTCTGTTGAACAAAGTGCGCGCTTACGCACTGCAAGATGGCGGTGCCGACACCGTTGAAGCCAACGAGCGTCTGGGCTTTGCTGCGGATCAGCGCGATTACGCCATCTGCCTGCCGATGCTTGAGCACTTGGGTGTCAATTCGCTGCGCCTGATGACCAACAACCCGCGCAAGGTCAAAGCCTTGACCGACATGGGCATCACCGTGGCGGAGCGCGTACCGCTGCACACCGGGCACAACCCGCACAACAAACTGTACCTGGCAACCAAAGCCAACAAACTTGGGCACATGATGGGCAACCAGCACCAAGGCGAGACAGATCCGGCGTGATGCGCTACTGGCTGGCAATCCTGTTGCTGGCCGTGGGTTTACCCTGCATGGGCGCCAGCCGAGTGATCAGCCTGGCGCCATCGCTGTCTGAAATCGTCGTTGAACTGGGGGCCACCGACCTGCTGGTCGGGCGCCTCGACGCTGGCGAGTCACTTCCCGAACTGGCCGCTGTGCCCTCTGTGGGCCGCTATGGCCAATTAAACATCGAGCGTTTACTCAGCCTGCAACCCGACTTGGTCCTGCTCTGGCCGGGTAGCGTGGGCGTAGCCCAGCGCGAGCAACTGCACAGCTTCAACATCCCGACCTACACCGCCGACCCTCAAACCCTTGATCAACTGCTTGAGCAGATCCAGACCCTTGCCGTCGCCTTGGGGCTCCCGGAACGCGGTCAGGAGCTGGCAGATCAATTGCGCACGCGTCTGGCTGAGTTACGTACCCGCTACCACCGTGACAAGCCGCTGCGGGTGTTTTACCAAGTGTGGGATCAACCGCTCTACACCTTGGGCGGCGGGCAAATCATCAGCGATGCGTTGGCCGTGTGCGGGGCGAGTAACGTGTTTGCCGACCTCAAACTCCCGGCCCCGCAAGTCAGCGTCGAGTCGGTATTGCAGCGCAATCCACACATAATCATTGCGAGCAGCCAGGCGCAACTCGACGCCTGGAAAGCCTGGCCGCAACTGGATGCGGTCAAACACGGGCGTTTAGTGCTGTTGAGTGATAAAGGTCTGGAACGCCCGAGCGGGCAAATGGTGCAAGCAACCGGCAGGTTGTGCGAGCAAATCGCCCCCTGATCCCTGTAGGAGCGAGCTTGCCTCGCGATCTTTTGATCTTTAAAAGATCGCGAGGCAAGCTCGCTCCTACAGTCGATCCGGGTGGGGTTAGAGGCCCAGCAACTGCATCCGCTGGCGAACCGAGGCTTCGATGCCGGCTTCATCCAGGCCGCATTCAGCCAGCATCTGGCTCGGCTTGGCATGCTCGACATAAATGTCCGGCAAGCCCAGGTGCAGCACCGACTTCAGCACGTTTTCGCGGGCCAGGAACTCACTGACCGCCGCGCCTGCGCCACCCATGATGGCGTTTTCTTCGATGGTCACCAGCAGCTCATGGCTGTCAGCCATTTCGCGTACCAAGGCTTCGTCCATAGGCTTCACAAAACGCATGTCGACCACGGTCGCGTCGATCTTTTCAGCCACTCGCAGGGCTTCGGCCAATTGCACGCCAAATACCAGGATTGCCACCTTGCTACCTTGACGGCGCACGATGCCTTTGCCGATTTCCAGCGGCTCAAGAGTCTTCTCGATTGCTGCGTCAGGGCCGGTGCCGCGCGGGTAACGTACTGCCGCCGGGCCGTTGTACAGGTGGCCGGTGGTGAGCATTTTGCGCAGTTCGTTCTCATCGCTCGGGGTCATGATGACCATGCCCGGGATGCAACGCAGGTAAGACAGGTCGTAGCTGCCGGCGTGGGTCGGGCCGTCTTCGCCCACCAGACCGGCACGGTCGATGGCAAACAGCACGTCCAGGTTCTGCACCGCGACGTCATGCACCAACTGGTCGTAACCACGCTGCAAGAACGTCGAATAAATCGCCACCACGGGTTTGGCGCCTTCACAGGCCATGCCGGCGGCAAACGTGACCGCGTGCTGCTCGGCAATCGCCACATCGAAGTAGCGCGACGGGTACTGCTCGCTGAACTTGATCAGGTCCGAGCCTTCTTTCATGGCCGGAGTAATGCCGACCAGACGCTCGTCGGCCGCCGCCATGTCGCACAGCCACTCGCCAAACACGGCCGAGTACTTCGGCCCGCTGGCAACTTTGGGCGCGACTTTTGGCGCGTCCAGCGGCTCAAGCTTGGTGATCGCGTGGTAACCAATCGGGTCGGCTTCAGCCGGGGCGAAACCTTTGCCTTTCTTGGTGACGATGTGCAGGAACTGCGGGCCTTTGAGGTCGCGCATGTTACGCAGCGTGGCGATCAAGGTCGGCAGGTCGTGGCCATCAATCGGCCCGATGTAGTTCCAGCCCAGCTCTTCGAACAGCGTGCCGGGGACCAGCATGCCCTTGGCGTATTCTTCGGTGCGGCGGGCAATTTCCCAGGCGCCCGGCAGGCGTGACAGCACTTTTTTGCTGCCTTCGCGCATGCTGGCGTAGGTACGGCTCGACAGGATTTTGGCCAGGTAGTTGGACAAACCGCCGACATTGCGCGAAATCGACATGTCGTTGTCGTTGAGGATCACCAACATGTTGGCATTCACTTCGGGCGCGTGGTTCAGCGCCTCAAAGGCCATGCCCGCCGTCAGTGCGCCGTCGCCAATCACTGCAATGGCCTTGCGCTCGCTGTTTTGCAGGCGGGCGGCAATGGCCATGCCCAGCGCAGCGCTGATCGAGGTGCTGGAATGGCCGACGCCAAAGGTGTCGTACTCACTTTCGGAACGGCGCGGGAAGGCCGCAATGCCGTCCTTTTGGCGCAACGTCGCCATTTCATCGCGACGGCCGGTGAGGATTTTGTGCGGATACGCCTGATGACCCACGTCCCACACCAGCCGGTCATCCGGGGTGTCGAAGACGTAGTGCAGCGCGATGGTCAGCTCAATGACCCCAAGCCCGGCACCAAAGTGCCCGCCTGTCTGGCCAACGGTATAGAGCAATTCCAGACGCAACTCATCGGCCAGGGTTTCCAGCTCGGCTTCGGCTAATCTGCGCAGGCCAACAGGCGTGCCCGCTCGGTCGAGCAGGGGCGTAGTCGGGCGCTTGCGGGGAAAATCTTGAAACGTCGTTGGCATCAGGCGAATCGTTATAGGTATATAAAAGAGGCGGCAGTTTACCTTATGGAACGTAAGCTGCCCACGCAGTGTGACATTCGTTAGTCAGACCTTGGCATTACACGTTGTGCGAAATATCTATTTGTCGCCGTATTAGTGGCGGCGATCCACGATATAACGCGCCAGTTCTCGCAAAGGTTCTGCTGCTGCATCAAAAGGTCGCAGGGCATTGAGCGCCTGATCACGCAACTCCAGGGCATAGCTTTTGGCCTGCTCCAGACCCATCAGTGCCGGGTAGGTCGGTTTGTCCCGTGCAATGTCGGCACCTTGGCGTTTGCCCAGGGTTGCGGTGTCACTTTCAACGTCCAGAATGTCGTCCTGGACCTGAAACGCCAAGCCAATGGCCCGGGCATAAACGCTCAACGCCTGCAGATTGTCATCCGTTGCCTGGCCGCTGGCCAGTGCCCCCAGCTGTACGCTGGCTTCAATCAGGGCGCCGGTCTTGTGGCGGTGCATGTATTCCAGCGCAGCCTGATCCAGCTTCAGCCCCACCGAGCCCAGATCGATGGCTTGCCCGCCAACCATGCCGGCAGGGCCCGCCGCGAACGCCAGGCCATTGACCATGCGCAAACGTGTTTCGGCATCCAAAGTGGTCAGCGTCGGGTCGAGCAGGGCGCTGAACGCCAGGCTTTGCAGGCCGTCACCGGCCAGAATGGCGCAGGCTTCATCAAACGCCTTGTGGGTGGTCGGCTGGCCGCGGCGCAAATCATCATCGTCCATGGCCGGCAAATCATCATGCACCAGCGAATAGGCGTGGATCAGCTCCACCGCGCACGCCGCGCCATTGGCTTGTTCGGGGGGCGCGCCCAGCGCTTCGCAAGCGGCATAGGCCAATAGCGGTCTAACCCGTTTGCCACCATTCATCACGCTGTAACGCATGGCCTCGTACAGACGGGCCAACTCCGGGGCAGGAGCGACAAACAAGCGCTCAAGTGCCGCGTTGACGCGTGCCTGGCTGCTGGTCTGGTAGGCATCAATCATTCTGGCTGTTCCGCATCAAAAGGCTCTTGAGCGAGCTCACCATCGCGCTCAAGCAAAATTTGGACTTTCTGCTCCGCTTGCGCCAGCGCGCCCTGGCAATCACGGGTCAGACGAATGCCTTGTTCAAAGGCGGTCAATGAGTCTTCCAGTGACAGTTCGCCGTTTTCCAGGCGCTCGACCAATGTTTGTAGGTCGGCGAGGGACTGCTCGAAATCCAGGGAAGCTTTTTTGCGGGCCATGGCGGCATTCTCGGTAGGCGTTAAAACCGGCTGACACTAGCAGACAGCAGGTTTTGGGGCAAATAAGGCGGCAGTTTAAGCCACTGCCATGAAAGGTGAATCTGTTAACTGCATGACTTTAGTCGACATGTATAAGGCTATTTTTTCAGCCGTTCTTGTCAGAGCTGACTGTTTGGGTGTAGTCCAAATCCTTGGTATGTCAGGTTTCGTAACGCGTGTGTGAGGCGATTTCTTTACCTTTTTTTAAGCGAAGACATTTCTCGGCCCATTGAGGAAACGTCTGACATTTTTCCCTTTTCCATTCACATAAGGTTTCGCCACTTGAATGGAATCGGTAATGCGCTGTGATCCTCCCCCTTGATACCTCTATGACGTACGTGGTGCCCATTGCAGTGGGCGGCGTGCTGTCATGACGTATTCCAGCCAATTATTTGCTCGCCTCATCGAGCTGGGCAAAGCGCCGGTGTTCAAGGATAGCTTTGCGGGCAATGACGCGCGCTTTTCGAACCAGTTCGAAGCCCTTGAGCGAGAAATCGGCAAGTCGCAGTCGATGTCAGAAAACAACCAGATCGACTGGTACGTGGTGCATGAGCAAAGCGAGGCGATGCTGCGCGATCAGTCCAAAGACCTGCGTGCCGCCGTCTGGCTGACCTGGGCACTTTATCAGCGCGAATCGTTCCCGGGGTTACTGGCGGGCCTGGGGTTGTTGCACCACCTGTGTACGGAGCGCTGGGCGCTTGTATACCCGCTCAAATTGCGCACCCGTGCCGCCGCCATCAGTTGGCTGGTAGGGCGCCTTGAGCGGGCCCTTAACGAAAACGTGCCGATTAAAGAACAACTGCCGCTGTTCCAGCACATGGTTGAGCTGTTGCTGGCGCTGGAAAGCGCGCTGGCCAAGCATTTGGGCGATGACGTGCCGCTGTTGCTGCCGATTTGCCGTCGACTGGCCCGAATGGTCCAGCGGGCCGTCGACAGCCAGCCCGAGAAGGGCGTTATTGCCACGGCGGTGGCGCAGGTCAGGCACGTGGCCACCCAGTTGATCGAGCCCAATACGCTCATCGACAACGAAAAAGACGCTCACAAGGCCTTGCGTCAGCAACAGGACAGCGCCCGGGCCTTGTGCGGCTGGTGGCTAAAACAGAAAGCCACCGACCTGCGAGCGCTGCGCCTGAACCGCGTGCTGACGTGGCTGGCCGTAGAACTCCTGCCCGAGCGCAATGGCGAGCTGATTACCCCGCTGCGCGGCATCCCGGCCGACAAGCTCAACAGCTACGCCGACCGTTTCACCCAGGGGCAGTTTGCCGATTTGCTGGTGGAGCTTGAAGCCAGCGTTGCCAAATCACCGTTCTGGTTCGACGGCCAGCGCCTGGTCTGGGAATGCCTGAGCGCCCTTAAAGCCGAGTCGGCCATGCGTGAGGTGGAGGTCCATTTCGCCTTGCTGCTGCAACGGCTGCCGGGCCTGGTCGAGCTGCGTTTCAGTGACGGCACCGCGTTTGCCGACCCGCAGACCCGCGCCTGGATTGACGAACAGGTGCTGCCCCATCTGAGCCGAAGCGAGCCCGAAGCGCCGGTCGCAACCGTACGCCCGGCCTGGGACTTGGCCCTCGATGAAGCGCAAGAGCTGCTGCGAGTCAGCGGTTTCAAACCCGCTGTGCAGTGGCTCAAGCGCGGATCGGGCAGCGCCCACGGCGAGCGGGTGCGGTTTTTCTGGCAGTTGACCCTCGCCCGGCTGTGCTTCCACGCCAAGAAATACGAACTCGCCAAAACCCAGCTCGAAATGCTCGATGAGGTCCTTCACCGCTCAGGTTTGCAGGCCTGGGAGCCGGATCTGGTGCTTGAAGTTTTGCGTCTTTTACATCGCTGCTGCGAGCTCTTGCCGCAGAACCACGAAGTGCGAGAACGCAAGGACGAGATGTATCGCAGGTTGTGCCACCTCGATCTTGAAGTGGTACTCGAATAGGCCTCAGGGCCACACACACGCAAGGAAAAACATCATGGCCAAAGAAAGCTCGGTAGCCCCCAAGGAACGGATCAACATCACGTTCAAACCAGCGACTGGCGGGGCTCAAGAAGAGATCGAACTGCCTTTGAAGCTGTTGGTGGTGGGTGACTATATCCAGCGCTTTGACGGGCGAAAGCTTGAAGACCGCAAGCCTATTGCCATCGACAAAATGACCTTCGATGAAGTGCTTTCCAAGCAAGGGCTGGAGCTGGCCCTGAATGTGCCCAACCGCTTGCACGGCGAAGACAGCACCGACGAGTTGGCGATTGCGCTGCGCGTCAGCGCGATGAAGGACTTCAACCCGGCGAGCCTGGTTGAGCAAATCCCTGAACTGAAAAAACTGATGGAGCTGCGTGATGCCCTGGTCGCACTTAAAGGCCCATTGGGCAACGCGCCGAGCTTTCGCAAGGCGATTGAAGGCGTACTGGCCGACGACGTCTCACGCGCTCGGATACTGAGCGAACTGGATCTTCTTGTCGCTCCGGCAGCGGACGTTTGAGCCCCCCATCAGTCAAGGAAGCCACACAATGAGCAGCAGCGCCGCACAACTAAAAGACGATAAAAGCACTTCTTACAGCGTTCTGGACGACATCATCGCGCAAACCCGACTCACGCCCGAAGACGACGCCTATGGCATCGCCAAGCGCGGCGTAGCGGCGTTTATCGAAGAACTGCTGAAACCGCAAAACCAGGGCGAGCCGGTCAAAAAAGCCCTGGTTGATCGCATGATTGCCGAGATCGACGCCAAGCTCAGCAACCAGATGGACGAAATCCTCCACCACCCGTCCTTCCAGTCGCTGGAGTCCGCGTGGCGTGGCTTGCAGTTGTTGGTCGATCGCACCAACTTTCGCGAAAACATCAAGATCGAAATCCTCAACGTCTCGAAAGAAGACCTGCTGGACGACTTCGAAGACTCGCCCGAGGTCATGCAATCGGGCCTCTATAAACATGTGTACACCGCTGAATACGGGCAGTTCGGTGGTGAGCCGGTGGGCGCCATCATCGCCAACTACTTCATGACCCCAAGCTCGCCGGACGTGAAGCTGATGCAGTACGTGTCCAGCGTTTCGTGCATGTCCCACGCGCCGTTCATTGCCGCCGCCGGGCCAAAGTTTTTCGGCCTCGAAAGCTTCACTGGCATGCCAAACCTTAAAGACCTGAAAGACCACTTCTGCGGCCCGCAATTTGCCAAATGGCAGAGCTTTCGCGAGTCCGAAGATTCGCGCTACATGGCGCTGACCGTGCCGCGCTTCTTGCTGCGCAACCCGTATGACCCAGAAGAAAACCCGGTCAAGTCATTCGTCTACAAAGAAACCGTTGCCAACAGCCACGAGCACTACCTGTGGGGCAACACCGCCTACACCTTCGCGTCCAGGCTCACCGACAGTTTTGCCAAGTTCCGCTGGTGCCCGAACATCATCGGCCCGCAAAGCGGCGGCGCGGTTGAAGACCTGCCCCTGCACCACTTCGAAAGCATGGGCGAAATCGAAACCAAGATCCCCACCGAAGTTCTGGTCTCTGACCGCCGCGAATACGAACTGGCCGAGGAAGGTTTCATCTCCCTGACCATGCGCAAAGGCAGCGACAACGCCGCGTTCTTCTCGGCCAACTCGGTACAAAAACCCAAGTTCTTCGGCATCAGCGCTGAAGGCAAGAATGCCGAGCTGAACTACAAACTCGGGACGCAACTGCCCTACATGATGATCGTCAACCGCCTGGCGCATTACCTCAAGGTATTGCAGCGCGAGCAGTTGGGTTCGTGGAAAGAGCGTACCGACCTGGAGCTTGAGCTCAACAAGTGGATCCGCCAGTACGTTGCCGACCAGGAAAACCCTGCCGCCGAAGTCCGTGGCCGTCGCCCTTTGCGTGCCGCCCATATCACCGTCAGCGACGTTGAAGGCGAGCCTGGCTGGTACCGCGTCAGCCTGAACGTGCGCCCGCACTTCAAGTACATGGGGGCTGACTTCACCTTGTCGCTGGTCGGCAAGATGGAAAAAGAGTAACGGGAGCCGGGCATGAGCGCATATGGCAGCCTTTTTGAACGCCTGGCGGGCGATGTGGATAAACGCCGGGGCTTGAGCCCCGTTGCCTGCGCCCAGGCGTCCGTGGCTGCCCACTTGGCAAAAATGCTCAGCACCCGGGCGGGCAGCGTGCAAACGCTGCCCGACTACGGCCTGCCCGATTTGAACAACATGCGTTTGAGCCTGCATGACGCGCTGACCCAGGCGCGCGAGGCCATCGAAATCTTTATTGAACGCTATGAACCGCGTCTGAGCCAGGTCCGCGTCAGCGCCTTGCCCCGAGACGGCGACCCGCTGCGGCTCGCCTTTAGTCTCGACGGCTGGCTGGACGTGGCGGGCACCAAGCGTCAGGTCAGTTTCACCGCGCACCTGGATGGCAGTGGCCAGGTCAGGGTCGGGACTTAAAGCCCGACACGCGTGACGTTCAACCCCTATGTGTTTCCCGTATTTCGTGCCGTCGACAACTAACAGGTAGCGCCGTGTCCTTTAACCATTACTACCAAAGCGAACTCACTGCATTGCGCCAGTTGGGCAGCCGCTTCGCTGAGCGTAGTCCTGCGTTGGCGCCATTTTTGGGCCAGGCCGGGCGTGATCCTGACGTCGAGCGGTTGCTTGAAGGGTTTGCTTTTTTAACCGGGCGCCTGCGCCAGAAGCTGGACGATGAGCTCCCCGAACTGAGCCATTCGCTGATGCACCTGCTATGGCCCAATTACATGCGGCCACTGCCGGCATTCAGCCTGTTGCAGTTCGACCCGCTGGACCGTCCGGGCCCGGCGCTGCGGGTCGAGCGCGAAACCCGGGTGGCGAGCAAGCCGATTGACGGCGTGAGTTGCCAGTTCAGAACCTGCTACCCGACAGACGTGCTGCCATTGGCCCTGGTTGAGCTGAAACACTCGGTCAACGCCCAAGGCACGCTGCTCAGCCTGCGTTTGAACATGACCTGTGACGGTCATTTGGGCGAGCTGGCGCTGAGCCGTTTGCGATTGCACCTGGCGGGTGAGCGCTACGTCAGCCAAATGCTTTACCTCGGCTTGTTGCGCCATCTGCACGGCGTCACTGTGGTGCCGCTCGATGGCAACGGAAAAGCCCTGGAGGCCGACGAAAACCCGGCGTTCACCCTGGCGCCCACTTGCGTACAACCAGTGGGGTTTGCCGAAGAAGAGTCCTTGATCCCTTACCCGCTGAACACCTTTCGCGGCTACCGCTACTTGCAGGAATACTTCGCCTTTCAGGACAAGTTTCTGTTCGTTGACCTCAGCGGTCTGGAGCGCCTGAGCACGCTGCCTGAAGACACCCTCAAGCAGGTGCGCGGTCTGGAGTTGCGCTTTGATATTCGCCAGAGCAACGCCCAGCGCCTGCGCCCGACGCTGGACAACGTGAAGCTCTATTGCACGCCCATCGTCAACCTGTTCCAGCACGACGCCATGCCCGTGCGTCTGGACGGCAAACAAGACGAATACCTGCTGATGCCCTCACGGCTGGCGCTTGAACACTGCGCGGTGTTCTCGGTAGACAGCGTGACCGGCTGGCGCGTCGACGGCACGGGTTCCCAGCGGTATGTGCCGTTCGAATCATTCGAACACGACCCCAGTTTTGATGTGGCGGTCGAGCAAACGCATTACAGCGTTCGCCAGCGTACAGCGTTGCTGCATGAAGGGCTCGACACCTACCTCAGTTTTGGCACCCGCCAGCCCGAAGCGGGCGAAACCCTGTCCATTGAGCTGACGTGCACCAATCAGAACCTGCCCCGGCGCCTTGGCCAAGGGGATATCTGTCTGCCCTGCGAAGGGACGCCCGAATTTCTGGTGTTTCGCAACATCGGGCCGGTGACGCCCAGCTACGCACCGCCGCTCAACCGCGACTTCCTCTGGAAGCTGATCAGCAACATGTCACTCAACTACCTGTCGCTGGCCAATGTGGATGCCCTGAAGGTGATCCTCGAAACCTACGACTTGCCGCGCTACTACGACGAGCACGCCGAGCGGGTCAGTAAAAACCTGCTCAACGGCCTCAAGTCGATCCGTCATGAGCACGTTGACCGCCTGCACCGCGGCTTGCCGCTGCGTGGCCTGCGCACCGAACTGACCGTTGATACCCAGGGCTATGTCGGCGATGGCGACCTGTTTGTATTTGCCTCGGTGCTCAACGAGTTTTTCGCGCTTTACGCCAGCCTCAATTCGTACCACGAACTGCGGGTCCACAGCACACAGGGAGAGACCTACCAATGGACACCCCGCATGGGCCTGCAGCCCCTGCTCTGAGCGTGTTGGCGCGCACTGTCCTTGAGTACTCGCTGTTTCAGGCCGTGCTGCTGGTTATTGATCGCCTGCGTGACGGCAACACCGACATCAGCGAAGACGAGCTCTACGACCGGGTGGAGTTTGTGGCCAACCCGAGCCTGGGCTTTCCGGGCTGCGACGTTGATGCGGTGGAGTTCTTTGTCGAGCACGGGCAACGCCGTGCGCGGCTGCGTTTCAACCTGATGGGCCTGGTGGGTTCCGCGTCGCCGTTGCCGGCGTTTTATGGCGAGCAAGCGCTGGGCGACGGCGATGCACAGAACACCACGCGGCAGTTTCTGGACCTGTTCAACCACCGCTTGCAACGGCTGCTGCTGCCGATCTGGCGCAAATACCGCTATCGCGCCCGATTCGAAAGTGGCGCCAACGATCCGTTTTCCAGCCACTTGTTTGCCCTCATCGGGCTGGGTGGCCAGACCATCCGCGACGCTCAAGAGCTGAACTGGAAGCGCCTGTTGCCCTACCTCGGTTTGTTGAGTTTGCGCGCGCATTCGGCCGCCCTGATCGAGTCGGTGCTGCGTTACTACTTCAAGCACGCCGAGCTGACGATTGAGCAGTGCATCGAGCGCCGCGTCGAGATTCTCCAGGAACAGCGCAACGCCCTTGGGCGCGGCAATCATCAACTGAGTGAAAGCCTGGTGCTGGGCGAGCGCGTTCGCGATTGCAGCGGCAAGTTTCGCATCCACATCCGCCAACTGAGTTGGGAGCGTTTTCATGAACTTCTGCCGATCGGCACGGGGTATCAGCCGCTGTGCGCGCTGGTGCGCTTCACCCTGCGTGATCCGCTGGAGTACGACATCCGGCTGGTGCTGCGCCACGAAGAAATCCGTGAGCTGCGCATTGCCGAGCACAACCCCTGCCGACTCGGATGGACCAGTTGGCTGGGCCGCGAATACGCGGACGGCGTCGTCACCCTGGGTAAAGCACATTAAGGAGCAATGGCCATGATCAACGTAGACCTGCAACAACTGATACAGGCACTCGACGCCGACACCCGGCGCGACCTTGAGGGCAGTGCCGAACGCTGTGTAGCGCGTGGCGCGAGCCAGGTGTTGGTAGAAGACTTGCTGCTGCAACTGCTGGAGCGACCGCAAGGCTTGCTCGCACGTGCGCTGCAAGACGCCGCCATCGATGCCGGCCATTTGAGCGCCGCCTTGCAGCCGCGCAGTGAAAACAGCGCCTCGCGTAACCCGGTGTTTGCGCCGGAACTGGTGCAATGGCTGCAAGATGCGCTGCTGGTCGCCAGCCTTGAACTGGGGCAGACCCAGATTGATCAGGCCGCCTTGATCCTCGCCTTGTTGCGCAACCCACTGCGTTATGCCGGGAGCGGCTATCAAACCCTGCTGGCCCAGCTCGATATCGAACGCCTCAAAGGCTTTGCCCTGTCGCAACAAGCACAACCCGCCAGCGACCGCGCTCCTGCGTCGGGCGAGGCGTTATTGCCGCGCTTTACCCACAACCTGACGGAGCAGGCGCGGGCCGGGAAACTTGACCCGGTGTTGTGCCGCGATGACGCCATCCGCCAAATGATCGACATCCTCGCCCGCAGGCGCAAAAACAACCCGATTGTGGTGGGCGAAGCCGGTGTGGGTAAAACCGCCATTGTTGAAGGCCTGGCCTCGCGCATCGCCGCCGGTGAAGTACCCCCGGTGCTGCTTGGGGTTGAACTGCTGTCGCTGGACATGGGCCTGCTGCAAGCCGGGGCCAGCGTTAAAGGTGAATTCGAACGCCGCCTCAAAGGCGTCATCGACGAAGTCAAAGCCTCGCCCAAGCCGATCATTCTGTTTATCGACGAAGCCCACACCTTGATCGGCGCCGGTGGCAACGCCGGAGGGTCCGATGCGGCCAACCTGCTCAAGCCCGCATTGGCCCGTGGCGAGTTGCGTACCATTGCAGCCACCACGTGGGGTGAGTACAAAAAATACTTCGAAAAAGACCCGGCGCTCGCCCGACGTTTTCAGCCGGTGCAACTGCATGAGCCTACCGTCACTGAAGCGGTGACCATTCTGCGTGGTCTGGCTCACGTGTATGAAAAGAGCCACGGTATTTATTTGCGTGACGACGCGGTGGTGGCCGCCGCGCAATTGTCAGCCCGTTATCTGGCCGGGCGCCAGCTCCCGGACAAAGCCGTCGATGTGCTCGACACCGCCTGCGCTCGGGTGCGCATCAGCTTGGCCGCCGCGCCGCAAAAGCTTGAGCAGCTGCGCGGTGAACTGGCCGAAGGCGGGCGCCAACGTCAGGCCATGCGCCGTGACGCCGAAGCCGGTTTGTTGATTGATCACGCGCAGCTGCTAGCGCTGGAAGCGCGCTTGATCGAAGCCGAAAGCGAGCAGCTTGCCCTTGAAGCGCGCTGGGTTGAGCAACGCACCTTGGCCGAACGCTTGCTGGCGCTGCGCCAACAACTGGCTCAGGCCCGTGAGGCCAGCGAACCGAACCTTGACCCTGACAACGAGCACAGCGTGCCCTCACTGGAGGCGCAGCTCAACCTCACCCACGCTGCCCTGAGCGAAGCCCACGGCCTTGAGCGGCTGGTCAGTTTTGAAGTGTGCCCGCGTCTGGTCGCAGAAGTCATCAGCGCCTGGACCGGCGTGCCCGTGTCGCAATTGGCCCGCGAGCACAGCGCCAAGGTCAGCAGTTTCGGCGCCGATTTAAGCGCGCGTATTCGTGGCCAGGACCAGGCCATTCATGCGCTGGATCGCTCCATGCGTGCCACGGCGGCGGGCCTCAACAAGCCGGATGCGCCGGTGGGGGTGTTCCTGCTGGTGGGCCCGAGCGGCGTCGGCAAAACCGAAACGGCCCTGGTTCTGGCCGACCTGCTGTACGGCGGTGAGCGCTTTATCACCACCATCAACATGTCCGAGTTCCAGGAAAAACACACCGTCTCGCGGTTGATCGGTGCACCACCGGGTTACGTCGGTTATGGCGAAAGCGGCATGTTGACCGAGGCCGTGCGGCAAAAACCGTATTCCGTGGTGCTGCTGGACGAGGTCGAAAAGGCTGACCCGGATGTGCTCAACCTGTTCTATCAAATCTTCGACAAAGGTGTGGCCAACGATGGCGAAGGGCGCGAGATCGACTTTCGCAACACCCTGATCCTGATGACCTCCAACCTCGCCAGCGACCGCATCAACGCATTGTGCGCCAACGGTGCGCGACCGAGTGCCGAAGACCTTGAACAGAGCATTCGCCCGGTGCTCAGCAACCACTTCAAACCCGCCTTGCTGGCGCGCATGCGCGTGGTGCCGTACTACCCGGTCAGCGGGCCGGTGCTGCGTGAACTCATTGAAATCAAACTTCAACGCCTGGGTGAGCGTCTGCAACGGCGGCAACTTTCGTTCAGCCACTGCCAGCGTCTGGTCGACCATCTGGCTGAGCGCTGCACCCAAAGCGACAGCGGTGCGCGACTCATCGACTACTTGCTCGACACCCACGTCCTGCCGCTGATAGCCGACCGCTTGCTGGACGCCATGGCCAATGCGCAAACCCTCAAGAGCGTGCACGTCACCCTCGACCCGCAGGCCCATGTGCTGTGTGAGTTTGCTTAAGGTGGAGCCGATGTTTGTTCGCGTAGCGGACCCTCTGGCGTATGCCGAGTCGTTGCTCCAGCACTTTGCCAGCGTGGCGCGCTGCACTGACAGCGCCAGCGTGGTCGGCCAGTGCGTGCGTGCCGTGGCCCAACTCAGTGGCTGTGAATTGAGCCAGCTGTACGTACTCGATGCCACGCACAAGCGCCTGGAACTGACCGCAGAATGGCTCGACGGGCTTGTGCAACCGCCCCGCGAACAGGGGTTGCCAACAGATTACGCGGGCCAGCATCTGTTGCAGTTTGCCGTGTGCCAGAACCGGGTTGTCAGTGTCGATGATCTCAGCGACGGGCTGTATGACATCGGCTTTTTGCCCAGCCAAGGCCTGCCGTGGCGGGCGTTGCTGTGCGTACCGCTGCTCAATGCGCAGCAGTCGGTTGCCGGCGTCTTGCTGGTCGCCAGTCGTCAAGCGCTAGAGCTATTGGCTTATGCGCCTTCTGTTGGAGTCTTCGGGACTTTTGTCGGGGCACAGTTGCGTTTGCATCAGCAGGACGCCACCTCGGTAATGCCCTCAGACCTGACCGGCAGCACGAGCGGGCTGATCGGCAAAAGCCGGGCCATGCGCCAGACGTACCACCTGATCAACAAAGTGCTGAACAGCCCCTACACCGTGCTGCTGATGGGCGAAACCGGCACCGGCAAAGAAGTCGTCGCCCGGGCGATTCATGACGGCAGCTCGCGCCGTGATCGGCCTTTTATCGTACAGAACTGCGCGGCCTTCCCGGAGGCCTTGCTGGAAAGCGAGCTGTTCGGTTACCGCAAAGGCGCCTTTACCGGTGCCAACCGTGATCGCGCCGGGCTGTTTGACAGTGCCAACGGCGGCACTTTGCTGCTGGACGAAATCGGTGACATGCCGCTGTCGTTGCAAGCCAAGTTATTGCGCGTGTTGCAGGAGGGCGAGATCCGCCCCTTGGGCTCAAATCACACGCATAAAATTGATGTGCGAATCATCGCCGCCACCCATCGCGACCTGGCGCAGTTGGTCAGCCAGGGGCTGTTTCGCGAAGACCTGTATTACCGCCTCGCACAATTCCCCATCACCTTGCCGGCCTTGCGTCAGCGCGAGGGCGACATCCTTGATCTGGCCCGACATTTTGCTGCGCAGACTTGCGCTTTTTTACAGCGCCAGCCGCTGCTCTGGTCCGAGCCGGTGCTGGAGCAACTGGCGAGCTACGCCTTCCCCGGCAACGTGCGCGAACTCAAAGGGCTGGTGGAACGCGCGGTGTTGCTGTGCGAAGGCACTGAGTTGCGCCCGGAACATTTCTCACTGTTACGCGATGCCTCCACCGATGCCGCCACCCTCAACTTGCGCGAGCGTCTGGAGCAGGTTGAGCGGGGTTTGCTGCTCGACTGCCTGCGCAAAAACGCCGGTAACCAGACCCGCGCCGCCCATGAACTGGGCGTTGCCCGGCGCACGCTGCTGTACCGCCTGGAGCGCCTGAATATCCGTTTGGACGATCTAAAAAGGAAGGCCTCGTGAGCCTCTTTCATTCTTTGTGCCTGTGGAGACTCTCCTGATGACTGCTCGTCTCTGGTGCGCCGTGTTGCTGACTGTCGCCGTGCTCTGCGGCGCCAGTGGGTGCAGCGCCAATTACAAATTCAACGACAACAGCTATCGCCCATTGGGTGATCCGCAAGCGGTCAATCGCGGTAAGTGACCGTAAGGAGCCACACTATGGAACTGGTATTCGACCTGCTCGACACACGGTCGCGGGACGCTACGCAGGTGATGCGCAAAATCTTCACCGAGCAAGGCGGCACCATCGGGCGTAATGCGGCCTGCGAGTGGGCGCTCGTGGACAGCACACGCAGCGTCTCCAATTACCACGCGCACATCAGCTATCGGGACGGGACGTTTTTCTTCACTGACACCAGCACCAACGGCAGTCGTTGCAACCGCTCCGAGGCCTGGTTGAACAAAGGCCAGGCGCAGCGCATCGAACATGGCGATGTGTTTTACATCGGTGACTTCCAGTTGCGTGCGCAACTGGAGCACGAGCTGCAAGCGATGCTGGAACAGGTCGGGCGCCCTCAACCGGCGGGCAGCATCATCCCCGATGATGCTTTTTTGGCCATGGACCCGCTCGACCCGATCAAACTACCCGCCGCTGTCTTTGCCGTGCTGGAGGATCCAGAGCCACGCCCCGGCCAGCCAACAGACTGGGAGCAGCGTGTCGACTTCGCCCGGATCGACTACGAAAACCTGCGGGTCCCGCATCTGATCGAAGCCCCGAAAGCGCCGTTGCCCGAGCCGATTGCAGCCATGGGACCACTCAGTGACGAGGCCTTTTGGCTGGCGTTTGGTGCGGTGCTGGGCGTTGACCTTGCGCATCAAACACGTGAAGACCGCGAAGCGCTGGCGCTCAAGGCCGCGCATTTGCTCAAGCACAGCATCGGCGGTTTGCAGCAAAGCCTGTGGACCCGCAGCGAGCTTAAAAATCAGTTGCGACTGGCCCGCACCGCCGCTCCGGACACCCGGCAAAACCCGCTCACCTCCAGCCAGGATGCCACCGAAGCATTAGGCCTGTTGCTGGCCCCGAAAAAGCCCCATCAGCCCTCGGCCGAGCAGGTGGTTGGGCGTGCCTTTCGGGATGTACAGGCGCATCAGGTCGCGCTGTTGAGCGCCAGCCGTGCCGCGATCCGCAGCAGTCTTGAGCACTTCTCCCCGCAGCAATTGGTCTTGCGCTTTGAGCGTGATGGCTATCAGCCGTGGCTCAAGACATCGGCCAGCCGCTGGCGGGCCTTCAGTCGCTATCACCAGGCCCTGCAACAGGACGATGACTGGTGTGAGCGCGTGCTGGCGCGTGATTTCGCTCAGGCCTATGACGTGCAAGTGCGCATGATTTCCACCCTCCACAATGACCCTCAAGGATGATGCGCATGTCGCGTAGTACCCCCCTTTATCGCAACGTTCTGCTGGCACTGACGGTGTGGCTGCTGGGCGGATGCTCGGCGTTGTCGCCGTACTCCAGCCTGACCAAGCTCGACCTGACGTTAAGCGCCAGTGATCAGGTCAACCTCGACCTCAACGGCCGCCCGTCGCCGCTGGTGGTTCGGTTGCTGGAACTCAAACACCCGGTTGCCTTTGAGAACGCCGATTTCTTCAGCCTGTACGAGCGGCCCAAAGCCTCGCTTTCACCGGATCTGGTCACCAGTGAAGAGCTGGAGGTGCGCCCCGGCGAGACCGTCTACCTCAAGCTAAGCGTCGAGCCCGGTAGCCGCTATGTCGCGGTGCTGGCCGCGTATCGCGACCTGCCGCAAACGCAGTGGCGCTATGTAGTGCCGCTGGCTGCCGGTGACTTGACTACGGCCCACTTGGTACTCGATCAGGCGGGCATTCATAACGCCGCCCGGGCCTCTGCACAGGCGGATGATTGAGCATGAATGCACACAAAGTTATCTGGCGCGAAGGCATGTTGCTGCGCCCGCAACACTTCCAACAAAGCGACCGTTATTACCACCACCAAATGAAAGCTCGCACCCAGTTACTGGGCCGCTACACCTGGGGCTTTCTGGGGCTGGACATCGACATGCAGTTTCTCAATATGGGCAAACTGGTGATCAGTCAGGCGGCGGGTGTGTTGCCGGACGGTAGCCTGTTTGAGCTGAGCGGCAGCACCCAGGCATTGGTCCTCGATGTGCCGCGCCACACCGCCAACACGGCGGTTTACCTGGCCTTGCCCCTGGTTACCGGCAACCACATTGAAACCCGCCGTGTGGATCAGGCCGATGTGCTGGCGCGCTACACCGCGTTCGACATTGACGTGTCCGACTCAAACGCCGGTGACGACGCCAGCAGCCAGGTCAGTTGCGCCCGCCCGGATTTTCGTCTGGTGCTGGGCGAGCAACAGAACGATCAAGCCTGCTTCAAGTTGCAGGTGTGTCAGATCCTCGACACCACCTCAGACGGCGTGATCCGTCTGGATGAGCAATTTGTGCCGACTTTTATTCACGCGCATGCGTCGGGCTATGTGCTGTCGTGCCTCAAAGAAGTCATCAGCATGATCGCCAATCGCGGCGAGGCGCTGGCGCAGCGCATCAGCTCCAATGGCAAGGTCGGCGGGGCAGAGGTCGGTGACTTTATGATGCTCCAGCTGATCAACCGCACCGAACTGGTGTTGCGCCACTATTTGAGCCTTGAGCACCTGCACCCCGAAGAGTTGTATTGCGCGTTGCTGGCGATGCTCGGCGACCTGGCGACCTTTGGCAGCGAGAGCAAACGCCCGCAGGTGCGCAGCGCCTACCAGCACAGCAATCAGGGCGAAAGTTTTCGCAGCTTGATGGACTCGATTCGCCAGGTGCTGTCGATGGTGCTGGAGCAACACGCCATGGAGCTGGTGCTGGAAAGCCGTCAGTACGGCGTGCTGGTGTCGCCATTGACCGACCACGCATTGCTCGCCACTACCTCGTTTGTTCTTGCCGCCCAGGCCCATTGCGACAGCGAGGAACTGCGCCATCGCTTACCCGCGCACCTCAAGGTCGGGGCCGTCGAAAACATCCGCCAACTGGTCAACCTGCACCTGCCGGGCTTCAAGGTCAAACCCTTGCCGGTGGCGCCCCGGCAGATCCCGTTTCACTCCAACAAGACCTATTTCATCCTCGAACTGGGCAGCGAAGAGCTCGCGCAACTGGAGCGCTCCGGTGGCTTTGCCTTCCATGTCTCGGGCGAGTTTTCAGCGCTTGAACTGCAATTTTGGGCCATCAGGAACTGACCGCCATGCGTACGGATTCACAACACCCAACAGATGACAGCACGGTGATGGTTTTTCGCGATGGCCACACGCCTGCGACGGCAGCCCTGACCGACGTGCAGGCCCCGCCAAAAATCGAGCAACTTGCCGAGCGCATGATCTATTCGGCGCGAGTAAAACCTGCCGACGCGTTCAGCGTCAGTGTTAACCCGCTGGTGGCTGCAGCCAGTGAAGTGCTGTCGTTCGTGGTGCACATCAAGCACAGCACCTCGCCAGACACCCTGGTGGGCCTGCACGGGCAGCTCACCGCCGCCATCAAGGCGTTTGAGGCCAATGCCCTGTGCCGGGGCGTTGACAGCCAGCACATGATGAAAGCCCGTTACGTGCTGTGCACGGTGGTCGACGAGGCCGTGGTGACCACCCGCTGGGGCAAGGAAAGCGAGTGGTCGCAGCAGAGCCTGCTGAGCAGCTTTCACAACGAAACCTTTGGCGGCGAGAAGGTCTTCCAAGTGCTCGACCAGCTGTGCAAAGACCCGGTGTACAACCTCTCGCTGCTGGAGCTGATTTACCTGTGCCTGGCCTTGGGCTTTGAAGGCAAGTTCCGCGTCATCGAGCGCGGCATTCATGAGCTCGATGGTATTCGTGATGCGCTGTACCGGCAGATCCGGCACTTGCGCGGGGACGTTGCGCGTGAGCTTTCACCGCACTGGCAAGGGCTCAAGTCACGCCGCCACCGCCTCACCCGCATCGTGCCGGGGTGGTTGCTGGCGACCTTCACGGCGGGATGCCTGGTGGTCATGTTTTCGGGCTTTGCCTGGGTTTTGGGCGAGCAGCGCGACGTCGTCTTGCAGCCGTATCAACAGCTCGACACTCCGGTTGTACGAGCGCAGTTGTAATTAGGGATAGGTCATGAAAAACGTGTTTAAAAAGGTCGGTGCCTTTGTGTGCCAGACCTGGGTGTGGACGCTGTTACTGCTGCTGTCGATTGCCCTGCTGGTGTGGTGGGTGGGGCCGCTGTTGGCGGTCAATGAGCATAAATTCTGGGCGGACGCCACGGCGCGGCTGTTGACCATCAGTACGCTGTGCCTGATCTGGGGCCTGACCATGGTCTTTGTCAGTTGGCGGGCCGGGGTGCGTAAAAAAGAGGCCGAAGACAACGACGTCGGCCAAGAGCGCGAGCGCCGGGAAGCGCTGATCAATGCCAGCCATAAAGAACTGCGCGCACGCTTCAAGGACGCGTTGCGCACACTCAAAACCTCCAGCGTGTACCGAGGTCGCAGCGAGCGCTGGCGCGATGAACTGCCCTGGTACGTGCTGATCGGCCCCAAGGGCAGCGGTAAAACCAGCTTGCTGGATTTTTCGGGGCTGGATTTTCCGCTCAATAAAATTGATCGCAAGCTCACTCGCGACACCAGCGGCACCCGTGATTGCGATTGGTATTTTGCTGAAAACGGCGTGTTGATCGACACCGCCGGGCGCTTCCTTACCCAAGACGCCACCCACGCCGATGCCAACGGCTGGCGCACCTTGCTAGACCTGTTGCGCAAGCGCCGACGCGAGCGCCCGCTCAATGGCGTGCTGGTGACCTTGCCGGTTGATGCACTGTTTTCTACCGATGAAACCCGTTTGTCTGATCTGGCCGAACAGGTTCGCCTGCGTCTGCAAGAAGTGCATCAAACCTTGCACATCGAGGTGCCGGTGTATCTGGTGCTGAGCCAGGCCGACAAACTGATGGGCTTCACCGAGTTCTTCGAGCAACTGAGCCGCGAAGAGAGCGACCAGGTGTTTGGTGCCAGCTTTGGCGAAGGGCAGAGCGGTGCCGATGTGGCCTTGCTGCGCGCTGAGTTCGAAGCGTTGTTGGGACGTCTCAACAGCCAGGTCATCACGCGCATGCACCAAGAGCGCGACAGTCTGCGACGCGGGCGCATTCTCGATTTCTCGCATCAACTGGGCAGCATTGGCGAGCGGTTGTGCCTGTTTGTCGACATGGCGTTCACCGGCAATCGTTACCAGCGTGCCAGCCCGCTGCGCGGCTTTTACCTGACCAGCTCGCCTCACGTTAAACAAAAACTGAACCCGACCACCGCCGATGTCGGTGCACGGCTGGACATGAAAGCCCAGGTGTTGCCGACCTTGCACAGCGGTCGCTCGCACTTTGTTCATCATCTGTTAAGCCGGGTTATTTTCCCCGAGGCAGAACTGGCGGGGCTGGATAAACGCGAGCGTCGGCGCCTGCACTGGGGGCAGCGCGGCATGTACGTGGGCGCGCTGGCAGTACTCGGTGGCGTAGGTCTGCTGTGGACAGCAAGCTTTTCGGCCAACCATGAGCGGCTGGACACACTGCGCGAACTGGCCCAGCAATCAAACCGGCAGCGCTCACTGTTGAGCCCGCGTGATGATGCCCGGGCCATTCTTGGCACGCTCGACACGCAGTACGCCGCGACACGGGTGTTCCCGTCGCTGATTGACGTGTCGCTGCATGAACGCACAGGTTTGTATCAGGGCGGCGTCAGTCACCCGGTGGTGACCCAGGCCTACGAGCGCGAGCTTCAGGCGCAGTTGCTGCCCCGTGTGGCCCAGCAACTTGAAAGCCAGATCCGCGCCAACCTCAACAACCGCGACCGCCTGCTCAACAGCGTGCGCGCCTACCTGATGCTCGGCATGCCCGAGCGCCGCGACAATGCCTGGCTCAAAGCGTGGGTGGCCACCGACTGGTCAGCGCGCTACCCCGGTAATAGCGCCGTGCAGAATGGGCTCAACCAGCACTTTGGTCGGTTGCTCGGTCTCACGCTGAACTACCCGCTCAACGACACTTTGATCGCCCAGGCACGTCAGGCCTTGCGCAGTGAGTCGCTGGCCTCAGTGGTGTACCGCATGTTGCGCGAGCAGGCGCACACCTTGGCACCGTACAGCTTTGATCAGCATCTGGGGCCGCAAGGCAGCGTGTTCAGCGGCGCGGGTTATGTGATCCCGGGGTTCTACACCCAACAAGGCTACAAGCAGTATTTCTCGGTGCAGGGCGCGCCGCTGGTCAGTGACATCCTGCGTGACAACTGGATACTGGGCGAGGGCAACACCCTCAGCGCCATGGACCTGCGCAAGCTGATGGTTGAACTTGAGCAACTGTACTTTCGTGATTACGCCACGCACTGGAGCGAAGCGGTCGGGCAGTTGGCGCTACAGCCTTTCAACACCGCCCGTGAAGGCGCCGAGCAGTTTGCCGGGCTGACTTCGGCCAACTCTGCGGTGCTGCATTTGCTGCTCCAAGTGCGAGAAAACACGCGCTTCCCAAGCGTGGCCGAGGCCCTTGAAACCCTGCCCGAGGCAGCCGAAAAAGCCACTCAAGCCCTGGATGCTGTAGCGGCAAACGTACCGGATACCGCCAAAAAAGCTTTGCAGCGCCGCTTCGAGCCTTTGCACCGTTTGCTGGATGAAAACGACGGTCCGGCCGCAGACCTCATTCCTGCCTTGCAGGGGCTCAACGACGTGCAACTGCAACTGGCCGGTCTGGCCCGTGCCAGCACACCGGACCAGGCCGCCTTCGACATGGCCGCTTCGCGCATGACCGGCCAGCGCGATGCCCTGAGCCAACTGCGTCAGGCGTCGCAACGCTTGCCGAGCCCGCTCAACGGGTGGTTCAACGGGGTGACCGAACAGACCTGGCGTCTGGTGCTTAGCGACACGTATCAATTTATCAACCAGCGTTATCAGCGCGAGTTGTACGGTTTTTACGTGCGGGCGATCAAACAGCGTTATCCGTTTAACGCCCATAGCCACAGCGACGTGGCCCTGAATGACTTCCGCGAGTTCTTCCGAGGGCAAGGCATCAGTGATCGCTTTTTCGACACCTACATGCGGCCTTTTGTCAGCGGTGAAGCGGGTAATTACCGTCTGCGCAGCATGGACGGGCAAGGCTTGCCGATGGCCAGAACCTACCTGGATCAAATGGCCGCGGTGCACGTCATTCGTCAAAGCTTCTTTGCGCAAAACCCGGCAGAGCCGCAGGTGCAGTTCACCCTCGAACCCTACAACCTGGACTCCAGCGTCAGCCGCTCCGAGTTTCGCTTTGGCAACCAATCCATCGAATACCGGCATGGCCCGATTGTTCCGGTGACCTTGCAGTGGCCCACCGAAGCCGAAAACGGCCGCACCAGCCTGGTCATGGAAAAAACCGTCGGGCGCCCGGTGGGCATCGAAAAAAGCACCGGGCCCTGGTCGTTGTTCCGCTTGCTGGACCTGATGCAAACCGACTACCTGAGCGGGCGCGATGTGATGGTGCTCAAGGCCGATGTGGGCGGGTTACGCGCCAATTACCTGTTGATGAGCCAGCGCACACCCAACCCGTTTGATATGGACGTGCTGCGCAGCTTCCGTCTGACCGAGCAACTGTGATGGCGCCAGCACGGCCATGGCGCAGCGCGGCGTGCACCGATCAGGGCAAAGTGCGTGAGCGTAACGAAGACGCCATTCTCGATTGCCCGCAGCAAGGGCTGTGGGCCGTGGCCGATGGCATGGGCGGCCATCGGGCGGGCGACATCGCCAGCCAGATGATCGTCACCAGCTTGGGGGAACTGACCCAGGCGCAGACCTTCGATCAGCGCCTGGACGCCGTGCGCCAGTGCCTGCATTGGCTCAACCGGCGCATGGGCCAGGAACTCACCGTCAGCGACCAGTATGCTGACAACTTGATGGGCAGCACCGTGGTCGCGTTGCTGCTAGAGGGCCAGCGGGGCGCCTGTGTCTGGGCGGGCGACAGCCGTTGCTACCTGTGGCGTGGGCGGCAGTTGTACCAACTGTCGCGGGACCATTCGTTGCAGCAACAACTGATGGATGAGCACGCCATGAGCAGCGAGCAGGCGCTCGCCCAACCCGGCGCCCGTGCGCTGACCCGCGCCATTGGCGCCAGCGAGCATTTGAACTTGAGCGTGGTCGAGCTTGAAGTGCTGCCCGACGATGTGTTTTTGCTGTGCAGCGATGGCTTGTACCAGAACCTCAGCCACAGTGAGATGGGCAACGCGCTGAGCCTGATCTCGCCGCAGGTGGCGCTGGCGCGATTGTTTGACGGCGTGCTGCGCGGTGATGCGCGCGACAACATCAGCGCCGTGGTGATCCGCCAATGAGCGCACTGCCAACCGTGCTCGGTGGGCGTTACTGCATCGAGCGCTTGCTGGGCGCGGGTGGCATGGGCACGGTGTATCGGGCGCGTGATCTGCTTCAGGAACAGTTCGGTGACCCGCAGCCTTACGTTGCCCTTAAAGTGCTCAGCGAAGCCTATGAACAGTCACCGGATGCCAGCGCCTTGCTCTTCAACGAGTACGCGCTGATGCGCCATTTGCACCATCCCAACGTGCTGCGTATCTACAGCTTTGACGTCGATACGACGTACCAGCGGGTGTTTATGGTGATGGAGTTATTGCGCGGCCCGACCTTGGACCGTTTGTTGTGCGAGCGCCCGTTGGGGTTGGGGTGGTCTGCGTTACAGGAGATCGCCTTGCCGCTGCTCGATGCCGTGGCGCACGCCCATGAACGCGGCGTGCTGCACGGCGACCTCAAACCGAGCAATGTGTTGCTGAGCGAAGACGGCGTGCGCTTGTTCGACTTTGGCCTTGGCCAGGCGCAGGCCGGAACGCTGGACGGCTTGGCACCGGTCAGCCGAAGCCGCATCAACGCCTGGACACCGGGGTACGCCGCGCCTGAAATCCTTGAAGGTGCGGCGTTGACCTGCGTTGCCGACGTGTATGCGCTGGGGTGTTTGCTGTATGAACTGGCCAGCGGCAAACACCCGTTCAACCGACAGCCTGCCACCCGCACGCGGCTCAAACGCCCCAAAAACCTGCCCCGCCACGCCTGGCGCGCCGTGCGCAAAGCCCTGGCATTAGACCCAACCCAACGCACCATCAGCGCCGCCCAACTGCGAACAGCCCTGGCAACCCAACCGGGTTTTTTCGCAAAACTCTTGTAGTCGCTGCCGAGGAACGAAGGCTGCGATGCGGGCCCAGACAGCCGCCTGGGGCCGCTGCGCACCCCATCGCAGCCTCATGCTTCGGCAGCGACTACAGGGCTCAACCGGCTTTTGTAGTCGCTGACGAGCCTGCGAGGCTGCGTCCGGCGACGGAGTCGTCGTAAAACCAGCTTACGCGGTGTGTCAGGTAAACGGAGTTTTCTGCATTGACGATCGCTGCGCACCCCATCGCAGCCTCATGCTTCGGCAGCGACTACAGGGCTCAACCGGCTTTTGTAGTCGCTGCCGAGCCTGCGAGGCTGCGTCCGGCGACGAAGTCGTCGTAAAACCAGCTAATGCGGTGTGTCAGGTAGACGGAGTTTTTTGCGTTGACGATCGCTGCGCAACCCATCGCAGCCTCATGCTTCGGCAGCGACTACAGGGCTCAACCGGCTTTTGTAGTCGCTGCCGAGCCTGCGAGGCTGCGTCCGGCGACGAAGTCGTCGTAAAACCAGCTAACGCGGTGTGTCAGGCAAACGGAGTTTTCTGCGTTGACGATCGCTGCGCAATCGGACGTAGCCTCGCAGGCTCGGCAACTGCTACGGGATTTTCGGCGACCCTTTTACCCCAACAAACACAACTTCTGCGCCCGGGTGATCGCTTGGATGCGGCTGGTGACGTGCAATTTGCTGAACAGGTTTTTCAGGTGCCATTTCACGGTCTCTGCCGAGATGTCGAGGCTGCGGGCGATTTCTTTGTTGGCCTGGCCTTGGGCAATTAAACGCAAAATCTGCAACTCGCGCTCACTCAAACTCGGCTCGCGGCTGTCGAGGTCTTCGTTGCCAATCCGTGGGTCGAGGTTTTCCTGCAGGCCGCGCAGGTAGTGCGCAACTTCACCCCGCGCCGTTTTCACCGTGGCTTCAAGCAACACCGGCATGGCGTCACCGGCATCCAGCACACTGCGCCGCAAATGTTGCCGACACGCCAGGTTAAGCAGCGGTTGCAAGGTGTTGACGGCACCCGCCTGATCGCTTGGCCACAACGCACACGCCAGCGCAGCGCGGCTGCGGACGGCGCGCAACAGTTGGCCCTGACGCTCGTCGTCTTGCAGCAGGGCTTGCCACAGGGTAGCCGCCAAGCTCCAGTTTTTTTGCGCCGCGGCGATATGGCAGTGCGCTTCAGTGCGTGCACGGGTGATCTCGGCATGCGCCCGCTGCGGGTCCAGCGCCTCGAACTGCGCCTGTAACTCCAACGCCTGCGGCAGTTGCTCACTCGCCAGGTGAATGCGTATTTCCTCCACCAGCAGCCAGGCTTGCAACCGGGGCCAGCGGCGCAGTGTTGCCAGTTGCTGCGCATGCTCCAGCAGGTAGCGCGCCTGGGTCGGCTCGCCCATCAGCAGCGCCCGGCGGGCCAAGCTGGCGTAGGCGCCAAACAGCGCGTCCAGCGGGGCGTTGGCGTCGATCTGGCTCAAGCGCGGCGTCACCAGCGTTTGCAGCGCTTGCCACTCGCCGCGCTCGTACAGCACCTCACCCAAGAGTGCCGCCAGCGTCGCGCTCCCACTCGATTGCGGGCCGGTGAGGTCTTCAGTCGGGGTCAGCGCCAAGCGGTAATACTGCTCGGCACTGTGCAAATCGGCTTGGCGAAAGTGGCTCAGCCCCAGCACAAAAGCACGGTAAACCGTCACAAAGAGGTTGTGCGAGGGCGTTGTCGGGCACGGCATATGGCGCTGCACCGCTTGTGCCTGAGGGAAATGGCCTTGGGTCATGTAGCCATAACTGAGGATGTTGCAGATCAGCCCGTCAACCCAGGTATCGCCGCACGGCACCTGCGCCAGCAACGGCTCAACGCGCTCGATGCTTTGGCTGATATTTTCTGCGAAGGCCTCGGTAATGGCGCCGATCACCTGGTATTTGATGGTCAGCCGCGAGCAGGGCTGTGGCGTGTTGAACAGCGGCCGCAAGCTGTCGAGCAAGCCCCTGGAAGCAGCGAAATGAAAATGATGGCCCAACGCCCAAGCAAGGTTCAGTTGCAGATCGATGCGCTGCTCGTCCAAGGGCAGGCTGGCGATCTCGGGCATCTGCTGCAACCAGCGCACCAGCGTCTCGACATCGCCTTCTTCGGCCAGCGATTGCGCGCCTTGATGGGCGCAATCGCTGCGGCTGCCCAGTTGCCCCGCGGCCAACGCATGGCGAATCGCTTCGGCCCAGTACTGGTGTTTGGCCAGCCAGTTACTGGCGCGCTCATGCAGGTGCACCACGTCAATATCGCTGTGTTGCAAGCGCTCGCTCAGGGTCTCGACAAACAGGGCGTGGTAACGAAACCAGTGGCCCTGGCTGTCCAGCGAAAACAAAAACAGATTGTGCCGTTCAATCTCGGCCAGCATGTCATCCGCGTCGTCATGCTCTGTCACGGCATTGCACAGCGACGGCGTGAGGCGTCCGAGTATCGAGGTCTTTAACAAAAATTCTTGTAAGCGCACCGGCAGCGGCGCCAGCACCACGTCGTATAAATACCGGCCGATCTGCCGGCTGCCCAGGTGCATGCGGTTGAGGTTGCGCAACGGATCGCTGGGCGCCAATGCGGCCATTTGAATCCCGGTGATCCAGCCTTCCGTCAGGCTCAGGACCCGCTGCAATTCGGTCGCGGGGAAGCGCTGGGGGTTGGCGCTGGCCAGATAGCTTTGGGTTTCTTCGACGTTGAAACGCAGGGCGTTGGTGTCGATTTCAAGCAACTGGTTGTGCGCCTGCAAACGGCTCAGCGGCAGCGCCGGAACACTGCGGCTGCCCACCAGCAAGTGGAAACAGTCAGGGGCATGCTGCAGCAACTGCTCAAGGTCGCTGACGATGCCGGGGTGGTTTAGCAGGTGCAGGTCATCGAGCACCAGGTACAAGGCGTTTTGCCGGGGCTGCATCAGGTTGATCAGCTCGCGGATAAACCGGCTGTCGGCCAGCGCGAGGCTCTCGGTCAGGGCCGCCACCGGCTCCAGCGGTTCGCCACTGGCCTGGCTCAGGGCGGCCAGCACATAGCGGCGAAAGGTCTGCGGGGTGTTGTCCTGCTGATCCAGGCTGAGCCACGCCACGCTGTGGCCCTGCTCCAGCAAATGCTGGCGCCACTGCCCCAGCAACGTGGTTTTACCAAACCCGGCGGGCCCGCACACCAGCGCCATGCAGCGCTCTTGCATCAGGCTGACTTTTTCCAACAGGCGTGTCCGTGCCAGCACCGTACGCGCCGAGCGCGGCGGTACCAATTTGGTGCCGATCAGCGGTAAGCCGTGGTCAAGACCAAAGGCCGTGTGGCGCTCGATCGGGTTGGAAAAATTGGCCTGGGTCATTGTTGTTATACATCCCTCTAGCGTTTGGATGACGCCGTCCCTGGGGGGCTCAAGAGTACCCCCCGGGGGAGTGAGTGGCGCCCCCCCATCCGGGTAGTTATGGCTGCGACTTTAGACTCTTACCGTAAGGGAACGCCATCGTCGATCACTACAAGGTGTTCGATAAACCCAATAAAAAAGCCAAGACAAGAGGGCGAACCCATGTCGCTTAGCAAGTCAGAACTGCTCAAGGCCTACCGCAAAATGCGCGAAATTCGCGTGTTCGAAGAACGCCTCCATCAAGAGAACACAACGGGTGATATCCCCGGTTTTATTCACCTTTACTGCGGTGAAGAGGCCATTGCGGTGGGGGTGTGCGAGAACCTCAAAGACACCGATTACATCGGCTCCACTCACCGTGGTCACGGCCATTGCATTGCAAAAGGTTGCGACATTCACGGGATGATGGCAGAAATTTTTGGCAAGGATTCTGGTCTGTGCCGAGGCAAGGGCGGCTCGATGCACATCGCCGATTTGAGCAAAGGCATGCTCGGCGCCAACGCCATTGTCGGTGGCGCGCCACCCCTGGCCATCGGCGCGGCTCTGACGGCAAAAACCTTGGGTAACGGCGGCGTGGCCGTGTCGTTCACCGGTGATGGCGGTTCTAACCAGGGCCTGGTGTTCGAAGCCATGAACATGGCCGTGGTGCTGCAACTGCCGGTCATCTTCATGTTTGAAAACAACGGTTTCGGCGAAGCCACCGGCCACGACTATGCGGTGGGTGGGCGCAACATTACCCAGCGCGCAGCAGGTTTCGGCATGCCGGCGGTCAAGGTGGATGGCACTGACTTCTTTGCGGTGTACGAGGCGGTGAGCGAGGCCGTCGAGCGGGCGCGCAACGGTGGCGGCCCGACCGCCATCGAAGCCATTGCTCATCGCTGGTACGGGCACTTTGAAGGTGACCCGATGCTGTATCGCGCAGACGGCGAAGTCGAGCGTCTGCGCCTGGAAAGCGACCCTTTAAAAATCTTCAGTCAACACGTTGCCGGTCAAATCTCCCCAGAAGAACTGCAAGCCATCGACGACGAGGTCACGGCCTTGGTCGATGACGCCGTGGCCAAGGCCCGCGCAGCTGAGTTCCCTGCGGTAGAAAACCTGCTGACCGACGTTTACGTGTCTTACTGAGGAGTTGAACCATGGCAATTCGTACTTATCGTGAAGCGGTCAAAGAAGCCCTGGCTCAAGAAATGGCGCTCGATGATCGTGTGGTGCTGATCGGCGAAGACGTGTGCGGCGGTCAGGCCGGTACTGCCGAAGTGGGCAGCAAGGGCGAAGCGTTCGGCGGCGTGCTGGGCGTGACCAAAGGCCTGTGGACCGAGTTCGGATCCTCGCGGGTGATCGACACCCCGATCACCGAGTCAGCGATTATCGGCATGGCGGCGGGCGCGGCAATGACCGGGCTGCGGCCAGTGGCCGAGCTGATGTTCATGGACTTTTTCGGCGTGTGCCACGACATGCTCTACAACCAGGCGGCCAAGTTTCGCTACATGTTCGGCGGCAAGGCCAAAGCGCCGATGGTGGTGCGCGGCATGATCGGCGCGGGCTTCTCGGCAGCGGCGCAACACTCGCAGTCGCCGTACCATATTTTTGCCACCACGCCGGGCCTCAAGGTGGTGGTGCCGTCGACGCCTTACGACGTGAAGGGTTTGTTGATCCAGGCGATTCGCGACGACGACCCGGTGGTGTTCTGCGAACACAAAGCGCTTTACGACATCAAGGGCGAAGTGCCTGAAGAGCCGTACACCATCCCGTTCGGCGTGGCCAACTACACCCGCGAAGGCACCGACGTGACCATCATCGCCCTGGCAGCCATGGTCCACAAAGCCAACCAGGTGGCCGACAAACTGGCTGCCGAAGGCATCTCGGTTGAAGTGGTCGATCCGCGCACCGTATCGCCGCTGGACGAAGACGGCATTCTGGAATCCGTGACCTCCACTGGCCGCGTTGTGATTGTCGATGAGTCGGCGGCGCGCCTGGGCTTTGCCCACGACCTGGCCGCCCTGATCGCCACCAAAGCGTTCTACCAGCTCAAAGCGCCGATCATCATGGTCACGCCGCCCCACACGCCCGTGCCGTTCTCGCCGGTGCTGGAGCAGGCGTGGATCCCGAGTGTCGATCGCATCGAGGCCGCCGTACGCAAAGTGATGGAGGCCTGACCATGAGCGAGATCAAAATCATCGAGGTGCCTAAATGGGGCCTGTCGATGGAAGAGGGCACCCTGAACAACTGGCTGATTGAAGAAGGTGACAGCTTCAAACAGCATCAGGAACTGTGCGACATCGAGACCAGCAAAATCTCCAACGTGCTGGAAGCGCCATTCGACGGTGTGCTGCGGCGCAAAGTGGCGCAGCCGGGGCAAACCTTGCCGGTGGGCGGGTTGCTGGGCGTGGTGGCCGATGCGTCGGTGAGCGATGCCGAGATTGACGCCTTTATCGCCCAGCGGAGCGTGGCTCCAGCCCCTGCGCCAGAGCCGTCACCCGTGGCCGCCACAGCGCCTGCCGCGCCTGCTGCCCCCGCCGTAGCGGCCAAAGCGCCTGCACCGGCACCAGCGGCCAAAACCAGCAATGGCTGGCAAGTGCCGCAAGCCTTGCTCGGTTTCAGCGCCGAGCCGGTGTTCGCCACCCCGCACGCCACCCGCTTGGCCAAAGAGCTGGGCATCGACCTGAGCCGTGTCACCGGTAACGGCCCCACCGGGCGCATCAGCGTGGCCGACATCGAGCAGACCGTGAAGGACCACGGCGGCAAGGTCGCCACGCTGCAACCGGCGCAGCGGGCAGACAGCCCTGCGCGTTCACGGGCCGATGACAGCCAGATCGTGGCCACCCCGTTGGCGCGGCGTCTGGCGGCCAAGCTGGGGGTTAACCTCAACGACTGCCGTGTGACGGGCAGTCGTGGCCGGGTCAGCAAGGTCGACGTACTGGAAGCCCACGCTGCGCAAAACCCGGTGGCGGCGGCACCTGTACAAGCGGCTGCGCAGGCCCCGGAAGCCGAAGTGCTGCCCATGAACGGCATGCGCAAAGCCATAGCCGCGCGTCTGCAAGAATCCAAACGCACGGCGCCGCACTTTCGCTTGCAGGCCGATCTGGACCTTGAAGCGCTGTTGGCGCTGCGCAGTGAAATCAATGCCTCGGCCCCGGCGGTCAAACTGTCGGTCAACGACCTGTTGATCAAGGCAGTTGGCCTGGCGCTGGTCAAAGTGCCGGACGTCAACGTGCAGTTCGACGAAGCGCGCCAGGCCGTGCTGCGCTTCAAAGACGCCGATGTGTCGGTGGCGGTGGCGCTGCCCGGTGGTTTGATCACGCCGATCGTGCGTCAGGCCAATCGCAAAAGCCTGTCGAGCATCTCGCAAGAAATGCTCGACCTGGTGACCAAGGCCAAGGCAGGCACGCTCAAGCCCGAAGAGTTCCAGGGCGGCACGTTCAGCATCTCCAATTTGGGCATGCTCGGGGTCAGCCAGTTCGACGCCATCATCAACCCGCCTCAAGGCGCGATTCTGGCCATTGGCGCAGGCGAGCAGCGGGTAGTCGCGCACAACGGCCAACCCGCCGTGCGCACGCAAATGACCGTGACCTTGTCGTGTGATCACCGGGTGATTGACGGTGCGCTGGGGGCCCTGTTCCTCAAGGAACTCAAGCGTCTGGTGCAGACCCCCAGCCTGATGATGCTCTAGGAGCCACCATGACCGATAAATACGATGTACTCGTCATCGGCGGTGGCCCCGGCGGTTACGTGGCGGCCATTCGCGCCGCCCAACTGGGCCTGAGCACGGCTTTGGTCGAGCAGCAGCACTTGGGCGGCATCTGCCTGAACTGGGGCTGCATCCCCACCAAAGCCATGCTCAAAGGCGCCGAAGTCGGGCACACCTTGAAGCACCTCGACACCTTCGGTTTTAGCGCTGACAACATTCAGTTCGACATTGCCCAACTGGTCGCCCACAGCCGTGGGGTGTCGCGCAAATTGACCGGGGGCATTGCCTACCTGCTGAAGAAAAACGCCGTCAAGGTCATTGACGGGCGTGGCCGCGTCAGCGCCAAGGGTGTGGTCACCGTCAGCAGCGACACCGGCGAGGCGCAGTATCAGGCGCGGCACATCATCCTTGCCACTGGCGCACGGCCAAGGCCGTTGCCGGGGCTGGTGGCCGACGGGCAAAAAGTCTGGAGCTACTTTGATGCCCTCGTGCCCAAGACCGTACCCGAGTCGCTGCTGGTGATTGGTTCGGGCGCTATCGGCGTCGAGTTCGCCAGCCTGTACAGCGACCTCGGCAGCCAGGTGACGCTGGTCGAAGTGGCCAAGCAGATCATGCCGGTCGAAGACCACGACGTCGCCAGCCTGGTGCAGCGCGAGTTTGCACAACGCGGCATTCGTGTACTGACCCAAACCAAAGTCAGCGCGGTGCAAGGTGAAGTCGGCGCGCTGCAATGCCGGCTCACCCTCAGCGATGGCAGCGAGCAGACCGTGCACGTGGCGCAAGTGTTGTTGGCGGCGGGCATTCAACCCAATACCGAAGACATGGGTCTGGAAGCGCTGGGCGTGGAGTTCGACAAAGGCTTTATCAAAACCGATGCGTGGTCGCGCACCAGCGTGGCCGGGCTGTATGCCATCGGTGACGTGGCGGGGGCGCCGTGCCTGGCGCACAAGGCCAGCCATGAAGGGGTGATCTGTGTCGAGAAACTGGCGGGCGTAGACGGCGTGCACCCGCTCAACAAAAGCCGCATTCCCGGCTGCACCTATGCCCGGCCCGAAGTCGCCAGCCTGGGGCTTACCGAAGCGGCAGCGCGCAGCAAAGGCCACAGCATCAACGTCGGTCGTTTCGACTATCAGGCCAACGGCAAAGCGCTGGCCATGGGCGAAAGCACCGGCTTTGTGAAAACCATTTTTGACAGTGAAACCGGTGAATTGCTGGGCGCCCACATGGTGGGCCCGCACGTGACCGAACAGATCCAGGGTTTTGGTATCGCCCAGGCGCTGGAGGCCACCGACGCGGAGCTCAGCGAGGTCATCTTTGCCCACCCGACGCTCAGCGAAGCCATGCACGAAGCCGTGCTGGCGGCCAGAGACCGTGCGCTGCATCAATAGACACGCCAGCGGTCTGGGCTATGGTTCAGACCGCTGATCTTGCTAACGGTTGAAAGGAGTCCAACGAATGAAACTCAGTGGAAAAGTTGCATTGATCACCGGCGCGGCACAAGGCATTGGTCGTGGCATCGCCTTGCGTCTGGCCAAAGAAGGCGCCGACATCGCGCTGGTCGACCTCAACCCGGAAAAACTGCGCCACGTGGCTGAAGAGGTCCAGGTGCTGGGCCGCAAAGCCAGCACCTTCGTGGCGGACGTGGGTGACCGCGAACAAGTCTTCCAGGCCGTTGAACATGCCCACAGCACGCTGGGCGGGCTGGACATCATGGTCAACAACGCGGGCATCTCGCAGGTCAAGCCGCTGCTGGACGTGACCGCCGAAGAAATCGAACGCATCTACCGCATCAACGTGCAAGGCACGCTGTGGGGCATTCAGGCGGCGGCCGAGAAATTCCAGGCGCTTAAACGCACCGGCAAAATCATCAACGCGTGCTCCATCGCGGGCCATGAAGGCTATGCCTTGCTGGGCGTTTACTCCTCCACCAAATTCGCCGTCCGTGCCCTGACCCAGGCGGCGGCCAAAGAGCTGGCGGTACACGGCATCACCGTCAACGCCTACTGCCCGGGCGTGGTCGGGACCGACATGTGGGTCGACATCGACAAACGCATGTCCGAAATCACCGGCGCGCCGATTGGCGCCACCTACGATAAATTCGTCAACGGCATCGCCCTGGGCCGTGCCGAAACCCCGGAAGACGTCGCAGCGTTCGTCGCCTACCTGGCCAGCCCGGACGCCGACTACATGACCGGCCAGGCCCCGCTGATCGACGGCGGCTTAGTGTTCCGCTAATTCCACAGGCTGTCACTCGCGATCTTTTGATCTTTTAAAAGATCGCGAGGCAAGCTCGCTCCTACAGAAAAGCCTTTGAAATTAACGCGCCTGCTTAAACCATTCCCCGCCTCACCACCTGCCCTCGCAGCCATGGTGCTCCAAGGCTACAAAATCAGCAGATTTAGCTTGTTTTGATGCTCAAGGGCTACAGCGATGAGCAGATAAGAACTTGTTGGTTTGTATCTCTGGGGCTACATTTAAGCCTGTCATTGCTATTTTTGATGCCCGAGGGCTACAAATGTCTACTCTGTACGATATCGCCGAAATGCTTAAACAAGCCCGCAGCGAAGCTCGATTGAGCCAAGAGGCTTTGGCTCACCGCGCGGGTGTATCGCGCTCGACAGTTGCGCGCATGGAAACCCTGGCCAAGGGCGACATGAGTGTGTCAGCACTTGTTCGGCTACTGGAGGCGGCAGGGTATGACTTGAAGCTGGTTAAGGCCGGGCATATGCGAACCGTTGAAGACATTCTGGCCGAGCAGCGCTCAGGAGTGTCAGGACCATGATGCTCGACGTACACGTCAGCGGGACAACCGTCGCCAAACTCTATCGAGAGCGCGATGAGTATGTTTTGAAATACCTCCCCGGTATTAGCACGCAGGACTTTGTCAGCTTGGCACTGCCCGTGCGAGAAGAGCCTTGGCGTTGGCCTCGGGATCTTTTCCCGTTCTTTCGCCAGAACCTGCCTGAAGGTTATTTGCTGGGTGTTATCCGTGAAGAGTTCGGGCCGTTGCTTGATGGCACAGACTTGTCATTGTTAGCGGTCATCGGTGGTGCAGGGATTGGGCGGGTGACGGTTACCCCCGAGGGTGTATTGCCTGGCAATGAAATGGAACCTTTAGAAATAGAGCAACTCCTGACTGCTGAAAATACAACAGAGCATTTTTCAGCGTTGGCGCGCCGTTATGCACGTGCAGCGATTTCAGGGGTAGTCCCCAAATTCATTGCCCAAGACTCAGGGCCAGAGACCTTGCCACTGGGTAAGCCTACGTTGCGCACCAGCTTTCACATTATTAAAGGTTCGGATGAAACGACGCCGTATTTGGGTTTCAACGAGTACTTCACAATGCGCGTGCTGGAGCGTTTAAACGTTGTGCCGGTTGCAACGTGTCGCATGTCTGAAGACGGCCGGGTACTGGTGGTGGACCGTTTTGATGTCGATGAGCAGGGCGTGCCCCGTTATGGACTTGAAGATGCCTGCGGGCTTTTGGGACTTGCGCCTCACGAAAAATACGCGACCACCACCGAGCGGGTGTGGAATGCCACTCGGGCTTATATTCCCGCTGAGCGCCTGCGCGAGCAGCGTGAGCATCTTGGCTGGCATCTTCTGACTAACTATGTTGTCCGCAACGCGGATTGCCATGCCAAGAACATAGCGTTGTATTACACCTCCCGAGATGACGTCGCCTTTACGCCGATCTATGACGTAGTCACCACCCAAGCCTACCCGCGTTTTGCCGGTAGTCCGCCTGGCCTGTCAGTCGGGGGGAGGCAAGTCTGGGCGCCGGGTCGTACGCTCGAAACCTTTTTTAATGCTCGCTTGGGTATTTCGCCACGTCAGTACACGGCCATGGTTGAACAACTGTGTGAATCCGCAGTTGCCGTCGGCAAAGAAGTCATCGAGGCCGCCAAAAACGAACCGGCCTGGCGTGATGTGGCAAAACAGATGGTGCATGCCTGGAATGACGGCATGGAGTCATTGCGAAGTGCGCGCTCAGCGCCGCAATTTCGTGGGCTTGAGGCTGCTATCACAGAGGCAGGTTTTTCAGGGCCCCGAGCGCCAGAAAGTGGGCGAGTGCAAATTGGGCGTTCGGAGTTATTAGCGCCGCGTAAGCGCTGACGATGAATTCAAATTAACGCGCCTGCTTGCACTCAGGCGCGTGCTGCTTTAATGCGTCGTTAAACCATCCAGCGACTTGTCCACATACGCCTTGGCCAGCTCCACCAGGTGCATGCAGGACAACACCAAACTGCGCGAATGCCCGCTCAAGCCATTCCCCGCCTCACTCGCCGAAGCGCCCGCGCAGCGCAACAAGTCTGACGCCTGGGCCAAAGCCGCTTCTAAATTGACACTGTCCGGGA
>Ga0302347_1000326_pt1 | contig 82706 bp, 87 predicted proteins | sample PhyWR1_FD_202178 | JGI IMG/M metagenome (GOLD analysis project Ga0302347, IMG submission 202178) | Leaf surface microbial communities from wheat plants in UC Gill Tract Community Farm, Albany, California, United States - DLSL W.R1 (v2)... | ecosystem: Host-associated > Plants > Phyllosphere >... | reverse complement strand
GGCAAAAAAACCGGCCTAGATTAATCTAATCCGGGGTGATGTCCTACAGACATTACTGCACGTTAGTCCATAAATGCTTGATCTGAGCCAAGCGGATGCGTACCTTTGCCCGCTTTTCTTGCACAACACCCCCTGGAGAGCGTCATGTCTGCTGATCTCGAGCATATCCGTCAAATCATGCGAGAGGCTGACTGCCTGTACACCGAAGCTGAAGTCGAGGCAGCCATTGCCCGCGTTGGCGCGCAAATCACGGCTGAAATGGCCGAGACCAATCCAGTGGTATTTTGTGTGATGAACGGCGGCCTGATTTTTTCCGGCAAGCTGCTTACCCATCTGCAATTTCCGCTTGAAGCGTCGTATTTGCATGCGACACGCTATCGCAATGAAACCACGGGTGGTGACCTGTTCTGGAAAGCCAAGCCTGAAGTCTCGTTTATAGACCGTCATGTACTGATCATCGATGACATCCTCGATGAAGGTCACACCCTGAGCGCGATCGTTGATTTCTGCAAACACGCCGGTGCCCGTCAGGTGCATACCGCGGTATTGATCGACAAGGAACATGACCGCAAGGCGCGTCCTGACCTGAAGGCCGACTACACGGGCTTGCCTTGCATTGACCGTTACGTGTTTGGCTATGGTATGGACTACAAAGGCTACTGGCGTAATGCTGCCGGCATTTATGCCGTCAAAGGTATGTAATAAAGGTCGTTGAAGCTGACCCCTGGAAGGCTTCAACCTGTCCTGTCTTCACGAGAGCGCCGACATGCTGGCTATATTCCTTCAGACGCTCTCCATTACGGCTCCCGTGTTTGCCATGCTGTTTTTAGGCGTGGTGCTCAAGCGCGTGGGCTGGATCAATGACAACTTTATCCATACGGCGTCGGCATTGGTGTTTAACGTCACCATGCCGGCGTTGTTGTTTTTGGGTATTTTGCACGCCGACCTCAGGGCTGCCTTGCAGCCCAAGGTGCTGGCGTATTTTGTCGCGGCGACCCTGTTCAGCTTTGCCCTGGCGTGGGGCTGGTCAATCTGGCGCTGCCCGCGGGAAGATCGCGGCATCTACACCCAGGGCGCTTTTCGCGGTAATAACGGGGTTATCGGCCTGGCTCTGGCGGCCAGCATGTACGGCGACTACGGGATTTCACTGGGGGCAGTGCTCGCCGGCCTGGTGATCCTGCTCTACAACACCCTGTCGACCATCGTATTGGCGGTTTACAGCCCGGTCATCAAGTCCGATCCGTGGAGTATCTGCAAAAGTGTGGTCAAGAACCCGCTGATCATCAGTGTTCTGGCTGCAGTGCCCTTTGCGCTGTTCAAGATCAGCTTGCCTGGCTGGTTGCAGGCATCGGGTGAGTATCTGGCGGCGATGACCTTGCCGCTGGCGCTGATTTGCATCGGTGGCACGCTGTCATTGGCGAGCCTGCGCAAAAGTGGCGACATGGCGCTGAGCGCCAGCCTGGTGAAAATGGTCAGCATGCCGCTGCTGGCAACCCTCGGCGCCTGGATCTGCGGTTTTCGCGGGCCGGAACTGGGGATTTTGTTCCTGTACTTCGCCAGCCCTACGGCGGCTGCCAGTTATGTCATGGCGCGGGCAGCCAATGGTAATCACGAGCTGGCAGCAGCGATTATCGTGATCACCACCTTGATGGCGGCTATCACCACCAATATCGGGATTTTTGTGTTGCAGTGGGGCGGCTGGATTTAATCTCAGGCTGGATCGTTCAAGTTTCTGCATGCAGGCCCGATTTGTTTGGGTGTCCAGGTCGGATAGGTGTGCGGCAAAACCAGTACAGGCGTACTGATGACCAGGCCGTCGGCCATCGTGGCCTCTATGTAGTTGGCGCTCCAGCCCTCTTCGGGTGAGTTCAACTCAACGGTAAGCGTGTTGTTTTCGGTCATGACAATCGGGGTGGCTTCGTACCTGATACCGCAGGCCAGTCGGAAATCACGATCATTGAGATTGAACGCGCGCCATTGAACCAGTTTGGTGGGGCGTTCAGAAAACCCAAGTTGCATTTTTGAACTTGCCGATTCGGTTTTTTCGATGGTTGTCAGGGTCGGTAATGGACGTTTCTGTTGCAGTCGGTTGGTAAAAGCAATCAACGAACTCTCGATAAATGCCTTGATCCCGTAATGGCTTGCGTTGGGTGCGACACGGAGCATTTTTGTTCCAGGCAACGCGTCAAAATAAAACCGTGCGTTGTCCGGGAGAAAAAAGTCATCGCTGCTGGCATTCACGATGTACTTGGGGATTGTCATCCTGTCGGTTGATGATTTGACATAGAGCAGAGGGTCTTCTATCTGCATCAGTTTGTCGAAATCAGCCGTTTCTAACTGTTGCGTAATGCCTTCGTGGTGATAGGCATTGAAAGCAATCGGCCAGCTTTTACCATAAGCACCATAGGTGTGTTTCAGAACCGCTTTGGTGTTGAGAATATCGATAACAAAGGGAGCTATTGCGCTCACCCGCGAGTCTGTCAGCGCCGTCATCCATACCGCCCACCCCCGTTTGGACGCGCCGCTAGCAATAAAACGATCTATTTGCCATGGCTTGAGCTCCTGTTGGGCAAGGTCCATGGCTTTGACCAGTGTGAGCATCATGGGAATGTGCAGCGAAAGAAATGGCCGGGTCTCAGGGTTTTTTAGAAACAGAGACCAGCTATGGGCCACGCTGTCATCTTCGCGACGCGCCAGGTCATCATCGGTATAGGTCAGGTACTGATTCGGGATATTGCTGACAGAGACCACAATGGTTTGCGTTTGCCGGGCAATGCCGAGTGCCATTTCTTCGGTAAAGTCTGTTGAAGGTTGCAGGGGTTTGTCGGTTGCAGGGATATTGATCCCGTTATTGGCGATCAATAGTGCCTGGCTATTCAATGCAGCTTGCGGAATATAGATATCGACAGTGTGAACCCAGTCGGTCGGGCGAGCGAAGTCATGCCCTGTCCAGCGCTGGGATTGAAGCTCGAAGCGACGTCTTTCCACCCCGGGAAACAATGTTGAGCCGATGAACTTGTGCGTCAGCGCCTGATCAGCTTGAGCCTGTTTGTAGCAGCCCAATACTTTACTGAAATCTTGACCGTTGTTGATGAAGCAGGTCATCGCGGCATCCGATGCGTAACTGCAACCGCTTGTCAGCAGGGTGAGGGCGAGTAAAACGAGGGAGCGAAGTGAGTTCATGGCAGGCCCGTAAATACCAGAGGCGCATGTATCGCGCGGCATCCTCCATGTTTACGGGAGTTATCTAAATACTTCAGCAGGATGTACCTGTCTTTGTTGTAAGTTTTGTTCCTGCATTAAGTGGTAGTCACCACGCCTCAATGTTGTCGGCGCCATGCACGCAAAGTGCTGAACAGCAGAAACAGCAACAAAGCCGGCAGAATGTAAAACAGCATCAGATGCTCGAGCTTGCCTGCCAGCGGCATGCCGGTGGTGAATGACACTACGTGCAGGCCGTACGCCAGATACAAACCGAGAAACAGCAAGCCTTCCACCCGTGTCACCCGATAGCCGCTATAGAACACCGGCAGGCACAGCGCTGCGACGCCCAGCATTACCGGCAGGTCGAAGGCCAGTGCATTGGGCGACACCGACAGTGGCGCGGGCGCCAGCAGGGCGGTGAGCCCCAATACGCCCAGCAGGTTAAACACGTTGCTGCCAATGACGTTGCCCACCGCAATTTCACGCTGGCCGCGAAATGCAGCAATCAGGGAAGTGGCCAGCTCGGGCAGTGAGGTACTCACGGCGATGATGGTCAGGCCGATGATGCGTTCGGACAGGCCCAGCTCTGACGCCACCTCGACGGCAGCGCCCAGCAGCAGGTGGCCGGCAAAGCCGAGGAGGAGCAAGGCGCAGCCCATCTGCGTGAGTGTGCGTAGCCATGAAGCGTGAGGGGTGTCGCGGCCGGGGTGGTGGTGACCGCTGTGGCGGGATTGGTGCAGCAGCAAGAACAGGTACACCAGCAAGCCGACCAGCAACAGTGCGCCGTCCAGGCGGTCGAGTTGATGGTTCAGGGCCAGTGCAAACACCATGATGCTGGCGAGAATCATCAACGGGATGTCCAGGCGCACCAGCTGTCGCGACACCCGCAGTGGAATAATCAGCGCCGAAAGCCCGAGGGTGACGAGGATGTTAAAAATATTGCTGCCAATGACACTGCCCACGGCAATGTCCGCGGTGTCATTGAGCGCGGCCTGCAGGCTGACCGTCATCTGGGGTGCGCTGCTGCCCATTGCTACCACGGTCAAGCCGACCAGAAGTGGCCGTACCTTCAATTTGCTCGCAATGTGCTCTGCGCAGCGCACCAACAGCTGCGCACCTGCAATCAACAGCACCAGGCCGCCGAACAGTTGCAGCACGCTCCACGCAGATAATGCGTTCAAGCCGAAAATAGTGACCCCCTCGCTTAGTTGCTCAAGCCCTGGACCCGGACTTTAGCCGTGCCACTGCGCAGCATATCCAACTGCCTGGCGGCCTGGCGTGAAAGATCGATCAAGCGGCTGCGCGTATGCGGGCCGCGGTCATTGATGCGTACCACGACGGATTTGTCGTTGCTCAAGTTGGTGACCAGTACCCGCGTCCCGAAAGGCAGGGCGGGATGGGCAGCGGTAAGGGCATTTTGGTCGAAAGGTTCACCGCTGGCGGTTCGCTTGCCGTGGTGGCGAGCACCGTAATAGGAGGCAATGCCGGTTTTGTCATAGCCGCGGGGGTCTATGTCATGGCTGGCACAGCCGGCGAGCAAGCTGAGCAGGGCGCAGGCGCCGAGTAGCTGCTTCATGGGGGAATCCTTCTGCTGCGGGAAATAACCACAAAAATCTGTGGGAGCGGGCAAGCCCGCTCCCACAGTTGAGTGGCTTAGCCTTCGAGTTTGCTTTTCAGCAGCTCGTTGACCTGTTGCGGGTTAGCTTTGCCTTTGGACGCTTTCATCGCCTGGCCGACAAAGAAACCGAACATCTTGCCGCGCTTGGCTTCGTCTGCCGCACGGTATTGCTCGACCTGCTCTGCGTTGGCCGCCAGCATTTCGTCCAGCACCTTTTCAATGGCGCCGCTGTCGGTGACTTGCTTGAGACCGCGCTTTTCGATGACCTCGTCAGCGCTGCCCTCGCCAGTGGCCATTGCTTCAAGCACCACTTTGGCAATCTTGCCGGAGATGGTGTTGTCCTTGATGCGCTGCAGCATGCCGCCCAGCTGTTCGGCGCTTACCGGTGACTGGTCGATGTCTAGGCCTTGCTTGTTAAGCAGGCTGCCCAGCTCAACCATGACCCAGTTGGCCGCCAGCTTGGCGTCGCCGCTGATGCTCACGACTTTTTCGAAGTAGTCCGCCTGTTCGCGGCTGGAGGCCAAAACGCTGGCGTCGTAGGCCGACAGGCCGAACTGCGACTGGAAGCGCTCGCGCTTTTGCGGTGGCAGTTCTGGCAGGGTGGCGCGAACCTGTTCGATAAACGCATCTTCGATCACCACCGGCAGCAGGTCGGGATCGGGGAAGTAACGGTAGTCGTTGGCTTCCTCCTTGCTGCGCATGGCGCGGGTTTCGTCCTTGTTCGGGTCATACAGGCGGGTTTGCTGGATAACCTTGCCGCCGTCTTCGATCAGCTCGATCTGGCGCTGGATTTCGCTGTTGATCGCCTTCTCGATAAAACGGAACGAGTTGACGTTCTTGATCTCGCAGCGGGTGCCGAACTCGGCCTGACCCACCGGGCGCACCGATACGTTGCAGTCGCAACGCAGCGAGCCTTCGGCCATGTTGCCGTCGCAGATACCCAGGTAACGTACCAGGGCGTGCATGGCTTTGACGTAGGCCACGGCCTCTTTGGCGCTGCGCATGTCCGGTTCGGAAACGATTTCCAGCAGCGGTGTGCCCGCGCGGTTCAGGTCGATGCCGGTGGAGCCGCTGAAGTCTTCGTGCAGGCTTTTGCCGGCGTCTTCTTCAAGGTGCGCGCGGGTAATGCCGACCCGCTTGACGGTGCCGTCTTCCAGAGTGATGTCCAGGTGACCCTTGCCGACGATCGGCAACTCCATCTGGCTGATCTGGTAGCCCTTGGGCAGGTCGGGGTAGAAATAGTTCTTGCGGGCAAACACGTTGTGCTGACCGATCTCGGCATCTACTGCCACGCCGAACATGACGGCCATGCGCACGGCCTCCTGGTTCAGTACCGGCAATACGCCGGGCATGCCCAGGTCTACCAGGCTGGCCTGGGTGTTCGGTTCTGCACCAAAGGTGGTGGCACTACCGGAGAAAATCTTCGATTGGGTGGCGAGCTGGGAGTGAATTTCCAGCCCGATCACAACTTCCCATTGCATATGTTTCTCCTCAGAAGCCGGCAGGTGAGCGCGTGTGCCAGTCAGTGTTCAACTGATACTGGTGGGCGACGTTGAGCAGGCGACCTTCCTGGAAATAAGGTGCAAGCAACTGCACGCCCACTGGCAAGCCATCGACAAAACCGGCTGGCATCGACAGGCCCGGCAGGCCCGCGAGGTTGGCGGTGATGGTGTAGACGTCTTCCAGGTAGGCGGAAATCGGGTCGCTGTTTTTAGCGCCGATTTTCCAGGCCGGGTTAGGCGTGGTCGGGCCGAGGATGATGTCGACTTCGTTGAATGCCGCCATGAAGTCGTTTTTGATCAGGCGACGGATTTTTTGCGCCTGCAGGTAGTAAGCGTCGTAGTAGCCCGCCGACAGGGCGTAGGCCCCCACCAGGATCCGGCGCTGTACTTCCGGGCCAAAGCCCTCGGCGCGCGAGCGCTTGTACAGGTCAGTGAGGTCCTTGGGGTTTTCGCAGCGATGGCCGAAGCGCACACCGTCAAAACGCGACAGGTTGGACGAGGCCTCGGCAGGTGCGATGACGTAGTACGCAGGAATCGCGTGCTGCATGTTCGGCAGGCTGATCGGCTTGATCACGGCGCCGAGTTTTTCCAGTTCCTTGATGCTGTTGTGGATCAGCTCGGCGATACGCGTGTCGAGGCCTTCGCTGAAGAACTCTTTAGGCACGCCGATACGCAGGCCTTTCAGCGAACCATTGAGGTTGGCGCTGAAGTCCGGTACGGGTTCGTCAATGCTGGTGGAGTCTTGCGGGTCGAAACCGGCCATGCCTTGCAGCAGGATGGCGCAGTCTTCGGCCGTGCGAGCCAGCGGGCCGGCCTGGTCGAGGCTGGAGGCGTAGGCGATCATGCCCCAGCGCGAAACGCGACCGTACGTCGGTTTCAGGCCTGTGAGGTTGGTCAGGGCTGCCGGCTGTCGGATAGATCCGCCAGTGTCGGTCCCCGTCGCGGCAGGCAACAGGCGGGCGGCAACGGCGGCGGCCGAACCACCCGACGAACCGCCGGGTACGTGGTCAAGGTTCCACGGGTTTTTGACCGCGCCGTAGTAGCTCGATTCGTTGGCCGAACCCATGGCGAACTCGTCCATGTTGGTCTTGCCCAGGCTTACGGCGCCGGCAGCGGCCAGCTTGGCTACCACTGTGGCGTCGTACGGTGCCTTGAAGTTGTCGAGCATCTTCGAGGCGCAGCTGGTGCGTACGCCCAGGGTGCAGAACAGGTCCTTGTGAGCGATCGGGGCGCCCAGCAGGGCACCGCTTTCACCGTTGGCGCGGCGTGCGTCAGCGGCCTTGGCCTGCTCCAGGGCAAGGTCTTCGGTGAGGGTGATAAAACTGTTGAGCTGAGGATCGAGCTGGGCGATACGCGCCAGCAGGGTCTTGGTCAGCTCTTCGGAAGAAAACTTTTTATCGGCGAGTCCGCGGGCGATCTCGGCCAGAGTCAATTGATGCATGCAGGCGCTTTCCCTTTACTCGATGACTTTCGGAACCAGATAGAGGCCGTTTTCGACCGCCGGTGCGATGGACTGATACGCCTCGCGATGATTGCTCTCAGTCACGACGTCTGCACGCAGGCGCTGGCTGGCTTCCAGTGGGTGGGCCAGAGGCTCGATACCGGTCGTGTCGACGGCCTGCATCTGATCAATCAGCCCCAAAATGCTGTTAAGGGCTTCGGTGGTGCGTGGAATATCGGCATCATTGAGGCCAAGACGGGCCAAATGTGCGATTTTTTCCACGTCGGAGCGGTCTAGCGCCATGGGATTCTCCAGTGGAAAACAGGACGGATGCTATCCGTGTGTTAGATTGTCGGAACACTACCGCATTTCTACGGTCATATGGCCGCGATTGTGGGTGTTGGTGCTCAGAAAAGCGCCCAATTTAACATATTGGCGCCTTGCCCAAAATCCCTGTCGTTGTTAGAGTTTGCCGCACTTTTTTACCCACGCGTTGCCTAGGGTCCCTTTCCCATGTTCAAGAAACTGCGTGGCATGTTTTCCAGCGATCTTTCCATCGACCTGGGCACTGCCAACACCCTTATTTACGTGCGCGAGCGCGGTATTGTCCTGAATGAGCCATCAGTTGTGGCTATTCGGACACACGGTAACCAGAAAAGTGTCGTTGCTGTCGGCACCGAGGCCAAGCGCATGCTTGGCCGTACACCGGGCAACATTGCTGCCATTCGTCCGATGAAGGACGGCGTTATCGCCGATTTCAGCGTTTGCGAAAAAATGCTGCAGTACTTCATCAACAAGGTGCATGAAAACAGTTTCCTGCAACCTAGCCCGCGAGTCTTGATTTGCGTGCCTTGCAAATCGACTCAGGTAGAGCGTCGCGCCATTCGTGAATCGGCACTCGGTGCCGGTGCCCGTGAAGTGTTCCTGATCGAAGAACCAATGGCTGCGGCCATCGGTGCGGGCCTGCCGGTTGAAGAAGCTCGTGGCTCGATGGTTGTCGATATCGGTGGCGGTACCACTGAAATCGCGCTGATCTCCCTGAACGGTGTGGTTTACGCCGAATCCGTACGGGTAGGTGGCGACCGTTTCGACGAAGCAATCATCACCTATGTGCGCCGTAACTACGGCAGCCTGATCGGTGAATCGACTGCCGAGCGCATCAAGCAGGAAATCGGCACTGCCTACCCGGGTGGTGAAGTACGTGAAGTCGACGTACGCGGCCGTAACCTGGCAGAGGGCGTACCACGTGCCTTCACCCTGAACTCCAATGAAGTGCTCGAGGCTCTGCAAGAGTCGCTGGCAACCATCGTTCAGGCCGTGAAAAGCGCGCTGGAACAGTCTCCGCCAGAGCTGGCTTCGGACATCGCCGAGCGTGGCCTGGTACTGACCGGTGGTGGCGCCTTGCTGCGTGACCTCGACAAGTTGCTGGCTCAGGAAACCGGTCTGCCGGTGATTGTTGCCGAAGACCCGTTGACCTGTGTTGCGCGTGGCGGTGGCCGTGCGCTGGAAATGATGGATAAACACACGATGGACCTGCTCTCCAGCGAATAAGATCGCGTGGTGCAGCCCTTTCGTTATCATCAGAAGGTAGCACTTTGCAGTGCTGCCTTTTGGCGTTTATCTTCTGTCAATCTTCATCCAGGCCGCTTGAAGCCGTATGAATAAATTGAACACCTGCCCGGGAGGAGCGGCTTATTAAACCGCTCTTTTCCAAAGGCCCCTCATTGGGCGTGCGCTTTCTGGTGCTGGTCGTGCTATCGGTCGCGCTAATGGTAGTGGACGCTCGCTTTACGTTACTCAAGCCTGTGCGCAGCCAGATGTCTCTGGTACTGATGCAGTCCTACTGGATCACCGATCTGCCGCAGCGTTTGTGGCAGGGCGTGGCCAGTCAGTTCGGCAGCCGCACTGAGCTGGTGGCTGAAAACGAGAAACTCAAAACCGAAAACCTTCTGCTTCAGGGGCGCATGCAAAAGCTGGCGGCCTTGACCGAGCAGAACGTTCGCCTGCGCGAGTTGCTCAACTCTTCGGCGCTGGTCAACGAAAAGGTCGAAGTGGCCGAACTGATCGGCATGGATCCCAACCCCTTCACTCATCGCATCATCATCAACAAGGGTGAACGTGACGGCGTTGTGCTGGGCCAGCCGGTACTCGATGCCCGCGGTCTGATGGGGCAGGTGGTTGAGTTGATGCCCTACACCTCGCGTGTCCTGTTGCTGACCGATACCACCCATAGCATTCCAGTGCAGGTCAACCGTAACGGGTTGCGGGCGATTGCCAGCGGTACGGGCAACCCCGAGAGCCTTGAACTGCGTCATGTTGCCGACACGGCGGATATCAAGGTGGGTGACCTGTTGGTCAGCTCGGGCCTGGGGCAGCGCTTCCCGGCCGGTTATCCGGTGGCAACGGTAAAGGAGGTGATTCACGATTCGGGTCAGCCCTTTGCCATTGTGCGGGCCGTGCCGACGGCAGCCCTGAATCGCAGCCGTTACCTGCTGCTGGTGTTCAGTGACAGCCGTACCCCTGAAGAGCGGGCCAACGATGCGGCCAAGGCTCAGCAGGCTGAACAAAACGGTGAACCGCCGCCGATCATTCCGGCGACGGTGCCCAAGCCGGTTGCGCCTGCAGCGGCCGTTATCCCGGCGGCTGTGGCTCCAGCTCCGGCGGCTGTTGCCGAGCCCAAGACCGTGAAAAAACCTGCGCCCGCTGCAACCCCTGCCGCCAAGCCGCCAGCCGCCGTGCCGGCCACTACCCGGGAGAGGCAATAAATGGCGAGTACCCGTTCGCGTAACGGCTGGATCATCTGGCTGACATTTGCCATTGGCCTGTTGCTCAGTATTTCACCCATGCCCCAGTTCATGGAAATCCTGCGCCCGCTCTGGCTGGCATTGCTACTGGCTTTCTGGGCCTTGTACATGCCGCACAAAGTGGGCATGGTCACCGCGTTTTGCCTGGGGTTGGCGGAGGATGTGCTGTATGGCACGTTGCTGGGGCAGAACGCCCTGACCCTGACCCTGATTACCTTTCTGGTGCTGTCCCTTCAGCAGCGCTTGCGGGTGTTCCCGATGTGGCAGCAATGCCTGGTGCTTCTGGTTGTGTTCGGCCTGGCGCAGCTTGCCCAACTGTGGCTCAGTGCGTTGACCGGCAATCGCCAGCCAACGCTGGCGCTGGTGTTGCCGGGTGTGGTCAGTGCCCTGCTGTGGCCCTGGGTCAGTTACGGGCTGCGCGGGCTGTGCAGACGCTTCAAAATCAATTAACCGGATACGAGCCATTTCCTGGTTTGTGCACCTCGACAGGGAGATGTCTTGATGACCTCGCTTTATCTGGCCTCTGGCTCACCGCGCCGACGCGAGTTGTTGACTCAGATCGGCGTGCCGTTTGAAACGGTCAGCGCAGCCATTGACGAAACTCCCCTCCCGAATGAATCCCCTGTGGCCTATGTCGAGCGCCTGGCGCGCGAAAAGGCCCAGGCCGGGCGCCAACAACTGCTGACGACCATGCCGGACGCTGCGTTTTGCGTACTGGGGGCTGACACGGCCGTGGTGCTCGATGAACACATTCTCGGTAAACCGGTCGACGAGGCCGACGCCTTGGCTATGCTCATGGCGCTGTCTGGCCGGGAGCATGAGGTGTTGACCGCGATCGCGATTATTGACGCCGGGCGCTGTGAAACCCGAGTGGTACGCAGTCAGGTACGCTTTAGAAACATCAGCAAACAAGAAGCCAGCCTGTATTGGGCCAGCGGTGAACCCCAGGACAAAGCCGGTGGCTACGCCATTCAGGGCTTGGCTGCGGTGTTTGTGGCGGGCCTGAATGGCAGTTATTCCGCCGTCGTGGGCCTGCCTGTGTGCGAAACCGCAGAACTGCTCGGGCATTTCGGCATACCCTGTTGGCAAAACCTTACCGTGCGCTGAATACGGCACCTACGAGACGTGGCACTACTGTGATGACGCCTGAACGAGACCCAGCCATGAGTGAAGAGATCCTGATCAACATCACGCCGATGGAATCGCGCGTGGCAGTGGTAGAGAACGGTGTTCTGCAAGAGGTGCATGTCGAACGTACCCAGCGCCGGGGCATTGTCGGTAATATCTACAAAGGCAAGATTGTCAGGGTTTTGCCCGGCATGCAGGCTGCCTTTGTGGATATCGGTCTGGATCGTGCTGCTTTTATTCATGCCTCCGAAATTTCCCTGCGTGAAGGCCAGGCCGTTGAAAGCATCGGTACGCTGGTGCATGAAGGCCAGAGCCTGGTGGTGCAAGTCACCAAAGACCCGATAGGTTCAAAAGGTGCGCGCCTGACGACTCAACTGTCGATACCCTCGCGCTACCTGGTGTATATGCCGCGCACCGCCCATGTCGGCATTTCGCTGAAGATCGAAGACGAAGCCGAGCGCGAACGCCTTAAACAGGTGGTCAGTGATTGCGTGGCCCAGGAAGGCATCAAGGAAGCCGGCGGGTTTATCCTGCGTACGGCGGCCGAAGGTGCCGGGGCGGATGAGATCCTGATGGATATTCGCTACCTGCGTCGTTTGTGGGACCAGATCGGTGCCCAGATCAAGACGGTTGGCGCGCCGACGGTGATCTACGAAGACCTGGGCCTGGCGCTGCGTACATTGCGTGATCTGGTCAGCCCCAAGATCGAGAAAATTCGCATCGATTCGCGGGAAACCTTTCAGAGGACCACGCAATTTGTTGCCGAACTGATGCCGGAAATCGCCGACCGCCTTGAGCACTACCCGGGCGAACGGCCGATTTTCGATTTGTACGGCGTTGAAGACGAAATCCAGAAGGCCCTGGACCGCAAGGTACCGCTCAAGTCCGGCGGTTATCTGGTGGTCGACCCGGCTGAGGCCATGACCACCATCGACGTCAACACCGGCGCGTTTGTGGGTCATCGCAACCTTGAGGAAACCATCTTCAAGACCAACCTCGAAGCGGCTACCGCGATTGCCCGGCAACTGCGCCTGCGCAACCTGGGCGGGATCATCATCATCGACTTTATCGACATGGAAGATGAAGAGCACCAGCGCCAGGTGATACGCACCCTGGAAAAACAGCTGGAGCGTGATCACGCCAAGACCAACATCATCGGCATTACCGAGTTGGGTCTGGTGCAGATGACCCGCAAACGTACGCGCGAGAGCCTGGAGCAAGTGTTGTGCGAGCCGTGCGTGTGCTGCCAGGGCCGGGGAAAGTTGAAAACCCCCGAAACCATCTGCTATGAAATCTTCCGTGAGATCCTGCGAGAGGCCCGGGCTTATCAAGCGACCGGCTATCGTGTGCTGGCCAACCAGAAAGTGGTGGATCGTTTGCTGGACGAAGAGTCAGGCAATGTCGCGGAGCTGGAAGGGTTTATCGGTCGCACGATTCGTTTTCAGGTCGAAACCATGTACTCCCAGGAACAATACGACGTGGTGCTGCTCTGAAGTATCTAGCGTCACATAGCGTCGAAAAGGGGCTGAAACCGGCCCCTACGATCAATATTTAAGGGGCCACCTGACATGGAGCGTCTGACACGCTTTTTTGCCGCGCTGACCCGTTGGGGGCTGGGCGCGTGCGCTCTGGTTTTGGTCCTGACGGCGTTGTACGTCAGTATCGGCCGTGAATTGACCCCCCTGATCGCCGAATACCGCGTTGAAGTGCAGAGCAAAGCCCGTGAAGCGCTGGGCATGCCATTGACCATTGGCAGCCTGGAAGGAAGCTGGAGCGGCATGGCGCCGGTATTGAAGGCCCACGACGTCATGGTCGGTGAGGGCAACAGCGCCCTGCGTCTGGATGAAGTGCAGGTGGTGCCCGATGTGTGGGCCAGCCTGTTGAACCGTGATATCCGTATTGGTCACGTGCAACTCAATGGTCTGCAACTGAGCTTGCGCCAGGATGAACACGGCCACTGGGCACTCGAAGGGCTGCCGGTGCAGGATGACCAGCCGCTTGACCCTGAGCAGTTGCTCAACCAGCTGCAACGTGTGGCGCGGTTGTCGGTGCTCGACAGCCAGGTGACCCTGGAACCCTACAAACAATCCCCGCTGACCCTGACTTATGTCGGGCTGACGCTGGACGTCGGCGCGTCGGACCAGCGTCTTGATGCGCGGCTGACCTTGCCCGATGGCCAGCCCGTGGCGCTGAGCCTCAGCACACAGGTTCAGGCCAGCCACTGGCGTGACGGTGCGGCCCAGGCCTATGTGAGCCTGCCGCAAAGTGATTGGGCCAAGTGGCTGCCGGCCACGCTGATCGCACCGTGGAAAGTCTCCGAGCTCAAGGCTGGAGGCGAGTTCTGGTTCAACTGGAGCCAGGGCTCGGTACAGAGCGCGGTGGCGCGCCTGAATGCGACCCGGTTCAGTGGTGCCTATGCCGATCGCAAACCCGAGACCATCGAGAACCTGGCGCTGCATGCCTGGGCTGAGCGCGGCAAACAGGGTTTCAGGGTGGTGCTCGACTCACTGGCCATGAACCTGGGCAAGACCCGTTGGGAAACCCGTCTGCAACTGCAGCAGTTCGCGGCCACCGACAAGGAGCAGGAGCGTTGGCACCTGCAGGCCGACCGCCTGGACCTGACCCCGATCACGCCGCTGATGGACTCACTGGCCCCCGTGCCGGAAGCCGTCGCCAAAGTCATCGATCAATTGAGCGTTACCGGCACCTTGCGCAATGTGCTGGCTGATTATCGACCAGCAGCCACGGACGATCAAAAAATCAGCTTTGCGGCCAATCTGGAGCAGGTCGGCTTCAATGCCACCCACGGCGCTCCGGCGGCGCGCAATGTCAGTGGCCTGATCAGCGGCGACCTGGGCAAGGGCGAACTGCGCCTGGACAGCAAAGACTTCATGCTGCACCTCGACCCGATCTTCGCCAAGCCCTGGCAATACCTGCAAGCCAATGCCCTGCTGACCTGGACCCTGAACAAGGACAGCTTCACCCTGATTGCGCCCTACATCAAAGTGCTGGGGGAAGAGGGCAATATCGCGGCCGACTTTTTGATCCGCATTCACCTTGACCATTCCCAGGAAGATTACATGGACCTGCGGGTGGGCCTGACAGATGGCGACGGTCGTTTTACCCCCAAGTACCTGCCTGAAGTACTGAGTCCGGCGCTTTCGGAGTGGCTGAGCACGGCGATTATCAAAGGCGCAGTCGAAGAGGGCTTCTTCCAGTATCAAGGTTCGCTGAGCCATGACGCCGTTGCGGCGGCGCGCAATATCAGCCTGTTTTTCAAGGTGCATGGCGCAGAACTGGCGTTCCAGCCTGGCTGGCCCCATGTGCGTAACGTGTCGGGCGATGTGTTTATTGAAGATAGCGGTGTGCGGATCATGGCCAGCAAAGGTCAGCTACTCGACACCCGTGTGCGTAACGTGGCTGTCAGCATCCCGCATGTGCCTGCCGGCAAGGTCAGCCATCTGTTTCTGGATGGCGACTTTGAGGGCGGGCTGGGGGACGGTCTGAAAATTCTTCAGGAAGCACCGATAGGTACCGCAGAAACGTTCGCTGGCTGGCAGGGTGAAGGTTCGCTGAAGGGCCGTGTTGATCTGGACATCCCGCTGGAAAAGGGTGTGGAGCCAAAAATCCTGGTGGACTTCAACGTCGACAAGGCGCGCCTGAAAATCAGCGAACCCGAGCTTGAACTGACCCAGCTCAAGGGTGACCTGCGCTTTGACAGTGCCAAGGGCCTGAGCGGCAAGGGCATCAGCGCCCGGGCGTTCGATCGCCCGATCACCGCGCAGATCTTTGCCGACGGCAAGCCTGGCCGCATCAGCACCCGGGTGGTGGCCAGCGGTCAGGTGGGGGTGAAAAAACTCACGGACTGGCTCAAGTTCAATCAACCGATCCCGGTAAGCGGTGACTTGCCCTATCAGTTGCAACTGACCCTGGACGGTGCCGACAGCCAGTTACGCGTCAGCTCCAGCCTCAAGGGCGCGGTGGTGGATTTGCCGGCACCCTTCGGGCTGGCGGCCAATGAAAGCCGCAACAGCGTGTTTCGCATGACTCTGCAAGGCGCCGAGCGGCGGTACTGGTTTGACTACGGCGACCTGGTCAACCTGACCTTTGCTGCCCCCAATGGCAAGTTTGAAGACGGGCGTGGCGAGTTGTTCCTGGGCGATGGCAAACCCGTTTTGCCCACGACCAAGGGCCTGCGCATTCGCGGCGTGCTGTCGGAGCTGGACGTCGCCCCCTGGCAGGCGCTGGTCGAACGATATGCCGGCAATGACCCCGGCGGCAGCGCCAAGCAACTGCTCAGCAGTGCGGACTTTAAAGTCGGCAAGTTGATTGCCTTCGGCACCCAATTGGATCAGGTGCGCCTGGTCATGAAGCGCGTCGCCGCCTCCTGGGCGCTGCAAATCGACAGCAAGCAGGCCATCGGCGCCGTGACCCTACCGGATGCGAACAACGCGCCGATTGTGGTCAACATGCAGACCATTCGCCTGCCTGCGCCTGATCCCAAGACGGTGGCAGACGAGAATGCCCCCGACCCGCTGGCTGCGGTCGACCCGCGCAAAATACCGGCTCTGGACATCATTATTCGCCAGCTCTACCAGGGGGCGGACCTGCTTGGTGCCTGGTCACTCAACATTCGACCCAACAGCCGTGGCATCAGCCTTACCAGTCTCAACCTGGGGCTCAAGGGCATGCTGCTTGAAGGTTCGGGCGGCTGGGAAGGCGTCGCGGGTAACAGCAAGAGCTGGTACCAGGGGCGCCTGGGCGGCGGCAACCTGGCCACGGTGCTGAAGAACTGGGGCTTTGCCCCCAGCGTCACCAGCGACAACTTTCATGTGGACATCGATGGCAACTGGCCCGGTTCGCCTGCGTGGATTGGCCTCAAGCGTTTCTCCGGCACACTGGACGCCTCGCTCAACAAGGGGCAGTTTGTGGAAGTCGACGGCAGCGCCCAGGTGCTGCGCATTTTTGGCTTGCTCAACTTCAACGCCATTGGCCGTCGTCTGCGCCTGGACTTCTCCGACCTGTTCGGCAAGGGCCTGAGCTATGACCGGGTCAAGGGCGTGCTCAATGCCCGCAGCGGCGTGTACAGCACAGGCAAGCCGATCCTGATGACCGGGCCGTCCACCAATCTGGAACTTAACGGTACATTGAACATGGTCACCGACCGGGTCGACGCCAAGCTGCTGGTGACCTTGCCCGTGACCAATAACCTGCCCCTTGCAGCGCTGTTGGTGGGCGGGCCGGCAGCGGGCGGGGCGATGTTCCTGCTCAACAAGCTGATCGGTGACCAGGTGTCGCGCTTCGCCAGCGTGCAATACAGCATCCAGGGCCCGTGGAACGATCCGAAAATCACCTTCGACAAGCCTTTCGAGAAACACTAGGAGCGCAGCATGACCCTGGCAGTGATTCAAATGGTCAGCCAGAGCGATGTCCTGGCCAATCTGGCCCAGGCCCGTCGCCTGCTGGAAGAGGCTGCCCAAGGCGGTGCGCAACTGGCCGTGTTGCCCGAGAACTTTGCCGCGATGGGCCGTCGCGATACTGCCGCCATCGGCCGCGCCGAGGCCTTGGGCGAGGGCCCGATCCTGCCCTGGTTGAAACAGACCGCCCGCGACCTCAAGTTATGGGTAGTGGCTGGTACTTTGCCTCTGCCGCCCGAGGGGCAGCCTGAAGCCAAGGTCAATGCTTGTTCATTGCTGATCAACGCCGAGGGCGAGCAAGCGGCCCGTTACGACAAATTGCACTTGTTTGATGTGGATGTGTCTGACAACCGTGGCCGCTATCGCGAGTCTGATGACTATGCCCGGGGCAAGCGTGTGGTGGTGGTTGATACCCCGGTGGGCAAGCTGGGCCTGAGCGTATGTTATGACCTGCGCTTCCCGGAGCTGTACAGTGAGCTGCGCACTGCGGGCGCTGAACTGATTACCGCGCCCTCGGCCTTTACCGCTGTCACGGGTGCGGCCCATTGGGAGATACTGATACGCGCCCGCGCCATTGAAACCCAGTGCTATATCCTTGCAGCGGCCCAGGGCGGCGTGCATCCGGGCCCGCGAGAAACCTGGGGGCATGCAGCCATTATCGATCCCTGGGGGCGGGTGCTGGCCGAGCAGGCGCAGGGCGAGGGGGTGTTGCTGGCCCGCCGCGATGCGCTTGAGCAGGCGGATATCAGGGCGCGCATGCCGGTGGTGAGCCATCGGCGGTTCAACGCCCATCTAATTTAAGTGGGAGCGGGCTTGCTCGCGATGCAGGCGACAGGGTGTAACCGTTGCCCCGCATCGATGCCATCGCGAGCAAGCCCGCTCCCACAGAACAGATTTTTCAGGCCCGAGGGTTCAGCACTCAAAGATGCTGAAGCAGGGGCCAAGACGGAGTGATTATGAGCGAGTTGTTGACCTCAGTCAGCGAACACCTGTTGGCACCCGGAGGTGTCACCATCGAAAGCCTGCAAAGCGTATTGGGAGACCTGGCCGGGCCGGGTATCGACGCGGCAGACCTGTATTTCCAGGGCCAGATTTCCGAATCCTGGGCGCTGGAAGACGGCATCGTCAAAGAAGGCAGCTTTAACCTCGACCAGGGTGTAGGTGTTCGCGCCCAGTCTGGCGAGAAGACCGGCTTTGCCTACAGCAATGCCATTACCCTGGACGCATTGGGTCAGGCCGCCCGCGCCGCCCGTTCGATCTCCCGTGCCGGGCAAAACGGCACGGTGCAGGCGTTCACCACTCAGGACGTGGCTCAGCTGTATGGCCCGGACAACCCGCTGGAAGTCATCAGCCGCGCAGAAAAGGTCGAGCTGCTCAAGCGTGTCGATGCCGCCACCCGCGCCCTCGATCCGCGTATCCAGCAAGTCACCGTGAGCATGGCCGGGGTCTGGGAGCGGATTCTGGTGGCCTCCACCGATGGCGGGCTGGCGGCAGATATCCGGCCGCTGGTGCGTTTCAACGTCAGCGTCATCGTTGAGCAGAATGGCCGTCGCGAGCGCGGCGGTCATGGTGGTGGCGGGCGTACCGACTACCGCTATTTCCTCACTGACGATCGTGCCATGGGTTACGCCCGTGAAGCGTTGCGCCAGGCCCTGGTCAACCTCGAAGCGGTACCGGCTCCGGCAGGTACCATGCCGGTGGTTCTGGGCTCGGGTTGGTCCGGCGTACTGTTGCATGAAGCGGTGGGTCACGGTCTGGAAGGGGACTTCAACCGCAAGGGCAGTTCTGCCTACAGCGGACGCATGGGCGAAATGGTTGCTTCCAAACTGTGCACCATCGTCGATGACGGTACCCTGGCGGGCCGCCGTGGCTCGCTGAGCGTGGATGACGAAGGCACCCCGACCGAGTGCACCACCCTGATTGAAAACGGCGTGCTCAAGGGCTATATGCAGGACAAGCTCAATGCCCGTCTGATGGGCGTGGCGCGCACCGGCAACGGCCGTCGCGAATCCTATGCGCACTTGCCGATGCCGCGCATGACCAACACCTACATGCTGGGCGGCGAAAGCGATCCTGCCGAAATCATCGCTTCGGTGAAAAAGGGCATCTACTGCGCCAATCTGGGTGGTGGTCAGGTCGATATCACCAGCGGCAAGTTTGTGTTCTCCACCAGCGAAGCCTATCTGATTGAAGACGGCAAAATCACTCGCCCAGTCAAAGGCGCGACCCTGATTGGCAACGGGCCGGAAGCAATGAGCAAGGTGTCGATGGTCGGTAACGATCTGTCGCTGGACAGCGGCGTAGGCACGTGTGGCAAGGATGGGCAGTCGGTGCCGGTAGGTGTCGGCCAGCCAACCCTGAAGATTGACGCGATCACTGTAGGCGGTACGGGCGGTTGAGGGGAGGTCCCGTGAAGGTTGCCAGGCAACCTTCACGGGTACGAGGCTTAACGCAGACCGCGTTGAGTCTCGTCCAACCCACGGATGTACTTGAACAATTTGCGGCTTGAAGCCGGTGCCTTGTTATGAGCCAGCTCGTGTTTGGCCTGACGTATCACCGAACGCATTTGCTGGCGGTCGGCTTCAGGGAACTCGGCAACAAACTTTTCCAGTACAGCGTCATCACCCTCGATCAGGCGATCACGCCAGCGCTCGAGGTTGTGAAAACGTTCGTTGTACTGGCGAGAAGAGGCATCGACTTGATCGATCAAGGCAAGAATTTCGTCAAGCGGTTGATCGCGCATCAGTTTGCCGATGAACATCATATGGCGCTTGCGCGCAATATGAGCCGTGTGTTTTGGAGCATCTGCCAAAGCCTTACGCATAGCGTCAGTCAGGGGCATTTTGTTCAGCAAGTCAGGCTTGAGTGTCGTGAGACGCTCGCCCAGATCAACCAGAGCATGAAGCTCGCGTTTGACCTGCGATTTGCTTTTTTCGCCGTCGAAGGCGTCGTCGTAAGAATCAACCATGGTGGCAGTCCGCAAAGAAACGCCGCCATGATAACCAGTCGGGGGCCGCTTGTCCGGCCCGGTCGCTCGGCGGCCCTGCCGAAAACAGAATTTGAGTGGAGAAAACCATGAGTGCAGTTCAAAGCGTCGGCCCGCAGGCCTTGCCGGCACTGCAGGAACAGGTCGAGCAAATCATTGCCGAAGCCAGGCGCCAGGGCGCCAGCGCCTGTGAAGTCGCCGTGTCGCTGGAGCAGGGTTTGTCGACCTCGGTACGTCAGCGCGAAGTTGAAACCGTAGAGTTCAACCGTGACCAGGGTTTTGGCATCACCCTCTATGTAGGCCAGCGCAAAGGCTCGGCCAGCACCTCGGCCACCGGCCCGGATGCCATCCGCGAAACCGTCGCCGCCGCCCTGGCGATTGCCAAACACACCTCGGAAGACGAAAGCTCGGGTTTGGCCGATGCCAGCCTGATGGCGCGTGAACTGAAAGACTTTGATGTGTTCCACACCTGGGACATCACCCCCGAGCAGGCCATTGAAAAGGCCCTGGCCTGCGAAGCCGCTGCATTTGAGGCCGACAGCCGGATCAAAAATGCCGATGGCACCACCCTCAGCACCCATCAGGGCTGCCGCGTGTACGGCAATAGCCATGGTTTTATCGGCGGCTCGGCTTCGACCCGTCACAGCCTCAGCTGCGTAATGATTGCCGAAGGCGACGGCCAGATGCAGCGTGACTACTGGTATGACGTCAATTGCCAGGGCGAGTTGTTGATGGACGCCGTGAGCATTGGCCAGCGCGCCGCCGAGCGCGCTGCCCGGCGACTGGGCTCGCGCCCGGTACCGACGTGCGAGGTGCCGGTGCTGTTCTCGGCCGAACTGGCTGGCGGCCTGTTTGGCAGTTTCCTGGGGGCAATCTCGGGTGGCAACCTGTACCGTAAATCGTCGTTCCTGCTCGATGCAATGGGGCAGCAGATTTTCCCTGAATGGTTGACCCTGGATGAGCGCCCGCACCTGATGCGCGCCATGGGCAGCTCGTCGTTCGACAATGATGGCCTGGCCACTTACGCCAAACCGTTTATCAAGGACGGCGAGTTGGTTTCGTACATCCTGAGCACTTACTCGGGGCGCAAACTGGGCATGCCGAGCACTGCCAACGCCGGCGGCGTGCATAACCTCTTTGTGACACACGGTGATGAAGACCAGACAGCCTTGATTCGCAAAATGGGGCGTGGTCTGTTTGTCACCGAGTTAATGGGCAGCGGCCTGAACATGGTCACCGGTGACTATTCCCGTGGCGCGGCGGGTTTCTGGGTCGAGAATGGCGAAATCCAGTTCCCGGTGCAGGAAGTGACCATCGCCGGCAATATGCGCGATATGTTTAAACAGATCGTGGCCGTGGGCAACGATCTGGAGCTGCGCAGCAACATCCGCACCGGTTCGGTGCTGATTGAACGCATGATGGTGGCGGGCAGCTAAGACTGGCCTGTTCCATGCCAAGGCGTATCACTGCAGCGGTGATACGCCTTTTTTGTGTTTGTGCATCCTGTCCTTTAGCAGACTTGTTTTGATAATCAATATCGCTTAATAATGAATCTCATTATCGAGTGAGCCTGGGTCATGAGTTCTGCGTTGCGTGAAGGGCCGTATCTAGAAAGCTGGCGCTGGATGAGCCGCCAGATCCGCTGCGGGCTGGCGCCGGACGAGCCGCGCCTGATCGAGCATTACCTGGCTGAAGGCCGCTATCTTGCTGGCTGTACAGCCACTTCCCCGTGGTTGATTGCGGTCACCACCTTCCGCCTGATGCTAGACACAGCCACTGACACCGCGCTGCCGTGGCACTGGCGCAATCTGTGCCTGGACAACGCGTGGCGTCCGCTGCGCGACCTCGAAACCCAAGCCCTGTGCAATTGCCGACTCAAGCGCTGGCAAAGCTTTGCCTGGCAGTTGGCAACCTGCGAGCTCGAACCTTCAATTTCTTTAACAGAACTGGTGCAAGGATTTCCCGATGAGTAACACTCGTATCGAACGTGACAGCATGGGTGAGTTGCGTGTGCCTGAATCCGCGTTGTACGGTGCGCAAACCCAGCGTGCAGTCGACAATTTCCCCATCAGCCATCAACGCATGCCTGCGCAATTCATTCGCGCCCTGATCCTGGCCAAGGGCGCAGCGGCCCTGGCCAACGTTGAACTCAAGCAGATCAGCGCGGCCCAGGGCGAGGCGATTGTCGAGGCCACCCAGATCCTGTTGACCGGTGATTTCATGGAGCACTTCCCGGTGGATATTTTCCAGACCGGTTCGGGCACCAGCTCCAACATGAATGCCAACGAAGTGATTGCAACCCTGGCCACGCGGCTGCTGGGCGAGCCGGTGAACCCCAACGATCACGTCAACTGCGGGCAAAGCAGCAACGACATTATCCCGACCACCATCCATGTCAGCGCTGCACTGGGCCTGCACGAGCAGTTGCTGCCGGCGCTGAGCCATCTGGTGCAGGTGATCGAGCGCAAGGCGATCGAGGTTCACGCCTACGTCAAAACCGGGCGCACCCACTTGATGGACGCGATGCCGGTACGCATGAGCCAGGTGCTCAATGGCTGGGCGCAGCAGCTCAAGGCCAATATCGAGCATTTGCATAACCTGCAGCCAGCTCTGCAAGCCCTGGCCCAGGGCGGTACCGCGGTGGGCACCGGGATTAACGCCCACCCGCAGTTTGCTGCGTTATTCAGTCAGCAACTCAGCGAGCTGACCGGGGTGGCCTTCACGCCGGGCAAGGACCTGTTTGCCTTGATTGGTTCGCAAGACACCGCAGTGGCTGTTTCTGGTCAGTTGAAGGCCACGGCAGTGTCACTGATGAAAATCGCCAACGACCTGCGCTGGATGAACTCCGGCCCCCTGGCCGGTCTGGGCGAAATCGAACTTGAGGCGTTACAGCCGGGCTCGTCGATCATGCCGGGCAAGGTCAATCCGGTGATTCCGGAAGCCACGGCGATGGTCGCGGCCCAGGTCATCGGCAACGACGCGGCGATCACCGTGGCAGGTCAGTCCGGCAATTTCGAACTGAACGTCATGCTGCCGGTGATTGCGCACAACCTGTTGAGCAGCATCGAACTCATGGCCAACTCAAGCCGCCTGTTGGCTGACAAGGCCATCGCCAGCTTCAAGGTCAATGAAGCCAAGCTCAAGGAGGCGCTGTCGCGCAATCCGATCCTGGTAACGGCACTGAACCCGATCATCGGTTATCAAAAAGCCGCCGAAATTGCCAAGACCGCTTACCAGCAAGGGCGCCCGGTAATCGATGTGGCACTTGAATACACGGATTTGTCACGCAGCCAGCTTGAGGTCCTTCTCGACCCCGAGAAACTCACCGCCGGCGGCGTTTAATCCATCGACACTGCTTTGGAGGTTCACATGGATCACTGGAAACGCACGATCGAAAGAGCCAACCGCTGTTTCGCCGAAGGCGAACTGGTCGATGCCCGCGAGCATTATCTGCAGGCGCTGGCCCTGGCCCAGGTGCTGTTCGAGCGCTGGAGTGATGCCGACGAAGCAGTGGCCGCCTGCGTCATTTCACACCACAACCTGGCGGATCTGCATTTGCGCCTCAATCAACCGGAGGAGAGCGTGGAGTACCTCTGTGCGATTCATCAGCGATTGTTGCAAACCATGCAGAACGCGCGCCTGCCGACAGCATTGCGTGAAGCGGCGCTGCGTCAGAGCAGCAAGACCTACGTAGAGCTTTTGAATTTTATCAGTGAGTACGGCGAGTACCCGCGCTCCAACCTGTTGCTCAAAAGCAATGTGGCTCAGAGCAGCCATGAGTTCTCGACAGTTAGCGGCCATCACTTAGGAGCACATTGAAATGACTTACACCTTGCCTGCATTGCCTTATGCCTATGACGCGCTTGAACCGCATATTGATGCGCAAACCATGGAAATTCACTACACCAAGCATCACCAGACCTACATCAATAACCTCAATGCGGCCGTAGAGGGCACCGAATGGGCCAAGTGGCCGGTGGAAAAACTGGTGGCCAGTGTTCATCAGTTGCCCGAAAAGCTGCGCGCTGCAGTGATCAACCAGGGTGGCGGGCATGCCAACCACTCGTTGTTCTGGGAAGTCATGAGCCCTAAAGGCGGGGGTAAGCCCGAAGGTGCGCTGGCCAAGGCGATTGACGAGCAGTTGGGTGGTCTGGAGGCGTTCAAGGAAAACTTTACCAAAGCCGCGCTGACGCGTTTTGGCAGTGGCTGGGCATGGTTGAGCGTGACCCCGCAAAAAACGCTGGTAATCGAAAGCAGCGGCAACCAGGACAGCCCGCTGATGAACGGCAATACGCCGATCCTGGGGCTTGATGTGTGGGAGCACGCGTATTACCTGCGCTATCAAAACCGCCGCCCGGAATATATCAACGCGTTTTACAACGTGATCAACTGGCCGGAAGTGGCGCGACGCTATCAAGCGGCGATTGGCTAAGCGCAACGAAAGGATTCAGGCGGATTATGGGCACGCAAATTTTAGCGGTCGGTGGCGTTCGAATGTTTCGCTATGCCTTCGGTACGCTTTTGCTGTTGGCGGGTACGGCCCTGTTGGTTGCCAAGGGGCTGGTCTGGCTGGATCTGGAGCCCCGGCTGCTGCGGGCGCTGCAGGGCGGTGCGTTGTGTGCACTGGGCACGGCGTTAGGCGCCGTGCCTGTCCTGGTTATTCGAAAAATGCCGGTGGCGGTCAGTGACACTCTGCTGGGCTTTGGGGCCGGTGTGATGCTGGCGGCCACGGCCTTTTCGCTGATTGTGCCGGGCATTGCGGCAGCGCAAAGCCTGGGGTTGTCACCCTGGCCCGCCAGCGGGCTTATAAGTGCAGGGATCCTGCTGGGCGCATTCTGCCTGTTTCTGGTGGATCGCAAGGTGTCCGGGGCCGGTCCGGAGGTATTTGTCAGTCGCCCCGGTGAGCCGGTCATCGCGCCGCGCATCTGGTTGTTTGTGATTGCCATTGTGGCGCACAACATTCCTGAAGGCATGGCGGTCGGGGTGTCGGCGGGTGGCGGCATGCCGGATGCCGATAGCCTGGCGATGGGCATTGCGTTGCAGGATGTGCCGGAAGGCCTGGTAATTGCCCTTGTATTGGCAGGGGCGGGCATGTCGCGGGTCAAGGCGTTCCTGATTGGTGCGGCATCAGGTCTGGTTGAGCCGGTCTTTGCGGTGCTCTGTGCCTGGCTGGTCAACTTGGCCGAGGTGCTGTTGCCGTTGGGTCTGGCATTGGCGGCCGGGGCGATGCTGCTGGTGGTCACCCAGGAAGTCATCCCCGAGTCGCGGCGCAATGGCCACGAAAAGCTGGCGAGCCTGGGGCTGTGTGTCGGCTTTTGTTTGATGATGGTGATGGATACGGCGCTTGGTTGAATCGATCTCTGCAGATACTCTTTAGTCGATCAATTCCTGCCGTGGGAGCGAGCCTGCTCGCGAACGACCTTCGCGAGCAGGCTCGCTCCCACAGTGGCAGTTTCCCTGCCGCTGCGTCGAAAAGGCTTCAGGCTTATTCGCCTTCATCAAAGTAGTTATTGATCAGGGCAACCAGTGCGTCCAGCGCTTCCTGATCCTTCTCACCTTCGGTCTTGATGTGGATGGTTGTGCCCTTGCCGGCGGCCAGCATCATCATGGCCATGATGCTTTTGCCGTCGACCATCGACTCAGGGGTGCGACCCGCCTGGATCTGACATGGGAACTGCCCTGCGATGCCGACAAACTTTGCCGATGCACGGGCGTGCAAGCCCAGTTTGTTGATGATTTCAATTTCCACTGCAGGCATCGCGGGGTAGATCCTTCAAGTAAGGTCGCGGTGGCGAACCTGGACGTTCTTCAGAGTTTCTTGCAGGCATTTGCCCAGGCGTTCGGTCAGGTACACGGAGCGGTGATGCCCGCCCGTGCAGCCGATTCCGATTGTCACATAGGCGCGGTTGCTGGCTGCAAAGCGCGGTAGCCATTTAAGCAGGTAGCTGGAGATGTCCTGGAACATCTCTTCGACATCAGGTTGCGCCGCCAGATAATCGGCTACCGGCTGGTCCAGCCCTGACTGCTCGCGCAGCTCGGGTTTCCAGTACGGGTTGGGCAGGCAACGCACGTCAAACACCAGGTCGGCATCCACCGGCATACCGCGCTTGAAACCGAACGACTCCACCAAAAAGGCGGTGCCTGGCTCTGGCTTGTTCAGCAGACGCAGCTTGATGGTGTCACGTAACTGATACAGATTCAGATTGGTGGTGTTGATGGTCAGGTCAGCGAGGTCGGCAATGGGGCCCAAAAGCTGGGTTTCATCGCGAATGGCTTCGGCAAGGGAGCGGCTCGCGCTGCTGAGCGGGTGGCGCCTGCGGGTTTCCGAGAAGCGCTTGAGCAAGGTTTCTTCGTCGGCATCCAGGTACAGCACGTCGCACTGGATATGCCGGTTACGCACCTCTTCAAGCAACTGCGGAAAACGTGACAAATGACTCGGCAGGTTGCGCGCATCGATCGAAACGGCCACCAGTGGCTGGGCCAGTTCAGTGTGAATCAACGCGCGTTCGGCCAGTTCCGGCAGCAAGCCGGCTGGCAGGTTGTCGATGCAATAGAAACCGTTGTCTTCAAGGACGGCGAGGGCAGTGCTTTTACCGGAGCCGGAGCGTCCGCTGACTATGACTAAGCGCATGATTAATGACCGTTCTGTACGTCCAGAACAACCTGATACAACGCTTCGTTGCTAGGTGCGTTGCGCAGTCTTTCGCGCACGTCTTTGCGATCGAGCATGCTGGCAATCTGCCGGAGCAGTTCCAGGTGTGCATCGGTTGCCGCTTCTGGCACCAGCAAAACGAAAAGCAGGTCGACCGGCGCGCCATCGATGGCGTCGAAATCTATGGGGGCGTCGAGGTGCAGCAAGGCGCTTACAGGCGACTCGCAGCCCTTGAGGCGGCAATGGGGTATGGCGATGCCGTTGCCAAAACCGGTGGAACCCAGTTTTTCACGGGCAATAAGGCTCTCGAAAACATCCTGCATTTCGAGACCAGGCACTTCGCGGCTGATCAGGTTGGCAATATGTTCGAGTGCACGCTTTTTACTGCCGCCCGGCGCGTTCACCAGGGAACGGCCGGGGGTCAGGATACTTTCAAGTCGGATCATGGGTAGGGAGTATTAACGACCGGTCGCGCCCTGGAGCAGGCTTTGGGTCTTTTCCTTATGCTTTTTCAGTTGGCGATCAAGCTTGTCAGTGAGCAGATCAATGGCGGCATACATATCGTCATGCTCGGCGTTGGCAACGACTTCTCCTCCATGGATGTGCAAGGTGGCCTCGATTTTCTGTTTCAGTTTTTCGACCGCCATCGTTACCTGTACGTTGGTAATCTTGTCGAAGTGACGCTCCAGTCGGTCGAGTTTTTCGCCGATGTATGCGCGTAGCGGTTCGGTGACTTCCAGTTGGTGTCCACTGATGTTGACTTGCATACAGTTTCTCCTTTGATGCCATTGCATAAAGCGGCAGGCCGAGCAGCCTGCCACTGAAACGCCGGGGTCCGTGGCTTACATCAAACGCTTGCGTTCGCTCGAAGGCGCTATCCCGAGGGATTCGCGGTACTTGGCGACGGTGCGACGGGCTACCTGAATACCTTGTGCCTCCAGTAAACCAGCGATCTTGCTGTCACTCAACGGCTTTTTCTGATTTTCCGCTGCAACCAGTTTTTTGATGATGGCACGGATCGCGGTGGAGGAGCATTCGCCGCCTTCAGAGGTGCTGACGTGGCTGGAGAAAAAGTATTTAAGTTCATAAATGCCCCGTGGGGTATGCATGAATTTTTGTGTGGTAACCCGGGAAATGGTGGATTCGTGCATGCCCACCGCTTCGGCGATATCGTGCAGTACCAGGGGTTTCATGGCTTCATCGCCATGCTCGAGAAATCCGCGTTGGTGCTCGACGATCTGGGTCGCCACTTTCATCAGGGTTTCGTTGCGGCTTTGCAGGCTTTTGATAAACCAGCGTGCTTCCTGCAGCTGGTTGCGCATAAAGGTGTTGTCGGCGCTGGTATCGGCTCTGCGTACGAAACCGGCGTATTGCGCGTTCACCCGCAGGCGCGGTACGGACTCCTGGTTAAGCTCGACCAGCCAGCGCTCGTTGTCCTTGCGCACGATCACGTCAGGTACGACGTATTCGGCTTCGCTGGATTCGATTTGCGAACCCGGGCGCGGGTTGAGGCTCTGTACCAGTTCAATGACCTGGCGCAGTTCGTCCTCTTTGAGCTTCATGCGGCGCATCAGCTGGCTGTAGTCGCGTGCGCCCAGCAGGTCGATGTAGTCGGTGACCAGGCGCTTGGCCTCGCTCAGCCAGGGGGTCTTGGCAGGCAGTTGGCGCAATTGCAGGAGCAGGCATTCGCCCAGGTTGCGCGCGCCAATGCCAGCCGGTTCGAATTGCTGGATGCGATGCAGGACGGCTTCGATTTCATCGAGTTCAATGTCCAGTTCCGGATCAAAGGCTTCGAGGATTTCTTCGAGGGTTTCGTCCAGGTAGCCCTGGTTGTTGATGCAGTCGATCAGGGTTACGCCGATCAGACGGTCGGTGTCGGACATCGGAGCCAGGTTCAATTGCCACAGCAGGTGGCTTTGCAGGCTTTCACCGGTCGAGGTGCGGGTGGTGAAGTCCCACTCGTCATCGTCGTTACTTGGCAGGCTGCTGGCGCTGGTCTGGTAGATGTCTTCCCAGGCAGTGTCAACGGGCAGTTCGTTGGGAATGCGCTCACCCCAGTCACCGTCTTCCAGATTGTCTACGGTCTGGGCAGTTTCCTGGTAGGTGGGCTCTTGAACGTCGGGATTGGGCTTTTGCTCAATGTTGTCGGCAAGGGGGTCTGCATTGTCGAAGTCGTCGCCTTCTTCCTGGCGCTCGAGCATGGGGTTGGACTCCAGGGCTTCCTGGATTTCCTGTTGCAGATCGAGGGTCGACAATTGGAGCAGGCGGATGGCCTGTTGCAGCTGAGGTGTCATTGTCAGCTGCTGGCCCATTCTCAGGACTAGCGATGGTTTCATGGCAGGGGCTTAACACCTTATTCGCCGGCGCACATGGCGCCATCCACTACAGGGCGCGTGAGCGCCAAACATAAGCAAATTATATGCCTGAAACCGGTGCGTTTGCCTAGGGGGCGGTCTAAATTAGTTTGCGGGTGGTGAACTGATCGAGAGCACCCCGTTGAATATTCGGGCAATAAAATGCTGGCGCATTATTACTGCCCGGATGCCCTGGCTGCCCAAGATGTGTCCGGGCTTACAGGCGGAACTCGTGACCCAGGTAAACTTCCCGCACCAACTTGTTGGCCAGAATCGTTTCAGCATCGCCTTCAGCGATCAATTGCCCGTCATTGACGATATAGGCCGTTTCGCAGATATCGAGGGTTTCACGGACATTGTGGTCGGTGATCAGCACGCCAATGCCCTTGGCTTTGAGGTGGTAGATGATTTGTTTGATGTCGCCCACCGAGATCGGATCGACACCGGCAAAGGGTTCGTCGAGCAGGATGAACTTGGGTGCCGTGGCCAGTGCGCGGGCAATTTCTACCCGACGGCGCTCACCGCCCGACAGGCTCATGCCCAGGTTGTCGCGAATATGGTTGATATGGAATTCCTGCAGCAGGCTTTCCAGCTCCTTGCGACGACCGGTCTTGTCGAGCTCCTTGCGGGTTTCGAGGATTGCCATGATGTTGTCGGCCACCGACAGCTTGCGAAAGATCGAGGCTTCCTGTGGCAAGTAACCGATACCGGCGCGTGCGCGACCATGCATGGGCTCGTGGCTGACGTCCAGGTCATCGATCAGTACGCGACCCTGATCGGCGTGCACCAGGCCGACAATCATGTAGAAACAGGTGGTTTTGCCCGCGCCGTTGGGGCCGAGCAGGCCCACGATTTGCCCGCTGTCGATCGACAGGCTGACATCACGTACTACCTGACGGCTCTTGTAGCTTTTGGCCAGATGCTGGGCTTTCAGAGTTGCCATTACTGGGCCTTCTGCTGGTCGGTTTTCTTCTTGGGCTGGATCACCATGTCGATGCGCGGGCGAGGTGCGGTGACATTGGCGCCATTGGCGCGACCGGCACTGGCAATTTGTTTTACCGTGTCGTAGACGATTTTCTCGCCCTCGGTGGTGTTGCCGTCGTTGATCACTTTGGCCTTGTCAATCAGTACGATGCGGTTTTGTGGTGCATGGTATTGAATGGTGACGGCATAAGCCTGTACCGGTTTGGGGTCAGTGGCTTTTTGCAGTTGCTCGAAGTAGGCCAGGTTGCCGACGGATGTCACCACGTCGATTTCGCCCGCAGCATTACGGGTGATGGTGACGGTGTTGCCGGTGATTTTCATCGAGCCCTGGGTGATGATGACATCGCCCTTGTAGGTGGCAATACCTTGCTTGTCATCCAGTTGCGCCTCGTTGGCCTGGATGCGGATAGGCTGTTCGTTGTCGTTCGGCAGAGCCCAGGCGCTCACGCTTCCCAGTGCTGCGCTCAGGCTGAGCAATAAAGGGAGGGTTTTAACGAGACTCATACTGTCCTCTTACGTTGGACAGCAGGTCCATCCTGCCGTCTTTCAAATATGCTTTCATGCCCTTGCCAGTGGTTACGCCGCCAGCGCCGTCGATTCTAACGTCTCGCTCGGTCTGCGCATATTCCTTCTGGGGGAATACAGTCATACGGGTACTGGTAATAATGGTGGTGCGGTTTTTTTCGTCAGTGCGCGCGATGCGCACCGAATCGATAAGCTCGACCTCGGTGCCATCCGGGTTGACTTCACCGCGCTCGCTCTGCACGTTCCACGGGTAGGCCGTGCCGCGGTAGAGCTGCATTTTCGGTTGGGTCATCTGAGTGACCTCGGAAGCCTTCAAATGTTCAAGCTTCTCGGACGTCATGTCGTACTGCAGCTTGCCGTCAGGTAAAAACTGACGGCTGTGTGCATTGGTGGCGTAGTAGTCGATAGCGTTTTCATCCACCGCCAGGGTAGGGGCATTGAGAAAACGTTCCGGCCTGATATTCCAGTAGCCAGCAGCTGCAAACAGCGAGGCAATCACTGTAAACAGCACTATTTGGCGAATCTTTTTGCTCAGCATAGAAAGCTCTATAGGTAGGCGGCGTGGGCTGCGTCCAGGCTGCCCTGGGCACGCAGAATCAGCTCGCAGAATTCACGGGCGGCACCTTCGCCACCCCGCGCCCGGGTTACCCCGTGGGCGTGCTCGCGGACAAAGTCCGCAGCGTTGGCCACGGCCATGCCCAGACCTACCCGGCGGATAACCGGCAGGTCGGGCAAGTCATCTCCCAGGTAGGCAACCTGTTCATAGCTTAGGTTGAGTTGGCCAAGAAGCTCGTCCAGTACGACCAATTTGTCTTCGCGGCCCTGGTACAGATACGGGATGCCCAGGTTTTGTGCGCGACGCTCGACCACCGGGGTTTTGCGGCCGCTGATAATTGCCGTTTGCACACCGGCGGCCATAAGCATCTTGATGCCCTGGCCGTCGAGGGTATTGAAGGTCTTGAATTCGCTGCCATCTTCGAGGAAATACAGGCGGCCGTCGGTCAATACGCCGTCAACGTCAAAAATGGCCAGCTTGATGCCCTTGCCGCGCTTGAGAAGTTCCTGGGTCATTACATTACTCCTGCGCGTAGCAGATCGTGCATGTTCAAGGCGCCAACCGGACGATCTTGCTTGTCGACCACCACCAGCGCGCTGATTTTGTGGTCTTCCATGATTTTAAGGGCTTCGGCTGCCAGCATGTCGGCGCGGGCGGTTTTGCCGTGCGGGGTCATGACCGCGTCGATGGTGGCGTTGCGGATGTCGATTTCGCGGTCCAGGGTGCGGCGCAAGTCGCCGTCAGTAAAGATTCCGGCCAGTCGACCGTCCTCTTCTATGACGACGGTCATGCCCAGGCCCTTGTGGGTCATTTCCATCAACGCTTCCTTGAGCAATGTACCGCGCACGACTTGCGGCAGTTCATCACCAGAGTGCATGACGTTTTCCACTTTCAGCAATAGGCGTCGGCCCAGTGCTCCGCCGGGGTGGGAAAAGGCGAAATCTTCTGCAGTAAAACCGCGAGCTTCAAGCAGGGCAATAGCCAGTGCATCGCCCAGCACCAAGGTTGCCGTGGTGGACGAGGTCGGTGCCAGATTCAACGGGCAGGCTTCCTGGGCCACGCGGGCATCCAGGCTGACATCGGCGGCCTTGGCCAGCGGCGATTCGGGGTTGCCGGTCATGCTGATCAGCTTGATGCCCAGGCGCTTGATCAGTGGCAGCAGGGTGACGATTTCGGCGGTCGAGCCGGAGTTGGACAGTGCGAGAATAATGTCATCGCGGGTAATCATGCCCATGTCGCCGTGGCTGGCTTCTGCCGGGTGGACAAAAAAAGCCGTGGTGCCGGTGCTGGCCAGGGTTGCGGCAATTTTATTGCCGATGTGTCCTGACTTGCCCATGCCGACCACGACCACCCGGCCTTTACTGGCCAAAATCATCTCGCAAGCGCGTACGAAATCTGCGTCGATATGTGTCAGCAAGCCCTCTACGGCTTCCAGTTCGAGGCGGATGGTGCGTTGGGCGGATTGGATCAGGTCGCTGGATTGGCTCATGGTTGAAGTCGGGTAGCCTGAGAAAAGGCAACGATTATAGCGGTTATGTGGCGTTCCCTCACGCTTGATCGCTGTGCTTTATTGCATGTGCTTACAAAGTGCGCGTGTGTTTGCAGAAAAAACATCTTTATTTCACTGTACTGAGACTTAACCGGCACTCCTTCGGTCTTGGGCGGTCACTATGAGCAGTGGTATAGTTCGCCGCCAGTTCGGCCCGCCAGGGAACGCGTGCTTCTTCACAAGAAGTTTGGTGTCCGGGTGAGAGGCAGAGGCTGCATCGCAAGGAGTTTAGATGAGCGCCGATAACGCCTACGCGGTCGAGCTGAAGGGAGTGTCCTTCAAGCGCGGTACGCGCAGCATCTTCAATAATGTCGATATTCGCATCCCGCGTGGCAAGGTCACGGGGATCATGGGGCCGTCTGGCTGCGGCAAGACCACACTGTTGCGCCTGATGGGCATGCAACTGCGTCCCAACAGCGGCGAAGTGTGGGTCAACAATCAAAACCTGCCGGCCCTGTCGCGCAGTGATTTGTTTGATGCCCGCAAGCATATGGGCGTGTTGTTTCAGAGCGGTGCGCTGTTTACCGATCTGGACGTGTTCGAGAACGTTGCTTTCCCGTTGCGGGTGCATACCGAGCTGCCGGAAGAAATGATCCGTGACATCGTGCTGCTTAAATTGCAGGCGGTGGGCTTGCGCGGAGCTATCGACCTGATGCCCGACGAGTTGTCCGGCGGCATGAAACGCCGGGTGGCGCTGGCGCGGGCGATTGCCCTGGATCCGCAGATCCTGATGTATGACGAACCCTTCGTGGGGCAGGATCCCATTGCAATGGGCGTGCTGGTACGCCTGATTCGTTTGCTCAATGATGCGCTGGGCATTACCAGTATCGTGGTTTCTCACGATCTGGCTGAAACTGCGAGCATTGCCGACTATCTATATGTAGTCGGCGATGGCCAGGTGCTGGGGCAGGGCACGCCCGAAGAATTGATGAACGCCGATAACCCGCGCATTCGCCAGTTCATGACCGGCGACCCGGATGGCCCGGTTCCGTTCCACTTTCCGGCGTCGGACTACCGAACCGATCTACTGGGGAAGCGCTGATGCGCAAGATGTCATTAATGAGCCGTATCGGTCTGTTCGGCCGGGCCGGGATCGACACCGTTGCGGTACTGGGGCGTTCGGCAGTGTTCCTGTTTCATGCACTGCTGGGGCGTGGCGGTATCGGGGGCGGGTTTGGTTTGCTGGTCAGGCAGCTGCATTCGGTTGGCGTCATGTCGCTGGTCATTATCGTGGTGTCCGGCATATTTATCGGCATGGTACTGGCACTGCAAGGCTTCAGTATCCTGTCCAGCTATGGTTCGGAGCAGGCAGTGGGGCAGATGGTGGCCCTGACCCTGTTGCGCGAACTGGGTCCCGTGGTTACCGCCTTGCTGTTCGCCGGGCGCGCAGGGTCGGCGCTGACGGCTGAAATCGGCAACATGAAATCGACCGAGCAGCTGTCCAGCCTGGAAATGATCGGTGTTGATCCGCTCAAGTACATCATTGCGCCGCGGTTGTGGGCCGGGTTTATCTCCCTGCCTGTGCTGGCGATGATTTTCAGCGTGGTCGGGATCTGGGGTGGTTCGTGGGTTGCCGTGGACTGGCTCGGTGTCTACGACGGCTCCTACTGGGCCAACATGCAAAACAGCGTAACCTTCAGTGGTGACGTAATTAACGGGATCATCAAAAGCATCGTGTTTGCCTTTGTGGTGACCTGGATTGCCGTGTTTCAAGGTTATGACTGTGAGCCCACCTCAGAGGGGATCAGCCGTGCCACTACCAAGACCGTGGTGTATGCCTCACTGGCAGTCCTCGGGCTGGACTTTATATTGACCGCCTTGATGTTTGGAGATTTCTGATGCAAAACCGCACCATGGAAATCGGTGTCGGCCTGTTCCTGCTGGCTGGCATCCTGGCTTTGCTGTTGCTTGCCTTGCGGGTCAGCGGGCTGTCCCCGACGGCGAGCACTGACACCTACAAGCTCTATGCCAATTTCGACAATATTGCCGGGCTGACCGTGCGCGCCAAAGTCACCATGGCTGGCGTGACCATCGGCAAGGTGACAGCAATCGACCTGGACCGTGACAACTACATGGCCCGCGTCACATTGCAGCTCGAAAAAGCGGTGGATAACCTGCCTGTGGATTCGACAGCGTCTATCCTCACAGCAGGCCTGCTGGGCGAGAAATACATCGGCATCAGCGTGGGTGGCGAAGACGCGACCCTCAAGGACGGCGGCACCATTCACGACACGCAGTCGTCGCTGGTTCTTGAAGACCTGATCGGTAAATTCCTGCTCAATACCGTTAGCAAAGACGCCAAATAAGGAGCTTCCAGATGATTTCTCTCTTGCGCCGTGGCCTGCTGGTAATACTGGCCGCAGCCCTTCCTCTGGTGGCGAACGCCGCGCCGGGGCAGTCGGCCCATGACATCGTTTCAGATACCACGACAAGGTTGCTGGCCGACCTGGCTGCCAACAAGGAGCAATACAAACAAAGCCCAAGCAAGTTCTATGATGCCCTGAACGAAATCGTCGGCCCTGCAGTAGATGTTGATGGCATCTCCAAAAGCATCATGACGGTCAAGTACTCGCGCAATGCAACGCCTGCCCAGATGCAGCGCTTTCAAGAGAACTTCAAGCGCAGCCTGATGCAGTTCTACGGCAATGCCTTGCTTGAGTTCAAGAATCAGGGCATCACCGTTGGCCCGGCCAAGGACGAAAGCGGCGATCGCACCAGTGTCGACATGACCGTCAAGGGTGACAACGGCGCCATTTATCCATTGTCCTATACCCTTAACAAGGTCAACGGCGAGTGGAAAGTGCGTAACGTGATCATCAATGGCATCAATATCGGCAAGCTGTTCCGCGATCAGTTCGCCGATGCCATGCAGCGCAACGGCAACAACCTGGATAAAACCATCGACAACTGGGCGGGTGAAGTGGCCAAGGCCAAGCAGACCACTGATGCGGCATCGCCCAAGGCAGCCGGGCAATGAGTGAAGCGGCCATAACCCTGGCCGGCGAGAGCGAGCTTCGCCTTAGTGGCGTGCTCGATTATCAGACTGGCCCCCGCTTGCGCACAGAAGGTCAGGCCCTGATCAAAAAAGCCCTGGCCAAAGAGCTGGTGGTTGACTGCTCGGGCGTTACCAAATCGAGCAGCGTCGGTTTGTCGCTGCTGCTGTGTTATATCCGTGATGCCCAGGCCCTGAACAAGCCATTGAGCATTCGTGCCATGCCCGAAGACATGCGCGAAATCGCCCAGGTTTCGGGTGTGACCGAGCTGCTGGCACATCATTAATCGCCACATGTAAATAAGCCCCCCTGTCAGAGTCCTGTTATGCGGGGTTCGCAGGCGCGGGGCTTTTTTGTATGATGGCCGACCCGTGCGCGTTAGGCGCCGATTGAGGTTGAGCATGCAGGCCGTAGAAGTGAAGAGCTTTCTTGAAGGAAAGCTGCCAGGAACCCAGGTAGAAGTTGAGGGCGAAGGCTGCAACTTTCAGTTGAACGTGATCAGTGACGAACTGGTGGCCCTGAGCCCGGTCAAACGTCAACAAAGCATCTATGCCCATTTGAACCCGTGGATCGCTGATGGCAGCATCCATGCGGTCACTATGAAATTCTTCAGCAGCGCGGCCTGGGCCGAGCGCACCTGAGCCCCCTGAGCCCATTGGCGTCGAGATTGTTATGGATAAATTGATTATTACCGGCGGTGCCCGCCTTGATGGCGAGATCCGCATTTCCGGGGCGAAGAACTCTGCCCTGCCGATCCTGGCAGCGACCCTGCTGTGCAATGGCCCGGTCACTGTAGCCAACCTGCCGCATTTGCATGACATCACCACCATGATCGAGCTGTTCGGTCGCATGGGCATTGAGCCGGTGATCGATGAAAAGCTCAGTGTCGAAATCAACCCGAACACCATCAAAACCCTGGTCGCGCCGTATGAGCTGGTGAAAACCATGCGCGCATCGATCCTGGTACTGGGGCCGATGGTTGCACGTTTCGGTTACGCTGAAGTTGCCTTGCCGGGCGGCTGCGCCATTGGCTCGCGTCCGGTTGACCTGCACATCCGCGGCCTTGAAGCCATGGGCGCAGTGATCGACGTTGAAGGTGGCTACATCAAGGCCAAGGCGCCTGAAGGCGGCTTGCGCGGTGCCAGCTTCTTCTTTGATACCGTCAGCGTGACCGGTACCGAGAACATCATGATGGCCGCAGCACTGGCCAACGGCCGCAGCGTATTGCAGAACTCTGCACGCGAGCCTGAAGTCGTCGACCTGGCCAACTTCCTGAACGCCATGGGCGCCAAGGTAAGCGGTGCTGGTACTGACACCATCACCATTGATGGCGTCAAAGAGCTGCATTCGGCGACTTACCGCGTCATGCCGGACCGTATTGAAACCGGTACTTACCTGGTAGCCGCTGCCGTCACCGGTGGCCGCGTGAAGGTCAAGGACACTGATCCGACCATCCTTGAAGCCGTCCTTGAGAAGCTCAAGGAAGCAGGCGCCGAGGTCACCACCGGTGAAGACTGGATCGAGCTGAACATGCACGGCAAACGCCCTAAAGCGGTGAACGTGCGTACTGCTCCGTACCCGGCGTTTCCGACCGACATGCAGGCGCAGTTCATATCGCTCAACGCCATTGCCGAAGGCACGGGTGCAGTGATCGAGACGATCTTCGAAAACCGCTTCATGCACGTGTATGAACTGCACCGCATGGGCGCCAAGATCCAGGTTGAAGGCAACACTGCCATCGTGACCGGCACTGAAACCCTCAAGGGCGCGCCAGTAATGGCCACCGACCTGCGTGCTTCTGCCAGCCTGGTGATTTCGGCGCTGGTGGCGGAAGGCGATACCCTGATCGATCGCATCTACCACATAGACCGTGGTTACGAGTGCATCGAAGAAAAACTGCAAATGCTGGGCGCCAAAATCCGCCGCGTTCCGGGCTAGTTTTTGCTGTTTGGCATCATGGGCACAGGGATAGTGTCCAGCTGCCAGGTGACGTAACGGCCTGCAAGCGTTACCTTACCTGGCCTCGAATCGTTCAAGTCGAGCCTGATATCAGGCTCGATGCTTGTCCGGCGCCGATTGCGCACGGGCAAAAGTACCCTGATAAGGACTTACGTTTCCCATGTTGACCATTGCACTGTCCAAGGGCCGTATCCTTGACGACACCCTGCCGCTTCTGGCCGAAGCAGGCATTGTGCCGACCGAGAATCCGGACAAAAGCCGCAAGCTGATCATCCCGACCTCACAGCCTGACGTCCGCCTGCTGATCGTCCGTGCCACCGACGTGCCGACTTACGTTGAGCATGGTGCCGCCGACCTCGGTGTGGCCGGTAAAGACGTGCTGATGGAGTATGGTGGCCAGGGCCTGTACGAGCCGCTGGACCTGCAGATTGCCCAGTGCAAGCTGATGACCGCCGGTGCCATTGGTGTCGCTGAACCCAAGGGCCGCCTGCGCGTTGCGACCAAGTTCGTCAACGTCGCCAAGCGTTACTACGCCGAACAGGGCCGTCAGGTCGACATCATCAAGCTGTATGGCTCGATGGAGCTGGCCCCCCTGATTGGTCTGGCCGACAAGATCATTGACGTGGTCGATACCGGCAACACCTTGCGTGCCAATGGCCTGGAACCCCAGGAATTCATTGCCGCCATCAGCTCCCGCCTGGTGGTTAACAAGGCTTCGATGAAAATGCAGCACGCCCGTATTCAAGCCCTGATCGATACCCTGCGCAAAGCAGTGGAATCTCGACACCGCGGCTGACTCACCTGCGCGGCTTCAGGTCGCGCCCATCTATCCGCGTAATAGCCAGAAATCTCAGGTACCCACGCGGATGGCTTGGTAGTCTTGTGGTGCCTGAGCTGCGCAAAACCCTTATTCCAAGCATTCGCCCATTACCGAGGCCCTCGCTATGACCGCTCCCACTGCAATTCGCCGACTCAACGCTGCTGACCCGGACTTCGCGCAGCATCTGGATCATCTGCTGAGCTGGGAAAGTGTGTCTGACGACTCGGTCAACCAGCGTGTGCTCGACATCATCAAGGCTGTGCGTGAGCGGGGCGATGCTGCCCTGGTTGAGTTCACCCAGCGCTTTGACGGGCTTGAAGTGGCCTCGATGGCTGACCTGATCCTGCCGCGCGAGCGCCTGGAACTGGCCCTGACCCGCATCACTGCGCCACAACGTGAAGCACTGGAAACAGCCGCACAGCGCGTGCGCAGCTACCACGAGAAACAGAAACAGGACTCCTGGAGCTACACCGAAGCCGATGGCACGGTGCTGGGCCAGAAAGTCACGCCGCTGGATCGTGCCGGTCTGTACGTACCGGGTGGCAAGGCGTCGTACCCTTCGTCGGTGCTGATGAACGCGATTCCGGCCAAGGTTGCCGGCGTGACCGAAGTGGTGATGGTCGTGCCGACCCCGCGTGGCGAAATCAATGAACTGGTGCTGGCTGCCGCCTGCATTGCGGGCGTTGACCGGGTGTTCACCATTGGTGGCGCACAAGCGGTTGCGGCATTGGCTTATGGCACCGAAAGCGTACCCAAAGTCGACAAGGTGGTAGGCCCGGGCAATATCTACGTCGCGACCGCCAAGCGTCATGTATTTGGCCAGGTAGGCATCGACATGATTGCCGGCCCTTCGGAGATCCTCGTCGTGTGCGACGGCCAGACCGACCCGGACTGGATTGCCATGGATCTGTTCTCCCAGGCCGAGCACGATGAAGACGCGCAAGCGATTCTGGTTAGCCCTGATGCCGAGTTCCTCGACAAGGTGGCGGCCAGCATCGCCAAACTGCTGCCGACCATGGAGCGGGCCGAAATCATCGAAACCTCGATCAATGGTCGTGGTGCGCTGATTCTGGTGAACGACATGCAGCAGGCTATCGACGTGGCCAACCGCATTGCTCCGGAACACCTGGAGCTATCGGTGGCAGACCCGCAAGCCTGGTTGCCGCAGATCCGCCACGCCGGTGCAATCTTTATGGGTCGTCACACCTCAGAGGCGCTGGGCGACTACTGCGCAGGGCCTAATCACGTACTGCCGACTTCCGGTACGGCGCGTTTTTCGTCACCGCTTGGCGTTTATGATTTCCAGAAGCGCTCCTCGATTATCTTCTGCTCCGAGCAGGGTGCTTCCGACCTGGGCAAAACCGCTTCGATTCTCGCTCGCGGCGAATCGCTGACCGGTCACGCCCGCAGTGCTGAATACCGCATCCTCGCCGACAAACAGGGGTAACAAGTATGAGCAAGTTCTGGAGCCCATTCGTTAAAGCCCTGGTGCCTTATGTGCCGGGTGAACAACCGAAGCTGACCAAACTGGTCAAGCTCAACACCAACGAAAACCCCTATGGGCCTTCGCCTAAAGCGCTGGCAGCGATGCAGGCCGAAATCAATGACAACCTGCGTTTATACCCCGACCCGAACAGCGACCTGCTTAAGCAGGCGGTGGCCGAGTATTACGGTGTGCAGACCAATCAGGTGTTTTTGGGCAACGGCTCGGACGAAGTGCTGGCCCATGTTTTCAATGGCCTGTTCCAGCACGACAAACCGCTGCTGTTTCCGGATATAAGTTACAGTTTTTATCCGGTTTACTGCGGCCTGTATGGCATCGAGTTTGACGCCATAGCACTGGATGAGCAGTTCCAGATCCAGCCTGCGGACTACACCCGGGCCAATGGCGGGATCATCTTCCCCAACCCCAATGCACCGACCGGTTGCCTGCTGGCGCTGGAGGCCATCGAACAGATCCTCAAGGCCAACCCTGATTCGGTGGTCGTGGTGGATGAAGCGTATATCGACTTTGGCGGCGAAACGGCCATCAGCCTGGTGGACCGTTATCCGAACCTGCTGGTCACCCAGACCCTGTCCAAGTCGCGCTCCCTGGCCGGTTTGCGTGTCGGCCTGGCGGTGGGCCATCCGGATCTGATCGAAGCGCTGGAGCGAATCAAGAACAGCTTCAACTCCTATCCGCTTGATCGTATCGCCATTGTTGGCGCAGCGGCAGCGTTTGCCGACCGCGAATATTTCGAACAGACCTGCCAGTGGGTGATCGACAGTCGCGAGCAAGTGGTCGCGCAGTTGCAGGCGCTGGGCTTTGAAGTGCTGCCATCGGCCGCGAACTTTATCTTCGCCCGTCACCCGGAACACGATGCGGCGGCGTTGGCGGCCAAGTTGCGTGATCAGGGGGTGATCGTGCGTCACTTCAAGCAACTGCGCATTGCCCAGTTCCTGCGCATCAGCATCGGCACGCCGGAGCAGAATGCGGCGTTGATTGAAGGGTTGTCAGACTTGTAACCGCTGCCCTCTCCCGGAGGGAGAGGGCTGGGGTGAGGGTTTTCAGTCGTTCTGCGGCGGCTGCTCTTGCGGCGGTCGCAGGCCCACTGCGGCGGTGAGCTTGAGCTCTTTGCCGTTGCGCATGACCTGTATGGTGATTTTGTCCGAAGGTTTGATCCGCGCCACCTGATTCATCGAACGACGGCCATCGCTGGCGGGTTCGCCATCAATGCTCAGAATCACGTCTCCCAGTTGCAAACCGGCTTTTTGCGCCGGGCCATCACGGAAAATCCCCGCCACAACAATTCCCGGACGACCACTGAGGCCAAACGACTCGGCCAGCTCCTGGGTCAACGGCTGCACTTCAATGCCCAGCCAGCCGCGAATCACCTGGCCGTGCTCGATGATCGACTTCATGACTTCCATGGCCAGATTGATCGGGATCGCAAAACCGATGCCCTGTGAGCCGCCGGACTTGGAGAAAATCGCGGTGTTGATGCCGGTCAGGTTACCGTTGGCATCCACCAGCGCGCCGCCCGAGTTACCCGGGTTGATCGCGGCATCCGTCTGGATAAAGTCTTCGTAGTTGTTCAGGCCCAACTGGTTGCGCCCGGTGGCACTGATAATGCCCATGGTGGTGGTCTGGCCAACGCCAAACGGGTTGCCGATCGCCAGGGCGATATCACCGATGCGCAGGGTGTCCGAGCGGCCGATGGTAATTGCAGGCAGGTTTTTCAGGTCGATCTTCAGTACTGCCAGGTCCGTTTCCGGGTCGCTACCAATAACCCGTGCATGTGTTTCGCGGCCGTCCTTGAGTGCCACCACAATCTGGTCGGCACCTGCGACTACATGGTTATTGGTCAGTAAATAGCCCTCGGGGCTCATCAGCACTGCCGAACCGAGGCTGGACTCCATGCGTCGCTGCTTGGGTTCGTTGTTGCCGAAAAAGTGACGGAACTGCGGGTCTTCAAACAATGGGCGGGCGTTTTTGTTCACCACCTTGGTGGTGTACAAGTTGGCCACGGCAGGCGCGGCGCGCACCACTGCATCGGCGTAGGTCACGGGACCCTGCTGCATGTAACTGGTTTGCGGGGCTTGTTGCAGATTAACGTCCAGGCTCGGCAGCCCAACCCATTGCGGGTAACGCTGAATAATCAGCAAAGCGATAAGCACGCCAGCCAGCAACGGCCAGCCAAAGAAACGCAAAGCCTTAAACATTGAACTCAGTCCTGAAGGTTGCAGAGCCATTCTGACGGCCCATAATGACGCCATTATACGAGGGCCGCCCGGCTCTGAACGCTATATTTAGGAGTCTTTTATGGCTGTCTCCCTGAGCACGCTGGTAGAAGAGGCAAATCGTTACCTCAACTGTGCCGCGATCGGCGATTACTGCCCCAATGGCTTGCAAGTCGAAGGCCGCCCGCAGGTGATGCGTATAGTCAGTGGCGTGACCGCCAGCCAGGCATTGCTGGATGCCGCAGTCGAGGCCCAGGCTGATCTGGTGCTGGTGCATCACGGCTACTTCTGGAAAGGCGAAGACCCGTGCGTTACCGGTATGAAGCAGCGCCGCCTGAAAACCCTGCTCAAGCACGATATCAGCCTGCTGGCCTACCACTTGCCGCTGGATCTGCATCCTGAAGTGGGCAACAACGTGCAATTGGCCCGGCAGCTGGATATCACCGTCGAAGGTCCGCTGGAACCGGGCAATTCGAAAGTGGTGGGGCTGGTGGGTTCCTTGGCCGAGCCTGTAACGGCCCGCGATTTTGCCCGCCGTGTGCAAGAAGCGCTGGGCCGTGAGCCGTTGCTGATTGAAGGCAGCGAAATGATCCGCCGCGTGGGCTGGTGTACCGGTGGCGGGCAGGGCTTTATCGATCAGGCGGTACAGGCGGGGGTTGATCTGTACCTGAGTGGCGAAGCGTCAGAGCAGACTTTCCATAGTGCCAGGGAAAACGACATCAGCTTTATTGCCGCAGGCCATCACGCCACCGAACGTTATGGCGTGCAAGCCCTGGGGGATTACCTGGCGCGGCGCTTTGCTCTGGAACACCTGTTTATCGATTGCCCGAATCCGATCTGAGCATTGGAGTTGAACCCTGTGGGAGCGGGCTTGCTCGCGATCGAATCAACGCGTTCTTGCTGTATAACCGCATTGCCTGCATCGCGAGCAAGCCCGCTCCCACATGGAGTAATCGCCCAAACTCCGAGGTCTATTCTTAGACCGTTTCGATCTAGTTGGCGCCATCTATAGAAGAGGGTGCTGTGCTAGCATTCGCCCCTCGAACACGGCCCGCAGGCCGTTCATAAGATAGCTTTCGTGAGTAGCCATGGTCGACAAACTGACGCACCTGAAACAGCTGGAGGCGGAAAGCATCCACATCATCCGCGAGGTGGCCGCCGAGTTCGATAACCCGGTGATGCTGTACTCGATCGGTAAAGATTCCGCCGTGATGCTGCACCTTGCTCGCAAGGCGTTTTTCCCTGGCAAGCTGCCGTTTCCGGTGATGCATGTCGACACCCAGTGGAAATTCCAGGAGATGTACAGCTTTCGCGACAAGATGGTCGCCGAGCTGGGCCTGGACCTGATCACTCACGTCAACCCGGACGGCGTGGCACAAGGGATTAACCCTTTCACCCACGGCAGCGCCAAGCATACCGATATCATGAAGACCGAGGGCCTGAAGCAGGCTCTGGACAAATACGGTTTTGATGCCGCCTTTGGTGGTGCGCGTCGCGATGAAGAAAAATCCCGTGCCAAAGAGCGCGTGTATTCCTTCCGTGACAGCAAGCACCGCTGGGACCCGAAAAATCAGCGGCCCGAGTTGTGGAACGTCTACAACGGCAACGTCAACAAGGGCGAATCGATTCGCGTGTTCCCGTTGTCGAACTGGACCGAGCTGGATATCTGGCAGTACATCTACCTCGAAGGCATCCCGATTGTGCCGCTGTACTTCGCCGCAGAACGCGAAGTGATCGAGAAGAACGGCACGCTGATCATGATCGACGACGAGCGCATCCTTGAGCACCTGTCTGATGAAGACAAGGCGCGTATCGTCAAGAAAAAGGTCCGTTTCCGGACGCTTGGCTGCTACCCGCTGACCGGCGCGGTGGAGTCCGAGGCTGAAACCCTGACCGACATCATCCAGGAAATGCTCCTGACGCGAACTTCCGAGCGCCAGGGCCGAGTCATCGACCACGATGGCGCAGGCTCGATGGAAGATAAAAAACGTCAAGGTTATTTCTAAGGGGTTGTCATGTCGCACGTATCTGATTTGATCAGCGAGGACATCCTCGCCTACCTGGGCCAGCACGAACGCAAAGAAATGCTGCGTTTCCTGACCTGTGGCAACGTCGACGACGGCAAGAGCACCCTGATCGGGCGCTTGCTGCACGACTCCAAGATGATCTACGAAGACCATCTGGAAGCCATTACCCGCGACTCGAAAAAAAGCGGTACCACGGGCGACGATATCGACCTGGCGCTGCTGGTAGACGGCCTGCAAGCTGAGCGCGAGCAGGGTATTACCATCGACGTGGCTTATCGTTATTTCTCCACCGCCAAGCGCAAATTCATCATTGCCGACACCCCTGGCCATGAGCAGTACACCCGCAACATGGCCACCGGTGCATCGACCTGTGACCTGGCGATCATTCTGGTGGATGCCCGTTACGGCGTGCAGACCCAGACCCGTCGCCACAGCTTTATTGCTTCGTTGCTGGGCATCAAGCATATCGTCGTGGCCATCAACAAGATGGACCTCAAGGGTTTCGACGAGGGTGTGTTCGAGTCGATCAAGGCCGACTACCTGAAGTTCGCCGAAGGCTTGAAGATGAAGCCTACCAGCCTGCACTTTGTGCCGATGTCCGCCCTTAAAGGCGACAACGTGGTGAACAAGTCCGAGCGCTCGCCGTGGTACACCGGCCAGTCGCTGATGGAAATCCTCGAAACCGTGGAAGTGGCGGCCGACCGCAACCTCACCGACCTGCGCTTCCCGGTGCAGTACGTGAACCGTCCGAACCTGAACTTCCGTGGTTTTGCCGGTACCCTGGCCAGCGGCATCGTGCACAAGGGCGATGAAATCGTCGTATTGCCGTCGGGCAAGAGCAGCCGGGTCAAATCCATCGTCACCTTTGAAGGTGAGCTGGAACACGCAGGCCCGGGCCAGGCAGTTACGCTGACCATGGAAGACGAGATCGACATCTCCCGTGGCGACCTGTTGGTGCATGCTGACAATGTGCCGCTGGTGACTGACAACTTCGAAGCCATGCTGGTGTGGATGGCTGAAGAGCCGATGCTGCCGGGCAAGAAGTACGACATCAAGCGCGCCACCAGCTATGTACCGGGTTCGATTGCCAGCATCGTCAACAAGGTCGATGTGAACACCCTGGAAGAGGGCCCGGCCAGCGCCTTGCAACTGAACGAGATCGGCAAGGTCAAGATCAGCCTCGACGCACCGATCGCCCTGGATGGCTACGCCAGCAACCGCACCACCGGTTCGTTTATCATCATCGACCGTTTGACCAATGGCACTGTCGGTGCCGGGATGATCGTTGCACAGCCGTTGAGTCATGGCAGCGCGACCCATCATGGTAAATTGGCGCATGTGGCGGTTGAAGAGCGTGCCCAGCGCTTTGGCCAGCAACCCGCCACAGTGCTGTTCAGCGGCCTGTCCGGCGCCGGCAAGAGCACTCTGGCCTATGCTGTTGAGCGCAAGCTGTTCGACATGGGCCGTGCGGTGTTTGTACTCGATGGTCAGAACCTGCGCCATGACCTGAACAAGGGGCTGCCACAGGATCGTGCCGGTCGTACGGAAAACTGGCGTCGTGCCGCTCACGTGGCGCGTCAGTTTAACGAAGCGGGCTTGCTGACATTGGCCGCGTTCGTGGCACCGGATGCCGAAGGCCGTGAACAGGCGAAGGCGCTGATCGGCAGCGACCGTCTGCTTACCGTGTATGTGCAGGCATCCCCGGCCGTATGCGCCGAGCGAGACCCGCAAGGTTTGTATGCGGCGGGTGGCGACAATATTCCGGGTGAGTCCTTCCCGTATGACGTGCCGTTGAATGCCGACCTGGTGGTCGACACGCAAACGCTGTCACTGGAAGAAAGCGTCAAGCAGGTGCTGGACCTGTTGCGTCAACGCGGCGCAATTTAAGCCGCACTAAAAAGCCCGCCACCGAGTGATCGGTGGCGGGCTTTTTGTTGGGCGCTGTATTTTTCCCCAGCCCTCTCCCGAGGGAGAGGGAGCTGATTTGTGGTGTTGTACAGGTCTGCTTTTGCCTTTAGTCCCCTCTCCCTTTGGGAGAGGGTTAGGGTGAGGGGCTTTTGATCTTCTTCACTGTGCCGGATAGTCCCGATGCAACTGCTCCAGCAAGCGGTCCTTCTCTTCCCAGAGCTGGTTGATCCAGCCCTGGAACGCCAGGCGGTACTCCGGGTCCTGGTCGTAGTTCTTGCCCAGGAATTCATCGGGTATTTGCAGCTCTTCAAACACCACGACCACGTCTTTCACATTGCCGCACAACAAGTCCCAGTACCCCGGACGCCCGCCCGGGTAGTGGATGGTCACGTTGACGATTGATTTCAGCTGTTCGCCCATCGCGTCCAGGACGAAGGCGATACCGCCGGCCTTGGGCTTGAGCAGGTAGCGAAACGGCGAGTTCTGTTGCGCATGCTTGGCTTCGGTGAAGCGCGTGCCTTCGACGAAGTTGAAGATGCCCACCGACTGGTTCTTGAATTTGGCGCAGGTCTTGCGCGTGGTTGCCAGATCAGCACCTTTCTTTTCCGGATGTTTGGCCAGGTACGCCTTCGAATAGCGTTTCATAAACGGAAAGCCCAGTGCCCACCACGCCAGGCCAATCACCGGAACCCAGATCAGTTCCTGTTTAAGGAAGAACTTCAGCGGACGGATGCGTTTGTTAAGCACATATTGAAGCACCATGATGTCAACCCAGCTCTGGTGGTTGCTGGTCACCAGATACGAGTGCTCATAGTCCAGCCCTTCAAGGCCTTTGATATGCCAGCGGGTCTTGCGTATCAGGTCCATCCAGCGGTTGTTGTTGCCGACCCAGGCTTCGTGGATCCGGCGCATCAATTCGTCGGTCAGCCGTTGCGCCGCCGGGAACGGCAGGCACAGCTTGAAAATCGCGACGATAAACAACGGCGTGCAACACAGGATGGTGTTGATCGCCAGCAGCAGTGAAGCGATGACGCCGCGTATCGGCGCAGGCAGAAAGTCCAGCATTTACACATCCATAGGTCGGTTGGCGGCTTGAATCGCCGTAAGGGCGATGGTGTAGACGATATCGTCCACTTGTGCGCCGCGAGGCAGATCGTTTACCGGTTTGCGCAGGCCCTGCAGCATCGGCCCCAGGCTGACGCAGTCGGCGCTGCGCTGTACGGCTTTGTGCGTGGTGTTGCCGGTATTGAGGTCGGGGAACACAAATACCGTAGCCCGGCCCGCCACCTGGCTGTTGGGCGCCAGTTGCCTGGCCACCACTTCGTTGGCTGCTGCGTCGTATTGCAACGGGCCGTCGATCAGCAGCGCATGTTGCGCTTCGTGCGCCAGAAGGGTGGCTTCGCGGACTTTTTCGACTTCTTCACCACTGGCCGATTCGCCGCTGGAATAGCTGATCATGGCTACCCGTGGCGTGATGCCGAAGGCAGCGGCAGAGTCGGCACTTTGCAGGGCGATCTCAGCCAGTTCACTGGCGCTGGGGTGCGGGTTCATGACGCAGTCGCCATACACCAGCACCTGCTCGGGGAACAGCATAAAGAACACCGATGACACCAGCGTACAGCCCGGGGCGGTTTTGATCAGTTGCAGGGCAGGGCGGATGGTGTTGGCGGTGGAATGAATCACCCCGGATACCAGACCGTCGACCTCATCCAGAGCCAGCATCATGGTGCCAATCACTACCGGGTCTTCCAGTTGTTGCTCGGCCATCGGCGCGTTGAGGCTTTTGGTTTTGCGCAGGGCCACCATCGGTTCGACGTACCGGCCGCGGATCAGGTCCGGGTCAAGAATCTCCAGTCCTTCGGGCAGTTCAAAACCGTGGGCCTTGGCCACTGCCTGGACTTCTTCGGGCTTGGCCAGCAATACACAACGGGCGATACCGCGTGCCTGGCAAATGGCCGCAGCCTGTACGGTCAGGGGTTCGCTGCCTTCGGGCAGGACAATGCGCTTGTTGGCCTGCTGGGCACGCTGGATCAACTGATAGCGAAAAACTGCAGGGGTGAGGCGCATTTCGCGGGGTGTACCGCAGCGCTGGTGCAGCCAGTGGGCATCGAGGTGGCTGGCGACGAAATCAGTGATGATTTCCGCGCGCTCGCGGTCATCGATGGGAATTTCCTTGTTCAGGCCGTTGAGACGGTTGGCGGTGTCGTACGAGCCGGTACTCACCGACAGCACCGGCAGCCCGGCCTGCAGGGCGCCACGGCAGAGTTCCATCAGGCGTGGGTCGGGCTGGGTGTCGCTGGTCAGCAGCAGGCCGGCCAGCGGGACGCCGTTCATGGCAGCGAGGCTCACGGCCAGGATAATGTCGTCGCGATCTCCCGGGGTAACCACCAGCACGCCCGGTTTGAGCAGTTGCAGGGTGTTGAGCACCGTGCGTGCGCAGAGGATGATTTTCGACATGCGACGGGTTTCATAGTCCCCGGCATTGAGCACCTGGGCTCCCAGCAATTCGGCCACATCGCGGGTGCGTGGAGCATTCAGCTCGGGCTGAAAGGGAATGCAGCCCAGTAACTTGAAATCACCACTGCGCAGCAGCGGCGAATGCTCTTTGAGGCGTGCCGCAAAAGCGTCCATGCTTTCGTCGGTGCGCACCTTGTTGAGGATCACGCCCAGCACTTTCGGGTCTTTTGGCCCGCCAAACAGCTGGGCCTGCAACTCCACCCGACCCGACAGCTCGGTCAGCACTTCGTTTTCCGGGGCCGAGACCAGGATCACTTCAGCATCCAGGCTCTTGGCCAGGTGCAGGTTGACCCGTGCCGCGTAGCTGGCCGTGCGGGTGGGCACCATGCCTTCGACAATCAGCACGTCCTTGCCGATGGCCGCTTGTTGATAGAGGTTGATGATTTCTTCGAGCAACTCATCGAGCTGGCCGTCACCCAGCATGCGCTCGACATGGGCCAGGCCCAGCGGGGTAGGCGGCTTGAGGCCGTGGGTGCGGGCCACCAGTTCAGTGGAGCGCTCCGGCCCCAAATCCCCCGGGTGCGGCTGGGCAATGGGCTTGAAAAACCCGACTTTAAGCCCGGCGCGCTCAAGAGTGCGAACCAGGCCCAGGCTAATGGATGTCAGACCCACACCAAAATCGGTGGGCGCGATAAAGAAAGTTTGCATGCGAGCTTCCTGACGTGGCAGTGCAAGGGCAACACCCTTTAAACGGGGCTTGTGCCTGAATCAATTGCCAAGATTAGCGCTATCCGCCTCTTGAGCACACCAGCCACAGGCAAAGGGCTGGCCTATTTTGGCCTGGCGTTGCCCGGGATCAAGCACCCACGGCCGGGATTGCCAGGGCGGTTGATGGCGCTGGTGCTGTGTGTGGCCACAGGAGAGCACGGCAACCCAGTGCTGCTCCTCATCCTGACGCCAGCCAATGATCGTTGAAGTTTTCAAAATTATCCGTTGGTCTTGGTTGTGTTCGCTTTCGGGCGATTGCTTGGTTAAACTTGCGAACTCATTATTTTTTGCAAAAGGTCTCGCCCCATGACGATCGCCGCTAACAAGGCTGTCTCCATCGACTATACCCTGACCAACGACGCTGGTGAGGTCATCGACAGCTCCGCCGGCGGCGCGCCGCTGGTTTACCTGCAAGGCGCTGGCAACATCATCCCGGGTCTGGAAAAGGCTCTGGTTGGCAAGGCCGTCGGTGACGAGCTGGACGTTACCGTTGAGCCGGAAGACGCGTACGGCGAGTACTCCGCCGAACTGGTCAGCACCTTGAGCAGCAGCATGTTCGAAGGCGTTGACCAACTGGAAGTTGGCATGCAGTTCCACGCTTCGGCGCCGGACGGCCAAATGCAGATCGTGACCATCCGTGACCTGGACGGCGACGACGTGACTGTAGACGGTAACCACCCACTGGCTGGTCAGCGTCTGAACTTCAAGGTCAAGGTTGTGGCCATCCGTGACGCGAGCGAAGAAGAAATCGCTCACGGCCACGTACACGGTGAAGGCGGTCATCAGCACTGACAAGTGCTGCTACGCTCACATGAGAGCTAGCCAGGAAAGGCGCCTACGGGCGCCTTTTTGCATCCTGGATTATGAGGGCAATCGGCAGGCTGAACGATTGTTTGAATGTGGATACGGGAATTTTTGGAGTCCGTCATGAGTGCATTTCACGAACTTACCCTGGACGCGCTGGATGGCAAGCCGCTGCCGCTGGAGACTTTTAAAGGCAAAGTGGTGCTGGTAGTGAATGTCGCCTCCAAGTGCGGTTTGACCCCTCAGTACGCAGCCCTGGAAAACCTCTACCAGCAATTCAAGGGCAAGGGCTTCAGCGTTCTAGGCGTGCCATGCAATCAGTTCGCCGGGCAGGAACCGGGGAGCGAGCAGGATATCCAGGCATTTTGCAGCCTCAACTACGGCGTCACTTTTCCTCTGAGCAGCAAGCTTGAGGTCAACGGGCCTGACCGCCATCAGCTTTATCGGTTGCTGGCAGGCGAGGGCGCCGAATTTGAAGGGGAAATTACCTGGAACTTCGAGAAGTTTCTGGTTGGCAAGGATGGCCGGGTATTGGCGCGTTTCTCACCGCGTACCGCCCCAGACGATGCCACGGTCATTCAGGCCATTGAGAAGTCCCTGGCCTAAGGCTTTTTTACGGTCATCGGAATCGGCACCGGGGCTGCGTATTCGCGGCCCTGGCGAGCCTGCTGCAACTGGTTTTCGAACTGCTCGACAATCCCCGTCCAGCTTTGCCGACTGGCATGGCGACGGGCATTGAGGCGCAGGGTGCGCAAGGTTTCCGGGTCATCAAGCAGCCAGCAGGCGGCTTCGATCCAGGCGTATTCATCCCCCGGCATGGCCAGTACGCCGTTGTAGCCATGACGAATATGCAAGCCGGCAGCAGCCTCGTCATAGGCCACCACTCCCAGGCCTGAAGCCTGGGCTTCGAGCACCACGTTGCCGAAAGTTTCGCTCAGGCTGGGAAACAAAAACACATCACCGGATGCGTAATGGCACGCTAGCGCTTCGCCAGACTGCTGCCCGCAAAAAATGGCCTCAGGCAACGAGGCTTCCAGTGAGGCACGTTTTGAGCCGTTGCCCACCACGATCAATTTGAAGCGGCGTGCGGGATAACGGGCTTGTAGTTCATCGAAACAGCGCTTGAGTGCGTCCAGATTTTTTTCCGGTGCCAAGCGTCCTACATACAACAGGGCAATATCGTTTTCTCTGAGCCCCCAACTCTGGCGCAAGGCATTCTGACGTTTTGCCGGGCTGAACAGCTGGCTATCGACGCCACGGGGCAGCAGCTCCAGGCGTTCAAAATGCCTGCGCTCAAGCTCGACGCGTTGGCTGGCACTGGGCACCAGTGTCATTGCCGAGCGGTTGTGAAACCCGCGCAGGTAGTGAGTCAGCGCCCGGGTAAACAGGGTCAGGCCATGCTGGCGCAAGTACTGCTGAAAATTGGTATGAAAGCCGGTGACCGCGGTAATGCCGAGGCGTCGGGCAACCCTGAGTGCGCACAGCCCCAGGGGCCCCTCTGTGGCGATATAAACCACGTCAGGGGGGTGCTGGCACCAGCGCCTGGTCAGGCGATGGGTGGAGGTCAGGCCCCATTGCAGGCCTGGATAACCGGGCAGCGGCCAACCGCGGCAGAGCATCAGGTCGTCGCTGCTGCGCTGGTTGCCATCGGCGCTCTGGCGTGGGCGTATCAGTTGCACGCGGTGGTTGCGGGCGCGCAAGCCATCGCACAGGTGGCCAAGGGTATTGGCCACGCCATTGATTTCAGGGGCGAAGGTTTCGGTAACAAGTGCGATATGAAGGACTGTGGTCATGACCCCAGTGTGCGTTGGGGTCATGACGTCAATGTGTCACGGTGATGATGGAATGATGAAGTCAGCGGCTGCGGTTGGCGGCTGCCAGCGCTTCATCGCCACGCTCGCGCACCCAGAACAGGGTTGCACCGGCAACGGCTGCGGGCATCATCAGGATATTGACCACCGGGATCAGCAGCACCAGATAGACGATGCCGCCAAAACTCATGCTCTGCCAGCGTTTTTCGCGCAGCCAGGCGAGCATCTCGTTCCAGCCCAGCTTGTGGTTGTCGGCCGGGTAGTCGATGTACTGGATGGCCATCATCCAGATCCCGAACAGCAGCCACAGCGGTGCCGCGATCAGGTTGAGCACCGGAATAAACGAGAGGATCAGCAGGGCAATGGCCCGCGGCAGAAAGTAGCCCAGCTTGCGCATTTCACGGGCCAGGGTGCGCGGCACCATGGCGGCCAGTTCGCCCCAGCTGAAAGGTGGCGAATTATCGACCCCGCGCACCACGGCTTCGACCTTCTCCGAGAGAAAACCGTTAAATGGCGCGGCGATGATGTTGGCCAGCATGGTGAAGGTGAAAAACACCATCAACGCCACCAGCACCACGAACAGTGGCCACAACACGTAGTTGAGGAAACCGAGCCAGTTGGGCAGGGTCGGCATCAAGGTATCGACCCAGAGGCTGAACTGATGCCCGGCGAAATAAATCAATCCGACGAACAGCACCAGATTGATCAGTAACGGCAGCAGCACGAACAGGCGCAAGCCAGGGCTGAGGATCAACTTAAGGCCCTCACGCAGGTACTGCGGGCCAGAGAGAACAGGGGCGGGCATAGCGTGCTCCGAACAGTGGAAAACCGGGCGACCTTAGCGGCTTTGTCCGCAGGACGAAAGCCTTGTCGCAGTATCGACAATAACTGTAACAAAGCCGTCTAAAATCGACTTCGACTACATAGAGACCTGCTATGAGCTGGATTGTTAATGCGTATTTCCTTACTCTCTGCGGCCTCTATATGCTTCACCCATATTTTTCAGGATCTGCGCGTTGCAGGCATAGCCTGGGCAGGTTTACGGTTTCTTTTTATTCCAGCCGGTAAAGCGGCGTTCCGACCCGGTTTCAATGCGGGCGGTCATAGGAGTGAGTCATGTCTGAAGTACGTCATTCGCGTGTGATTATTCTGGGTTCCGGCCCTGCCGGTTACAGCGCCGCTGTCTATGCGGCCCGCGCCAACCTCAAACCACTGCTGATCACGGGCATGCAGGCTGGCGGTCAACTGACCACCACCACCGAAGTCGACAACTGGCCCGGTGATGTTCACGGCCTGACCGGCCCGGCCTTGATGGAGCGCATGCGTGAGCATGCCGAGCGTTTCGAGACGGAAATCATTTTCGACCACATCAATGAAGTGGATCTGAAAAACCGTCCGTTCACCCTCAAAGGTGACAGCGGTACGTTCACCTGCGACGCACTGATCATCGCTACCGGCGCCAGCGCCCGTTATCTGGGCTTGCCGTCGGAAGAAGCATTCATGGGCAAAGGCGTTTCTGCCTGTGCGACCTGTGACGGTTTCTTCTACCGCAACAAGCCTGTTGCCGTAGTGGGTGGTGGTAACACCGCGGTTGAAGAGGCCCTGTACCTGGCCAATATCGCCAGTAAAGTAACCCTGGTTCACCGTCGTGAAACCTTCCGCGCCGAGAAGATCCTGATCGACAAGCTGCACGCCCGTGTTGCTGAAGGCAAGATCGAGCTGAAGTTGAACGCGACCCTGGACGAAGTGCTGGGCGACAACATGGGTGTGACCGGTGCGCGCCTGAAGAACAACGACGGCAGCTTTGACGAGCTGAAAGTCGATGGCGTATTTATCGCCATCGGCCACACACCGAACACTTCGTTGTTCGAAGGCCAGCTTGAGCTTAAAGACGGCTACATGGTTGTGCAGGGCGGCCGTGAAGGCAACGCTACTGCGACCAGCGTTGAAGGCGTGTTTGCTGCGGGCGACGTGGCGGACCACGTTTATCGTCAGGCCATCACCTCGGCTGGCGCCGGTTGCATGGCAGCGCTGGACACCGAGCGCTACCTGGACGGCCTGCAGAACGCCCAGTTCTGATAGCCTGCCTCAACAAAAAAACCGGCCTTGGCCGGTTTTTTTGTGTCTGCCCTGTGGGAGAGGGCTTGCTCGCGATGGGATCGCAGCGGTGTAACTGAAAAAAATCGGCGCCTGCATCGCGAGCAAGCCCGCTCCCACGATGAGTTGCAGTATTACACCTTGCGCGTAAGCGGCTGGGCTTCGAACTTGACCCCGGCCAGGCCGTGGGCAATCAGTGCGCGAATGTTGCTGTGGTCTGTGCCTTCAGGCGTGGCCAGTACCGAGCGGTAGTGTTCGCCGAAAGCCAGCAGGGTTTCCTGGTCGCTCAAACCTTCCAGCAGGGCCAGGCCCAGGGTCTTGCACGAACCTTCATTTTGCCCTGCAGCGTTTTCCACACCGCCGTTGATGAAGCTCTGAGGCTGGTAATCGTAGTGCGCGCCAATAAACGCCAGGGTATCGGCAAAAACGTGCTCGCCGCTGTTGAGGCTGGCGCGCAGGGTGTTCAAATCAGTCATGCTTTTTTCCTTGGGTGAACGCCGCCGTCTGTTCGGCGCTGGCTTCTTTCTGGTACTGGGCTTTCCACTCGGCATACGGCATGCCGTAGACCACTTCGCGTGCGTCATCGAGGCTGATGGCGATCTGGCGCTCGTCTGCTGCGGCCTTGTACCACTTGGACAGGCAATTGCGGCAAAAACCCGAGAGGTTCATCAGGTCTATGTTTTGCACGTCCTTGCGGCTGTCCAGGTGCGCGACAAGGCGGCGAAAGGCGGCTGCCTCCAGTTCAAGCTGTTCTTGAGGTGTCATGGGGTTCACCGGGGTTATGAGGTTGCAGTCTGACGGCTCGCCGCCAGTGTAATCGACACCGATTCGGCAAAGCGCAGCGCGTGCGGTTTGTCGACTTCGACTTCGGCATACAGTACCGCGTCGTTGGCCATCACCAGATCCAGCAACTCCTGGGTCAGGCGCTCAAGCAGGGCGAAGCGGTTCTCTTCGACGTGCTGGATCACGGCCTTGGTGATGGTGCGGTAATTGAGCGCGTGGTCGATATCGTTATCGCGCACCGCCTCCTGCGCCGCGTAGAGGATGGTGAGGTTGATCAACACATCCTGCTTGTTGAGGATTTCTTCCTCATTGATGCCGATATAGGTACGCAGGCACAAGTCCTTGACGCGAATACGGGCCATTCCTGGCTGAAGTTGTGGCATTACGACTTGCTCCGTCCAATCAGTTGCAAGAACTCCATGCGGGTGCTCGGTTCGCGGAAGGCGCCGAGCATGACCGAGGTGTTCATGGTCGAATTCTGTTTTTCTACGCCGCGCATCATCATGCACATATGCTGGGCTTCGATCACCACGGCCACACCGGCAGCCTGGGTGACGCTTTCGATGGCGTCCGCGATTTCCCGGGTGAGGTTTTCCTGGATCTGCAGGCGCCGGGCAAACATGTCGACAATGCGGGCGATTTTCGACAGCCCCAGTACCTTGCCCGTCGGTATATAGGCCACATGGGCCTTGCCGATAAAGGGCAGGAGGTGATGCTCGCACAATGAGTACAGCTCGATATTGGCCACTATCACCATTTCGTCACTGTCAGAGGCGAAGAGGGCGCCGTTGACGATTTTCTCCACGCTCTGCTCGTAGCCATGACACAGGTATTGCATGGCTTTGGCGGCGCGTTTGGGGGTGTCGAGCAGGCCTTCGCGCTCAGGGTCTTCGCCTAAACCAATAAGAATCTCGCGGTAATGCTCAGGCAGTGATGCGCTCATCTAAGTACTTCCTCGCGGGGCGGCATTATTTTAAATGCCGGCCGCCGTTGACGGTCAGGGTGGTGCCGGTCACATACGGGTTGTCCAGCAGATAGCGCAGGCTGCGGTAAATCACCTCGGCGCCGGGCTCGATGCCCAGCACGGATTTGGCCAGCGCTTGGGTGCGGTACGCCGCATCGTCGTCGGGGTTGAACATCAGCAAGGCCGGGGCGATACCGTTGACTTTGATCTGTGGCGCCAGTTTAGCCGCGAATGACAGGGTCAGGCTGTCGAGCCCGGCTTTGGTTGCGCAATAGGCCATATGCTTGCTGCTGCCCTTGCGTGTTACATCATCGCTGATATGCACAATATCTGCAGGGTTCGAGCGTTTGAGCAGCTCGCTGCAATGCAGGTTGATCAGATATGGCGCGAGCATATGCACGCTGAACATGTGCAAAAAGGCGCTGGTTTCTGTCTGTGGGGTTTCTTCCAGCCAGGCCGAGGCGTTGTGGACAATCGCCCGCAAGCTGTCGGTGTGTATTTTCAGCCGTTCGATAAAATCGAGAATGCCGGCTTCGGTCGAAAAGTCGGCAAACAGCGCAATGGCACCCAGGTCGCGGAGAATTTGCACGCCGGGTTTTTCACTGCGATAGGTGAAAATCACCGGATAGCCGTCGGCCAGCAGCTGCTGCGCACAATGCAGGCCAACGCGCTGGCCTGCGCCAGTGATCAGAATCGGTGCGGTAGAAGTGGGCATGACGTACTCGGTGCACAAAAGCCGGAAACAGTCGCGGCGCAATGGCAAAACTATACCAGTGTCCGCGACCTGACGGCCAAGCCCGAGATTAGTGGCGCGGTGTTGCGATAGCGCTGCGCAGGGGTTTGCCTGGAGTGCTGTGCAGCCAACCTGCCAGCAAGTGGGTAGAGAGTGGAATAAACAGGTAAACCATCAGCGGCGTCAGGGCCAGGGTACTGACCAGTACCCGTGGCAACAGGGCTAACTCGCCGAGCAAGGGGGCGCATACAAAGTTGAACAGGAGTGAGACCGGGAAGAACGCCAGCCAGATGGCGACTGCCTGCTTCCAGCGGGGCGGTCTTTGCCCGGTATTGCCGAACCAGCCGTCGATGCCGCTGACCCGGTGCTCGGAAGGGTTGGCGAACAGGTCGCTGCCACGCAGCAACCAGGCCTTGCGCGAGACGGAGTGCTCCCAGGCATGCAAGGTGGATTCGTCGGCAAAGCGGAAGATGATTTGAAATTCGTCGTCGCCCGGTGGCGGCGCCAGAACGCCCGAGCCCAGGTAGCCGGCAAAGTCCGTGGCCAGCTGTTCGCCTTCGTGCAGCCAGGCGATCAGTTCCTGGTAGCGGCCTTTGGCGACACGGCGCGCAACCATCAATGTGACAGGGGAGGTAGACATTGTGTATCTCCATGAGGCTGATGCTGCCCGGGTAGGGCAATCACAAAACACGGCGCCGGGGTGGTGGGCCATGTCCGTAAAAACAAGCAAGGATTGTTCCTGAATACACACAGCGCCGTTTGTGTGAGCGGGCATCACCGCGGCTCACCTGACAGACCGCGTGGCCTGCACCGCGAGCAAGCCCGCTCCCACAGGGTCTGGATTGACGGGTAGAATCCAGTCACCCTTTCTGATTGTTGCCCTGCCGATGCCTGTGATTACTGAACTCGAGCCCATTGCCCAGGCTGATGATTGCCAGGGTCTGTATCCGATCCGGGAAGTGGCCAGGCTGACGGGAATCAACCCGGTAACCCTGCGTGCCTGGGAGCGCCGCTATGGGTTGATCGAACCAAAACGCACCGAAAGTGGGCATCGTCTGTATTCCGTGAGCGATATTGGAACGATTCGTCAGGTCATGGGCTGGCTTGAGCGTGGGGTTTCTGTCAGCAAAGTCGCGCAATTGCTAGCAAGCAACAGTTCCGTCGATGTCCCGGCACCCGCCAGCAGTGAGTACCGCGACTGGCAAACCCGTATTGGCAGCGCCCTCACGGACTTTAACGAACCCGAATTGGAGCGTCTTTACGGGCAGATTTTCTCCAGCTACCCGATTGACGTTGTGTTTCAGGGGATTTTCCTGCCGCTGTGGCAGCAACTGCTTGGGACCCGGGATACTTTTGGCCGTACCAGTGAATGGCTGCTGCTGGACGGCTTCTTGCGCGGTCGGGTACAGCATCGCCTTCAATTGCAGGCCGCTGTTGCCCGCCCGTGCGTGCTGGTGGTGGCGATGCCTGAGTTGTGCCGCGAGCTGGAGTTGCTGGTGGCGGGCTTGCTGCTGACCCGTAATGACCGCGTGGTCAGGGTTGTGGCCATAGGTCAGCCATTGGAAGAGTTGTCACTGGTTTGCCAGAAGCTGGAGCCCCGGGCCGTTGTGCTGTTTGCCAACCATGCATTGAACACGGCCCACCAGCGCAGGCTGACACGCCTGGCACAGACCCTGAATTGCTCGGTGTCGTTGGCAGGTGAGGCCTCGGATGTGGTTCAGGAGGCTTTGGCGAACTCATCCATCGCTTGCCTGGGGAGTGTGTCACGCCTGATCAATCAACGTCTGGATGCTGAACTCAAGGCAACGCCGGGCGGTTGATCAGACGTGCAGGCCCGGGTGCGCCAGGCGGTGTTGTTGCAGGATGTACTGGCGCAGATGTTCGGTTTCGCCCTTGTCGCTCTGGCTTAGGCGGTAGGCATAAAGGCCCGTTTCCGTTTTACGCTCCAGGGTGCCGCGCAGGTTGATCCGCTCATATCCATCGGGGCTGAACCACTGTGCAAACTGGCGTGGCGGCTGGCTGTCGTGACGCATTTCAATCAGCACGCCTTTGAACGACAGTTCGGTTACCCACAGATGACCTGCCTTGCCGCGGATATTTTCCAGCGGCACCGGCTCGGCCAGTGACAGGCGCCAGGGGCGCGCCTTTGGCCCGTCTTCGAAGATGCTCGGGGCGCCGAGTTGCAGATGCTGGGCATGGAATTCGTCTTCAACCAGGCGCAGCGGAAAACTCATTTGCTGATTGGCAATTTGTGCCTGGATGGTGACCTGTTCATGGGCGGCAAGGCGTGTCAGCAAATCGCGGATTTGCGACATCCCGTTGACCATCAGGCTCGACGAAGCATCCCGTTTATTCAACAGCGGGTTTTGGTGCATCGTTTGGATGAAATCCAGTTCGTCCTGAGTCAAAAGGGCATCGTGCGACATGGATAAAGCTCGAAAAGGTGTCTGAAAAATCGTCACAGCGACTATCAGACCGTAATTTCTACGTTTTGTTTAATCCGCTCGTCGCCTTGAGCGCCTGCAGTTCAGCCTGAACCGAGGCCAGTCGGGCTTCGAGCTGGGCGACCCGCTGCTGGGCCTTTACCTGCAAGGTGACGTCTTTTTGCACGCCAATAAAGTATGTCAGCTTGTCGTTTTCGTTAAACACCGGCGTGATCGACAGTTCATTCCAGAAGTGCGTGCCGTCCTTGCGGTAGTTGCGCAGGATCTGGCGGGTGGGCTGACCGCTGGCAATCGCCTCGCGGATCAATTGCAGGCCCTGCTGGTCACGGTCGCCGGCCTGCAAGAAGCGGCAGTCCTGATAGAGGATGTCGTCGCGGCTGTAGCCGGTGAGGGTTTCAAAGGCGTTGTTTGCATAAATCAGGATGTTGTCTTCACCTTCTTGTTCGGCAACGACAATGCCGTCCTGGGACGCGTCCACCATGCGTTGTAATAAACGGGCGTTGATCATTGAGTGGTTCTCCAGAGAGGCATACAGATGGGCGCATGGTAAGGCATCGCTGCCAGACCTGTTAATATCCCAGGCTTTTAGTCAGCTACAGGATCAGATTGATGAAAGTCGCCATCCTTTCCGGCTCGGTGTACGGCACCGCTGAAGAAGTCGCCCGCAATGCGAAACAACTGCTGACCGATGCCGGTTTTGAGGTTTTGCTCAATACCCGCGCCACTTTGGCCGATCTCCAGGCGTTTGCTCCCGAAGCGCTGCTGGCGGTGACCTCGACCACGGGCATGGGCGAGCTGCCGGACAATCTCGTGCCGCTGTACAGCGCCATCCGTGACCAGTTGCCAGGCGCCTGGCGCGGGCTGCCTGGGGCAGTGATTGCCCTGGGTGATGAAAGTTACGGTGACACGTTTTGTGGCGGTGGTGAGCAAATGCGCGAACTGTTTGCCGAGCTTGGCGTGCGTGAAGTGCTGCCGATGCTGCGTTTGGACTCCAGCGTCACGGTGACTCCGGAGGAAGACTCCGAGCCGTGGATTGCAGAACTGATCAAAACACTGAAGCCATAACCGGGCGTTCACGCAGCAGCTCAAGCCAGGCCTGGGCTGCCCGTGACAGATACGCGCCATCACGCCAGATAAACGCGATATCCCAGCGCAAGTCATCCGGTGCGAGCAGTTTGAGCCGCACCACCCCGGGGCGCACCAGTCCGCGGGCGACCACACTGGGCAGCAAAACTACGCCCTGGCCTGCAGCCACCAATGCCACCAGAAAATCCGCCTGGCCACTGCGCCCGCCTTCGTTGGGGGTAAAGCCTGACTGCTGGCAGGCTTTGAGCACCCGGTCGTTGAGCACAAAGCTGCGCTGGTAGAGCAAAAAGGGCGTATCAGCCAATTGCTCAAGTCTTACGCCAGGCCCCTCGGCCAGCGGATGATCGGCCGGGAGCAGAACATCCAGCGGCTCGTCACAAAACGGCTGATAAGCAAACGCGGGATTATTCGGGGTCAGGCTGCCGCCCAGCTCCAGTTCGCCGCTCAAAACGGCCTGTTCGATATTCAAGCTGCCTTCTTCGAGCAACTGCACCCGGATATTCGGGTAGCGTCGACGGTATTCGGCAAACAGCCCGGCAAACAGGGTGTTGCTGCCCAGCAGCGGCAGGCCCACCCGTAGTTCCCCCCGGGTCATCTGGCTCAAGTCGTCCAGCTCGCTCAACAACTCCCGATGCAAGCGCAGCATGCCTTCGGCCCGCTGCAACACCACATTGCCCGCTGCCGTCAGCCGCACCTGAGAACCCAGGCGGTCGAACAGCGGTGTACCGAGGCTGTGCTCGAGCTGCGCCACTTGTTTGCTCACCGCTGACTGGCTGATATGCAAGCTGTGGGAGGCGGGGGTAAAACCGCCCTGGCGGGCGACTTCGACAAAGGTGCGCAGGTGTTTGAATTCCATTGGCGTGATTCCATTTTGGAATGGCTACAAGTCTGACAATTCGTTTCCGGGATGTTAGCAGGCTCTTTAAACTGGAAACCTGTCTGAAATGGAAACAACATGAAACGCTTCGATGTAAAACGCCTGGGTCGGTTGGTCAGTGAACTGGCCGTTTTGTTGGCGCTGTATTTTCTGGGCTGCCAGCTGGCAACCTGGGGGCACTTGCCGATCCCGGGCGGGGTGGTGGGCATGGCGCTGCTGTTGCTGGCGTTTGCCCTGGGCTGGGTCAGACCGGCGACCCTGCAATTGGGGGCCGGTGTGTTGATGGCCGAAATGCTGTTGTTTTTCATCCCTGCACTCATGAGCCTGCTTGATTACGGTGTAATCGTGCGTGATGAAGGTTGGCGCATCCTGTTGGTCATTGGCGTGAGTACCTTGCTGGTGATGGTGGTGACGGCGTTTACGGTGGAAGCGGTGTGCCGCTGGAGGATGCGTCATGAAGTTTGAACTGATGCCCATGTTCTGGCTGCTGTTCACGCTGTTGACCTACGCCTTCAGCCGCTGGCTGTACCGGCGTACCGGGCGATACCTGCTGTCTCCGCTGATCCTGGTCCCGGCCTTGCTGCTAGCCGTGGCCGTGCCGTTGCACACTGCCTATGCTGAATACTCAAGCAATACCCATTGGCTGATGCTGGTTCTGGGGCCGGTAACGGTGGCCTTTGCCGTACCGATCTGGCAGCAACGCAATTTGCTGGCCCGTCACTGGGTGGCGTTGCTGCTGGGGATGCTGGCGGGCAGCGCGGCATCCATTGGCAGTTCATTCTGGCTGGCCCGGGCGCTGGCGCTGGACACCTCATTGACCATGTCGCTGGTGCCGCGCTCCATCACCACACCGTTTGCCATGCCGCTGGCACAGGATCTGGGTGGCGTACCTGAGCTCACGGCGGTGTTTGTAATGTTCACCGGTGTGTTTGGCGCGTTGCTGGGCGGTATTTTGCTCAAGTGGTTGCCGCTGCGCAGCAGTCTGGCCCGGGGCGCCCTGTTTGGTATCGGCGCTCATGGCGCAGGGGTCAGCCGTGCCCGCGAAGTGGGCAGTGAGGAAGGCTCGGTAGCAGGCTTGGTGATGGTGCTGACCGGCATCCTTAACCTGTTTGCCGCGCCGTTGCTGGCGATGGTGTTCTAGTTCTTAAACCCGCCACATATCCCGCGGGAGCGGGCTTGCTCGCGATTGACTCAACTCGGTCTTACTGGAAAACCGTGTCGATGCCATCGCGAGCAAGCCCGCTCCCACAGAATTTTTTGGGCACCATAAAAAAGGCCGCTGTAAAACAGCGGCCAAGGAAGACGTTCATCAAGGAGCTACAAATCAACGTCAGGGTAAATCGGGGAGAGCAGAGTCGATGCGACTCGATGCGTGTCCGTGTTGCGAAGTCCGGCAAGCTTAAGGGCTGGCCCGCAGCGGAGTAAGCCCGGTTTAGGACAATCTGTATTACAGCTACGGCAACAGTCCTTGTGCGGTAACTATGTGCCGCACACCTGCTGTCGTCCCGGTGTTGAATGAGCCTTCACACGGACTCTCCAGGTCGACTTGAACCGTGCACAACGCCGGATGGGCCTGGAGCACTGACAGGAGGTTCACCATGACCCGTAATGAAAAACCCGCATCGCCGATCAACAACTTCAGCCTCAAACCCAGCGCAGAAGTGATCGAGCGTGTGCGCTCGTTTCTTGACGAGCGACTCCAGCCCCAGGGCCTGGATTGCAGAAGCATCTATCTCAATACGGTGAATAACATCGTTGACCAGACCCTGACGTACAGTCAGAGCCTGCTCGGCCTGGGTGTGGATACGCTGGAGTGGGGCGCTGTGCAGGCCCATGATGACTGGGAGTCGGGGGTGTTTTCCCGGTCCTGGACATTCGATGACAGCCTGCGAGTAGATCAACCGTCCATGGCCGACATCGAGCAGATGATGAAAGACCTGCTCGATGAGGCCAAATACGAGTGGATGGTCTAAAACAATGAGCTGTCAGGCTGGCTGATAACCCATCCGCCAACTGATGGCCTGGCTCGCGGCCAACAAGCGTTTGGCTGCGGGCCCGTTTTCATCGGCGTGGAACAGGGAGGTGGGACCAACCACTGTCAGTACGGCCGCCACCTGACCGGTCGCATTGAACACCGGGGCCGACAAGGCATCGACGCCAGGCATCAGCAAGCCATGGACGAAGTGCAGGCCGCGCTGGCGGATTTGACTGCAAAGTGCGACGTAGGCTGCAGGTGTTTGCAGCGGATGCACCTGATCAGTCTTGAACTCCAGTTCGCGCAAGTCGGCGGTTTCGCGATCCGGTAAAAAAGCGTTGAACACCAGCCCCGTGGATGAGCTCAGCAATGGCAATACCGAGCCCAGCTGGGTCACCACCGTGACCGCCCGCACCGCCGGCTCAATATGCACCACGGTCGCGCCCTGGTTACCCCACACCGCCAAAAAGCAGGTTTCGTTCAAGTCGTCGCGCAGTTCGGCCAGGGGCAGGCTGGCGACCTTGAGCACATCCATGCTGTTGAGCGCAGCCAGTCCCACACGCAACGCCTCGCGCCCCAAACCGTAATGATTAGTGGCGACATTTTGCTCGGCAAACCCGCTGGCAATCAGTGCCTGTAAATAGCGATGCACCTTGCTCGCGGGCATTTGCACGTGTTCGGCCAGGCGCGACAGCGACGTGGAGGGTGAGAGCTCGGCCAGCGCCTTGAGGATGTCAGTGCCGACCTCGGCCGAACGCACTTTTTGCTTGCCGGTGCTGTCGTTGCTGCTGCGGGGCTTTTCCATGGAAGTGTTTATATCTCGGGACGAATGGGCGTCTTTATAGCTTGACGCTTGTTACCAATCAAATTACGTTATGCGTAATTGAATTACGATAAAAATAACGCAGCGACGCGCAAATGCCTTCAGCGCAGGGCGCAGTCATCTGCCTTCTCCATGCTGGAGGCTCCATGAACGTCGATTCGCCTTTGTCAGGTCTTGGCTATCTGTCCGGGTTTGGCAACGAATTCAGCAGCGAAGCATTGCCCGGCGCCCTGCCGGTGGGTCAGAACTCCCCGCAAAAAGCCCCCTACGGTCTGTACGCCGAATTGTTTTCCGGAACTGCGTTCACCATGGTGCGCAGCGAGGCGCGGCGTACGTGGATGTACCGCATCCAGCCGTCAGCCAACCATCCGGCGTTCGTCAAACTGGAGCGGCAACTGGCTGGTGGCCCGTTGGGCCCGGTGACGCCGAATCGCTTGCGCTGGAACCCGCTGCCGATTCCTGCCGAGGCTACGGACTTTATCGACGGCCTGGTGGGCATGGTGGCCAATGGCGGGTCGGATAAACCCTCGGGCATCAGCATTTACCATTACTGCGCCAATACTTCGATGCAGCGGGTGTTTTTCAATGCCGACGGCGAAATGTTGCTGGTTCCCGAGTCGGGGCGTTTGCGCATTTGTACCGAACTGGGGCGTCTGGATCTGCAGCCTCTGGAGATCGCGGTCATTCCTCGCGGTCTCAAGTTTCGTGTCGAGTTGCTTGACCCGCAGGCCCGCGGCTATGTTGCCGAGAACCATGGTGCACCGCTGCGCCTGCCTGATCTGGGGCCGATTGGCAGTAATGGCCTGGCCAACCCTCGCGACTTTCTGACTCCGCTCGCCCACTACGAAGACGGTGCGCTCCCTACGCAACTGGTGCAAAAATTTCTTGGTGAGTTGTGGGGCTGCGAGCTGGATCATTCGCCGCTCAACGTAGTGGCCTGGCATGGCAACAACGTGCCGTACAAATACGATCTGCGCCGCTTCAACACCATCGGCACTGTCAGCTTTGATCATCCCGATCCATCGATTTTTACTGTTTTGACTTCGCCTACCAGCGTACCGGGCCTGGCCAACCTCGATTTCGTGATTTTCCCGCCGCGCTGGATGGTGGCTGAAAACACCTTCCGGCCACCCTGGTTCCACCGCAACCTGATGAACGAATTCATGGGCCTGATCCAGGGCAGTTACGATGCCAAGGCCGAAGGCTTCCTGCCCGGCGGTGCATCGCTGCACAGCTGCATGAGCGCCCACGGGCCGGACGGCGAAACCTGTACCAAAGCCATTGCGGCCGAGCTGCAACCCAGCAAGATCGAAAACACCATGGCCTTTATGTTCGAAACCAGCCAGGTGTTGCGCCCCAGCCGGTTCGCCCTGGAGTGCCCGCAGCTGCAATCGAACTACGACGCTTGCTGGGCCACGCTACCCGTGACCTTCACCCCGAACCGGAGATAACCCATGACCCAGTCCACTTTGACCCGCAGCTGGATCGCCTCCGCCAACGGCCACAGCGACTTCCCCCTGCAAAACCTGCCCATGGGCATTTTCAGCATTGATGGCTCGGCGCCACGTAGCGGGGTGGCTATTGGCGATGCCATTTTCGACCTGGAAGCCGGGCTGGCAGCGGGGCTGTTTGAAGGTCAGGCCAAGATAGCCGTAGAGGCTTCGTTGGGCGGGGCGTTGAATAGCTACTTTGCCCTGGATCGGGGCGCCCGGGTTGCCCTGCGCGAGCGTTTGCAGGAACTGCTGGGGGAGGGCAGTTCCCTGCGCGGCAAAATCGAAGCCCAGGGTTCCCGCCTGCTGCCACTGGCAGCTGATTGCCAGATGCACCTGCCGGCCAAAATCGGCGACTACACCGACTTTTATGTGGGCATTGAGCACGCCAAAAACGTCGGCAAGCTGTTCCGCCCGGACAACCCGCTGCTGCCCAACTACAAGTATGTGCCGATTGGCTATCACGGGCGCGCCTCGACCATTCGCCCGTCCGGTGCCGAAGTTCGGCGCCCTAAAGGCCAGACCTTGCCTGCCGGGCAGACCGAGCCAACCTTTGGCCCGTGCGCCCGCCTGGACTACGAACTGGAACTGGGCATCTGGGTTGGCAAAGGCAATGATATGGGCGATGCCATCCCGGTCAGCGAAGCTGCAGAGCACATTGCCGGCTTCTGCCTGCTCAATGACTGGTCGGCACGGGACATCCAGGCCTGGGAATACCAGCCGCTGGGCCCGTTTCTGTCCAAAAGCTTTATCACCAGTATCTCGCCGTGGGTGGTGAGTGCCGAGGCGCTGGAACCATTCCGTCGCGCGCAACCGGCCCGTCCTGAGGGTGATCCACAGCCACTGGCTTACCTGCTCGATACCAGGGATCAGGCCAATGGCGCGCTGGATATCGAACTTGAAGTGCTGCTGCTGACCGAGGCGATGCGTGAGCAGAACCTGCCAGCCCATCGTCTGGGCTTGAGCAACAGCCTGAACATGTACTGGACCGCGGCCCAACTGGTGGCTCACCACAGCGTCAACGGCTGCCAGTTGCAGTCCGGTGACCTGTTCGGTTCGGGCACCTTGTCGGGCCCGGCCCGTTCGCAACTGGGCAGCCTGCTGGAAATCACCGAGGGCGGTAAACACCCGATAGAACTGGCTTCAGGCGAAGTGCGTAAATTTCTGGAGGATGGTGACGAAATCATCCTGCGTGCCCGCTGCGCCCGTGAAGGCCATGCTTCCATCGGTTTTGGCGAGTGCCGGGGCAAGGTTGTTGCCGCGCGCTAAAAGGAGCGGGTCATGGAACTCTTCACCTATTACCGCTCAACCTCGTCTTACCGGGTGCGTATCGCGCTGGCCCTGAAAGGGCTGGATTATCAGGCGGTGCCGGTCAATCTGCTCGTACCGGCTGGCGGTGAACACCGTCAGCCGGCGTATCTGGCCATCAACCCGCAGGGCCGCGTGCCGGCCTTGCGTACCGATGAAGGCTGCGTCTTGACCCAGTCGCCAGCAATCATCGAGTACCTTGAAGAGCGCTATCCCCAGGTGGCGCTGCTGTCCGCTGACCTCGCCACCCGCGCTCATGAACGGGGGGTAGCGGCTCTGGTTGCTTGTGATATCCACCCGTTGCACAACGTCAGCGTGCTCAATCGCCTGCGCCAGTTGGGGCAGGATGAGGAGCAGGTGGTGGAGTGGATCGGTCACTGGATCGGCCAAGGGCTGGCAGCCATCGAGCAGTTGATCGGTGACGAAGGTTACTGCTTTGGCGCGCAGCCCGGGTTGGCGGATGTGTATTTGATCCCTCAGCTGTACGCGGCGCAGCGTTTTGGCGTGCCAATGGCGGCGTACCCGCGCATTGCCCGAGTGGCAGCGCTGGCTGAGCAACACCCGGCCTTTATCCTGGCGCATCCGGCCAATCAGCCTGACACGCCTGCCTGACTTCACTCTGTGTGTGGGAGCGGGCTTGCTCGCGATCGAATCAACGCGGTCTTGCGTAATAACCGCATTGCCTGCATCGCGAGCAAGCCCGCTCCCACAGAACCCTATCCCGCCGGGATATGTCCGAAACCCTGAAAACCGCGCAGGCTTATTCCTGAGCTCTTCAACGAATTTTCTGGCGCCACCTATACTGGCGTTTACCCATAATCGTTCGAGGGCCTGATGATGTTTGCTCTTATGCAAAGCGCTCAGCTCGAGTCGCTGCACCTTAGTGTAGACCCCGTTACAGGCCTTAAAGCCGTGATAGCCATCCACAACACTCGCCTGGGGCCAGCGCTGGGGGGCTGTCGTTATCTTGCTTACCCCAATGACGAAAGTGCAGTCGGTGATGCCATCCGCCTGGCCCAAGACATGAGCTACAAAGCCGCGCTGGCAGGGCTGGCTGTTGGAGGGGGGCAGGCGGTGGTGGTGCGTGCGGCCCACGTTGATAGTCGCGCGGCGCTGTTTGAGGCTTTTGGTCGCTGTGTGGACCAACTGGACGGGCGCTATATCACGGCAATTGACAGCGGCACCTCCACTGCCGATATGGACTGCATTGCCCAGCACACCCGGCATGTCACCAGCACCACTGCTGCGGGGGATCCTTCGCCGCATACGGCCATGGGGGTTTTTGCCGGCATTCGCAGCACCGCATCGTCGCGATTGGGTAGCGACAACCTCGAAGGTTTGCGGGTGGCGGTGCAGGGCCTGGGCAAAGTGGGTTACGCGCTGGCCGAACAGCTGCATGCTGCGGGCGCCGAATTGCTGGTCTGCGATACCGACCCCGGCAAAGTGCGCCTGGCCATGGAACAACTGGGGGCGCACCCGATTGCCTGCGAAGCCTTGCTCAGCACACCCTGCGATATCCTTGCGCCGTGTGGTCTGGGCGGCGTATTGAACTGGCACAGCGTCGCGCAACTGCGCTGCTCGGCTGTGGCCGGGTGTGCCAATAACCAGCTGACCAATCTACAAGTGGCCGATCAGCTCGAGCGGCGGGGGATTTTGTATGCCCCGGATTACGTCATCAATTCCGGCGGGCTGATCTATATGGCCCTGACCCATGAAGGTGCCGCCCCCGAGGCCATCAACCAGCAGTTGCTGCAGATCAGTCAGCGCCTGACCGGCATCTATGCTCACGCCCAGGCCGAAAAGCGTTCACCGGCACGGGTTTCGGACGAGCTGGCTCATCAATTGTTGTACCCCAAGGACTGAACACAGGCCAGGTCCAGTTCCGGGCCTTCCATGGCAAAGCGTGTTTCAAACTCTTCCAACCCCGCATGCACCTGTTGCAACGCTTCGATCTGATTCATTACGGCGTGTTTTTTGCGGGCGATGGCGTTGCTCACGACCTCCCATGGCAGCGTCTGGCCGCGGTGTTGATCAAGGATGGCCTGCATTTCCTTGAGCTTGAAGCCCAGCTGTTGCGCGCATTTGATAAATGTCAGCAGTTCAACGCTTTGCTCGCTGTAGATGCGATAAGCGCCACGGCGTTGCGGTGCAGGTAACAGGCCGATTTCTTCGTAGTGGCGAATGCTTTTGACGGTGGTGCCCGACAATTGGGCGGCTTTGCCGATGTACATGAAAAGTCCTTTTAATCGCCGCCCGCCGAATTATCGAGTGGCGAGCTTGCGTGCCTCTAGAAGCCAGGCGTCTCTTTGATGAGGCGTGGCGTTCAGGATGGGGCCAAACGTCAGGGTGGCGGTGGGTTTTATGCCACAAAACGCCAGTGTGGTTTTGCGTATCTGATGCAGCCCCGGCATGCGGTACACCCATCTGTAGTACCACGGCGGGGTGTCCATCGTCACCAGCAGGTGCGCGCTGCGGCCTTTCAGTAGCTTGTCGGGGAAAGCCTTGCCCTTGCGGTATTGAAAGGCAAAACCGGGCAGCAGGATGCGATCGAAAAAGCCTTTGAGCAATGCGGGGATTCCGCCCCACCAGATCGGGTAGACCAGCACCAGGTGTTCGGCCCAGAGGATGTTGGCCTGGGCGTGGAGCAGGTCAGGCTCCAGTGCCTGGACCTCCTGATAGCCTTCGCGCAGCACCGGGTCGAAGCGCAGGGCGCCCAGGCGCATGATGCGTACTTCATGGCTGGCATCCTTGGCGGCAGCTATGTAGCTGTCTGCCAGTGCGCTACAGAAACTGTTCGTGCCGGGGTGACCGAGAATCACCAGTACTCGCTTGCTCATCATGACGCCAACCTCAAAGGGGGCCTTTGAGGGTAGAGGCTGCCCCGTAGGGGAGAGTCAAGCGAGAACCGGGGGCGATTACTCGCTGTCGACCAGCAACTCGGACAGGGCGTCCGGCTGGCTCTTGAATGCCTTGGCAAACACATCGCGATTTTTCGCCATGTAGATACCGGCTTCTTCGACTTGCTGCTCGTTCAGGGACGGCACAGCTTTTTGCAGCACTTCGGCCAGCAACTCTGCCAGTTCCAGCATTTTGTCATGACGGTCAGCTTCGGCTTTATCCATGAACAAACGCTCCAGATCTCGGCTGCTGCGGTATACCACTTCGACGGCCATTTACCACCTCATATGCCTTCACGTAAATTATCTAGCGATTACTGTATTTATATACAGCTAAAAGGATAAGCCAATCATCGGGATTTGAATAGCGGCTTTTTCACTCTAGCTGTAATTGATAGGCGCAGCGGGCGCCCGACGTGTCTAATTGCCGCCCGCCATCATCTTAAGTGAGCAGCATCAGGCTGCCACATGGCCTTTTTTCTGCATGTTAAAAGCGTCATGTGCATCGCGGATGATCCGTTCGAGTCGATTCAAGGAGCTGCATCGTGAGAGTTAACAAAGCTGAGAAGCTACGTCGCCAGGTTCATGAACTGGCCGAGTCGATGGGCAACCTGTTCGTCGAAACCTTCCATTACCTGGCATTGTTTGCCATTGGCGCGGTCACTGCCTGGGCGGCGGTGATGGAATTCCTGGGAATGGTGGAGAAGGGCAACATCACGATTGATGACATCCTGCTGCTGTTTATCTACCTCGAGCTGGGGGCAATGGTCGGGATTTATTTCAAGACCAACCACATGCCCGTGCGCTTCCTGATTTATGTGGCGATCACGGCGCTGACCCGCTTGCTGATTTCCAATGTGTCCCATCACAACCCGCCAGACATGGGAGTGGTGTACCTGACCGGGGCGATCCTGTTGCTGGCCTTCGCCATTCTGGTGGTGCGCTATGCGTCTTCGCAGTTCCCGTCGGTGAAGATCGAGAACCCACATCGCAAGACCGGTGCCGGTTCCGGCGAGCATCCGGAAGTGGAGAAGGGGGAATTGTAAGTCGATTTTACATATGAAAAAGGGCGGGCTTACCAAGGTAAGCCCGCCCTTTTTTGTGCCTCACTGACGTTCAATCAGCTGATCTTGTCGAGTTCCTTTTCTTTCTCCAGGAACTCTTCTTCAAGCAAGTCATCAGCGGTCTGCTTTGGCTCTTTTGCCTCAAACCCTTCCGGGGCGAGGGTCACTGTACGTTTGCCACGCAGCTTGCCGAACAGGTGCTCCAGAGCGTGCTCCAGTTTTTGAGCAGCACCCTCCACAGCCTGGGTCAGTGAATCAGCGTCGTGGGATACGAGAATTGGCTGGTGTCCTTTAGGTCGAGCCTCCATTTTGCAGCGTTTGTCCTTGGGACCGGACTTGCCGCCATTTTCATCACTGAGATGGACCTCGACCCGGGTCAGATCTTCCAAATGGCGTTCGAGCGTGACTTCAACAGTAGCGGTGACCCAGTCCTGGGTGCGTTTGTCACTGTCGATGTGTTTATCGGAAAAGACGTGAGTAAGCATAGTTCTTCCCTTATATAAGCGTGCTCGTGTGAGGTCTGACGGCCTTGGGTGTACAAAGGTTCATCGTCATCGCTCAGTTACAGTGTTTGGGCCGATGAGCAAATATTTCAAGCACTATTTTCAGGAAGTCTTTCAAGTCGTGACCGGTGTCAGTCTTTGCCTGTAGGAAAAGCCCGCGTGTGCGGGCTTTAGCCAATTTAAATCAAAATGCGACAGAGGTTTGTACATAGAGCGTGCGTGGCTCGCCCACGTATTTGCCCTTGTTGTTGTCGTCAAACGAGCGGGTGTAATACTCGTGGTTGAGGATGTTTTTCACCCCCACAGCCACGTTAAGGTCGGACAGCTGGTGGCCAAAGTCATAGCCCACACGGCTGTTGAAGACCATATAGCCTGGGATCAAACCGGTGCTGCCGTCAGCGCTTTCGGCGCGGGTATTGGCGTTGTCGGCGAACTGGTTGCTCTGGAAGGTGCTGTCCAGGTTGGCTTTCCACGGCCCCTCGGTATAGCCGACGCCGATGCTGCCTTTGTTTTTCGAGGAGAACGGCACACGATTGCCTTTGTTCGGCCCATCTTCGCGGATGGTCGCGTCAACATAGGCATAGGTGGCGTATACGTCGAAACCCGCCAGTACCGGGCTCAGGCCATCCAGCGCGTAGTTGACGCTGGCCTCGATGCCCTGATGACGGGTCTTGCCCCGTGCGATCACCGTGTCGGTGGTTTGGTTGCTGTCGTACTGGTTGTTGAAGTTGATCAGAAATGCGCCGATCTCCGCGCGCAGGTTGCCATTGTCGTAGCGAGTGCCAATTTCCCAGGTGCGCGCTTTTTCCGGTTTTACCTCGCCGCCGGTGACCCGGTTCGGCATCTGGCTGTACTGCACGCTGCCGAAGGAGCCTTCGGTGTTGGCATACAGATTCCAGCTGTCGGTCACGTGGTACATCACGTTCAGGGCGGGAAGCGGAGTGTTGTAGTCGCCCTTGTATTTGACGTTGGTCAGCAAGTTGGTTTGCTGTTGTTCAATCATTTCGTAGCGAATGCCCGGAGTGAAGGTCCATTTGCCGATGTCGATCTTGTCGTCGATAAAGAATGCATGGGCTTCGGTGGCACCACGGGTGTCGCGGTCATTGCGGCTGTTGGTGGTGGGCAGTTCATTGGCGGCAATCGGCGTGCGGTAGCGCAACTCATGGCCGGCTTCGTTGATATAACGATAACCTGCGCCCACTTCGTGGCTGCTGTTGCCCAGATCAAAGCCCTGGGCTATACGGGTTTCGATCCCGCGCACCCAATATTCCCGCGGTGACAGCGAGAGGAAGCTGCCCTGGTCCAGATACCCGCTGCGCAGGGTCTTGGTGAAGAAGCTGTTGACGGTGAATTCACGGCGATCTTCCTGGTAGCGATAGCCAAAGTTGACCAGGGTGCGACGGCCCCAGAACTTGTCGTTCGGGCGGGTCGACTGATACGGGTCAGCCTTGTAGGCCGTGGTGCTCAGGCCGCCGGGCATATCGGCCTCGCCATCGTAGTATTGGGCCATGGCGTGCAGGCTGTTGGCTTCGTCGATCTGATAGTTGCCCTTGAGGATCAGGTCGTCGATGCGTGTGTCGCTATGCTGGCGCCAGTCGCCGCCGCGCACGCCGGAATACAGCAGGGCGCCGCCGAGGCCGTTGTCGGCGGTGCCGCCGGCCAGCAGGTTGGCGGTTTTCTTGAAGCCATCCTGGGTGGACGATGGGCTGGTTTCGGTTTGCAGGCCAACTTTTACAGTCGGTTCGTCAGGAATGGCGCGGGTCACGAAGTTGACGATACCGCCGACGTTCTGCGGGCCATACCGCACGGCACCGCCGCCACGCACTACGTCTACCGCATCCATATTGCCCATGCTGATGGGGGCAAACGACAGCTGCGGCTGACCGTAGGGGGCGAAGGGCACGGGAATGCCGTCCATCAACACGGTGGAACGGGTTGCCAGGCGTGGGTTTAACCCACGGATACCAAAGTTGAGCGCCATGTCGTGGCTGCCGGTACCGTTGTTTTCCGGGGCGTTGACGCCGGGGATGCGGTTGAGCACTTCGCGGGCGCTGGTAGCGCCCTGGCGTTCAAACTCTTCGCGGCGGATCACGTCGCGGGCGCCGGGGTGTTCGAACACATCGGTTTGCGCCGCGTCGCCGAGCCAGTCACCCACCACGCTGGAAGCGCCCAGCTCAATGCTTGCCGGAGCTGTCGAGGTGGTTGCAGGTTGCAGGCTGAATGCCCCCAGGCCTTCAGCGCGGGCTTGCAGGCCAGTGCCTTCAAGCAGGGCCTGCAAGCCTTGTTCTGGATCGTAGGTGCCTTCCAGGCCCTTGCTCTGAATACCGCTGGCGGCGGCGGAGCTGAACGAAATCAGCACCCCGGCTTCGCGTCCGAATTGGTTGAGAGCGTTTTCCAGCGATGACGGTGCGATGTGGTAAGCCTTGGCGTCGGCAAATGCCATCGGCAGGACGCTGAAACTCAAACTGGCACCTAATAGCAAGCGGGCCAGGGACGTAAGACGGAAGGGCTGAGCGGGCATGAGGGATCCTGTGGGGATGAGAATCTAAGTGGCTTACCTTCTCTGTCACGCCAGATCCGAAATCGGCTCACATTTTTTGAAAATAAAATGCACACCCTTTGTGGGAGCGGGCTTGCTCGCGATTGGATCGCCGTGGTGTGACTGGCAGACCGCGTTGTTGCCATCGCGAGCAAGCCCGCTCCCACAACAAGCTCGCTGCTACAACACGTCCGTTTGCACAGAGCCGTTACACCCGCGCTTCAACCGTTACCCAATAGCGGGTAAAGCGCTTGATTCGCACTGGCAAGCTGACGGCAAGCAGGTCCAGCACGCGTTCGCTGTCGTCCACCGGGTAGGTGCCGGAGATCAGCAGGTCGGCGACTTTTGGGTCGCAGTTGAGCTGGCCCCGGCGATAGCGGCCCAGTTCGACGAGAAAATCCGCCAGGCGCATATGCGCAGCAACCAGCATGCCGTCGGTCCACGCACCGCTCCCCGCATCCAGAGGGCGCGGGGTGTTCCAGGCCAGGCGGGTGAAGCTCAGTTGCTGGTGCGGCTCAACCCACAATGCACTACCCGTATGCGCCGTTGGCATCAACGCAACCCGGCCCTCGAACACGGCGATTTCAGTGCGGTCGCCAAATTGGCGCACATTCAGGCGCGCCGCCTGGGGTTGCACGGTGCCTTGGGCGGTACGCACCAGCAGTGGGCGAGAATCCCGGGCGGCAGTCAGCAGCATTTCGCCTTCGAGCAGGCGGATGACTCGTTGCTGGGCATCGAATTTCACATCCACCGCGCTGGCGGTGTTGAGCTGGAGCTGGCTGCCATCATGCAACTGCAGGTTGCGCCGCTGGCCTACCGGTGTGCTGAAATCTGCCAGCAGCGGGTTGACGGGCAACTGCTCGCGCAGGCCCCAGGTCAATGCCGAGCCTGCGCCTAAAAGCAGCAACAGCTTCAATGCCTGACGGCGGCTGCTGCTTTTGGGCGCGTTCAGGGCCGCATGGGCCAGTGGCGACGACAAACCGCGCAAGCGCTGGTTGATGCGCTGGATATGCTCCCACGCCCGCTGGTGTTCAGGATGGGCGTGTAACCATTGCTCCCAGGCCTGCTGGCGCCTGGGACTGAGCGCACCGCCCTGCATTTCGACCAGCCAGCTGACTGCTTGCTCGGCCACCGCCGTGCCGATGTCGGGCGGTGCATTGAAGGCACCGTTCACAGGGCGAAGTAGCAACGCAGGGCTGCCTTGCTCAAATGACGTTTGACCGTGGCAATCGAGATACCCAGTTGAGCGCCGATTTCTGCGTAGCCCAGGCCATCGACCTGAGCCAGTAAAAAGGCCCGTTTGACCGGGGAAGGCAGGCCGTCGAGCAATTGATCGAGCTCCATCAGGGTTTGCAGAATGATTGCGCGTTCTTCTTCACTGGGGGCAACCTGTTCGGGCAGGTCAGCCAGGGCCTGCAGGTAGGCGCGCTCCAGATCCTGGCGGCGATAGTGATTAAACAGCACGCGCTTGGCGACCACGGTCAAAAACGCCCGGGGTTCGCCAGGGGCCGGGGTTTCGCGGGCGGTCAGCAGCCGCATGAAAGTGTCCTGGGCCAGGTCGGCGGCATTCTGCGGGCAGCCGAGCTTGCGCCGTAACCATCCCGTGAGCCAGCTGTGGTGGTCCTGATACAGAACCTCGACGATGTTTGACTGCGACAACGACCACTCCGGCTGCGCTGAATAACGCTTTAGAGAACAAGAATTGTTCGCATTGTAGGGGTGGCTTTATGCATTGAGCAATCACCACTTATCAAGGGCGGTCGCGCAGCCCGTCATCTGCTTTTGCATATGAGAATATTTATCATTAGTATCGCTTTCCTTTTGCCTGCGCATCGATCTCCATGACCCCACCCGAACTCAAGGATGGCCCTACCAGCGAACCGCGCCAGGGACGAGCGCATTTCCTGCAGGTGTTTCTTAGCCAACGTCCGCAGATGGAAGCGCTGGTGAGCCGCCGCGTGGGCTGCCGGGCTACGGCCGCGGATCTGGTGCAGGATTTGTTTTTGCGGTTTTGGCGGCGGCCGTTGGTGCAGGTTGAAGAGCTGAGCACCTATCTGTTGCGCTGTGCGGGCAATATCGCCATCGACCATTTGCGCAGCGAAGGTACGCGCGAGCGGGTCAGCCATCACTGGCAGCCTGAACCGGACGCCAGAAGCTGCGAGCCCCAGGCCGCTCTTGAAGCCGGAAATGACTTGCGCCAGGTCGAGGCGGCATTGCGCAGCCTGCCCGAGCGCACGCGGCATATCTTTTTGCTCAACCGTATTCACGGTCGCACCTATGCAGAGATCGCCAAGGTCATGGGCGTGTCGCAAAGTGCTGTCGAAAAACACATGATGCGTGCCCTGGAGGCCTGCAAGGCCAGTCTGCGTGAGCCGCCATCAGGGACAGCATTGTGAACCGCCATTCGAGAGTTGCCGTGACAGCCGAGCAAGAGCGTGCCGCGTTGGACTGGCTCAGTGTGCTGCACGACCGGCCCGACAGTGGCGATCAGGCCACCTTCAGTCGCTGGCTGCAGGCTGACCCTGCCCATGCCGAGGCCTATGCCCAGGCGCAGGTGGTGTGGGAGCTGAGTGAAGTGGCGGCCAGTACCCTGGCTGACGAAGAGTCGCTGGCCCTTCAGCGATACCTGTCGGCTATGGATACATCCCGGCGCGGTCGCCTGCGGCATTGGGCCGGTGGGTTGGCCATTGCTGCATGCCTGCTGCTGATGGTCGGTGTATTTGCCGGTTGGCAACCGGCGCGCTGGGTGGACGATCTGGGCGCGGACTATGTGAGCGCGCCTGGGCAAGTGCGCACTGTGCTGCTGGCCGATCAAACGCAGGTCACGCTGGATGCCGACAGCGCCATTGCGGTGAACTTCAGTGGTGGTGAACGCCATGTGCAATTGCGCCGTGGCGTGGCCTTCTTTCACGTCACCCATACCGGCGCGCCCTTTGTGGTAGATGCCGACGGCGGTGAAGCGCGGGTCCTGGGCACCGAATTTGAGGTGCGCCTGCAACCGGGCGGGGCGCAAGTCACGGTGTTGTCCGGGCGGGTAGGGGTCAAGGCTGGCAAGGATTCGGCTCAGCAGATTCTTACTGCCGATCAGCAAATCAACTACGACGCTGGGGTTACCGATGCAGTGCATCACGTTGACAGCCAGAGCCGTCTGGGCTGGCGCTCGGGCTGGTTGAGCTATTACAAAACCCCGCTGGCTGATGTCGTGGCCGATCTCAGGCGTTATTACCCGGGGCAGATTGTGTTGCTCAACAGCCAGTTGGGTGCCAAGAAAATCAGCGGCAGTTTCCCCAGCCAGGACCCGCAAGCCGTGCTCAATTCGTTGCAGGGCGTGCTCGGATTTGAGCAGCACAGCGTGTTAGGGCTGATTGTGTTGCGTTGACGCGCCCTCCACATATCCCTGTGGGAGCGGGCTTGCTCCCACCGTTTTCCCACAGGCGGTCTGTGGCGTCATCGCGGATTTTTTTTCATTGCGTGGTGAGGTAAACCCCGGCCCCATCCGTGTAGTGCTTGAAAATGCGAAAAATTCGTATTCCGTATCAGGTCAACACACAGGTCATGAGCATGAAGTCCAGGGCAAGTTCGGTGAAACAGTGGTTGGGAGCTTCTGCATTCGTGATGGCCGGGTTGGCGCTAAACCCGCTTTATGCGGCCATGGCTGCCGAGGCGCCGCAACAGCAGGCCGAAGCCTTGTTCGATTTCAACCAGCCGGCGAAACCTCTGCCCCAGGCGCTCAACGACTTTTCCCGGCTGACTGGCCTGAGCGTGGTCTACACCGATGAAGCCCCCTTTGGCCTGCAAGCGCCGGCGATCAAGGGGCGCATGAGCGCCGGGCAGGCTTTGCAGCAGTTGCTCGCGCAGTCTGGCTTCAATGGGCGGCGTACCGACGCCAACACTTTTGCCCTGGAACCCCAGCCCACCGCAGGCGCCCTGAACCTGGGGGCCACCAGCATTACCTCGCTGGCCACAACCGACACCAGCTACCAGCCACCAGCCACCACTTCGGTGATGCGCGGCACGGGCTCATCCATGGAAGTGCCGCAAACCATCAATGTGGTTGCCGCCCAGGTGATTCGCGACCAGGCGCCGCGCAATCTGGATGATGCCCTGAACAATGTCAGCGGCATCACCCAGGGCAACACGCTGGGCAGTACCCAGGACTCGGTGATGAAGCGCGGCTTTGGTGACAACCGTGACGGTTCGATCATGCGCGACGGTATGCCGCTGGTGCAGGGCCGGGCGATGAACGCTACCACCGAACGGGTCGAAGTGCTCAAGGGGCCGGCCTCGTTGCTCTACGGGATTCAAGATCCGGGTGGTGTCGTCAACGTGGTCAGCAAAAAGCCGCAGCTGGAGCAGTACAACGCGGTGACGGTGCGTGGGTCAACCTACGGTTCGGGTAAAAACGGCGGCGGTGGCAGCCTCGACAGCACCGGCCCGCTGGGTGACTCGGGGCTGGCCTACCGGATGATCATCGACCATGAAGATGAAGATTACTGGCGCAATTTTGGGGTGCATCGCGAAACCCTGATCGCGCCGTCGCTGGCCTGGTATGGCGACAACACCCAAGTACTGCTGGCGTACGAACACCGCGAGTTCCTGACCCCCTTCGACCGTGGCACGGCCATCAATCCGGCGACCAACCATCCGCTGGACATTCCGGCCACGCGCCGCCTGGACGAGCCGTTCAACAATATGGAAGGGCGCTCGGACCTGTACCGCCTTGAAGTCGATCACGACCTCAACGACGACTGGAAAGCCCATTTCGGCTACAGCTGGAACCGCGAAACCTACGACGCCAGCCAGGTTCGGGTTACCAAGGTCAACTCCGACGGCACCCTGACGCGAAAAATGGACGGCACCAAAGGCGCCATCACCACCGACCGTTTCAGCACCTTCAGCTTGCAGGGCAAGGTTCAGGCCGCTGGCATGCAGCATGACCTGGTGTTTGGCGTGGACGACGAATACCGCAAAATCTATCGCGCCGAGCTGATCCGCCAGGACAGCCAGTCCACCTTCAATTACGAAAACCCGGTGTATGGCAATGAAGTCGCCGGTACCACCGTGAGCGCCAGCGACAGCAACCAGACCGACCTGCTGCGCAGCGACTCGTTGTTTGCCCAGGACTCGATCCACCTCACCGACCAATGGATTCTGGTGGCGGGCGCACGCTTTCAGAAGTACGACCAACTGGCGGGCAAAAGCATTCCGTTCAAGGCCAGTACCGATACCAACGGGGTGAAATGGATCCCGCGGGCCGGGCTGGTATACCGCTACACCGATGAACTGTCGTTCTATGGCAGCTACACCGAATCGTTCAAGCCCAACTCCTCGATCGCTCCGCTGACGGGCGGCGTGGTACTGGACTCCTCCATCGCACCGGAGCAGTCAAAATCCTGGGAACTGGGGGCCAAGCTGGATATCCCGGGCCGTATCACTGGCACCCTGGCCTTGTACGACATCAAAAAGCGCAATGTGCTGGTGTCCTCCACGGTGGACGATGTCACCGCATATTCGGCCGCGGGTGAAGTTCGTTCCCGGGGCCTGGAACTGGACGTCAGCGGCCAGTTGACGGACCAGTGGAGCCTGATCGGCAGCTATGCCTATACCGATGCCGAGGTGACCAAAGACACCACCTACCAGGGCATGCGTCTGCAGAACGTGGCCAAGAACAGCGGTTCGCTGTCGGCGGTCTATGACTTTGGCAGCATCGTGGGCGGTGACAAGCTACGCGTTGGCGCAGGCGCGCGCTATGTGGGCGAACGGGCGGGGGATGCCCTGAACGACTTCGATCTGCCGGGTTACACCGTGGCCGATGCCTTTGCTACCTACGACACCAAGGTTGAGGGGCAAAAGGTCAAATTCCAGGTCAACGTCAAAAACCTTTTCGACCGCACTTACTACACCTCGGCGGCCAGCCGCACCTTCGTCTCGATTGGCGATGCCCGACAACTCACATTTTCCAGCACTCTGGAGCTCTAAGGCCGCCAGGGTTACCTGAACACCGCCCGAAACTCCCCCGGCGTGCCGCCCAGGCTTTGCTTGAAGCGGTTGGCGAAGTGGCTGGCGCTGGCGAAGCCACAGGCCAGTGCAACATGGCCCAACGCCAGTGTGCTGTTGCGCAGCAGGTCGCGGGCGCGGGCCAGGCGGCGGGCCAGCAGGTATTGATGGGGCGGTACGCCAAAGCTTTCGCGGAACATGCGGGCAAAGTGGTAAGGCGATAGCGCGCACTGCGCTGCCAACTGGCCGATGTTCAGCGGTTCGGCCAGCCGGTGCTCGATGTATTCCACCAGTTGGCGGCGCTGATAGGCCGCCAGCCCGCCCTTGAGTTGCAGCCCGTCACGCAGCCCCACCTGGGTCAGTACGGCATGGTCGAGCAGGGCGCTGGCCAGGCTGCTGGTGAGCAGGCGTTCGGCGGGCTCGTCCCAGTTGGTCTGGATCAGTTGATGAAAGCGGCGGGTTTGCTGTTCGTCATCCTGAAAGGTCAGTTCCCGCAATTGCATCTCCCGGGGTTCGCGGTCGAGCAGGGCGATGCAGCCCAGGGCAAATTGCTCCTGGCTGACATACACATGGGCCAGGCGTATTTCGCCATTGATCACCCACGCCGATTGATGATCGGCGGGCAGCACGCAGAGCTTGCCCGGTGAGCCCTTGGCGCCCGGTTGCTCGCGTCTGAAAGTACCGGTGCCGCCGGAGATATAGCACGACAAGGTGTGGTGCGTCGGTGCTTCATACTCACGGGCATCGTGGTGGTTGGTCCACACAGCAGCGGCCAAGCCTTCACCCAGCTCGGCACTGTGCACCAGACGGGCATTGGGCGAGCTGTTCATGGACTGGAAGACTTGCAGGGTATCGAATGCGGGCATGCTCGCATCCTACTCCGTCGCACTGCGGCTGCCAGCCCCGGGCCAACAAAAGCGCAAGAATCTGCAAGTGCGGCCCAGGCAGCGGGCCCAGACTGAAGGCCATTGTCTGGAGTGCGCCATGAACCTGTTTTTATATGTAATGACTGTCTTGATCTGGGGCACCACCTGGATCGCCCTGAAATTGCAATTGGGGGTGGTGGCGATACCGGTGTCCATCGTTTACCGCTTTGGTCTGGCGGCGTTGGTGCTGTTTGCGGTGCTGTTGCTCAGCCGCAAGTTGCAGGTGATGAACAGGCGCGGGCATCTGATTTGCCTGGCCCAGGGGTTGTGCCTGTTCTGTGTCAACTTCATGTGTTTCTTGACCGCCAGCCAGTGGGTGACCACAGGCCTGATCGCGGTGGTGTTTTCTACCGCCACATTGTGGAATGCGCTGAATGCGCGGATTTTCTTCAAGCAGAAAATCGCCCGCAACGTGATCGCTGGCGGTGCCCTGGGCATGCTCGGGCTGGGCCTGTTGTTCTGGCCGGAATTGAGCGGGCATGCCGCCACACCGCATATTGCCCTCGGACTGGGGCTGGCGTTGATCGGCACCCTGTGTTTTTCGGCGGGCAACATGCTGTCCAGCCTGCAACAGAAAGCCGGGCTCAAGCCGCTGACCACCAATGCCTGGGGCATGCTGTATGGTGCCAGCATGCTGGCGGTGTACTGCGCGCTAAGGGGTATCCCGTTCGAAATGGAATGGAACACGCGCTATATCGGTTCGCTGTTGTACCTAGTGATACCGGGCTCGGTGATCGGCTTTACCGCGTACCTGACCCTGGTCGGGCGCATGGGGCCGGAGCGCGCGGCCTATTGCACGGTGTTGTTCCCGCTGGTGGCGCTGAATGTGTCGGCCTTTGCCGAAGGCTACCAGTGGACCCCCCCGGCGTTGGCCGGGTTGGTGCTGGTGATGCTGGGTAACGTGCTGGTGTTTCGCAAACCCAAGCCGGTGGCATTGAACGCCAAGCTGGCGTGAGTCTGTAACCCCCTGTGGGAGCGGGCTTGCTCGCGATGGCAGCGACGCGGTGTATCAGTCACACCTCGGCGATCCAATCGCGAGCAAGCTCGCTCCCACAACAGACCTTGCCTCAGCCCTTGAACACCTGCGGGTTGACCAGGTCTTGCGGGCGTTCGCCCAGCAGGGCGCTGCGCAGGTTGGCCAGGGCGCGGTTGGCCATGGCCTCACGGGTTTCGTGGGTGGCCGAGCCGATATGGGGCAGGGTCACGGCGTTTTTCAACGCGAACAAAGGTGATTCGCTCAGCGGTTCTTTCTCGTAAACATCCAGGCCAGCGCCGCGAATGGTGCCGTTTTGCAGGGCTTCGATCAGTGACGGTTCGTCGACCACCGGGCCACGGGAGATATTCACCAGAATAGCGCTCGGCTTCATCAGCTTGAGTTCGCGCTGGCTGATCAGATGCCGGGTTTTCTCGCTCAATGGCACCACCAGGCAGACGAAGTCCGCTTCGGCCAGCAACTGGTCGAGGCTGCGAAATTGCGCGCCCAACTCTTGCTCAAGTGCGGTCTTGCGGCTGTTGCCGCTGTACAGGATTGGCATGTTGAAACCCAGCCGGCCACGACGGGCAACGGCTGCGCCGATATTACCCATGCCGACGATACCCAGGGTCTTGCCGTAGACATCGCTGCCGAACAGGGCGGGTGGCACGCTGGCTTGCCATTGGCCGGCCTTGGTCCAGGCGTCCAGCTCGGCGACCCGACGGGCGCTGCTCATGATCAGGGTAAAACCCAGGTCGGCGGTGCTTTCGGTCAGCACGTCCGGGGTATTGGTGAGCATGATGCCGCGTTCGTTGAAGTAGTCGACATCGTAGTTGTCGTAACCCACCGAGACGCTGGAGACGACCTCAAGCTGCCGGGCATTTTCCAGCTGCTTGCGCCCCAGTTTGCGGCCGACGCCGATCAGACCGTGGGCGTGGGGCAGTGCCTCTTCGAATTGGGCGTTGATATCGCCCAGCTTGGGGTTGGGCGCGATGACGTTGAAATCCTGTTGCAGGCGCTCGATCATCTCGGGGGTGACGCGGCTGAAGGCAAGTACGGTTTTCTTGGTGCTGGAAAGGCTCATCTGAACAAGACTCATCGGCTGTCGGGAATGTAAGCACGCTAACATTCTGGCCCGCCCGCTGCCAATCCTTGACCTGTGGGAGCGGGCTTGCTCGCGATTGGATCGTCGGGGTGTGGCAGATACACCGCGTTGTAGCAATCGCGAGCAAGCCCGCTC
>Ga0302347_1000325_pt1 | contig 82847 bp, 73 predicted proteins | sample PhyWR1_FD_202178 | JGI IMG/M metagenome (GOLD analysis project Ga0302347, IMG submission 202178) | Leaf surface microbial communities from wheat plants in UC Gill Tract Community Farm, Albany, California, United States - DLSL W.R1 (v2)... | ecosystem: Host-associated > Plants > Phyllosphere >... | reverse complement strand
TCTTTTTCCAGCAGCAGCCGAACCGTCTGGTTGAGGCGGGAAACAGTAAAAATGGCAGAGCTATTAGGTATCGACATGTGAGCCAGATCAAATTTTAAATCAGCAGGTTATCCGATCGATACTACCTAGAGTGACACGATTATCAAGGTTTTTAGTAAAAAAAGTAGATGCAATCGGTTACGTTCTGTATAATGCCACGGCAATATTTTATCTGTTCTCATTCACCCTCCAGGTTGAGATATTGCTATGCTACGTATCGCTAAAGAAGCTCTGACATTTGATGATGTTCTCCTTGTTCCAGCCCATTCTACTGTTTTGCCTAACACCGCCGATTTAAGTACCCAACTGACAAAAACTATTCGTCTGAATATTCCTATGCTTTCAGCGGCAATGGACACCGTGACTGAAGGCCGCCTGGCTATTGCTCTGGCGCAAGAGGGTGGACTTGGTTTTATTCATAAAAACATGTCTATTGAGCGTCAGGCTGAAGAAGTCAGACGTGTGAAAAAACACGAAAGTGGCGTAGTAACCGACCCACAAACTGTACTGCCAACCACCACTTTACGTGAAGTTAAAGAGCTTACTGAGCGTAACGGCTTTGCAGGTTATCCGGTTGTCACTGAAGATAACGAACTGGTCGGTATTGTGACTGGACGTGACGTGCGTTTTGTTACTGACTTGAGCCAGCCAGTAAGTGTTTACATGACGCCGAAAGATCGTCTGGTAACGGTCAAAGAAGGTGAGTCTCACGATATCGTGCTGGCTAAAATGCACGAGAAACGGGTTGAAAAGGCTTTAGTCGTTGATGCAAATTTCCATCTGCGCGGCATGATCACCGTTAAAGACTTCCAGAAAGCAGAACGTAAACCAAACGCCTGTAAAGACGAGCATGGCCGCCTGCGTGTTGGCGCGGCAGTTGGCGCTGGTGCAGGCAACGAAGAGCGTGTTGATGCTTTAGTGGCCGCTGGTGTTGACGTGTTACTGATTGACTCCTCTCATGGACACTCCGAAGGCGTGTTACAGCGTATCCGTGAAACGCGTGCTAAATATCCTGATTTGCAGATTATCGGCGGTAACGTTGCGACTTCTGCGGGCGCTCGTGCCTTAGCGGACGCCGGTTGTAGCGCAGTTAAAGTCGGTATCGGCCCGGGCTCAATCTGTACTACACGTATCGTTACTGGAGTCGGAGTTCCACAAATCACTGCGGTAGCGGATGCGGTTGAAGCGCTTGAAGGTACCGGTATTCCGGTTATCGCTGATGGCGGTATTCGTTTCTCTGGTGACATTGCTAAAGCGATTGCCGCGGGTGCTTCCGCAGTAATGGTTGGCGGAATGCTGGCGGGAACAGAAGAATCACCAGGTGAAATCGAGCTTTATCAAGGCCGTTCATTTAAATCCTATCGCGGTATGGGTTCCTTAGGTGCGATGTCAAAAGGCTCCTCAGATCGTTACTTCCAAACCGATAATGCGGCTGACAAACTGGTTCCTGAAGGCATTGAAGGACGCGTTGCCTATAAAGGCCATCTGAAAGAGATAGTTCATCAGCAGATGGGTGGGTTACGCTCCTGTATGGGTCTTACTGGCTGTGGTACTATTGAAGCCCTGCGTACCCAGGCAGAGTTCGTGCGTATCAGTGGTGCAGGTATTCAGGAAAGTCATGTTCATGATGTGACCATCACTAAAGAATCCCCGAACTACCGTATGGGTTCCTGATTTCTCTCGTCCGGCCTCAGGGCCGGACGACTTTATTTTCTTTTTCACTTGCCTCGGAATTAGCGTCAATGTCGGAAAACATCCATAAACATCGCATTCTTATCCTCGACTTCGGCTCTCAGTACACACAACTTGTTGCTCGTCGCGTACGCGAATTAGGCGTTTACTGTGAACTGTGGGCATGGGATGTCACTGAACAACAAATCCGTGAATTTAATCCAACCGGCGTTATTCTTTCCGGTGGCCCTGAAAGTACCACTGAAGAAAATAGTCCTCGTGCACCACAGTATGTCTTTGAAGCCGGTATTCCGGTTTTGGGCGTATGTTATGGCATGCAGACCATGGCGATGCAGCTGGGCGGCCATGTTCAGGGATCCACCGAGCGCGAGTTTGGTTATGCACAAGTTGAAGTTAAAACCGATAGTGCACTGATCCGTGGTATTGAAGATGCTACCAGCGCTAACGGTGAATCGCTGCTGGACGTATGGATGAGCCATGGTGACAAAGTCACTGCGATCCCAGAAGGTTTTGTCACTGTAGCCAGTACAGAAACTTGCCCGTTTGCCATTATGGCGAACGAAGAAAAACGCTTCTATGGCGTACAGTTCCATCCGGAAGTGACCCATACTCGTCAGGGCCAGCGTTTGCTGGAGCGTTTTGTTCTCGATATCTGCCAGTGTGATGCACTGTGGACCTCAGCGAAAATTATTGAAGACGCAATCGAGCGCATCCGTCAGCAAGTGGGTAACGATAAAGTTATTCTGGGCCTGTCAGGTGGCGTTGACTCTTCTGTGACAGCCATGCTGTTGCACCGTGCCATCGGTGAAAATCTGACTTGCGTCTTTGTGGATAACGGTCTGCTGCGTCTGAATGAAGCAGAGCAGGTTATGGATATGTTCGGTGACCATTTTGGCCTGAATATCGTTCACGTTGCGGCTGAAGAGCGCTTCCTGAGCCAACTGGCTGGAATCGACGAACCAGAAGCAAAACGTAAAACCATCGGCCGTGTCTTTGTTGAAGTCTTCGATGAAGAAGCTCTGCGCCTGGAAGATGTTAAATGGCTGGCACAAGGCACTATTTATCCAGATGTTATCGAATCTGCTGCCTCTGCTACCGGTAAAGCTCACGTCATCAAATCTCACCATAACGTCGGTGGTCTGCCGAAAGAGATGAAGATGGGCCTGGTCGAGCCGCTGAAAGAGCTGTTTAAAGATGAAGTGCGTAAAATTGGTCTGGAGTTAGGCCTGCCTTACGACATGCTTTATCGTCACCCATTCCCAGGCCCAGGCCTTGGTGTACGTGTTCTGGGTGAAGTGAAAAAAGAGTACTGTGACCTGCTGCGTCGCGCAGACGCTATCTTTATTGAAGAACTGCACAAAGCAGACCTTTACAATAAAGTGAGCCAGGCTTTCACCGTATTCCTGCCAGTACGCTCGGTTGGCGTAATGGGCGACGGTCGTAAATACGACTGGGTTGTCTCCCTGCGTGCCGTAGAAACCATCGACTTTATGACCGCGCACTGGGCACACCTGCCGTATGACTTCCTCGGCCGTGTTTCCAACCGCATCATCAATGAAGTGGATGGCATCTCACGCGTAGTGTATGACATCTCAGGTAAACCACCTGCGACGATTGAGTGGGAATGATTTCGCGTCTGGCAACCGTCTGTACGTTAAAGCAATAAACACCTCTAAGCTCGCGTAAATGCGGGCTTTTTTGTTTTTATGTCTGGCACTTTCTGGCAGCTGTTAGCAACGGGAAGCACGGTTTTTTCAATGGGATTTTTGATGGTACTCTCTGGTTTCGAATTCAGATTTGAAAAAGTACCATGTGATAAATTTCGGTTGAATTATGGTATTTGTTTTTTATAACTTAATTAAAAACAGATAGTTAAATGACTTTTCTGGAGTTTTTACTACATGGTATTAATTGATAAAGGGAAACGATAAACCATGTTGACTGATACCAGGCTGTGTCACCTTAAGCCGAAGGAGAAACTCTATAAAGTTAATGACCGTGATGGTCTGTATGTTGCGGTCACTCCGGCTGGAACGATCTCATTTCGTTATAACTACTCAATAAACGGAAGACAGGAGACCGTTACTTTTGGCCGCTATGGTGTTGGAGGGATCACGCTTGCAGAAGCGCGTGAACGGCTCAATGAAGCTAAAAAAATGGTTGCCGGTGGAATCGCCTGCGAGGGAAAAAGCCAGAGATAAAGCGCGTATCAAAGATGTGGAGACTTTTGGGCGTGGGCTGAGAAATGGTTACGCGGCTATCAAATGGTTGAATCGACGCGTGATATGCGGCGTTCGGTATATCAAAGAGAGTTGAAGTCAAAATTTTCCCAGCAGAAACTGACGGAGATTACACATGAAGACTTACGAGCATTAACCGATAACATTGTCCAGAGAGGAGAACTGGCGACAGCTGTACACGCCAGAGAAATCGTATTGCAAGTCTATCGCTGGGCTATTGAGCGAGGACAGAAGGTTGAGAATCCTGCTGGCCTGCAAGCATAGCAAAATTTGAGCCTCGTGACAGGGCATTGACGCCAAGTGAAATCGGGCTGATGTACCGTTATATGGAACGTGTAGGCACGACGCCATCAATCAGAGCTGCGGTTAAACTATTAGTGTTAACTATGGTACGTAAAAGTGAGCTTACTAACGCGACCTGGAACGAGATTAATTTTAGTGAAGCTGTATGGACGATACCAAAGGAGAGAATGAAACGACGTAATCCATATTTGGTTTTTCTTCTCCGGCAGGCAATGGATATTTTGATTGCTCTCAGAACCTTTGCCGGTGTCCACTCCCCCTAAAATGAGACAGCTATAATTAGATTTTCTGCCTTTACATTTGCAGAGGTCCAAAATGAAAAAAGTACGTTTTACTGAAACTCAGATCGTTAATATCCTGAAACTTGCTGATTCAGGCCTGAAGGTTGAAGAAATATGCCGTCAGAACGGAATAAGTAATGCGACGTATTACAATTGGAAATCTAAGTATGGCGGCATGGAAGCCAATGATGTTAAACGATTAAAAGAGCTTGAGGATGAAAACTCTCGGTTGAAAAAGCTGTTTGCTGAAGTCAGTCTCGAAAATCATGCCATGAAGGAGCTTTTCGCAAAAAAGGGCTGGTAATAACCGAGAAAAAATCCAGCGCCAGTTTGCTGACTGTTGCTGGTCTGTCGGTTATGACCGCCTGTAAACTGATCTCGTTATCACGGGCTTCTTTTTATCGACAGAGTTCCAACTGGCGTGAAAAAGACAAGCTAGTGATCGATGCCATTCAAGCAGTTCTCGTTGAGTCACCTCGTTCAGGCTTCTGGAAATGTTATTATCGGCTCAGATTTAAGGGTTATAGCTTCAACCATAAACGTGTTTATCGTGTGTATTACCGGTTAGGTCTAAACCTTAAACGTAGAATTAAAAAAACGCTGCCAGAGCGTGAGAAAAAACCGTTATCTGTTGTGAATGAACCGAATGTTCAATGGGCGATGGATTTTATGCATGATGCTCTGTATTGCGGGAAGCGATTCAGAACGCTGAATATCATTGATGAGAGAACACGCGAATGTCTGGCTATTGAAGTCGATACTTCTTTGCCAGCAGACCAGGTGATCCGCGTACTTGAACGCCTGAAAGAAGATCGCGGGCACCCTCAGCAAATCAGAGTTGATAATGGTCCTGAACTGATATCGGTTAACTTACTGAATTACTGTGAATATAATGCTATCACACTATGTCATATTCAACCGGGTAAACCCCAGCAGAATGGATTTATTGAACGTTTTAATGGTTCATTTTGCCGAGAATTTTTGAATGCTTATTTATTTGAATCACTCAGTCAGGTCAGATAAATAGCATGGTTCTGGCAGCTGGATTATAACCTGAATCGTACCCATGACAGTTTGAATAATCTCCCCCCGGAGATATACCTGAAACAGCTAGAAAACTCTAATCAGATTTGTCTCAGATAACGGGGAGTGGACACCAACAAAATGCGGTATTCCAAAACAGTCTAGCCGGAAGTGCTTACAAGGGTATGATGAGAACGATCAAATCGACAAATGAGATACTGGCCGTTGTGAACGTCCGGCAACCGTAACCATAGGGGCGAATTTAATGGCTTTGTTATGAGCCATTGGTAATCGCACCCATGACAGTTTGAAAGAGTTCTTCTGCTCGATTAGTGGAGCCAATTGCACCTCTTTCTCTTGCCATTCTCTTGTGCTCTGGTAGATCTGAGGACGCATAGATCATGAAAGGAGTTTTGTCTCCCATTGCGCGTAATCTTTCTAGTAAGACATAACCTTCTTGCGCCCCTTCTTTGCGACCCATATCCGAAATGATAGCTGCAAACTTATTTGTTTTTATCAATTCCAAGGCTTCGTCAGTTGAAAGAGCTAAAGCGAACTCTATTCCCTGTGCCTCAAATGCCTGTCTTTCGTAAACATTATTTTCTGGTCGATCATCCACCCATAAAATACGATTTCGCCATTTCTCATGCTTACTCTGCCGTTTTGCGTTGGATACAACGTTGACGATTTTTCGCAGTTGGCTTTCAGTGACCCCTGCACTATTTTCAGGCTGTTTTGCTGTGGCGGCGGCCAATGATGCTGCTGTAGCTATTTGCGCTCTTAAAAAATTATTTTCATCTTTGAAATCTGACGGCCCGTAAAGCTTATTATGGTGTTTCGCAACAAGCCAGAGAAAGCCAAGAAACACAATGACAGGAAAGAAAACCATGAAATAAATAAGGGGAGTTATATGCACTGATAAGCCATTACCAAAGCCAACGACGAAAGAGGCAAATCCATAAACGAGAACAATAAAGAGTGCAATGATACCAAGAGGGCTTTTGGTAAATCCTATTGCAGTTTCAGCAAATTTCTCTGGTTCCATTTCCATCCTCAGTATTGCTCATAACACAGTTAAGTCGTATTAGATCAGACCTGATCTGACAATTACCGGCTATTTATAACGGTATCTGTCAGATTACATCGGGCTTAAATTTTTCTCATCCCAGATGTGTTTTCCATCAAGTAACGTTTCCATCGGCGTCCGGTCACTGCACATTTTTCCCTGATGGGTTCGCTCATTATTATAGTGAACCAGCCATTCATCAAGAACCGATTGTAATGCTTCAAGATCATCATATAACTTTTTGCGGAACGTCACCTGATAAAACTCGTTCAGTATCGTTTTATGGAACTGCTCGCAGATACTATTGGTCTTAGGTGACATTGCCTTCGTTTTCGTATGCTCAATATCATTTATCGCCAGATAAAGCTGGTAGTCATACAGCTCCACTTTACCGCAATCTCTTGGTGTGTTGAGAGGCGGGTTATAAAATAAATACTGATACCATGAGGGCGGATCAATCGTGGTCATGGTATCAGGTCATTCTCATGGGTTTATTGCGTCCCTAAAGATGACGTCGCTGACTATCTCTCCTCCAAGAAAATGGATCAGCATATTTGAGTTTTCAAGGTCTTCTCTGGTCAATGCCCCGATTGCTTGTCCAACTACTACCTCCCAAGGTTTTTTACACTCAACAATAGCACAGACGAGTTGGCGGATTTTCTTGATCTTCTTGTGACGCAATCGGTCGTTCGATTCCATTAGTTCTGCAATCAACGCTATGTCGGAATGTGTTTGATTATTCTCAACCCATTTTTTGGCTGCGTCTACAAATTCCACCCATGTAACATTCATTACTGCAAGGCATGAATCAGTCAAAAGAACATTTTCGATAGCGTAGCATCGTAAGCGATAGCGTTTAAGAGGTAGGCGATGTTCAAGCGACTCGTTGATTACACCATCACCGTCACGAAGGGAAAAGGCGATTGGATTGTCATAGAGTGTACTAAGGAGGTCTACGCAAAAATTCTCAAGTTGACTCTGTTGATCTACGCTACCTGCTAGTACGGGAAAGATTTTTATTCGACCCTGTGATGTTCTGGCCGCTTGTTGCCAGACTCGTTCGTCGTCCTCTCCTTCCAAAATTAATGCAGCGTCTTCGCTAAGATAAAGCGATAGGGGGTGCCCGAAGAATGGTGCAATCTTTCGAAGTTCGTCGCTGGCCGGTATCAATGAGATTTCATTCACTGCAAAGCTCTTCGTGCCGATTGATACATATGGTGAGGCGGCAAGAGAACAGACGAGCGGAGAGCTATGAGTGGATAAGCATATGGCAATGCTATCTGCGTGGATTCTGAATTCGTCGAGCATACTGATTATCAGCTTGCCCAGTCTAGCTTGGAGGTCGGGGTGCAGATGTACATCAGGCTCATCAAGGAGGAGTACGTTGAATTTCTCCAGATCTATTGTGTCGAAGAAGTAGATGATTTCTGCGGCTAATGCAACCGCTTCTGATTCGCCGCTACTGATCTGGGCCGGATCAATGATCTGACCATCTACAAGTGATCGAAACTCATAATCGGCGTTACCCATCTCGAGCGAAATGTTAGTGAGAAGCTGATTAATTTTACTTAATCGGTCTGTCTGAAAGTTTCGCGTTAGATCAGTTCGAATTTCCGGGGTATTGGCAAGTCGACGTAAGTAAAGTGTCTCAGCCTCGCGAAATAGCATAGCCGATGCAGCTTTGAAGTTGCTTGCCTGATTAACTGCCCGAGTGTGCCTCAGCCATTCGGGGTTGTCGCTCATATTTGTGAGGACGTTGCCATCACGCTTGAACGACCCCGCTCGCTCTGGACTTACATATCGGACATAAAATCGCTGCTTGTTCTGGCTGGTTGTTTCTTCGATCTCGCGAAGGAAACGGCTTTTTCCCGCGCCGTTTCGGCCCATAATTATGTTGATGTTGTTCAAGCCGGAAAGGCGGGCCGTTTGGCCAGACAACTCGCTTACTTTCAAAATCGTAACTCCATTTTTCATTGCCACATAGGGTATCGAATACACTAACTTAATAGGTGCGTCGGTGCCTCATTTTGTTCACATCTGGGCTGAAATGAGTGATGTGACCGAGCTAAGGACCCTAGTAGGAGTAGAGCGACCATATTGTTTGTCTGAACAGTTTGTAGGCAGCCCTATTGTTGAAACATGGTGTTTTTCGTGGTACCCGCTAAGCGTTTTATTGCAATGAATTGATTTATTTGAATTTTATTTTCTCATTGATAGCTGGGTGGGAATAATCCCGTGATAAGAATCAGCTAGCAAAAAACAATAAGCCCATGTAACAATGGGCTTTTTTTGTCCTTCTGGCATGGTGCTGTCTGTTAAATTCTGCGATTAACAGACGACTTGGAGATGAAAGTTTTTTATCAATTAGTCTTGGTTTTCGGGCTTTATATTCTATTGAGCCTCATATACTTTATCTCCTGCAAAATAGGTTGCCAGTACTTGGGTCTGTTTTAATGCCTCGTTATCCACATTCAGCACATCGCGATCGACGATGATAAAATCTGCCTGCTTACCTGCTGTCAGCGAACCAATGCTATCTTCGAGACCAATGGCTTCTGCTGCATGGCGTGTGTAGGCCAGCAACATACTGTTTATGTCCAGACGCTCCGCCGGGTTCAGCCCTCCATCAGGCCCCTCACGCGTCATGGCATGGTGCATCGCCTCCCACGGGTTAGCTGTTGAAATAGGCCAGTCGCTGGCTCCTGCAATTACTGCACCCTGTTTTTGCAGTGAACGCGCGGGATACTGCCCCATAAAAGCGGTTTCGCTTACATAGGGCTTAACCAAATCGAGCAGATAATTATCCATTTCCGCCCAGTGTAATTGCATCACAGCAATGACATTTAACCCCGCAAAGCGCGGATAGTCCTGCGCATCCACCAGCTGTAGATGCGTGATGGAGTGACGCATGCCACTATCACGCTGCGACCGTGCGAGCGCGAAGGCGTCGAGTGACTCGCGTACTGCCCGATCCCCCAGGGCGTGAATATGTACCAGCCAGCCTCGGGCATCCGCAGCATTAACCAGTGTCTGTAAACCCTGACGGGTCAGTAGCATCTCCCCCTGTTTGCCGGAGTTACGGTACTCTTCCAGTAGAGCAGCGCTTTGCGCCGGATACTCCAGTACTCCATCGGCGAAGATTTTAATACCTGGTAGCGTCAGATTCGGGATATTGATAAATTGCTGGCGAACCTTGTTCAGATTATCGAGATCGGCCGCATCACTGAGCGGGCTGGCAACCAGTAAAGCAGCAACATGTGCAGTTAAGGCATTGGCATCAGCAAGGGCACGATAAGCAGGCAGAATGCCTGTTCCGGTACTCCCTGGTGGACGCGAAAACAACGCCTCTCCTGGTCCTGCATTGGCTGCAGGATCCATCCAGGCAGTGATGCCGTAACGGTTATTGGCCTGTACGGCAAATTTACCTGCTGCCAGTAGCTGTTTTTCATTCGGCTTGGGCAATTTCACTGTCGCCAAATCAACCCCAGCATCGACCAGAATACCGTTTGGTTTACCCTCAGCATCCGCACCCAGGGTATGATGCTGGGCTGAACTCAGATCACGAATAGAGTCGCTATCAATGCCCGCTAACGCACGCATTTTCTGGTTAGCCCAGGCGGTGTGTAAATCTGCCCCCATCAATAGCAGAGGCTGAGATGCCCATATCCCGGCATCAAACACTTCACCTAATGCTTTAGGGTCTTTCCAGGTGCCTGGATTGACGCCAAATACCACTAATGGTAGCCCCGCATCACCACGAATTTCTTCGTGCCAGCCTTGTAAACGCTGTTGAACGGTAGCGATATCCAGTTGCTCGTCATGCAAATTTGGGGATAAGGCTGCGAGACCGCCAATCACTGCATGGGTATGGGCATCGATAAGACCCGGTAACACTCGCTTGCCCTGGAGATCAATCACCTGAGTCTGTGGGCCTTTGTGTACTAGAACCTTATCCTGGTCACCAATCGCCAGAATCCGTCCCTTCTCTACAGCAAAGGCTTCAGCCAGTGGCTTAGCTTCATCAGCAGTGAATACCTTACCATTGATAAAAATTGTTTCCGGAGCCGCCTGCGCTGTTATCACTACACTTGCCAGTAACCCTGCGAGCGTTGATATACACCATGTTTTTATTGTCGGCATAGCAGTCACTTTTCCTTTCTGTAAGGCGCTCTTGCGGAGCAGGGAATTAAGCAAGTCAGCATCAGGAAAGTAATAAATAGCTATCTGTCAGTCAGTCATTTGACCGTTACTGAGAGCTTATACACCTTATTCCAGACTCTTTATGATGCTGTTTTTACATAATCGATAAAAGTGCGCAGGGAATAGCTCATATAGCGATTACGAGGATAATAGAGCTGAAGACCGGGTTGTTCTGGCAACCATGGCTCCAGCACAGAGATAAGTTTACCACTCTCCAGACAGTGCTTTACCTGGGCGTAATAAAGATAACCGACACCTGCATCACATAATACGGCTTCCAGAGCTGAGTCCATATCATCGAGGATGATATTACCTGGCGGATTAAGGGTTAACTTACCATCAGGTCCCGCGAATTCCCACAGGCAGGGACGACCACTTTTAAAGCGAAGAACGATATTTTGATGCTTGCTCAGCTCACTGGGATGAGTTGGAGGAGCATGACTGGCAAAATAATTCGGCGTGGCCACCACGACATTTTGGATCTTCGGGCCAATCGGCACGGCTATCATGTCATTATCCAGAGTGGAGTTCAGACGTATGCCTGCATCAAACTGTTGCTGCACAATATCTATCAGATGATCGTCGGTGGTGATTTCAACTTTGATATCCGGATACTGACGAGAAAAACCGGCCACAATCGGCATCAGCACCAGTCGAGAAAACAGCGGCGCAGTATTGATTTTCAGTGTTCCTATTGGGGTATCACGGAAATCATTAACCTCATCCAGCACCGTATCGATTTCATCAAAAGCAGGCTGTAAGCGCTAATACAAGTTAAGCCCGGCTTCGGTGAGTGAAACACTACGCGTAGTACGGTTAAAGATTTGAATTTTTAGCCGCTGTTCTAACTGTTTAATCGCATGGCTAATAGCCGAAGGCGACAAGCCAAGTGCATCTCCGGCCGCACGAAAACTGTTATGCCGCGCTACAGCAATAAACACAGCAAAGTCTGCATATTTCAAACGCATTGGTGAAAATCCTTCATCAACCTGTATCAATAACTCCGCTTCTCATCATGCCACTCTGTTTGTACAGTAGCACCTGTTCATTAGAATATCAGGTTAACCCAATGAAAACAGAGAGTTTATATATTGTCTGGGCCCACCCGCGTCTTGATTCACTAACAGCGAGTGTAGTGAAAGAAATGCATGATCAGGCTATCATCCAGGGGATCAACGTGACAATGTTCGATTTATATCGCAGCGATTTTGATCCGGTTCTGGCAGTAGAAGATGAACCTGACTGGAGCAACCCGAGAAAAGAATACTCACCAGAAGTTCATCAGTTGTATGCCGAACTGGAGGCTAACGACACTATCATGATGGTATTCCCGGTATGGTGGTTTAGCTTCCCGGCAATAATGAAAGGCTATCTGGATCGCGTCTGGAACCACGGCCTGGCCTATGGTGCTGGCAGTTCTCTCAAAGGGAAGAAATTTCGCTATGTTGCCTTAGTTGGCAGCACCCAGAACATATACGTTAAATACGGCTGGGAAAAAAATATAACCGACTACATCACTGGCATGATGAGTTATCTGGAAGTCGAGGATATCAAAATAGATTTTCTTTATAATACGCTCGGACTTGAAGATGATGTGAGCGAAAAACATTACCAGCAACTCTTTAGCCAGGCTCGCGGAATTGTTGAAGAATTAAATAATCCGTCATTAACTAAGTAATAAATATATCGCGAAATGGAAATCAGACCGGGTATGTTATTAATACCCGGAAGGATAGACTCACCCTATGGCTCGCTGAGTGCAGGTAATATCCAGCATGCGCCGCTGATATTACCCACACCTCAGCCATAAGAAAGTTCAGAGTACTCAGAGCCTCATTACACCGTCGGGACCGTTCCGCCATCAATAATAAATTCTGTTCCTGTTAACGCACTGGCGCGATCGGAGGCGATAAACGCTATCAGGCTGGCAACTTCCGCTGGCTTTGCCGGACGTCCAAGCGGAATTCCACCTAGCGCCTGTATAATGAGTTTTTTCCCACCCTCATAGTCAGTCCCGGCTTGTTCTGCCAGACGCTCGGTATAACGTACAGCTGCTTCAGTTTCTATCCATCCCGGTGCGACACGCATGACACGCACGCCTTTCGGTGAGACTTCTTTTGACAGGGCTTTACTATAGGTAGAAAGTGCTGCTTTAGCCGCCGCATAACCCGTAGTTGACTCGGGTAAAGGCAGTACTCGCTGAATAGAGCTCACATGAATAACCACACCACCTCCCTGACTTATCATATCCGGGACCAGCTGCCTGTCTATGCGGACGGCGGGAAAGAGATTTAAATTCAGTTCCTTTTGCCATTCATCATCGGTCAGTGCCACAAAGCCCCCTACCGGAGCAGAAGAGCCTCCTAGCATATGCACGATAATATCCACGCCTCCCAGACGCTCGCGTGTAGCCTGAACGACCGTTTTGCAGCCTTCTTCGGTGGTGAGATCTGCGGCAACAAATAACTCTTCAGGCATCGAATCAGGACGTGAGCGTGCCGTAGTCAGTACTTGTACCCCCAGCTCACGAAACAGTTCAACAGTCGCCGCACCGGCTCCTTTGGTGCCGGAAGTGATAAGCGCGCGCTTTCCTTTCAGTGTCAAAAAATCAGCCATCTTATGATCTCCATTGTGGTCATTTTTCCGTCTTAACGACGGTATCAGCGGAAAATATTGCGGCCAGAGTATCCGAGTCATTGTGTCTGTCGGCGTCAATGCCATCTCTGGCAATATCCGACATATCCATCCTCTTTTTCCCGGTCGCTATGTGCTTGCATTTAATATAGTGCTATATATTGTGCTGAAAAATAGGACTATCCGGGATGGGGTAGTGAATGGAATGGGATAATGACTCACGCAAATCTGAATGACCTAGAGGCTGTCGTCGTGATTGCCCGGCGAGGGACTTTTCGTGCCGCCGCGGTTGACCTTGGCATGTCTACGACAGGACTCAGTCATGCTATTAGCAAACTCGAAGCCAGACTTGGCGTTCGCCTGTTCAATCGCACCACACGCAGTGTGTCGCTAACTGAAGCAGGAAAACTTTTTGTGGAGCGAGTGGGGCCAGCATTGCAGGATATCCAGGGTGCACTGGATGAAGTCCGCTCTCAGCGCGAGACACCTTCTGGCACCATACGGATCAATGCCGCCCCTTTTGCCGCCCAGGAAATACTCTCCCCGCTGGTGTTAGAGTTTCTGCGCCGCTATCCAGATATGCAGGTTGATTTGGTGACAGAAGGGCGGCTGGTCGATATCGTCGCTGGCGGTTTTGACTTGGGCGTTCGCGTTGCCAGTCTTGTTCCTGGCGATATGATAACCCTGTCACTCAGTCGTATGCAGCGATATGCCATTGTCGCATCACCGGATTATTTCCAGAACCATGAGAAACCTCTTATCCCTCCGGATCTTCTCAACCATCGCTGTATTCAGGTACGGTTACCGGATGGCGCTCTTTTTCGCTGGCGCTTTGAAAAGAATGGGGAGGCAGCACAAATAGACGTAAGCGGTCCCTTGATACTCGATGAAACAAATCTTGCGCGAGCAGCAGTGATGAAAGGTATTGGCATAGGCTGCTTTATGGAGCAGAGCGTGATGCATGATATTGCGACAGGAATGATGGTGCGTGTGCTCGAGGACTGGACGCCATCATTTCCCGGAATTTGTCTATATTATCCCAACCGTAGAAATATGTCTGCAGGACTCAGGGCTTTTCTCGATCTGGCGCGAGAATTAACGATAAATTGTTCTCGGAAATAAACCTAAAATATATGGGGTAAGATCATGGATAATTATAATCCTTCCTGTTTCAAGTATCACTGCCACTAAAATATTTCAGTTTTTTTGTTTTTCATAGATAATGGGAAGTATATTATTCAGTGAGCTATGTAGGAGTTATTAATTATATTTGGTACTCCAGAATTCTGTATGTTTATGGACTTCGGATAGTGATTTTTGTAATGTATTAACCTTCGCAATAATGCTAAGAATGTTGGTTAAGTTATAATAAATAAAAATGAAAGTAGAGTTAATTTAATTGATGTATTGTATGCGGTAGATTCAGTTCTCTCTATTTCAGGTATTGCTTCACTAGCTATTGGAAGTGAAATATATGCTCTGTAATTCGTAAATATAATTACTTTCTCTGTATTTTCATCAATATTTTAGGTGTGCTAGCTCTTATAGTCTATGGCTTTATATTATTATATCCAAAAAATGGAAAGTAAGGCTGAAAGGAAATGGCTATTGCATTAAGCGTAGTGGTTTTACTGCTGGTTGTCTGGGCAGTTTTTTAATTTATTTTGCTCTTAAAATCCTTGGTTAAGGATGATTTTTTATGGTTTTTGGAACCGTTGGTAAAATAAAGAGTATAACCAATGCATATTAGTCATCTTTGGGGCCTAAGACCTTCGTTTTACAGCACCCTACTACGATCCTAAATTGGGCATTAAGTATTATCAAAAATCTATAAGGATTTCTGATAAAAATAATATTAGATTCGATCTGTCAGAGTGCCCTCTATACTGTCATAATTTCGATATTAATCTCATCATTTGTTCTAATAGATCATCGTAAGTCATAATTTTAACGGTACGATTGGTATTGATTACATGAAGCGTATTTTTCTGACTAGCTGTAAGGTTTTTGGAGCGACCAATCACTACTGCACCTTCGACTACATATTCTCTTTTAAGCCAATTTGGAATCCCCTTTTTGCCAGACCTAATTTCACTTATCCAATCCTCAACTTGCTGGCTCGCATGGGTTACTTTGCTACGCAAGCGGTTATTTTTTGTGAAAATCTGATCTATATGTCTTTCCAGTTCAACTAATAATACTCGTCTATGTGATTGCTCATATTGAAGAATCATATCTGCTCTGAACCTACCTATAGGGACTTCCATGTACATTTGACCAAAATGGCAGTCAAATATTTCTGGATTGTCTTTAATGAAGTTTTGCAGATCTTTTTCGAGAGTCGAATCTTGTCCTAAAAGATGACAAAAATTTATGAATTTTACCTCCATCTGGACTCTTGATATGGGTTCTTGAATCAATGAAGATAGCTTCTTGTCTAACATATGTTCCTTGGATAAGGTATTTTTTTGGATCATTGTAGGTTCTCTATCAACAACTATCGGTGGAATTAGTTCCCCATATCCTCTTTTGAGAACTTTAATTCCAGACTCGTCGAAATTACCAACTACAACACCTTTAACTGAGTTTATTTTCAATGCCTTATAAGCGCAGTAGATCATATAGTCGTCATCCATTATAAGTTGACCATCTTCCTCGTATAGAAGGATTTCACCAAGTGGAGCTCCCCATTCGGTGATTTTATATATGAAATCTTGTATATCAGATTCAGAAATACTAAGTGCATAATCAATGTCGCGTATTTTAATATTATCTATTGGTAGGCTAATTCGTGTGCATTTAATTTTTCCTTGAATAGCCCCTGTAATAAGCTGGACTAGGTGTTCATTATCTTTTTGATTTGTCATTTGAGCGTCAATCATGAAATTGCTATCAATCTTTGGATGTTTATCATTACAATATAAAGCTAAGCATTTAAATATTAATTCAGTATAACTGTTTTCGCTTAAGGTATTTTTACTTATTTTAATGTAACCATCACTCGTCATTTGAATAACAAAAGGCTCTGGTTCTTTCTCTTTAACTCTGAACTCAAATCTGGATATTTTTTTATAATAATTATATTGATTAAAACCAGTCACAGAATAGACTCTTCCACCATCCTTGAGCTCCTCTCTTTGAAATAAAAAACCTACAGGTTCGGATTCGTAATCAGTTGAAACGAAAAAAAATTTAGGGATCGGATAATGTTCTAGCGCGTAGAGCTGTTCGAACGCAACTTCAATCGTTGGTAATTTTTTTGATGGATATAAATAATCTTCTTTTAAATATAAAATTGCTTGGCAAATATTTCCAAATATATAATTATCTTGATATTTTTTTAATAGCCATATAGAAATCTCATTGCTACTTCCCATTCGTTTTTCACTAGAGGTTATCTCCAGCATCATCTTTTGTCGCAATTCGGTTAGAAAAGGTCTCGCTTCTGTCGAATCTGGTGATGTTTCTTCATTGTTCTTAACGCTGAACAATACGTTATGACTAGCATTTTTCATATCCATGATAAGAGTTTCCGGTAAAATTATTACTGAAAGTAACGCTAAGAATATCAATTCTGACGAAGTGCTGTCTATTTATTTTTATCTCAATTAATGTCTTAAATATAGTTAAATTTTAATATGGTGAAAGGAGTGTTAATGATTAATTAAATAAATACAACACCTAATATTTAGTATTAGTCGTCGACTAATTGTAGATCAAGTTATTTTTTCATAAAACTGTATCTTAATAAGTTGAATGTCTAACTTTACTAGATAATCCTTAATAGCAGGATTTTTCACTTATCTACTGCAATGCTCAATTTTTTCTTGTAAAAAGTCGATAAATGTCCGGACTTTCCTCGAGACATAGCGGGTATTTGAGTAGAGGGCATAAATACCCTGTCTGGGAAAATGGTGGTCTGGTAGTAACGGGATTAAATGTCCATTAGCGATATCGTCTGTTACTAGCCAGGCGGGTAGCAAAGCCACTCCCGCGCCGTTACGAGAAAATGCGTGCAGGGCACTCGCGCTATCAGCCACTATCATTGGTCGTGCGTTTGCGCTGAATAGCACAGAGCTGCCATCGGGTGTGACAACGGGCCAGTATAAAGGTGTTGTCAGCCTGCTATGAGCAATCCAGTGCGCGTTTTGCAACTGTGCCAGAGAGCTGATATTGCCACCATGGTGTTGCGTTAAATAGGTTTTTGAAGCAACAGGTAAGATATTAAACTGATCGATCAGTTTTGCATGGTGAGTGGAGTCAGTCAGTTTGCCAAGGCGTATAGCCACGTCAAAACGTTCAGCGATCAGATCGTCATTTTTTGACGATGCCGAATGCTGGATGCGTAATTGCGGATGAAGGGCTGCAAATTCTGAAAGTACAGGTACCACAACTCTGGCTCCATATTCTGGTGTGGTGGTAATACGCAGAATACCTTCCAGACCGCTATGATCCTGTCGGGTGTGATCCCATATCTCTTCGGCATCCTGTAGTAACTTCTGGCAGCGTTGGTAGAAACTTTCCCCTGCATCGGTAACGGCCACTTTCCGGGTACTGCGAGTGAGCAAGGAAACACCTAATTTCTTCTCTAGCTGTTTAACATTAAAGCTGACCACTGCTTTTGTCATTCCCAGCGCATTTGCTGCACCCGTAAAACTTCCTGCTTCCACTACGGCCACAAATATTTCAAGATACTGCAGATTTATCATGTTTTTTACTCGTGGATTTTATTGTCAAAATTATTTTGACAGTATAACCTCTGAATGGCGATTTATCTTTTTTATTCAAATTCTATACTACGGGCTCGATACTGTTTTATAAGAGCATATTATGAGTTATCGGCTACGCGTGGCCGGTATTTATCTGTTGGTATTTTTTATTGATCTGGTCAATATGTTTATTGCTAATATCGCTTATCCTGATATTGGTCAGCAGCTTAATGCCCAGATTAGTCAGTTAACTTGGGTGAGTAATAGTTATATTTTAGGCTTAACGCTGGTTATTCCTTTGAGTAGCTGGTTAGTAAAAAAAATAGGTTCAAAATCGCTGTTTATCCTCTCATTAATAGTATTTATCATCGGAACTTGTGGCGTAGCAGGTGCTATGACTATCAAACAGCTTATTGCGTGCAGGCTGGTTCAGGGGCTCGGTGGGGGATTACTGATACCGGTAGGGCAAACATTGACCTATGCTCTTTATCGCAGCCATGAGCGGGTCAGGCTCTCTTCAGCGATTATGATGGTAGCCTTACTAGCACCCGCTATTTCACCTGCTATCGGCGGCATACTCGTGGATTATATGAGCTGGCGCTGGGTATTTTTGGTGAGTTTACCCCTGGCATTTACGGCATTAATTCTTGCTATTTTCTGGCTAAGAAATGACCGCCATAACACCATGGATACAACACTCGATTTCAGGGGACTGCTCTCAGGCTGTACCGCCTTGCTACTGATTTTGTCAGGCTTAACCAGTGTTGCTGAACCTGAAAGCAGGGGGGCAGGCAGGCATACTGTTATTCCTGACAGGTACTATGCTGATGGGCTGGTATATCCGTACTTCACTACATAAAACGGAACCGTTGCTTAACCTGCGATTGATTCAGGAACCGATGCTGAAAATCGCCATGTTAATCTATCAGCTGATCCCGGGTATTTTTACCGGCGTGAGTCTGATGGCGATGCTTTACTTACAAGATTATCTTGGGATGCAGGCCACGTTGGTCGGAGCCATGATGCTCCCATGGGCATTAGCGTCATTTGTTGTCATAACTTTGTGCGGGAAAGTATTTAACCGGGTAGGGCCGCGTCCCCTGTTTATCATCGGTTGTCTGGTTCAGGGCAGCGGTATTATTGGCTTATCGTTAATTGATAGTGCTGGCGATATTATGCTGATGGTTTCTGCTTATATCCTTATGGGGTTCGGGGGCAGTTTGTGCAGTAGTACGGCCCAGAGTTCAGCTTTTATTCAGATTGATAATAGTAATCTGGCGGATGCCAGTGCGCTGTGGAATATCAATCGTCAGCTCAGTTTTTGTTTTGGTGTGGCATTAATTAACCTATTACTTCATACGTTACTTAGCCTATCCAGTATTCAAGCTGCTCATGCTTATCAGTTGTCTTTTATCCTGGCAGGCATCAGCTCCATTATTCCCGTCTTACTCTGCTTACGAATAGATAATCGCAGAGTTATACTTATGCTTAACCAGGATAAATAATGAATCACTATTTTCAAGAAGTTTTAGATGCTCATGTATTGATCTGCCGCTGGTTCGGAGATGCAAGCAGTTCCTCAGAAGTTTGCGATCGGCTATTGGCACGTTTTAGTCCAGCTTATTCCATGGTAACGACTGGCGGTGCCAGGCTCGATTACTCGTCATTAGTGACGTTTTTTCGTTCACAATGTGGTCGAAGAGCAGGGCTTGAGATTGAAATCGAAAATATGCAGTTGATTGCTGAAAGCGCAACAGGCGCCACAGTGACTTATCAGGAACGTCAGAAAATGCCTGATCAAGATGAAACTATGCGTTTTTCAACCGTAGTTTTTGAGTTGGGTAAGGATAATCAAGTGATGTGGCGTCACTTACATGAAACAGCATTACCTTTATAAAATCCTATTATTAATAATAGGATATTGCTCATTCTGTTCTTTGGCTGTGGTGGCTGAAAAGCGATTAAGAGGTGCAGGTCCTCAAGAGGTGACGTTCTAATGAGTCGGGTAGCAAGGTGAGTGTCTGATAAGCGTGGCCTGTACTTATCCGCAGGTTCCTGAATACAGACGTGGATGTTGACACAAATATACAAAATGGCGGGAAAATATTGCGAATAGCCAAAAGTGGTCTAGATTTATCAATAGGATCATAAAAGGCACTATTTTTTTATGGATATGTATCAATTAACTGATTCAGTTATGGGATTAACGGCTGCGTTTATACTTGGCATATGTATTGGGGTTGAACGTCAGTACAGGCAAAGAACCGCAGGGTTAAGAACGCATGTCCTGGTCACTCTTGGCGCTGCTGTATTCGTTAATCTAGCAAAAAGTCTTGATGGCCAGGACGGTGCGGTAAGAGTGATTGCCTATGTCGTCTCAGGAATAGGTTTTCTTGGCGCTGGTGTGATTATGCGACAAGATGGTGGCGTTCAGGGACTGAATTCATCGGCTACTATCTGGTGTTCAGGTGCGGTTGGAGCTGCTGCGGGCTCTAATATGTATATAATATCGATTCTTGCCACCCTATTTATTTTATCTATAAATATATTTCTTAGACCGCTCGTTAATATCATTGATAGAAAACCAATAAATAACCAGACAGAAATAACGCATAATATTAATATAATCACTAATATAAGAGATACCAAGAAAGTTATTCAACATATGAGGGAGGTGCTAGCGACTGTTAATATACAAATGCAAGATTTTTCTATAAATGAATTTGGTCATGAGGAAGTTGTTATAAAAGCAGTCTTAGTCGTAACATCAATAACGCAAGAGGAGATGAACGGTATATTAAATGAACTTAATAGTGTTTCTGAAGTTGAGTATGCGTTTTGTTCGCTGATGTAAATAAAAGCACGGCATGAAATTTTAAGGTATGTTTAGATTGTTTTTATTTGTAATGCAGTATTACTATTAAATTTAAATATACTTTTCCAGGAATGTATATTATGAATAAATTATCTTTTTTTGTAGCTGAAAAAAGCTCAGGCTCGTACCGGGATTTGGCTTTTTTAAGATGGTCTCTTGTGGTGGTGTTTTTCTGGTTTGGAGGAATGAAATTTACGGCGTATGAGGCTGCTGGTATTGCCCCATTTATTGAACACAGTCCTATTATGAGCTGGTTACATGTTCTTTTTGGGGTGCAAGGGGCAAGCTATTTTCTTGGTGTTGCTGAGTTAACGACCGGTGTATTGCTCGTTATTGGCTCTGTTAGTGCTTTGTTTTCAATCCTCGGCGCTGTTATGTCGTCGATGACATTCCTTGTCACTATCACTTTTTTTATTACCACACCGGGTGTTTTTGAGAGTTCTTTAGGTGGTTTTCCCGCTATCTCTGCCGGAATAGGGCAGTTTCTTTTAAAAGACTTGGTTCTGTTAGCAGCATCCCTGTGCCTGCTAATATCATCAGTAAAAAGTAGAAATACTATTCGCGATAAATAAAATCCGATATCTGCTTATTCGATAGAGGAATTGGGCTCACTCATCCATACATCCTCATAACCCTCCCGGTCGATAATAAATTTTGCTCCAGCCGGGAGGAAAAGGTATTTAATGATTTCCGGAAGTGTGTCTGTTAAATGATGGGTGTGAAGCGGCTGGTAAAAATCGATTGCAGATGAATACTCCCCGCAGTGAATAAACCAGCTTATAGTGCCATTCTCGGGGAGTTCGACTCGGGTTCCATAAATGGGGGATTTATGCAGTGTGCCCAATGCTATCGCAACCTTATCTTCGGGCGGATATCCGGATAAATTGTACTTAGCACATACCGCTTGTTGTGATTCGTCAGGCTGTATCGGCTTGGCTGAATTCATTATTTAATTCCTGATTGCACTTAACATCACTAATAATTATATGAAGTTAGAATAGCAGAGTCATATAGCCGTCTGATGGATTTTTTTAAGAGGAGCTGAGATAACCATCCTTCATTATCAGATGCCTCCTGGCATAGTCTGCTGCTTCTAAAGAATGGGTAACCATAATAACGGTCGTTCCCGTCTGATTGATTTCTGTCAGTTGCTTTAATACGATATTGCTGTTTTTACTGTCTAAATTTCCTGTGGGTTCATCGGCTAAAATGAGCTTTGGCCGGGAAATCATCGCGCGAGCAATTGCTACCCGCTGTTGCTGGCCTCCGGAAAGCTGAACCGGATAATGCGTACTTCTGCCGGATAATCCAAACTGTTCAAGTATTTGTGTGACGCGAGTTTTACGCTCGCTCTTTGATACACTGCGATACTTGAGGGGAAGTTCGATATTTTCATATACCGACATAAAATCAATCAAATTAAATGACTGAAATATGTAGCCAATCAGTTGACGGCGAAGCGCTATTTTTTGGCTGTAACTCATCTGGGTAACTTCTTGCTGCGCCAGCTGTAATCGACCGCTATCCAGAACTTCAAACATCCCGAGTACATTGAGTAATGTTGTTTTGCCTGAGCCGGATGGCCCCATAATAGAGACAAACTCCCCGGCTTCGACATGCAAGTTAATATCGCGTAGCGCCAGGGTTTTGACTGTTCGCGTGGTATGAGCCTTTTCGGCATGTTCCAGATTTATCATATTATTCAAACTCAATAATGTTCGATTTTTTAATGTGACTGTCAGTAAAGACCACAACTTGTTGCCCCGATGATACTCCACTGACGACTTCTGATTCTGTTTCATCCTGACGTTTAATCACCACAGCGGTTTTAATAGCGCGGCGCTGTTTCTCATCATAGAGATAAACTGAGGTACTATTTTCTTCAATAAAAACGGCGTTAGAAGGGACATGCAATACATCTGATAGGGTTGCTAATGAAATCTGTAGATCGATAGATTGTCCCCGCTTTAACGACAAGGGTTGAGGATGAACAAGAGCAAGTCTTGCAATAAATTTGCCGTTTTCTACCTGAGATGAGACCGAAATAATAATGAGTGGTATATCGATACCCGCATAATGGGCGATGACGCTGTCCTGGGGTTTGATTTTGTCCAGATAGTATTCACTTAATGAGGTTTCAAAATAATAACTCTCTGTATTATCTAAAGTAGCGACCTGTTCCCCGGCTTTAATTTGCTGGCCAATTTTCATTGTTAAGGGGGAAAGAATGCCGTCGATCGGAGCTGTAATGGTGAGTTTTTCCAGGCTCTTCTCTATCTGTTTTATCAATTTTTCCAGATAGTTGAGTGAAGACTCTATTTCCGTAAGCCGGAACGGATGTACAGATTCTTGCTGTGCCTGATAAGTGGTTAAAACCCTGTCGCGTTTTTTCCAGTATGTCAGTTCATCCAGCAGTTGTTCATAGGTGGCTTTTTCCACCATACCGCGTTCGTACAGTACTTTTTTGCGCACCACTTCTTTATGGCGTTTCTCTGTTTGATACTGTGCATCTTGCTGAGCCAGATGAGTTTCAAGATCATCTTTTTCCAGCAACCGACGGATATTACGTAGATTATTGATTTGTTCAGTGACATCGGCAATTTGCGATGTCACTTGTAAAACAAAGTCATCATTGGACAGTTGGGCAATAAGGTCGCCTTTTTTAATCTCACTGGACTCAACCTGGCGAAGGGTGGTTACCGTGCCGCCGCGTTCAGAGGTTACCATGACACTTTTGCCCGGTATGGCCACTGCTCGAGTCACCAGTCGATCAGTAAATGTGCCATGTTGTACCGAATGAAGCGTGATACTGGCTAAGGGGATTCGTGTGACTTTTTCTGCCCTGAAAAGTGTTATCAGCCACAGGCATAACAGGGCAAACAGAATCAGCGCCAGAGCGACTAACCATTTTGCTAATCGATGCGCTGTATTTTTGTTATCCAGTTGAATATCCATCAGGCTGGCTTTCTCTTTAACTGGCGTCGTGTGCCCTGAACATTGCACAGCACTAATGCTATCGCCATGATGGAAATAACCACCAGACCCAAGAGTAACAGTGAGGCAAACGCATTGATGTAGACGACGCTGCTCACAGACTGATACTGCTGTAACCAGCTTAGTAGTAACAGGTTACCCGGGAGAAGTGCGACGGCTAACGAAAGCACGATTAGCAGGAGATACAGCCGTAGAAAAAAAACCATGCTGGTGGCAGTGGAGCCGCCCACTGCCTCCATGATTTTTAGTGTGCCGTTTAATCGTTGCGCTTCTGCAATACTAATAATCAGAGTACTTATCACCATAACGACCAGCGCCAGTATTGCGGTAAGCATGATGACACTGAGCATCAGTTGGGAGTTTTGAAAATGGTGGCGATGAATTTGTTCTACCGTTTGTATTGACAGGCCAGGGGGGCCATAGCGTTTAAGCAGTGTGGTAATGGCTGGCAGATGCTGTTGATGCGAATATGACAGCGTTGCAAATTTTTCCAGCCGGTCATTGATAAAAATAATGAGCGGTTGTGGGGAGGGAAGGTGTTCTCCGAGATCAAAATCCTCCACTATTTGCAATACGCGTAGCTCCTGTGGCTGTTCTGGATAGGGAATGTAATAGCGAGTATTAAGCACTTCATCGAAGCTCTTTTGTCCCATGGCATGCATAAATTCCCGGGTGACAATAGCATGCGATACGCGGTCGTCTGAGCTCGCTAACAGACTGTTTTTCTGACCTGCTAGCGTGGTTAATCCCCAGACATCGATAAAGTTTTTATCCGCGAAGAGAGCATTGACGGTAGTGAACTGGTCATGTACCGATTGCTGAGCATGTTGCACGCTGAGGATCTGGCGCGACATATCAAAGGGCTGCCAGCTGCTTAAACTGAGGTTTGAAGCCCCGTCTATTGATTTGAGCCTCTGCTGCAGGTCATGCATGCTGCCCGACGAATAAAATCCCTCATCCAGCGAGAACGTTAAACGGTGCGTTTTCTGATAACCAAAATCGGTATTTTCCGCGGTATAATTTTGCGTCATTACCCCAGCCCACAGATAAACAGTAATACCTGTCACCATCAGCTGTACCACCATCATGATTCGATTATTGTAATCAGTTTGCCTGTGTTGATAGCGGCTCAAACTGTGTGAAGTCTGTTTGCCGTATATAAACAGTGAAAGATTGAGAAAATGCGAGCTCAGCATAATCAAGCCAGTAAATAGCGCTACGCCGGTAAATATCCCCAGTATTGGTATCACTGACTGATGAGCGAACAGGTTATTGATATCTGGTGAGAGCTGTGCCAGCCCCCAGAGGAAAAAGCCTGCTAATGTCACTGTTATCAGGAATTGTGGTAATAACAGGCTCAATAATTCACTCAGGAGCTGAGTATTTGAAGCACCGACACTACGCTTGATATGCAGAATGGGCAGTCTGGCGGTATTGAGAATACCGTTGATGTTGAAAAAATTGATTGTTGTAGAAAGCAGAACAAACAGCGCGGCAATATACAGAATATAAAGTAATGACTTTGCGCGTGTGGTAGCAATTTCGTCGGCATAGCCATGGTTGTAATGCATATCCAGGATAGGTCGGGCGCTAAAAGTAAGAAATGATGACGGCGTAAAAGGTACACCCGCCAGTTGGGGGGCGTTACGGGTGACGAGATCAGACAGTATCTGCTGATTAAAATGTGAGTGGCCGGAGTGAAGGTGAGCAAAGGCATAGACATGGGTATCATACCAATCCAGCCGCTTATCGTGATACTCCGCTATCAGGTCGGGAGTGAAGGCAATAATGGCTGGTAAATTAAGGCTACTGTTGGGCTGAGGTTCAACAATCGCTTTAATAATAAACTGCCCACTTTTTCCCAGATCGACTATTTTACCAAGGGGTTCATCCAGCCCGAGATACTGGCGATTAAAATCCGCAGTGATGTAGATTTCATGCGGCCCTGGAGCCGGTAAAGGATCGCAAAAAGGATGTAGCTGTTGCATAAATGCCGGGGTAACGGCAAATACCGAGATATGGGGGATCGTACTCCCTCGGTGATTGAGTTGGGCATCCAGCCGCCAGGTATAGCCGACGCTTTCTATATCGGGATGTTTTTGTAGTGCTTCGACTAATGGAAAAGGAATTTTCGCTGAACGCACAGTATCGCCATTAGGGAGATTAAACTGACTTTCAATACGATACAATTGTTGAGATTCAGTGAGGCTCCGATCAATACTGCGGTCAGTAATATAAAGCATAATGACCAGTACTGTCGTAGCCAAGCCAATAACAGTAATCACCAGGGCTAAAAGAGCTGCTGCGGGTTTTAGTTTTAAGTCATTAATGAATATATTTAAATTCATCAGCAGCGGTACCTGTTAGTTTAATTACTTAGTTATATTTTTTATACTTCAAATTACTTAGGGTTGCGGGCGTTCAGGCAGCCGAATTACATAGTCTATTATGCTCATCGACTGCCTTCTCTTTACGCCTACAAGCAACTCGAATTATTTTGGGTATATATGATGATGTTATTTCTGTTAATAATTAAAACCCTTTGACCAATTCCAGGCCAGGGCTGTTGTTTGTTGAGGTAAGTGTAATATGTTATCAACATTTCTGGTGTTGATGGCAGGAAGCGTTCCTTTTACACTTTGATTTAAAATGACTAATTGTTCATGTAACTGACTTGATGATAACATTGATTTTTGATCGGTGATTGTATTCATGTAACCTCCATGTCTTTTTGCTTAAGATACGAAAATGAGCATAAGTGAGTCATCACTTTCAATCATCATCTTAAATCTGAATTAACTTTAGTCAATCAATATAATCCTATATTAAAATGCTGGTTATATAATTAATTTGTGAATAATTGCATTCTGCATTTATTGCGCGTTTTATTTAGGTTTTGTCAGTGTTAAGGCGGAAAATATAACTATAACTGTCTCATTTTAGGAGGGTCGTAATAACATTTCCATTCAAAATTATAGAATTACCATCATAGGCTGGTTTTTTATTAATTCTATGAAATTGATGTGAGTTATTAGCGGTTATTTTCTGTGAACTTATTGATTTATCTGCGGGTACTAAGCGGCTACGATTAATGAAGCGTGTATTTTTATTGCGGGGATAATGCTGTTAAAAAAACGCCCTTTTTAAAAAGGGCGTTTTTACTTTCTCAGGCAAGCACTAAATCGCTTACTGGATGGCAGGAACAGGCCAGTACATAGCCATTCGCAATTTCCTGCTCGGTGAGTGTCATCGTGCTGTTGACGTTGTATTCTCCGGAAATAATCTGCGTTTTACAGCAACCACAGACTCCCTCACGACAGGCGGCGTTCACCGGGACCTGATTACTTTCCATCGCTTGCAGCAGAGAATGACCTCGTGCAGCGAAGAAGGTTTTTTCAGGCGACAGCTTAGTGAACTTGAGACCTTCAGTCACGGGGGCGGCAGCCGGGGTAAAGAATTGCTCTTTATAGAAGTCCGTTACAGCTAATTTATCTGCCGCATTTTCAACCCAGTCCATATAAGGCGCAGGGCCGCAGCAGAGTAGGGTGCGCTCAGTGAGTTCTGGCACCGCACTTAACATCTCTTCAGTCAGACGTCCTGAGACAAATCCTTCGCTGGCATCATTTTCTGCAACCAGTGTCACTTTATAGCCTTGCCACTCTTCGGCGAAAATAACATCTTGTGGAGAACGTACACTGTAGATAACCTGGACATCCACCTCAGGACGAAAAGCCGCCAGCCAGCGCCGCATCGACATCACTGGCGTCACGCCACAACCGGCAGCCAGTAATAATATTTTATTGCTGGTGATGTGGTCGCAGGTAAACGCGCCCTGGGCATCAGATAACCAGAGATAGTCACCCCGTTTAACATTCTGAGTCAGCCAGTTCGAACCTGCACCATTATCAATACGTCGTACGGTGAGAGTGATGTACTCACTGACACCCGGCGTTGAAGACAGAGTATAAGCCCGCAGAGTATCTTTACCCTTACCGATACTGACCATCGCGTACTGGCCCGCACGATAGGGATAATAATCGTGGCAGAGCAGCGACAGCGTCCAGACATCCGGTGTTTCCTGATGAATATGATGGACCTGCATACGCCACGGACACTGAGAAGTTGGCATGGTCATGATTATCCCCTTATGCGTTCAGCATCTGCTGCATATCTTGCTCAACGGTAGTCACGGGACGCAGGCCAAATTTTTCATTCAGCACCGCGAGCAAATCAGGTGTCAGAAAACCAGGTACAGTCGGGCCGGTCACAATATTAGTGACGCCCAATGACAGTAACGTCAGCAGGATAACAATGGCTTTTTGTTCAAACCATGACAGCACTAACGACAACGGCAGTTCATTAACGCCACAACCCAGTTTTTCTGCCAGGGTGACGGCCAGCATGATGGCGGAATAAGCGTCATTACACTGTCCGGCATCAATCAGACGTGGAAGTCCTTCAATGTCACCGAAATCGAGTTTATTAAAGCGATATTTACCGCATGCCAGAGTCAGGATCAGGCAATCTTCAGGAACCTGGGTAGCGAAATCAGTAAAGTAGTTACGTTCACCGCGTGCACCATCACAGCCACCGACCAGGAAGACATGGCGTAGTTTTTCCCGACTGACTAAATCAATCAGCGTATCCACAGCACCCAGCAGTGTCTGACGACCAAAGCCCACGGTTATCAGATGTTCAATTTCGCTGTAAGGGAATCCATCCAGCTGCAATGCCTGGTTGATTACAGAGCTAAAATCATCACCTTCCAGATGATTTACGCCAGGCCAGCCGACAATACTGCGGGTCCAGATACGATCTTCATAGGAACCCACATGCGGGTCGATGATGCAGTTGGAGGTCATCACGATAGGGCCTGGGAAACGGGCAAACTCAACTTGCTGGTTCTGCCAGCCACTGCCGTAGTTACCTACCAGATGTTTGAATTTGCGCAGTTCAGGGTAGCCGTGAGCGGGGAGCATTTCGCCATGTGTATAGACGTTAACGCCGGTATTTTCGGTTTGCTGTAGCAGATGATAGAGATCTTTCAGGTCATGACCGGAAATAAGAATACATTTACCGGCAACAGTTTTGACGTTGACCTGGGTCGGTGTTGGATGACCGTAAGCGTTGGTTTCACCGGCATCAAGAATTTGCATGACGCTGAAATTCATCTGGCCGATTTCCATTGAACACTCAAGCAATGCGTTCATATCCGCAGGCCAGGTGCCGAGCCATGCCATAATCTTGTGATATTGTGCATAGATAGCATTGTCATACTGATCCAGCACATGAGCGTGTTCCATGTACGCAGCGGCACCTTTCAGGCCGTACAGGCAAAGCAAGCGCAGGCCCAGAATATTATCGCCAATCGCGGCTTTATCGCGGTTAGGAACAAACTCCATTGCCTGTTTTTGTAAATCACCGAGATCTCCATTCACCAGCTGTAAATCCGCCATGGGATGATCCACTTTGGCATTCGCATCCAGCGTAAGGCAAATTGCTTTCAGCATCTCGCGTTTGGCGATGGCTTCGCGCGCGTAGCCGACAATACGTATTGAATCGAAGTTGACGTTAGTCAGCGTCGAGAAGAAGGCGCGCGGGGCGAAACTGTCAACATCATGATCGATAATATCGTATTCACGCGCTTTGCAGGCCCAGGCGGAGAGCCCTTGTAGCGCGGCAATTAACAGATCTTGTAAGTCGGATGTCTCGGCGGTTTTACCGCACATACCTTGCGCGTATGCACAGCCATTAGCGACTGGCGTACGGATAGTTTGCTCACATTGCACACAGAACATAATCTCACCTATTTTTATAAGTTGTATTTTAAATACATCTTTAAGCTAGGCCTAATTTTGCAGACTGACCAGAGGATTTTGTGGCTACTTGCTGTGAGTTTGATTTAGCGCAATTTTGTAGAATGGTGTAGGGGAGGGCATATTGCTGAAATAAGTTACGCCTCAAATACTTGGGCCTGATTTGGGATTGAAGTTCAGATATTTGGCCTGCGCCCACGGAGAGACGGGCACAGGCCAGGAAGATAAACGCCAGTTTATGAAATGCGTTCAATATTCTAAGGGATCCGCTGCATTTTCCCGCTGAGCATAAAAGCGCCAAAGATAATCATAATCGTCACCACTGAAGAGATGGTATAAAAAATACTCTGATAGCCGACTCTGTCAAAGAGTTCCCCAAGTGGCATAGAAAGAAGAATAATACCGATAGAACTGGCTATTTGAAAACCGATTAGAAAAATGGTTGATGAAAGGCGTTTATCAAAGTTAGTGACTGCATATTTAAATACCGCGACAATAAATAACGGCACCTCTAAAGCATGGAACATTTTAACAAATGAAATAATGTAAGGGTTAATAAAAATAGCCGCCATCAGTATGCGCGCTAGCATAATGGTAGCGCCAATCACCAGGGCTTTTTTAGGTCCGATTTTATTGACAATAAAAGGCGCTAACGCCATGCATATTGCTTCTAACACTACTTGAGCCGCGTTTAAATAACCGTAAACCTGGGTGCCCAGCTCGGGTGTTGAGAACAGTCCGGCATAGAAGACGGGGAACATCTGTTGGTCGTAGATGGTATAAAAAGACCAGGTTCCAATAACAAAGATGACAAAAATCCAGAAGTTTTTATCTTTAACTAATCCAAGGAAATCCTCTTTGGTCGGTTTATCCGTCCGCTCAGGAATATAGTCTTGTGATTTTTTTTCATTAAATAGTGCGTTAACCGCCATAAAACAGAGCCCCATTATGCTGACGGCCCAAAAATTAATATGAGGATTAATGCTAAACATTATTCCGGCAACGAATGCACCTATTGCATAGCCAAGTGAGCCCCACAGGCGCGAGGTGCCAAATTCGAATCGAAATGAGCGACTCATTTTTTCAATAAAGCTATCAACTAAACCACACCCGGCGAGATAACCGAGGCCAAAAAATAACGAACCTACAGTCACCACAGGATAAAAATTATCTTTAAGGTGGGGTTCGTAAAAATAGATTAAGAATGGACCGGTGAGGACTAATGTGAATGAGATCAGCCACATTATATTTTTTTTCAAGCCCAGTTTATCCTGCATTACCCCGTAAATGACCATGAAAAGAATACTGGTGAATTGATTTAATGAATACAGTATTCCCAGCTGTGCTCCCGTTAAACCAATAGTATTTTTTAGCCATATTGCATAAAGCGACCACCATAATGACCAGGTGATAAAAAAGAAAAATGAGTAGCCAGAGGCATAGCGATAGTATGGATTTTTAAAATTAATATCGATGCTTAATATTTTCATCTCATGGAAAGCTCAACGAAGCGACAGGGTAAACAACACTAGCAGTTTCGAATTGCCCTAATAACGCAGAAATGGGTGTTTTTGCGATGTTAATCACGAAAGGTAACGTTAACATTGGCGATTTGTGAGTCAGATCATGATTGAAAATGTCATTTATCGACTGTTTTTCTGTAGTTTTGTTAACGTTAACCTTTGGCAGTAACGCGCACAATGCCTTTCAAACTATTATCTCAGCTAAACAAAACGAGCATTAATCGGCGATAACCTCCCTCTCTTCGGTTGTTTGCCATTGCCCATTGATCCATTTGCGAGTGGTGATTAACCGTGTCGGCTGTTCAGCGCCGATATCTTCCCCGTCGGTAATTTCTTCAATCAATACTGGTTTATTCTGATCTATTTTCCAGATACTGGACTGATGCCAGCAGCAGCCACTTTTGGTAAAGGTGGTAAGCGTTTTGTTTTCGCTATCAACGTTGAACAACCCTAAGTTTTCGCTAGCTAACTGAGTCAGGGCTGTATTTTCTACAAAGGTTTTAGACTGTGGCTGATAGAGGTAAATGGTATATGAAGGGCCACCATAAGCGCCTTCATTACCGGTACGCAGAGCGATGTCATCGATACCATCAAAGTTAATATCCTCAACCACCAGGCCGCTGTTATTATCGCCATACATCTCTACCAAATTCGTGGTCGCTTTACCTTGTTTATCCAGCTCGATAAAGATATTTTTTGCAGCCAATCTCTGCACTAACTTACCGCTGCCTTTGGTAAAAATATCTAATGTTCCGGGGCCTTCACAGGTCGGATAAGAAGAGTCAGGCGTGCAGCTCGCGACAGATAGCACAAAGTCCCACTGTTTTGAGGCACTATGGATGATTGAGATAGAGTCGACATGAGCCAGTGTCTTAACCCGCGAAATATACTGCTCTGCGAGACAGGCCGTATTATCACCACACTGTTGTCGCTCTTTAAGCCAGACCAGTTGCTCGGTTTTTAGCTGGGCTTTATCTGCCTGCTGGCGAGCGAAGGCATAACTTTTATTGAGCACGGTATCAAGCTGCATTAGCGGCGGGGTGGCGCAAATGGCCTTCTCATCCGCTAAACTAGCTTTGGTGCAGTCGATAGCCCAGGCTGACAGCGGTAAAGCTAATAAACTTAATAATGTCAGCGCGCGCACCGGGGATAAAGTCATTATCATTTTTTAATTCTCGCAAGGTAAATAACCCAGGCATATCCGGTTAGTCATATTGCCATTTAGGTTTCGGGCAACCTTCCGGGCCGGGAAATATCTGTTTCCCACTCTCATCAAAGCGTTTTTCGCAGCCGGAAATTAGTTTACCTGCTTTCCAGATGGCACTGCTTTTCAGCACTCCGGTCTGGTAATAACAGGCGCTTTCCCCCTCGCGTTTAGCCCCTTGATAATCCCGATACTCTTTGCCATCAACTTGTAACGGAGTGAAGCCCTGAGCACGCACAATGCAGCTTATCTGGCCATTGGGGTAATAGCTGATTTGAGTATAGCTGTCATCAGTGCCAATACGGGTCTCTTCCTCGCGCTGCCCGCTGGCATACCAGCTATTATTCGTTTGCTGGCGACCCAATAAATAGTCGCTATCGGTCAGTGGGATACCGTCAGGGTTAAAGGTTTGCTGTTTACCACAGCGACCACCTGAAGGCACAGGACAAGAGTTACGTTCGATAACTTTGACGCCCGTGGCGGTAAATTCTTGCATTAATCCCACTTCACGCCCCTGGTCAAAATGAGAGACAGACTGAAGTTTACCATTCGGAAAATAGTAGCGATTATCGCCATGTAACTCACCATTCAGGTAGCCGCGATCCGCACGCAGGGTGGTGCCATCGTCATAATATTCTATTTCACGCCCGTTCAATTTTTCCTGATGATAATGGGCTTGATACACCATTTTTCCGGCCGCGTTATATCTCTGATAGACTCCGTCAGGAATATCGTCTTTATAATTGATGATATATAACAGCTTGCCACTGCTATCACTCCAGCGCATTTCCCCCTGTTTTTTACCATTGACCAGAGAAACTTGCTGGACTTCACCGCTGGGTGTTCTTAGCGTCCAGACGCCGTTGGCGATACCTTTAATATAGGGGCCTTCACCGTTCTCGGTTACCCAGACACCTTCGCGTAAATCATCAGCATAGTTGCCTTTTTGCCACAGGAGTCCGGCCAGTAACCGTTCACTGGGGCCGTTACGTTGGCCATGCTGATAAGTATCGAATCCACTCAACCCTTGGTGTTCGCCATTCAGACCATCACTGACCTCCCAGCGCCCCTCGCGCTGACTGTTTTCCATCAGACCTGTGGCACTTTCTTGTGAGTTACGGAGAGTCCATTGGCCCTGCTGTTGCCCCATGACATGATGACCCGCGCTTTGGTAGTCCGCGTTATGGGTTATCCAGGGACCATCAGCGACACCCTGTTGATAGAAACCGTTTGAGAAGCCTGAATCGGCTTCGTAAAGGATATAGGCCCCGTTTTCAGAGCCATTAAACTGGGCGGGATCGGACTGCCAGCTGACGGTCGTTACCCTGAATCCTGGCGTCGGTCCTTCTTCCTGGCGCTGGTAGGTGGCAGTGAGAAATAACCCGTCTTTTTCGGCAAAGGTTTTTTTATAGAACCAGATATCATCGCTTAGCGCTGTATTCTCGGGTAACCGTTCACCACTATCGCGATACCAGCCAATCAGTTTACCCTGGGTAAAGTCGAGGTTATCGACATCAGCATTAGCGGTTTTTGGATACTCCATGCTGTAGTCATAGGGCGGTAATTGACCCAACTGTTGTTTTATCAGCGATGCATTCAAGGTCTTATATTGTGCGACCAGTTTGTCCAGTACCGGCTGCAAATGGGGTAACGGTTGATAGCTGTTTTCAGCCTGATAACGCCAGCCGCGTAAACTGTATTTATGATGACTTTTACTTAACACCAGCGTGATTTGCCCGCCGCTATCAAGATCAACATAAAAGACCGACTCGATAGTTGAGTCAGGAAAGGTGCCCAGTAATTGCGGTTTGTAGTTAGCATTGGGATCGTCTTTGTCACAAAAACAGTAATAACCCTCAACTTGCCCCTTTTCCTGAATAAAGGCCAGAATAGCAGTACTGTAACGCGCCCCGGAAATGACAGGATGTGCCAGAGTCTTGCCTTGATAGAAAGGCAATTCACTCTCATTAGCGGATGCACTGGTCAGGCTACCGCTTATCGCGATACTCAGTAGTGCGGCACGGATAAGTAACTTTCTTGCTCTCATGGCGATGCTCTTAAAATTTGTCTCAGATGACTGACTCAGTATCGTTATTATTTCTTAGCGGCTGGAACATACCAGACATAATCCGCTTGTGCTGAGGTAACGGTGGTTCCTTGAGTTGAAAGCATCAGCACTGTTGCTGGCTGGCCGTCCAGATCCTGAATATGCAGCGGCACGCCGACATCTTTAGCGGCATGGTATCCACCCACAAATAACAGCGCGGGCTGGGGAGCAGACAGTAATTGCTGGGCCATAAAACGGTCACGATGCTGCTGGATAGCCAGCATAGCAGTGAGCTGTTCAGCAGCAATATTGCCGCCATGCATCACTGTAATGGTGTCTGATATTTTGTTCCGGACAGCGGCTTGTGAACTGTGTTCGCCTACTGGAAAGGTCGGGTTCTGATAAATCTCGGTGATTCTGGCGCGTGAAATATTCGCGCTGAGTAGTGGGGCGGGGGCCTTGAGACCATTCATTACCAGCTCGCCGTACATCGGCCATGGCCAGCCTTTATTCCAGCGAATAGCTTCTTGAATCTGTGGCTCGCTCAGCGACGCGTCTGCTGCCAGGGATTGTCTGGCTGCATTGATAGCGGGTTGTTGATCCTGGGTAATCATCTCCAGTAACAGGCTACCCTGAGGTCGTTGCCGTTGCAGGTTTTGTAGCAGCCACAGTTCAATCTGGTGGTGCGCGGCATTGGTATGCTCTTCGCCAACAATAACCATCGGAACAGCACTCAGTACATTAAGCAACTGCTGAGGGGTCAGTACCGCACCGGTTTGAACATTTTGAATAAGAGAACCTTCAGGGATCACTGCATCGGCTGTTTTAGACGCTGTTTGATGCTGACAAGCGGTTAATACCAGAGTGCTGCATACCAGTAGCCAGTTGAGGATAGATTTATTTTTCTTCATTTTTAATTAACAGGTTACGTTTATTGAATAGGGTTGACCGGGGTAGCGTTTCTACCGCCGCTAAAAGCTAATGATAATTAATATCAGCATCCTTCGCCTTAATTTTATCGCTCAGGAATGCAGAGCCTGAATGAGCCTTCCCTCTATGAGTCTGTTAATTCCCTGCTGTTACCGCGATCACAGTGCTAAAGGTTACATGTAACCTTTGACGTCATTTATTTTAAAAACAATAAGATAGCTGGATATTGCTCACTGACTCCTGTTAGCTTGGCGAGTAAGACGCACAGAAAGTGCGCGCATACTGAGAGAAACAGCCATGAAACGAGCCGTTAATGCCCTACAAAATTTTGGAAAGTCGCTCTACGGACCTGTGCTTATCTTACCTATCGTCGGGTTATTTATTGCCTTCGGTAACGTGCTGGGTAATGGAAATTTAGCGGAATACCTTCCGTTTCTTGGCCATCCTTTTATTCAGCATACCGGACAGCTGATTGCTAAATCAGCAGTTTCATTGCTGGTTAATTTAGGTCTGGTGTTTGCTGTTGGTATACCGATTGGTCTGGCAACCCGGGATAAAGGCTATGCAGCCCTGATAGGACTGGTGACTTTTGTGGTGTTTATTAATGCCATGAACGTGATGTTGCAGATCCAAGGCCAGCTGTTACCCGCAGATCAAATGCGCATGGGGGGCCAGGCGATGGTGCTGGGAGTACAGGTCCTCGAAATGGGCGTGTTTGCCGGTATTCTGACCGGTGGGCTGGCAGGTTATATCTATAACAAATACTCCGGAGTCCAGTTTTCTGGCGTGATGGCGATTTACTCCGGACACTGTTTTGTCGCCATTATCATGCTACCCGTCTCTATTCTACTGGGTGTGGTGATGAGTGAGGTCTGGCCTTATGTCCAGCACGGCATTAGCTCGATGGCTCTGGCAATTAAAGACTCCGGGCCATTCGGCGTGGCAATTTATGGTTTTCTTGAGCGTATTCTGGTACCTACCGGGCTGCATCATCTGGTCTATACCCCTTTCCTTTACACCGAACTGGGTGGCTCAAAAGAGGTCTGTGGAACGCTATATCATGGCGCACGTAATATCTACTTCGCTGAAATGGCCTGTCAGGATGTTAAACAGCTGAGTAGTACGGTGGTGTGGGATGCGCGTGGGATCAGCAAAATGTTTGGTCTGCCTGCGGTAGCACTCGCTATGTATGTCACCGCCAAACCAGAACGTAAGACCCAGGCAAAAGCGATTTTATTACCTGCCGCCTTAACCGCCATGCTGGTGGGGGTCACCGAACCGCTCGAGTTTGCTTTCCTGTTTGTCGCACCTTTGCTGTTTGTGGTTCATGCGGTGTTGACCGGAGTGGGGATGGTGCTGTTTTCACTGTTGGGTGTCCACGCTATCGGTGCTAACGGTTTTATCGACTTTATTCTCTATAACCTGCCTCTGGGTATCGAGAAGTCTAACTGGCCGATGTATATCCTCGTTGGTCTTATTATGTTTGTCCTTTATTTCATCACCTTCCGCCTGTTAATCGTGCAATTGAATATGAAAACGCCAGGCCGCGAAGATGATGAGGCCGAGACACGTCTGCATAGCAAACAAGAGTACCAGGCCCGAGGTAATAACCACGAGATAGGCAAATCGATAATCGCCGGGCTTGGCGGTGCCAGCAATATCGACGTCGTGGATAACTGCTATACCCGGCTACGCGTCACAGTAAAAGATGTTGCCATGATTGATGAGCCCGGGCTTAAGGCTACAGGGGCTAAAGGCATCATTAAACAAGGTAATAACGTTCAGGTGGTCTACGGGCTGCATGTTAAGAAAATGCGAGAAGCAGTAGAGACGTTTCTCTGAAGGAGACAATTATGTTTACACCCCCATTTATTCTATCTATTGCTGGTGGCGGCAGTACCTATACACCGGGTATTGTGAAAAGTCTGATGGTCAGACTGGCTGATTTTCCTCTCGCGGAAATTCGCCTCTATGATATAGATGCCGAGCGGCAGAACACCATCGCCCCGGTTGTTGAAAAAGTGATCCGTGATCATAGCCAGACGATTAAATTTACCGTTACCGATGATCCTGAAGTGGCCTTTAGTGGTGCGCATTTTGTTTTTGCCCAGATGCGTGTCGGCCAGTATAAAATGCGTGAGCAGGACGAAAAAATCCCTCTGCGTCACGGTGTTGTTGGTCAGGAAACCTGTGGTCCGGGCGGTCTGGCTTATGGTTTGCGTACTATTTTACCGATGGTCGAGCTGATAGACAGGGTCGCCCGTTATGCTGACAAAAAAGCCTGGATTGTTAACTACTCCAACCCGGCAGCGATTGTGGCGGAAGGTGTTCGTCGCCTGCGTCCCAACGCTCGGGTACTGAATATCTGCGATATGCCGGTAGCGGCAATGCGTAATATGGGGGCGATTCTGGGCGTCGACCGGCATAAGCTTGAAGTGGACTATTTTGGGCTAAATCACTTCGGCTGGTTCACCCGTGTGCTGGTTGATGGTGAAGACAGACTGCCAGAGTTGCGTCGTCATATTGCCCGTTTTGGTTTGCTGACAGAAGATGCGGCGAAAACCGATCCTCAGCACTCAGATCCTTCATGGGTCAAGACATGGCGTAACATTAAGCCGATTATGGATAACTTCCCGGAGTATTTGCCGAACCCCTATTTGCAGTATTATCTGATGCCTAATCAGATTGTCGAGCATCAGAACCCGGACTATACCCGCGCCAATGAAGTGATGGATGGCCGTGAGAAAAAACTGTTTGCGGCAGCGGCCGAGTATCAGCGTACCGGTATTCTGTCAGATGCTTTTCATGTCGGGGTTCACGGTGAATTTATTGTCGATGTCGCCTGCTCACTGGCCTTTAACCTGCGTCAGCGTCACTTGGTGATGGTAGAGAATAAAGGGGCGATTACTAATCTGCCTTATGATGCGATGGTAGAAGTGCCTGCTTACATCACAAGTGAAGGCCCAGAGCCGATCCGTATTGGCAAGGTGCCATTATTCCATCAAACCTTGCTCCAGCAACAGCTGGCGTCGGAGCAACTGCTGGTTGAGGCGACGATTGAGGGGAGTTATGAGAAAGCGCTCCAGGCCTTTACGCTCAACAGAACTGTTCCGACAATGGAACACGCAAAATTAATCCTCGATGAGATGATTGAGGCCAATCGCGATTACTGGCCAGCGTTGCAACAAGCCTGGCGTGAGGGTGAAGCTGTAAACAATTAGCGACTAACACTCTGGGCGACTTGTCGGTGTGAGAAAAAACACCGACAATCTCATTTCGACTAACAGGCCCAGGGATACGTATGTCACCAGGTGATTTGACTCTCATTAATTGGTACCTAAAAACCTACTCAGTGGCAAGGCAGGTAGCCTAATGGATACCCGCCTTTCATCCCTGTTAACGCGTGACGCAAACTTAACTCGAGCTGAATATCGAGTGCTGTCCTGGTTAATGGAGCATCCTTTACGGGTCGGGCATATTACTGTCCGGGAACTGGCTGAGGTGAGCTACGTTTCTACTGCCACTATTATGCGTTTAGCGCAGAAGCTCGGTTTTAGTGGCTTTAGTGAGTTTGTCTGGCACTGTAAGCAGCTATTATCAGAAACGCCACAGTTAGTTGCGCGAACCGATAATGTTCCAGAACTTCCAGCGCTATTTAACCAGTTTATTGCTAATTACCAGCAAACTTTCCAGTGGGTTACCGAAGATAAACGCCATATATTTACCCGGCTTTTACGCGAAAAAGACAGTTTTTTTCTTTACGGTGCGGGGTTTTCCTATCTGTTTGCCGAGTACCTGACCAAAAAATTACAAGTGCTGGGTAAGACTGCTTTTATTTCAGGTCCGGGTGATAGCCGTAATATCTTTTTGAGTAATGCTGCTCGTTACCAGGTGTTTGTTGCCGTTTCACGTAGTGGTGAAACTGAACAAGTGCTGGATAAGGCGAGGATTGCGCAAAATATTGGTATGACAGTGGTCGCTTTTACCCGTGCCTCTGCCAATAGCCTGGCAGGCATAGCCGATCTGCATTTTGCTTTATATGATGAGGCTGTGCATTATGCAGCGGAGGCCGCGGGCGTGACCTCCTTTGAGTCAAATCTGGTCTTGCTGATGGATTTATTGCTGCTGGAGGCTACCGGTTAGCCTCTCTATGACAATGAAGTATCACGACTGCGTTGTATCAGCTGAATAATCAGAATGATAGCCATAACAACGGCAATCAGGTTGTAGATCATGGCTCCTGAAAAAGCGTCCAGGTAACGTGTTGATGTTGCTAAACCGGCGTCACGGGTCAGAATATTCATAAAGAAAATACCGGCAATAGAAACACCGAAAGCCCCCCCTACTTGTTGCATGGTTGAAATAAATCCCGCTGCGATGCCTGCATGGCGTTCTTCTACATAGCCAATCACTAGATTCAGCATCGGTGTCATAACGATTCCCTGACCAAAACCTAAGACGACTAAAGGCCAGATAAACAGGGTGACGTCCGACTGTGGGGTGAAACCCCAGGCCATCATCATTAGCCCTCCTATTCCTGCGGCATAGAGTACGGCCCCTTGGGCAATTATCTTGTTACCAAAACGAGAGACGAGTTTTGGCGCAGCGAGTGAGGCGGCGATAAACCCAACACTACATGGCGCAAATATCATACCGGCAGCAAAAGGGGACAGTCCCAGTCCTGACTGTAGTAACAGGGCAAAACAAAGAAAGAGTGATGTCGCGGTAGAATAAATCAGCAGCACGCACAGGGAGCCGATAGAGAAGGACGGCTGGCGAAACAGGGTCAGGGCGATAATCGGTGTTCCCCCTTGATGGGTGAGGCGATGCTGCCACGCCAGGAAGATGACCAGCAGCGCAAAACCAGCGATAAAGCTGTATGCGGTCCAGAGTGGCCAGCCGACATTGGGCCCTTCAAGCAGAGGCAGTAATAGCAGTAATAATCCGAGACTTATCAGTACGACACCTGGCCAGTCGATATTCGCTCCTGTCTCAGCTTTTGACTCCGGAATAGCGCGAGACGCTATCACTGCCAGTATCCCAATCGGGATATTGATTAAAAAAACCACTCTCCAGCCAAGCCCTAATAAATTCAGTTCAACCAGCAAGCCGCCAATTACTTGTCCGGCAATGGCAGCTAATCCCAGAGTCATACCGAGTAATCCAAAAGCTTTGCTTCGGCCGCTTTCATCATAAATGACCCGTAGTGAGGCATAAATTTGTGGGAATAAAAGCGCTCCCGCAGCCCCCTGACTTAAACGAGCGGCTATTAGCATACTGGCTGAAGAGGCAATACCACAGAGTAAGGAGGAAAAGGTAAAGGCGAGCATACCGAGCACAAATAGCCGTCTCCGCCCATGGCGGTCACCGAGTCGACTTCCGGCAATCAGTAGTACGCCAAATGCCAGTTCATACCCGGCGATAACAAAGGCGATATCAGCAAAGCTAGCCCCGAGACTTTCCTGGATGGAAGCTATCGCAATATTGACGACAAAGAGATCAAAGATAGTCATAAAGCCGCCGAGTAACAGGATAAAAAGCGCCAGCGAGGAGGCGGGGCGCTGTGCCTGGCATTCCGCTGGATGGGTTGCGGGTAGCGGTGTATCAGTCATAAAAACTCCGGTTTTTTAAGAAACTTGCCGGAGTGTCGCAAATTAGTTAACCTGTTACTATATAACTGGTTATGCTATTACTAAGGGTAATATGCTGGGTAACAGACTGGACAGAACTCAGGCGGTGCTGGGCGATTTTTTGCGTAGCAGACGTGAATCACTCTCCCCGTTGGATGTGGGATTACCCGCCGGGAAGCGGCGGCGGACACCTGGCCTGCGTCGGGAGGAGGTCGCAGCCCTTGCCGGGGTTGGCATTACTTGGTACACCTGGCTTGAACAGGGGCGCAGTATTCGGGTATCAACGAGTTTTCTGGATAATTTATCTCGGGTACTGAGGCTGGATGAAATTGAACGACGTCATCTATTTCTGCTGGCACATCAACGCCCCCCCGCGATGACGGCTCAGACAGCATGTCAGTTATCTCCCATGATCCGCCTGCTGCTCGATGATTTGACCCTGCGTCCCGCTTATATTCTTAACTTACGCTGGGATGTCCTGGGCTGGAATACCGCAGCGAACGCTCTTTTTGGTTTCACTGAACGCCCGGCTTCAGAAAGGAATATGCTGTGGATGCTCTTTTCTGACGACCAGTTAAACAGCCAGATTGTTGACTGGTCGGTTCAGGCTCCACAGGTCCTGGCAAGTTTTCGACGTGATTTTGCTCGGGCACCAGAAGATGAAGATATGGCAAGCCTTGTCGCTATGCTGAGCGAGATTTCTGGTGACTTTAAAGCGTTGTGGAGCCAGCATGATGTTCATGGACGTTGTGAAGGGCGACGGATATTCAGAACAGCTGACGAGGGTGAGGTTACTTTTAACCATACTTCATTTATTGTCGATGAAGATAAACATCTGAGACTGGTTTTTTATGCGAGAACGCTTAAGGACGACCAGGAAAGCACAGCCTGAAACCGAAGGGATTTATAGTGCATTAGTCGGTTCTACCGTCTGACTGCTTTGTTGAGATTGTTGATTTTGCTCTTTTTTATCCTGATGGTGATACCAGGCACCAATCGAAGAGTAGACGAAACGACCAAATAAAAATAAGAAACTAATCAAAAGGATAATGCGCGTCATACGGCTATTGAATCTGTTGCGGTTTCGCATCAATGTATCCTGTGCCCCATAAAGGGCGCTGAGAAATCATTCATTGTTCTGGGGATGTGAGTATTTAGTCACAGGGAGAACCTCAGGTCAATTTTTCGCGGGCTTGGGACGATAAATTTCCGCGATGATTCTTCAGGGCGGGAAGAATATCAGTATCATGATGATTCCTTTCTGGCAAAACCAGGGCATATTTGGTAATACTTTTAATTTATTATAATCGTCTTTTTCCGGTTAGAATTTTCTGCCTCTTATGCATATTGATATGACATGGATGAAAAATGAGTCTGTGTTTCTTGTGGCACGAAACCCAATCAGGAAGGGGCGATGACGTATGACTATGCGTTTATTTCTTTGGTACCAACGTTCAAAAAATAAATGGTGGGCACTGCCGCTTATCCTGCCAGGCCTCTTACTGCCGCTGGTGGCGGGTCTGAGCGCTCAGACCCTTCTTGATGGTAGTCGTGTTTTCTTGCTCTATATGCCACTGGCCCTGATGACTGCGTTTGTCATGCTCTTCGGCTGGGCCGCTTTTCCTGGCATAGCGCTGGCACTATTGATTCGCTATCTGCCGATAAAGGGCGAGCTGATTACCTTTGTCTATGTACTCCATTGCTTAGTCCCGCTGGGCATTAGCTGGTTTTGTTATCATGTTTTTGTGCCACGGCGTCGCGCTGTGCGATTCGACATGATGAATCTGGTTATAGCGCGGTTGTTCTGGCTGGTTTGGGTGAACGGAACCCTATTTTTATTGTTCTATGAAGCGGGTTTACTGCTGGGTTTATACGACCAGGAATTTTTAACTTTTCCTGAAACGCTGTGGACTGTTCGTACACTCATCAACTATCAGGCCGTACTGGTAGGCTGTCTGACAGGATTGCCCTTTTTTTACTATCTGCTGCGTATCATTGTTAACCCCATGTTTGCGAAAAGCTTTTGGTGCCGCATGCTGGCCCAGAAACAGCAGGGGGTTAAATTCAGTGAGATCGTTATTTGGTGCGCCCTGATAGTGCTGTTTATGGTATTACTTCTGAATCCAATCAATGAAAGAAGTACCATTTTTAATACCGACTACACTCTGATTCTGATGCTTCCGGTTATGTTATGGGGAGCGATGCGGTTTGGTTTCCTGTTTATTACCAACGTCTGGACATTATTACTGATCCTGCTTTCGGCAAAATTCCATCAGTATCTTTCCCCAGATATCGGTATTGAATTACATTTAGCGATAGTCTCATCTTGTAATGCTGTTTTTTCGGTCACTATTTATCTGATGGCCGCAGTCACAACACGTCAGCGCATCTTTCATAATAAAGCCAAACGGCTAGCCTATATCGATCCGGTGTTACAGATGCCCAACTTACGCGCATTGAACCGGGATTTAGAACAGCATGCCTGGTCAGTGATTGCTTTAATCACTATTCCTGATCTGGAATTACTGGGGCGTAATTACGGGGTGATGTTGCGTATTCAGTACAAGCAACAGCTGGCGACATTTTTACGAAAAGAACTGATGGCAAAAGAGATGGTTTATCACTTGTCGGGATCGAGCTTAGTCCTGCGTTTGAATCATAATCATCACTTAGCACAACCGGTATTTGCCCCGGATAAAATTGAGACACTCTATCAGCGCGCCAGACAGTTCCGGTTTATCTGGAATGGATTACCGCTCCAGCCACAGATAGGGATGAGTTATTGTTCTGTCCGTCATCCTGTTTCTCATCTCTATTTACTGTTGGGTGAACTGAGTACCATAGCCGAGAGCTCATTGACGACTTTCCGTGCGGAAATTTTGCAAACACAAGGTTCAAATCCGGTTCAGAACGATGTGAAACACAAAGTCGACATGATGAATCGCCTTCAGTATTCCCTGGATAACGGACGTTTTGTCTTGATGGCTCAGTCTATTGAAGGTGTCAGGGGCGATATTTATTATGAAATTCTACTGCGCATGCAGGGGGATAATAATGAGCTGCTGACGCCGAATAAATTTATGCCGATTGCTCACGAGTTTGGTTTATCTGCGCGGATTGATCGCTGGGTACTCAATGCGGCGTTAACATTTATGGCGATGCACCGTAAACAGCTGCCGGGCTGTCGTTTTTCTATTAACTTGACGCCAGTATCCGTATGCCGGGAGGATTTCCCACAGGAAGTCAGGCGACTGCTTGCCCATTATCATATTGAGCCGTGGCAGCTAATCTTTGAAATAACAGAGTGTGATTCTCTGGTTAACATGGGGCAAGCCAATATCACCTTAACGGCTTTGCAAAATATGGGATGCCGAATAGCCATTGATGATTTTGGTACGGGCTATGGCAGCTACACCAGTTTGAAAGAATTGAACGCTGATATGCTAAAAATAGACGGAGACTTTATCCGTAATATTCTCAGTAGCAGTCTCGATTATCAGGTAGTCAGCTCCATCTGTCAGCTTGCACGGATCAAAAAAATGCTGATTGTCGCGGAATGTGTGGAAACAGAAGCCATCAAAGAAGCGGTGCTTATGTTAGGAATTGATTATATTCAGGGATATTTGAACAGTTATCCCGAGCCGCTGGAGAACCTGCTGAATAACAAAAGCCCATCGCAATAAAGCAGTGCGATGGGCTTGAGAGCCGTGCTGATAATGAAATTCCGATCAGAAGTCGAGAATGTGAGGGGCTTCCTCAATACTGAGTTTCCAGTCAAGAACCGTTTCCCAGTACTGCTGCTCTCTTTCCAAATCTAGCTGAACCAGTGCATTCTGGCTAAACCAGTCATGAGGAAAACGTAGCGTCCAGTGGTTTTCGTTAGTCACCAGCGCAAGCGTCGGTGGCGTTGTCGTTGACTGGCGTTGGTTATTCAGTAAGACAGCCAGACGCAGGATCTGAATCAAGGGCAGAAAATACTTTTTCCTGAATAAGGCAAAACGCGGGAAGTCATCCAGCCGGACAACGCGACGATGATAACGCACCATCGTTGCCATTAATAACTGTTGTTCCTGGGTGAACCCCGGCAGATTACTGTTTTGCAGAATATAGGCCGAGTGACGATGTAATCCACTGTGATTAATGCTCAACCCGACTTCGTGCAGCATCGCAGCCCATTTCAGCAGCGCGGTCAGTTGCAGATTCGCCAGTTTTGGATTTTGTGCTTCCCATTGCTGATGAAGATTTTCAACCGTTTCCAGCACGCGTCTGGCCTGATCGCTGTCGATATGGTATTGCCCCGCCAGACTTTGCGCGGTACGAATACGGACGTCCTGATGACGGAAGCGTCCTTCCATTTCGTAGAGTACACCTTCACGCAGGGCACCATCAGAAAGACGCAGTTCACGAATAGCCAGTGCATCAAAAACACCACAGAGAATAGCCAGTCCGGAGATAAATACCGACTTACGCTCTTCAGAGAGTCCAGGCAGGCTTAATGCAGAAATGTTTTTAAACTTCAGGACTTCGCGTTGCAGCATTTCCAGACGTTCTATGGTGATCATGCCATCTTTTTCACCCATTTCGACTAATATCTCATGGGCGGTTTTGATAGTGCCAGAAGCGCCCAGGGCGACTTTCCAGCCTTTAAGGCGGAACTGCCAGGCCAGGTTTTCCAGCTTTTGTACTGCCGTCATTCGTGCGCGTTTAAAACTGGCTTCAGTGATATTGCCTTCAGGAAAGAATTGCCGGGCAAAACTGACACAGCCCATACGACGGCTTTCAACTAACAGCGGCTCAAAATCTTCACCGATGACCAGTTCAGTTGAACCGCCGCCAATATCAATGACCAGCTTACGCCCGCGCTCAGGCTGAGTATGTTCCACTCCCATAAAGATAAGACGGGCTTCTTCATTCCCGGAAATTATCTCAATCGGATAGGGGATAACCTGCGATGCACGTTGCAGGAACTCGTCAGCATTGGTCGCTTCACGCAGAGAGTGCGTTCCCACGATGCAGACGTTATCGGGATTAAATCCTTGCAGACGTTCAGCAAATAGCGCCAAACATGAAAGCCCACGCTCCATGGCCTCTTCATTTAATCGGCCATCCGGGCCCAGACCATCGGCCAGATGTACACGTTGCTTGAGGCGACCAATAATTTGCATAGCTCCATCAACCACACGGGCGATCACCATATGGAAACTATTGGAGCCTAGGTCAACCGCAGCAAATTCCTGCGGTCGGGGAGTTGGGTTTGATAGCGGCATAGTGCGTTATTCAGGTTGTTCCAAAGATTTAAGGTAATCGTAAATCGCTAGTTGTGCACGTACTTTACGGCGGTTGCCACGCGGTACATAGCGATTACTTAGCTCTTTATCGACGATGCGTGCTTTCACTGTGTCACTAAACAGAATATCCATTATATCCAGCATCTGCTTTTTCAGACGAGGATCGAGAACAGGAACAGCAACTTCTATACGATAGTCAATGTTACGTGTCATCCAGTCGGCAGAAGAGAGGAAGACATTTTTATCGCCGCCGTTTTCAAAGATATAGACTCGGTCATGCTCGAGAAAACGGTCAACAATACTAATAACGCTGACATTATCACTGACTCCACTCAGCTCAGGAATTAATGAGCACATGCCTCGGATCAACAGGTTAATTTTCACCCCGGCAGTAGAGGCAGCATAGAGTCTGTCTACCAACCCTTTATCGACCAGATTATTGAGTTTAAGCGTAATTCCGGCAGGTTGTCCATTTTGCGCATTGGTAATTTCGCGGTCTATCATATCATAGAGCAGGCGACGTGAATTTTGCGGCGAAACAAGCAAATGGTCAAAGGTCACTGGACGATAAGGGTTCTCTATGAAGTTGAATACTCGGCGAACTTCATTAGTAATACGTGAATCAGCAGTGAGCAACGAATAATCGGTATAAATTCGCGCAGTCTTTTCGTTAAAGTTACCGGTACCGATATGCGCGTAACGTACGATCTCGTCACCTTCCATACGCGAAATAAGAAACAGCTTGGCGTGAATTTTCAGACCCGGAGCGGAGAAAATAACGTGCACTCCGGCTTCAGTCAGACGTTTGGCCCAGTGAATATTGGCCTCTTCGTCAAAACGCGCCTGTAATTCGACCACTACCGTCACTTTCTTGCCGTTATGGGCAGCGTGAATAATTGACTCGATAATGCGCGAGTCTTTTGCCACACGGTAGATATTAATTTTAATGGCTAACACGCTAGGGTCGAAAGAGGCCTGGCGTAACAGCTCGAGTACGTGTTCAAAAGTATGGTACGGGTAGTACAACAAGACATCACGTTCCCGAATAGCATCGAAGCCATTGCGGAAGTAATCAAACCAGATATGGCGTAAACGTGGTAACGGCTTGTTGATTAGATTTGCTTTGCCGACATTCGGGAAACCAATAAAATCTTTAAAATTATGGTAACGGCCGCCAGGAATGATTGAATCATAATTTGAGATAGACAGTTTTTCACAGAGCATTTCAACCAGGGGTCTTGGCATATCACGTTGATACACAAAGCGTACCGGCTCAGCGGTTAAACGTTGCTTCAAACTTGAAGACATCAGCTCCAGCAAGCTGGACTCCATTTCAGTGACCAGATCGTACTCTGCATCACGGGTCATCTTCATCGAATACGCATTAAGCGAGTCGTAATCAAAGAATCCTTTAAAGATATCATCAAGACAATAGCGCAATATATTGTCTAGCAGAATCATTGGCTTACGACGACGCGGGGCTTCCGGCGGTAAGTTAACAAAACGCGGGACTTTATCTGACGGAATTTCAAGCAAAGCGTAACGAATATCATCGCCGCGCATAATTTCAACGGCCAGATAGGTATAGTCATCTTTCAAAAACTGCACTAAATCGGTATCACGATTAATAAGAATCGGGGTGATATAAGGGCGCAATTGATGTTTGAAGAAGTTACGCAACCACGACTGTTGGTTGAGCGATAATTGACGTTCATTGATCAGAAAGATTTGGTTGCGTGCCATTTCCAGCAACAAATCATTATACAGGCCGTCAAATTCCTGGTCGGCTTTAAGTACCCGAGCCTGGATTTTATTCAGTAAATGACGTTGATTAGACGACAATCCCTGCTCTTCGCTGATCAATATCCGCCGTTTTAATTCAGCGAATCGGACTTTGTAGAACTCATCGAGATTATTAGAATAGATGCCGAGAAAGCGCATTCGCTCAATAAGCGGATTGGTTTTATCAGCCGCTTCCTGTAGAACACGTTCGTTAAAGGTCAACCAACTCAGTTCTTTTTCGGTATACAACTTATCCTGACCCATTAGTCCTCACATTCTCTTACGTAGAGACGACAATATTGATATCGTCACATTACTTATTATGGCGAGCTTTCATAAAAAATGTCCAACTTCGTCGATAAAAGTATCTGACAGAATTATGACAGCAAGATGAGAATAAAGTAAAAAAATGAAATTTTTTAATGGATTGAAAGCCTTGGTGAGTAAAAGGGGAGAAGAGCGACAGTGAAAATAAATTTATCAGTTAGCAAGACATGATACCCGAGAATGTTGCCCCGGAATGGGAGCAACAAAGTATCAGAGACATTAGTCAGCAGCGTGACCTTGTGCGGGAAGACGTACGTTATCCAGCCATGCCGCGTTTTCTCGCATCGCTAAGCGACCATCGACAAACCAGCTAACCACTAAGGGATAAATCGCGTGCTCCTGATGCTGAACGCGGGCAAAAATGTCGCTTTCTTCATCTTCAGGAAATACGGGGATTTTGGCCTGTAAAATAACAGGCCCGCCATCCAGCTCTTCGGTCACAAAATGCACCGAAGTACCGTGCTCCTTGTCGCCATTTTCCAGCACCTGGCGATGGGTATGAAGTCCGGGATATTTCGGCAATAAGGACGGATGAATATTTAGCAGCCGTCCACTGTAATGCCCGACAAATCCCGGACTCAGAATACGCATATAGCCAGCCAGAATAACGAGGTCGGGCTCCCAGGCATCAATTTCAGTGATGAGCTGATTATCAAATGCTTCACGGGTTGCATAGTCACGGGGCAGTAGTGAAAAAGCCGGGATACCGGCATCACGTGCTCGTTCAAGGCCGAAAACGTCGGCCTTGTTACTGTACACCGCACGAATGGTGCCGTTAATCTTCTGTTGCTGACAGGCATCAATAATAGCCTGCAGATTAGATCCACTACCGGATACCAGCACCACAATATTTTTCATTACTCAATAACCACACGCTCTTCGCTATCAGATGCCTTAATGATACCGATTTTCCAGGCTTTTTCACCTTTGGCAGTCATCAGTTCAACCGCTTTGTCGGCTTCTGCTGCGGGCAGGGCGATAATCATCCCAACACCACAGTTAAAGGTACGGTACATTTCGTGACGGCTGATATTACCGGCTTGTTGTAACCAGCCGAAGACCGCTGGCCACTGCCAGGAAGATTCACTGATAACGGCCTGGGTGTTGTCCGGCAGAACACGAGGAATATTCTCCCAGAAACCGCCGCCAGTCAGGTGAGCAATGGCGTGAACATCAACTTGTTCAATCAGCTCAAGGATGTTTTTAACATAAATGCGGGTAGGTTCCAGCAGATGGTCAGCCAGTGGTTTACCTTCCAGCTCGGTAGTCAGAGGATCAGCACCGCTGACTTCCAGCACCTTACGAACTAAAGAGTAGCCGTTAGAGTGTGGACCGCTAGAGCCCAGAGCAATCAGCACATCGCCGTCAGCCACTTTAGAGCCGTCAATAATTTCTGATTTTTCAACTACACCGACACAAAAACCGGCGACATCGTAGTCTTCACCGTGGTACATGCCTGGCATTTCAGCCGTTTCACCGCCGACCAGGGCGCAGCCTGATTGCAGACAACCTTCAGCGATACCGGTAATCACACTTGACGCGGTGTCGACATCCAGTTTCCCGGTAGCGTAATAGTCGAGGAAGAACAGGGGCTCTGCACCCTGAACCACCAGATCGTTAACACACATGGCAACCAGGTCAATACCAATGGCATCGTGACGCTTTAAATCCATCGCCAGACGCAGCTTTGTACCTACGCCGTCGGTGCCAGAAACCAGAATGGGTTCACGGTATTTCTGTGGCAGTGCACATAGCGCACCAAAACCGCCCAAACCCCCCATCACTTCAGGACGGCGCGTTTTTTTTACCACGCCTTTAATTCTGTCGACCAGAGCGTTACCAGCATCAATATCTACACCGGCATCTTTATAGCTGAGAGAGGTTTTATCGGTCACTGCGCGTTCCCCGTGGGTGGTATGAAATGAAAACGTGGCAATTCTAACAGTGGAAGCAAACGTTTGCGAGCCTCTTATTAAGGGCGGGTGTATTATTATTCAATCTCTACTAACCTTAAATAATATGAGTCGCTCCCCGGCACCCGCTTCAGGCCGCCAATGAGCATCACTCCAGTCTATTGGGTGACGATATCATCCCGATAACTTGATGTATAACAGGTATAGTTTGAATGATTAACCACAAGTTGATGCAATACCTGTAGCACAACCGTAAAAAAGCGGTATAATCCGGCGATTTTTTTTTGAGCCAGCGACTATTTCGGGGAGAAAGAGTATGAAGATCGTGGAAGTGAAACACCCACTCGTCAAACATAAGTTAGGCCTGATGCGTGAAAATGACATCAGTACTAAGCGCTTTCGTGAACTCGCATCAGAAGTTGGCAGTTTGCTGACTTACGAAGCTACGGCGGATTTGGCGACAGAGACAGTAACCATCGAAGGCTGGAATGGCCCGGTTGAAATAGAACAAATCAAGGGCAAAAAAATTACCGTGGTGCCTATTCTGCGAGCGGGTCTTGGCATGATGGAAGGGGTTCTGGAAAATGTCCCTAGCGCACGTATCAGCGTTGTCGGTATTTACCGTAATGAAGAAACTCTCGAACCTGTTCCTTACTTCCAGAAGCTGGTTTCTAATATAGAAGAACGCATGGCACTGGTCGTAGACCCGATGCTGGCGACAGGTGGTTCGATGATAGCCACCATCGACCTGTTGAAAAATGCAGGTTGTAATAGCATTAAAGTACTGGTGCTGGTTGCTGCGCCAGAAGGTATTGCTGCCTTAGAAAAAGCACACCCGGATGTCGAGCTGTATACCGCATCGATTGACCAGGGGCTAAACGAACACGGATACATCATTCCCGGCCTCGGTGACGCAGGCGATAAGATATTTGGTACCAAGTAATTCAATAAGCCGACTGAGAAGTCGGCTTTTTTTTGATTTTTACACCCAAAATAATTCGAGTTGCTTGTAGGCGCTGAGAGAATCCTGTCGATGAGCATAGATAAACTATGTGATTCGGCAGGATTATTGAGCGCAACGCCCAAGCAGCTTGAAGTATGAAGGGTATATAACAACAACACTCGTCATAATAATACTTAGAGGAAAGCATCATGGCCCGCCGCGCTATCGGGGTAAGTGAAAGACCACCACTATTGCAAACGATTCCGTTGAGTCTTCAACATCTGTTTGCGATGTTTGGAGCTACCGTTCTGGTTCCTATCCTGTTTCAGATAAACCCAGCGACAGTGCTTCTGTTTAACGGAATTGGTACTCTGCTGTACTTATTCATTTGTAAGGGCAAGATCCCCGCTTATTTGGGTTCTAGCTTTGCTTTTATCTCTCCGGTTTTATTATTGCTGCCACTCGGATATGAAGTCGCGCTCGGCGGCTTTATTATGTGTGGTGTGTTGTTCTGCCTGGTGTCGCTTATCGTTAAAGTGGCCGGTACTGGCTGGCTGACCGTAATATTTCCACCTGCTGCAATGGGAGCTATTGTGGCAGTTATCGGTCTGGAACTGGCCGGTGTGGCGGCGAATATGGCCGGTTTATTACCGGCCGACGGTGTTGCCCCTGATGGAACGACGATATTTATTTCGCTAGTGACGCTGAGCGTAACGATATTAGGGTCAGTGTTATTCCGTGGATTTATGGCTATCATTCCGATTCTTATCGGTGTGTTGGTTGGCTACGCGCTCTCTTTTGTTATGGGCATCGTCGATACCACTGCAATCCGTGAAGCTCACTGGTTCGCACTACCGACTTTCTATACACCCCGTTTTGAATGGTTTGCTATCTTCACTATTTTACCTGCCGCGCTGGTGGTTATTGCTGAACACGTCGGGCATCTGGTAGTGACGGCGAATATCGTTAAAAAGGATTTACTTCATAACCCAGGCCTGCATCGCTCTATGTTTGCCAACGGTATTTCAACCGTGTTCTCTGGATTCTTTGGCTCAACCCCCAATACCACTTACGGTGAAAATATCGGCGTGATGGCTATCACCCGTGTTTATTCGACCTGGGTTATCGGTGGCGCGGCAATCTTCGCGATTCTGCTTTCCTGCATTGGTAAGCTGGCGGCGGCGATTCAGGTGATCCCGGTTCCGGTTATGGGTGGCGTTTCGCTGCTGTTATACGGGGTTATCGGCGCTTCAGGTATTCGGGTACTGATCGAGTCTAAAGTCGACTTCAGTAAAGCCAAAAACCTGATCCTGACATCGATTATTCTGATTATTGGTGTCAGCGGCGCTAAAGTGCATATTGGTGCCGCAGAACTGAAAGGAATGGCGCTGGCGACGGTGGTCGGAGTTATTCTTAGCTTACTGTTCCACGTTATTAGCCTTGTCATTCCGGAAGAAGAAATTCTCGATGCGCATGATGCCGAGTAGTGTATCGCTCGGACGTTGAATAATGTTAAGGGCCTGTTATCTTACGGGCCTTTATACCCGTCATACTTCAAGCTGCTCGGGCGTTGCTGGCGTTCAGGCAGCCGAATCACATAGTTTATCTATGCTCATCGACTGCCTTCTCTTTGCGCCTACGAGCAACTCGAATTATTTAGGGTATATACCCGTCATACTTCAAGTTGCTCGGGCGTTGCTGGCGTTCAGGCAGCCGAATCACATAGCGGTCTATGCTCATCGCAGGGCTGAACTGGTCGCCTACAGGCCACTCGAATTATTTTGGGTATATACCCGTCATACTTCAAGCTGCTCGGGCGTTGCTGGCGTTCAGGCAGCCGAATCACATAGCTGTCTATGCTCATCGCCGGGCTGAACTTGGCGCCTACAGGGCACTCGAATTATTTAGGGTATATGTCAGGGATGATAAACAAAATCTTATCTTCCTCGAATAAAGCGCTGGCATTTTTTTCTCCGCAGTAGAATCTACCTCATATTGTGTTACACGGTTCAAAATCACGTGGGTTCTATGGTAAACTCCCGGGGGTTTTCTGCCTGTTATGGTTGAGGTAATTCTGAATACGCCAGCGCAGCTTTCGCTGCCACTTTATTTGCCTGATGACGAAACCTTTGCCAGTTTCTGGCCGGGTGATAATCCTTCTTTATTAGCCGCGCTCCAGGCGGTGCTTCGTCAGGAGCACAGCGGGTATATTTATTTTTGGTCGCGTGAAGGGGCTGGTCGTAGTCATCTGTTGCATGCTGCCTGTGCCGAGCTCTCTCAGCGCGGCGATGCGGTTGGCTATGTTCCGCTGGATAAACGAACTTGGTTTGTCCCTGAAGTCCTTGATGGTATGGAACAACTCTCCCTGGTTTGTATCGATAATATCGAATGTATTGCTGGGGATGAGCCCTGGGAAATGGCTATTTTTAATCTCTACAATCGTATTCTTGAGTCCGGGAAAACCCGGTTACTGATTACCGGTGACCGACCACCACGTCAGCTTAATTTGCAGCTTGCCGATCTTGCTTCTCGTCTGGACTGGGGGCAAATCTATAAATTACAGCCTCTGTCGGACGATGATAAACTTCAGGCACTCCAGTCCAGAGCCAGGCTGCGTGGATTTGAGTTACCCGAAGATGTTGGCCGTTTTCTGCTTAAACGTTTAGACCGGGAAATGCGCACCTTGTTTACCACGCTAAACCAGCTCGATCATGCTTCGATTACCGCTCAGCGTAAACTCACCATTCCCTTTGTGAAAGAGATCCTCGGACTCTAGTCCTCCCCATCGTTTCGCGACAGGGAGAGACCGAATTACAAAGTGCGTAACCTTTCAGCTGCGGCATCCAGCGTCGCTTCTTGCTTGGCAAAGCATAAACGAATCAGTTTATGGGGGAACTCTCCCTCACAAAACACCGACAGTGGGATGGCTGCAACGCCGACTTCTTTGGTCAGCCACTGACAAAAACTCACATCGTCTTTATCTGAAATTGCGCTGTAGTCTGCCAGCAGGAAGTAAGTTCCTTCACAAGGCAGAAGTTTTAAGCGACTGTCAGCGAGGGCGTTAATAAAACGGTCGCGACGAGCCTGATAAAACTCAGGTAGCTCCAGATAATGTTCCGGGTGCTCCCGCAGCATATCGGCGATAGCGAGTTGGGCCGGGGTATTCACTGAAAATGTCAGATACTGGTGCACTTTGCGCAGTTCTGCACTGAGCGCAGCAGGTGCAACACAGTAACCTACTTTCCAGCCCGTCATATGGAAGGTTTTACCGAAGGAGGAGACTGCAATAGCACGCTCACGGAGTTCAGTGTGAGCAAGCACACTGGCATGACCCTGTTCATCAAAGCAGATATGTTCGTAGACTTCATCACTCAGCACATAAATTTCTTGCTCAGCAATAGCCTGCCATAACGCTGCAAAATCACTTCTCTGCCACACAGTTGCCGAAGGATTATGGGGCGTATTGATAATCACCAGGCGGGTGCGTGGGCTAAGTTGAGCCGCAAATGCCTGCCAGTCGACACGAAAATGGGGTGGGCTCAAGGTGATACGTTTCATGATCCCGCCCGATAATGCCACTGCTGGAGCATAGCTATCGTAACTCGGGTCAAAACAGATAACTTCATCACCAGGACGTACCAGCGCAGTAATCGCCGCATAGAGCGCTTCAGTCGCCCCGGCAGTCACGGTAACTTCACTGTTTGCATCAGGCAGATAGCCATAGAGTGCGGCGGTTTTTTCGGCAATCGCTTCGCGTAGCGGTTGTACACCTGTCATCGGTGCATACTGGTTGGCGCCCTGACTTACATGGTAGGCAAGGCGTTGCTGTAGAAATTCCGGGCCATCAAAATCAGGAAAACCCTGAGAAAGGTTAATAGCCTGATACTGCTGGGCCAGCATACTCATTTGGGTGAATATCGTGGTTCCGAGCGCCGGTAATTTACTTTCAGGCGCAAAAGATGAATGACTCATAGTGTGATGACCTTACAGGAAATTCATTGATATCTGGATGTTATCAAAACTATAACACGATGTTATCTGGCATTTCGCCAGAAAGCTGTCTGCAAGGGTATTTACCCATGTCTGGACTATCGATAGTAAAGGTGTCGCGATTGCCACTGCGGTAACGAGCCTGGATGAAATGTCAGTTAAAGAGAAGACTTTCGGGTTAGCTTTTGATAAAAGAAGGTAAAAAAGTAAATACCATTTTGCCTGCTGGAGAAACTATGATTCGCGCTATCGTGACTGATATTGAAGGTACTACCACGGATATTCGCTTTGTTCACAATGTATTATTTCCCTATGCCCGTGAAAGGCTGGCAGATTTTGTCCGTGAGAATCAGAACGATATTGAGGATATTTTAAATAACCTGCGTGCTGAAGTCGGTGAACCGCAGGCGGATATTGAGCGATTAATAGCTGTGCTGTTTGGATTTATGGACGAAGATCGTAAATCTACCTCACTGAAAGCGTTGCAGGGTTTTATCTGGCGTCAGGGGTATGAGAAGGGGGACTTTACCGGGCATCTTTATGCTGATGTGCTGCCGGCACTCAAGGCCTGGCAACAGCAGGGGGTGGGATTATATATCTACTCATCCGGTTCCGTTGCTTCACAAAAACTGTTGGTGGGTTACAGCGATGCCGGTGATATTACTGATTTGTTCAGTGGCTATTTTGATACCCATGTTGGCGCTAAGCGTGAAGTGCAGTCGTATCGTAATATTGCCGAGCAAATAGGACTGCCACCTGAGTCGCTGTTGTTCTTATCTGATATTTATCAGGAGCTGGATGCGGCTGAAGAAGCAGGCTGGCATACTTTGCAGTTAGTTCGTGGGGAGCCTGATGACGTCAGCCATCATCAGCAAGTAAAGGGTTTTGATAACATCAATCTGGAGTCGATTTCTTCATGAGTGCATTAACCATTTTTACCGATACCGAAGCCCACGAGCCTGTCTGGCACAGTACTGATGCAGAGGCTATTCGTGAGCAACTGAATGCCAAAGAAGTGCGTTTTGAGCGCTGGGAAGCGAATCAGGACTTAGGCAACGATCCGGCGCCAGAAACCGTCATTAAGGCTTATCAGCATGCAATTGATAAGCTGGTGGCAGAAAAAGGCTATCAGAGCTGGGATGTGATCAGCATGCGTGCTGATAATCCGCAAAAAGAGGTTTTTCGCACTAAGTTCCTTGCAGAACATACTCACGGTGAAGACGAAGTGCGTTTCTTTGTTGAAGGTGCCGGGCTGTTTTGTCTGCATCTTGATGGCAAGGTCTATCAAATATTGTGTGAAAAGAACGACCTGATTTCAGTCCCGGCGGGAACACCGCACTGGTTTGATATGGGCTCTGAACCGAACTTCACCGCGATCCGTATCTTTGATAACCCGGAAGGCTGGATTGCCAATTTTACCGGTGATGCGATTGCTGATGCCTATCCGAAACTGCCATAGCAGCCGGTTTCGTTGAGTTTCTGACGTGGCTGCAACATCCGTGTTGCGGCCATTTTTTTATGCGGCTAAATGACGCTTCTGTCGCTGCCAGCGTAACAAGTCAATTAAGATAAATATCAGCAGGCTAACCCCCATCACTGGCAGGCAAAATCCCAGCACCAGAGGAATGACAAACGACAGGAGCTTTAAGCCTGGAGAAAGACTGATCCAGGCCTGAATAAGGGTACTGACGGCTTGTGGGCCCGGAGCGGCGGGGCGACGTAGCCACCACATCCGGTATCCCAGCACTATCATCACGCAGACACCGAGACCAAAAGCGATAAGCAGGATTTGATTTGGCAGACCAAACAGTAACCCCATATGAAAATCGATACCCCAGCGAGTCAGTTTGGCCGCCAGCGGGTATTGTTCGAAAGAGACGTGATCGATAATCTGCATATTGCGCGGATCGACAGAAACCACATCGACCCGTGAAGGCCAGTGGGCTTCTCTTTCACTGACGGTCCAGGCTTGATTTATGGCTTTTGGCGCACGGATCTCAACGTTTTCTGCACTGACTCCAGCCAGACGGGCAGCAGTCAGCACATTTCCCCAGAGTCCATTATCGACATGCTGCGGTGCGTGCTGACTCATCGGCATATGATGATGTTCCGCATGCGGATCATGTATCGTAGAATGAGCTTCTGCCGGAGTATCCAGGGTGGTACTGACCTGGGGAGTCAGCCAGTTGAACGTCGCGCGCATTTTATCAATATTACCACCCGCCCACTGAGACCAGGTAAGACCCGTGGCAGAGAACAGCAGCAGGCCCGCCAGTAAAAATAGCCCTAGCGTGATATGAATACGACGACTGACAGCCAGAGGGCCTTTAGGTTTGCGTCGCTGGCGCTTTGGTCGACTTGGCCACCAGAGAAATATCCCCCCCAGGGCGGCAATCCACATCCACGAAGCCGCGAGTTCGCTGTAATTACGGCCGAAATCCCCCAGTAACAGGCCACGATGTATTTGGTCTATCCACATTCTGAGCGGTAGAGAACCGCTGCTTCCGTACACTGTGTGGGAGCCGAGGATCTGCAAAGTATAGGGGTTGACAAAAATAGCTCTGGATTCAGAGGCTCCCAGATTGGCGTCGACGAACTGAACACGCGTGCTATCAGAAGGGCCAGGCGCCGGGCGAACGGCATAGATAGCCACGTCTTCACCCACAGACTGCCTGGCTGCATCAATTTGCTGCGACAGGGATTTTGGCTCGCCAGTCGGTTGTACCTTTAGCTCGTGCGAATAGAGGAGTTTTTCAATCTGTATACTGGATACATAGAGCGCGCCAGTCAGCGCCGCGATGAAAATAAACGGACCAACAAACAGCCCAATATAAAAATGAAGCCGACGGAGAAACTCCTGCGCGGCAGCACGGGTATTCCGTTGAGGAATATATTTTTCAGACATGGGTTATCCTGTGCAAAGCACATATATTCAAGATGTCACTATATCTTCCTGAATGAATCAGAAATTAATTTTAATGTGAAAGAAATATCAGATAACGGGCGGGGCACGCGGCTGAGCACAACCCGCGAAATAAGGGATAGGAGAGAGAGAATAAAGTCGTATCGGCGGCGCTCGGGAAGAAATCAGCAGTAGCCAGATGAGTGGTGTGAAGAGCCAGAATATCAGCGGACAATGGATCAGTAACTCACAATACCCGCAGGCAAAGTCACCCTCCATACTGGTACTGCCCATCATATGATGCCCGCCGCTTTCACCGTGATGTGCGTGATGTGCGGGAGGATCCTTGGCGGAACTACTGGAGTGATGGTCTGCGGCCATCTCATGCGCCACGCTATTATGCATCTGGTGCGTTTCAGGAGCTTCTGTCGGCCATTGCGCCAGGTTTTTTGATACCTCTGGCGCAAGGAACAGCATCAGTATTGCCAGAATAGCAATAACTGCGGGTATACCACGCTGCGACAGACGATACAGTGAGACCAAGCTGAAAAACCTAAAACAATAAATTAACTGTCTGGCATGTTAACGAATATTTTAGGAAATATAAAATATTCTCGGCTGAAATTAGACATTCATCCTCATTATTATGAGAATGAATTAATATCATTCACAAATATAACAATTCATTAATAACAATTAAACAAACCGTATTCTTCTGGTGAAAAACATCAGCCTGAAACAGTTCTTATGCGCAGAGAGGCAAATTCAACCCGCCTGAAAAATAAATCGTCCACCTAAAACAGCAGCATAGCGATTGAGAGTACCCAGCTGAGGGTCAGTTTCCCCTCTTTCCAGTCGGCTAATATTCTGTTTTTGAGTGCCCATCTGACTGGCAACATCTTCCTGAGTCATTTTACGGGCTTTGCGCGCCTGAAGGTCATCCCATGCTTCCTGCCCTTCGGTGGTTGCCAGCAGCTCGGCCTTAACATCAGACAGCGCAACGAAATCGTAATCATCACTGTTCATTTTCATTCCTGCATCCTTGCTATCATGTTCGATGATTTTGTTCCATTGTGCCAAAGCAATCAACAGTGATTATTTTGGTCTGTTGCTTAGCTGATATTCTCTCATTTATTGGGTGTATACCTCAGTCTTCTCGATATACACCCATCAGATACTTAGCCGGTAATATCGGTTATTTTTTTTCGAAGATACCTGCCCTGACTTGTTCAGGCGTGACAACACCGGTATCCAGTACCCAGCCACTGATAAGCGCAGCAGGGGTGACATCGAAGGAGGGGTTATAAACTTGAGCATCGACTGGTGCCCACTGAACCTCACCGAAACTACCCGCAACGCCGGTCACCTCACGAGCAGGACGTTGCTCAATCGGAATGGCGTCGCCTGAAGGGCAATGGCTATCCAGCGTGGTATGCGGAGCGGCAACATAAAACGGGATCTGGTGATAATGAGCCAGCACGGCCAGGCTGTAGGTACCAATTTTATTGGCGACATCACCGTTCGCGGCAATACGATCTGCGCCGACCCAAATGGCATCCACCTGTTTTTTAGCCATCAGACTGGCGGCCATCGAGTCACAAATTAACTGATACGGGATACCCAGTTCTCCCAGTTCCCAGGCCGTTAATCTGCCACCTTGTAATAACGGTCGCGTCTCATCGACCCAGACATGTTCAACTTTGCCCTGGGAAAAAGCACGCTGGATAACACCCAGTGCAGTACCGACTCCAGCAGTGGCGAGTCCGCCAGTATTACAGTGGGTGAGCAGGCGGCTGCCCGGTTTTACCAGCGCGGAACCCGCTGTCGCAATGTTGTCACACAACTGCTTATCTTCTGCCACCAGACGTAGCGCTTCTTTGCTCAGCGCACTGACAAAATCAGGTTGAGCTAAGGCCAGCTTCATGCGATCCAGATTATTCATGAGATTTACAGCCGTCGGTCTTGATGCCCGCAGGGTTTCCAGCGCGCTTGCCAGCTGTTGTTGCGACTGTCCGCCTTCGGCAAGTAATGCCAGTAACAGACTGGCAGAAAGACCAATCAACGGCGCGCCACGAACACTCAGGGTGTGAATATGATGGACCAGTTGCTCGACGTTATGAGCCGGTAGCCAGTTTTGTTGCTGGGGCAGAGCTTGCTGGCAGAGGATCCACAGTTGATTCTGTTTAACCTCAAGACTCGTCGTTTTTAAATGTTGCATTGATGTGGATTCCATATTGCGTTACTGAGGTATATTGTGCCAACATGCCTTCCAGATGTATAGACGTCTATTCCCGTCATACTTCAAGTTGCTGGGGTGTTGCTTTCGCAAATCCTGCTGAATCACAGAGTTTATCTATGCTCATCATCAGAATTGACTCAGCGCCTACCAGCAACTCGAATTATTTTAGGTCTAAAGCACAGATTACTTTTTTATAAGAGGTTGCCCAATGTCCCAATATCGCACGTTTACTGCTACAGATGCAGTGGCTTATGCCCGCCAGTTTGGCGGACTGGATAATCCAGCGAGTCTGGTGGATGCGCAAGAAGTGGGGGATGGTAATCTTAATCTGGTGTTTAAAATTTTTGATACTCAGGGTATCAGCCAGATTATTGTTAAGCAGGCGCTGCCTTATGTTCGCTGTGTCGGAGAGTCATGGCCCCTGACCCTGGATCGCGCCCGTCTGGAAGCTGAAACGCTGGTTGAACACTATAAGCACAGCCCACAGCATACCGTCAAGATCTTGCATTATGATGCCACTCTTGCGGTCATGGTGATGGAGGACTTGTCCGATCACCGGATCTGGCGCGGCGAACTGATTAACGGTAAGGGCTATCCACAGGCTAGCGGGCAACTCGGTGAGTATCTGGCACAAACACTCTTCCATACTTCCGATTTCTGCTTGCATCCCCATGATAAAAAAGCGCTGGTTGCGCGTTTTATCAATCCGGAAATGTGTGAGATAACCGAAGACCTGTTCTTTAACGACCCCTACCAGCAGCACGAGCGTAACAACTATCCTGATGCGCTGGAGCAACAGGTTTCAGCCCTACGTACCGATAACGCTTTAAAACTGGCCGTCGCGCAGTTGAAACACCGCTTCCTGACTCAGGCTGAGGCGCTGTTACACGGCGATATTCACAGCGGCTCTATTTTTGTCGCTGATGGCAGCCTGAAAGTGATTGATGCTGAATTTGGTTACGTCGGTCCGGTTGGTTTTGATCTTGGCACTGCGATTGGCAATCTGTTACTGAACTACTGCGCCTTACCGGGTCATTTTGGTCCGCGTGATGCCGCCAGCTACCGGGAGCAGCGTTTAGAGGATATTCGCGTTCTGTGGTTTACCTTTGCTGAGCGTTTTATTACCCTGGCACGCCAGAGTACCCGCGACAGTGCGCTGGCGACATCGGGCTATGCCGAACTGTTCTTAGAGAAAGTCTGGACTGATGCTGTCGGTTTTTGTGGTACTGAGCTGATCCGCCGCACCGTGGGCCTGTCTCATGTGGCCGATCTGGAAAGGATTCAGGATGAAGAGATGCGTCTGGCCTGTATCAGTGCCGCGATAGAGTTAGGTCGATTTTTGATTTTGATTGCCGGACAGATAAATTCTGTGGACGAGTTTATTGCCCGGGTTCGTCAGAAAAGCTAAGACAAGGGGCCTTCTCTGAGAGAGGGCCCTTCTTGTTAACCTAAATACTCAATAATTGATAAGCCGCCGTTATAATCCGTGCTGTAGATAATGCCCTGGGCATCAACAAAGACATCACAAGACTGAATAATTTGCGGACGTCCCGGACGGGTATCCATCATCTTCTCCGGTGCCGCGGGAACCAGAGCACCGGTCTCAATCGGGCGGTAAGGGTTGGAGATATCATATGCCCGCACCCCGGCATTCTGGTAAGTGGCAAAAATTAACGTTGAACTGATAAAACTGCCCGGTCTGTTTTCATGCAAATTATGCGGGCCAAAGTGCGCTCCTTTCGCAACATAATCTGTTTCATTGGGCTGTGGGAAAGTAGAGATACTCACTGGGTTTGCCGGGTCACGAATATCAAACAGCCAAATCAGCTTCTCTCCGTCCTCCTGGTTATCCAGTACCGCCTCGTCCAGCACCACCAGTAAATCCCTGTCTGATAACGGCAAAGCCGTATGTGTGCCACCACCAAATGGCGGGCTCCAGTTTTTATGGCTGATCAGTTCAGGCTGGCTGCGATCGCTAATATCCAGTAATGTCAGCCCGCCATCACGCCAGCTGGCATAGGCCGTATCGCCGCTGATAATGGCATGGTGCAGAGCATAACGCTTACCCTCAGGCCAGGAAGGCGTCTCACCTGCGGCGGTATTCATTCCCGGTAGCCACCAGTTTCCGGCAACTTTAGGATTACGGGGATCGGCGAGATCGATGGTCAGGAAAATATAATCACTGAAACCGTCGATAAGCGCAGAGACATAGGCCCAGCGTCCGCCAACGTACCAGCAGCGATGAATACCGATACCGCTTAATGACAGAAAACTGATTTCTTGTGGCTTCTCTGGATTCGAGATATCAAAAATGCGTAGACCGGCACTCCAGCCTTTATCCGTCACATCACTGACAGTCTCACCGACAGATCGCGTGTAATAGACCTTTTCATCGGCAAAGCGCGTATCGGCAAACAAATCGCGAGCGTTGATGACCAGTAACAAATCATCATGGGTTTGCAGATGAATATTCCAGGTTCCCGGAGGGGCAGGAACAAAGCCTACTGTTTTCGGTTGTCTGGGATCCCGGACATCAACAATCGAAAACCCCTGCGATACCATATGACCAATATAGGCATAACCACGATGTACCATAACCTGGACACCGTCTGGCTTTCCGCCCTGGTCACTGTGACCAATAAGGCGCATATTGTGGCTGTATTCGGGTTGTGGCAAATCCATGACAGGCCTCCTGGATACCCGTCAAATTTCGAGTTGCTAGTCAGGCAACTCGAATTATTTAGGGTATAAATTATTAATTAAAACCAATGGACTGATTTTATTCTGTTATTTGTTTTTAGCTTCCAGGGTGGCAAACCATGGGGCAACAAAATCATCTGTCTGGCCCCAGCCAGGAATGATTTTTGCCAGGCCTGCTACGTTAACCGGCTCTGCCTGACTGACCAGCAGGGCTTGTGGGATCACTGCGGCTTTAAAGTCGTAGGTATCCGGTGTCGGTTCTCCGGCAATTTTCTTCGCCAGCAGACGCACATTGGTTGCACCAATCAGTTTCGGATCCACCGCCACACTCACTTTCCATGGGCTGTTGGCTTCACGCATTAACTGTAAATCCTGGTTCGAAATATCAATGCTATAGAGTTTGATCTCGTTGCGACCGTTTTCTTGCAGCGCTTTATAAGCGCCCTGGCTGAAGGCATCCCAGGTGCCCCAGATAGCATCAATTTTGCCTTTCGGATATTTAGCCAGAATCGCACCGACTTTATTGGCGGTATCACCCTGAACATCAGAAGAAACGGCACCAATTGACTCCAGCTCAACAATGCCTGGGTGGGCTTTTAACAGTTCCTGGTAGGCGGCCTGACGTCTGTCCATCGGTGGGAAACCCGCGACCCAGAGTTTGACGATATTCGCTTTGCCATTAAAGTCTTCCACTAGCTGACCAAAAGAGAGATTGGTCAGAGAGGCATCGTCTTGCTGAGTGACAGTCACACCCGGGATAGTGCCTTCGACGGCGGTATCAAATACCGACACGGCTATTCCTGCATCAATCGCTTTTTTAATCAGTTCAGTCGAGTAAGGGTCACGGCCCTGGGACAGAATAATACCGTCATATTTCTGGCTAATCGCCTGATTCACAAAATCCTGGAAGCGGGCATCATCCCCGTTACTCAGAAAAGTACTCACCTTAAAGCCCAGTTTTTTAGCTTGCTGTACCGCACCGGAAACAAACTGAGTGGTGTTGTCATCAGAACCCAGGTTACGAATAACGGCAATGCGGACAGGTCCGTCATGCTGAGCAATTTTATCCGGTACAGGTGCGACAACGGCGGCTCTGACAGGTAAAGCGGCAAGCAGGCTTAGCGCCAGTAATGAAGCAGTTAATTTTTTCATAGTGATGTCCAGTTAGCGTCGTTGTTGGATATAAGTGATGGCCAGGGCTGCTGCGAGCACCAGACCTTTAATAATGTCCATGGCGTAGTAGGGAACGGATAACATCACTAGCCCGTTCTGTAATACCCCAAGGATAATGGCACCCACCAGGGTACCGAGTGCATTTGGCTTGCCGGAGCCTGCCAGAGAGAAACCTATCCAGGCGGCGGCAACCGCATCCATCAGATAGCCGCCCCCGGCATTAACCTGAGAAGAACCAATACGCGAAGCCAGTAAAATGCCGCCAAGACCGGCCAGTAAAGAGGCCAGGACATAAGCCGCGACACGATAGCGAGTGGTACGGATGCCTGACAGTCTCGCAGCCTGTGGGTTACCGCCAATGGCATACATCCGGCGGCCATATTTGGTTAATGAAAGTCCCAGCTGAGCGACCACCGTGACCGCCAGCATAATGATAACGATAGTGGGTACCTGGCCGAGTAATGAGAAACTGGCTGGGATAACACCCTCTGCCATTTCGCCATCAGGTAGCATCATATTGGCGGTAATGGAACCGCCATAGCTGTAGGTCATGGCGACACCCTGGATAACAAACAGGCTGGCGAGAGTGGCGAGCATATCGGGGATCTTCAGCACGACAATAAGGAAGGCATTAAACAGCCCCACCAGAGTACAGAGCAGCAAAGTGACAATAATCGCCTCGGTCGTGCCGAAGCCGTGCCAGACAAACAGCGAAATCACCAGCGCGTTGGCCAGCGAGGCGGTCGAACCGACGGATAAATCAAAACCGCCCACGGTCAGTGAAATAGAGACGCCAATGGCAATCACAGTCACTATCGCAATCGAGCGTAAAATATTGATGATATTGTTCAATTCAAGAAAACTGTCAGAAGCAATACCAAACAGGGCAATCAGTGCCACAACAGTCAGCAACATCCCCCATTTATAGAGAAACTCAAAGAACTGATGGCGACCAGATAAAGTGGCTTTCAGGGGGGCGTTATGACTCACGCAGGTGCTCCTCCAGTGGAGTAATATAAAAGGGTTTCTTCTGTTGCCTGATGGCCATCTAACTCTGCCACTATCTGTCCATCCCACAGTACGCAAATTCTGTCGCACAGTCCGACCAGTTCAGCAAATTCACCAGAGGCGTAAATCACCCCTTTACCTTGCCGTGCCAGCTGGTCGATTAAGACAAACAAATCCGTTTTGGCTTTAATATCGACGCCTTTGGTGGGTTCATCAAAAATCAGCACTTCAGCTTCATTACGTAGCCATTTGCCGATGGCGACTTTTTGCTGGTTGCCACCAGACAGTCGTCTTAAGGTCTGAGCCGGGCCAAGGGTTCGAATCGCCAGGCGCTTAATCACTTCTTGTGCCCAGCCTTGTGCCTTACGGTGGTTAAAAAAGCCAAAGCGCGAGAACTGGTTATCAGCGCTGACCGCCAGGTTCATGGTCAGAGATTCGTCGATAAAAATACCTTCTTTACGGCGCTCTTCAGGTACCAGAACGATCCCCTGGCTGACGGAGTCTGCGGGATTTCTGGGACGCCAGGACTGGCCCCGTAACGCTCCGCTTTCCAGTTTGCTTGGGGTTGCGCCAAACAATGCTTTGCATAATTCGGTCTTACCCGCGCCAGCGAGTCCGGCAATACCGAGGATCTCGCCTTTACGCAGGGACAATGAAATATTGCGTAGCAGGGCTTCATCATGCAGGCCGCTCACTTGCAGTAGTGGAATATCAGCTACGGCAGGTCGATGCGGAGGATAAATATCTTCCAGATGATGGCCGAGCATTTTTTCCACGATTTGCTCACTACTCAGCTCTGCCATAGCTTCGCTACAGATAAATTTGCCGTCACGCAGCACTGTCATTTGGTCACAAATGTTTTTCAGCTCATGAATACGGTGTGAGATAAACACAACGCCGATACCCTGCTGCTGAAGGTTTCTGACCACCTTAAACAGATGTTCACTTTCCTGGCCGTCAAGCGGGGCTGTTGGCTCATCGAGGATCAGAAAACGACAGTGATGAGACAAGGCACGTGCCAGCAGAATTTGTTGTTTTTCTGCCAGTGAGCACTGCTCAATCCGTTTACCAATATCAATATTGACTTCCAGTGGTGCCAGCGCAGCGCGAGCCTGCCGATAAATCTCCCCCCAGCGATAAACATGGCCAGATTCTGCCAGCTTATCGAGCATGATATTTTCCGCCACACTCAAACCGGGAACCAAAGCAACATCCACCTCCTGCTGAACCAGATGGATACCGGCGAGCTTGGCGTCACGCGGGGTACGGATTTTGACTTCTTCACCATTAATCAGAATTTGTCCCTGATAATGGTTATAGGCCCCGGAAAGCACAGCCATCAGCGTCGATTTTCCGGCGCCGTTGGCCCCGGTCAGAGCGTGAATCGACCCGCCCTTGAGCTCAAAGCCCACCTGTGTCAGGGCGTTAAAGCCACCGAAGGCAATAGAAATATCACGCATTTCAAGATGGTCAGGTGGGTTCATACTGGGACCTGTTTTTGAAATATTAAACTGATTCAAATTTTTAACGGCCTTCCGTGTTGCGTGCAATGAGTGAAAAGGCATAAGATAAAACTAAATGTTATTAGCCGTCCAGAAGTCTGGACATATATTAGAGCTAAATCGTTTCTGCGACAACAGCATGTAAAGGAAATAAATGATGTCCAGCACCGTCATCCGTGTCGTTACAGGTCCCGCTAATTATTTCTCTCATCCCGGGAGCCTTTCCCGTTTGAGTGAGTTTTATTCTGAAGAACAACTGCGCCAGGCGGTGTGGATCTACGGTGAACGTGCCCTGGAGGCTGCGAAACCCTACCTGCCTGCGGCTTTTACTTTGCCCGGGGCGAAGCATATTTTGTTTCGTGGTCACTGCAGCGAAAGCGATGTTCAGCGACTGGTTGCTGAGGCGGGGGACAGCCAGCTGGTGATTGGGATTGGCGGTGGTGCATTGCTGGATACCGTAAAAGCCGTTGCCAGAAGAGTGAAGGCTCCACTGGTCGCTATTCCCACTATCGCTGCGACCTGTGCGGCATGGACACCGCTGTCAGTCTGGTACAACGATGCCGGACAGGCTCTGGGTTATGAAATATTTAATGATGCCAATCATCTGGTGCTGGTCGAGCCTGAAATTATTCTGCATGCACCTGCTGAATATCTGCTGGCCGGTATCGGTGACACGCTGGCAAAATGGTACGAGGCGGTGGTGCTGAGTCCACAACCTGAAAACCTGCCGCTGACAGTACGACTGGGGATCAGTGCTGCGCTGAGTATTCGTGACGTGCTGCTGGAAAGCAGTGAGCAGGCGCTGGAGGACAGTGCAAATGGGCTGCTGAGTCAGAAGTTTCTCGATGTTGTCGATGCGATTATTGCCGGTGGTGGCATGGTAGGCGGTCTGGGAGAGCGTTATACCCGCGTTGCAGCCGCACATGCGATACATAATGGCTTGACGACTTTGCCCCAGACTGACCGTTTCCTGCATGGCACGAAAGTGGCTTATGGAATTCTGGTACAAAGTGCCCTGTTGGGTCAGGACGATGTCCTGCAACAGTTAACCGGTGCTTTTGCTCGCTTTAATCTGCCAACTAAACTGGCGCAACTGGATGTCGATATTCATCAGACAGAACAGCTAAATCAAGTGATTACTCGGGCGTTGCAGCCGGGTGAGTCGATTCATGCTTTACCGGTCGAACTTTCTCCTGAAGTATTATTGAAGGCCTTTGAGAAAGTTGAATCTTTACCATAACTCTTGCAGGACGGTTGCTCTATCGCGAAAGGCAATCAGATAACTGAATCAGATTGCCTGAGATTGTTAAATCCGCAAGAAACACGTTAATATCATGGTTTCTCTCTCTTTTCGCGGATGATATGGCTTCTTTAAAAGACGTAGCAACGATGGCTGGGGTTTCTTTAATGACAGTTTCGCGGGTGATTAATCATCCCGATAATGTTAAACCCGCTACCAGAGAACGGGTACAGCAGGCCATTGATACCCTGCATTATGTCCCTGATTATTCCGCGCGAAAAATTCGTAATCAGGGGGCCACGGCCTCAACGATTGCTATTCTGGCTCTCGATACCGCCACGACGCCTTTTTCAGTCGAAATGTTACTGGCGATTGAACAGACTGCCCGTGAGTCAGGGTGGAACAGCTTCCTGATTAATATTCTTTCTGTCGATGACAGTGAACGGGCCGTTAAGCAGCTATTATCTCAGCGACCAGACGGGATTATTTTTACCACTATGGGCTTACGCCACGTTACGCTGCCCAAGGCGCTTGAAGATAAACCCGTGGTGCTGGCGAACTGTGTCACTGATGATCCTACGCTGCCCTGTTATATTCCCGATGATTTTTCCGGTCAGTATGAAGCGACCCGCTATTTAATTGGCCAGGGATATCGGCGACCTCTCTGTTTCTGGCTACCGAATGACGCTCTTGCCAGCAAAGCGCGCCGTGACGGATTTGAGCAAGCCTGGCAAGAAGCGGGCCTGAATCTGGATGATGTGCAGCAGTATCATATGCTGATGGGGGATGCCCATTATACTGATCTTGCTGCTTTGCTGGAGGCGCATTGTGAGCAGGGACAGCCCGATTTTGACGTGCTGATTTGTGGTAACGACAGAATTGCCTTTGTGGGCTATCAACAGTTACTGGCAAAAGGGATAAAAATTCCGCAGCAAGTGGCAGTGCTGGGGTATGACAACCTAATTGGCGTGGGTGAGCTGTTTTTACCGCCACTGAGCACAGTGCAATTACCGCATCACGAACTGGGTCGTCAGGCGGCATTGCACGTGATTGAAGGGCGTCAGAGTCGCGGTATTAGCTATCTGCCTTGCCCGTTACTGAAGCGGGTTTCATTGTGACGTGCTAAGTTCCCAGAGCAGACCGCCGTGGCAGAGCACTCTTCCCTGATCGGCAAACAGCGTTAACTGGCGGTCGTCAGGTTGCGGATAGATACGGCTGGTCATGCAGGCTTCACCCTGATTAATAAATACTTCAACAGAGCTATGGTCGATAAACACCCGTAGTTTCAGCTCACTTGCGGTATCGATAGCAACACTGCGTTCGCTATTGAGCCCCTTATCCGCAGAGTGACGAGATAGTACCAGCCGTTTCTCGGCTGAGTCGACATACAGTTCCAGGCAACTGCCTAAGCGCAGACCATAGCGTTGCGCACTGCTGGCAGCACAATTCCAGCTCAGTTCCAGCTCAATGGTTTTGGCTTGCTGATGAAGTTGCTGTGGCTTAATATCCAGCCAGCAAGGGGTTATCGTATACTGTATGGTGCGCAGGGTTTCCAGTTCAGCAACCGGATTTTGCAATATCTCGCCCCTAATGCCCAGACTCAGTTCCCGCGGTAGGGTCAGCGAGCCCGCCCAGCCTTCCTGTTTTCCTGGCATCAACGACTCCCACATATCCATCCAGCCCATCACTATGCGACGACCATCGGCAGCAAGAAAGGATTGCGGTGCATAAAAATCATGGCCTCTGTCCATTTCGACAAAAGCTTGCTGGATGGAGAAATCACTGCCTGGCTGCCATTTACCGCGTAAATAACCGCTCTGGAACAGGTTAAGGTTTTCAAAACCTTGGGCCTTGATACCTTGTGGGGAGAACATCAGCAGACTGTCGTCGCCGAGCGGGAAAAAGTCAGGGCATTCCCACATATATCCCATTTGAGGATCGGATTGTGCCAGCACTCGATCTAACTGCCAGTCGCGTAGTGAACTCCCGCGATAAAGCAGAACCAGGCCGAGATCGTTGAGATCACGTGCGCCAATCACCATCCACCACTCACCGTCCTGCTGCCAGACCTTGGGATCACGGAAATGCATGATCCCTGGTGGTGGATTAAGGATAACACCTTGTTTTTCAAAATGGATACCGTCCTGGCTGGTTGCCAGACACTGTACCTGACGAATAGCACGGTCATTACCGCTACCGTCCAGCCAGATATGACCGGTATAGATAAGGGATAACACGCCATTATCATCGACGGCGCTGCCAGAAAAGCAGCCATCAATATCCCATTCATTACTCGGGGCCAGAGCAATCGGCTGTGCAGTCCAGTGCACCATATCCTCGCTTGTGGCATGTCCCCAGTGCATAGGCCCCCAGTTCGCATCAAACGGATGATGCTGATAGAAAGCATGGTAAAGACCATTGTGGTAAATCAGCCCGTTAGGATCGTTCATCCAGCCTGCGGGGGGTGACAGATGGAACTGTGGGTAAAAGGTATTACCCCGGGTCTTAATATTCGCTTCTAAGGCACTCTGTGCCTGGGAGAGTTGGCTTTTCATGGTCATTACCTGGTTTGTAAATTAAGGGGGGCTACGGGCTGTTTTGGTGTATCGCCATTCAGCAAGAAACTTGAAATCAGCGTAAAGAACAACACCAGACCCGCGAGGATCATGTAGGTTTCCGGGAACCCAAGCTGGTCATAACCTCGGCCTACCAGGGGTGATAACACACTGGCGCAGATGGAGGTGACAAACTGGAATCCGACTAAATAGAGTGTGGCTGACAGGCGTTGATCAAATTGCGTGGTGATATATTTAAACATCGAGATTAACAAGATAGGCAGTTCTACGGCATGCAGCAATTTCATCAGTGAAATCATGACAGGATCGACAGCCATACCTGAGCCAAAGATACGCAGCGCCATAATAAAACCACTCAGTAGCAGGCTACGTTTAGCGCCAATTTTATTGACCAGGAAAGGCGCAAGAAACAGGCCGATAGCTTCAAGAAACACCTGGAAGGAGTTCAGGAAACCAAACATTTCATTACCCTGGTTAACGTCGCTAAAGAGTGAGGCGAAATAGATAGGAAACTGCTGATCGTAAACGTTATAAACACTGACACCGCAGACAAAAACCACTAATGCCCAGAAGCGTGGGAGTTTAAGTAGGCTTAACGCATCACTCAGTGACAGAGAGCTGGTTTTGCCGTACTCCAGTTCATTTAAGGCATGGGTCTGAACATCTTTCATCCACCATAACAGGGTGATAAAAATTAGCGCTGAAACGCTGCCCATCCAGAAATTCAGTTGTGGGTTGATGTTAAATAATAATCCAGCCAGTAGCGTCGCTCCGGCCCAACCTAGCGAGCCCCACATTCTGGCTCGTCCGTACTCAAAACCGACAATACGGCTAACACGTTCGGTATAACATTCTAAAGCACCGATACCGGCAAAGAAGGTTGCGCCAACATAGAGTCCGATGCTGATTGCTCCCGGTACAATATGGAAGCGAAGCAGGGGCGTACAGACGAAAATAAAATAGGGGCCACTGATTAACAGCAGAAAACCAATCACTCGTAGCAGTGTTTTTTTCAGTCCCAGCTTATCCTGAATAAAACCGTATAACGGCTGCATACACAGGGCGGTTAAGGCAATAATAGAAAATATCAGGCCGGTTTCAGCGCCAGTCAGCCCTATCTTTTGATGCAACCAGAGCGAAATTAACGAAAAGACTGAAGACCAAGTCCAGAAGAAGGTAAACAGAAGCCCACTTAGAACTAAATAATGATGTTGTTTGCGTATTGTCAGAGCCATTGCTGCTATCCCCTGAAGATTTATTGGCTCAATTGTTAACGTTAACTTTGTTAGTGAAAAGCAAAAACAGGTTGAAATGTGACTCATGTCACCATTGTTATCGTTAACATTTACTTTTTGTGATCCTGGACAAAATAAACGATCGTTGCTGAGTGACAGGATATTGTCGGCGACCGAAGATAAATACCCGATATCTGGACAGGATACCGGGTCAGTAGAGTTAAGGAGAGTTAACGGCGATGAGCGAGACGACGCACCAGGCGGTCTCCGGTACTTTGTACCAGTTGAACCATAGCGACCAGGATAACCACAGTGCCTATCATCACTTGATCATTGAAGCGCTGATAACCATAGCGGATAGCTAAATCACCTAAGCCACCCCCACCGATAACCCCTGCCATAGAAGAGAAACCAATCAGCATCACCACGGTTAATGTTATCCCCGCCAGCAGAGCAGGTAGAGCCTCTGGTAATAGCACTTTACTGATAACGTGCCAGGCATTACCGCCCATCGAGAGAATCGCCTCGATACGCCCTTTATCAACTTCATCCAGCGCACTTTCCACGATACGAGCAAAGAAGGGGAAAGCGCCGATGGTAATCGGGACGACAGCGGCTGTGCTGCCGAGTGTGGTACCGACAATAATGCGGGTAAAAGGGATTAGCGCTATCAGTAACACAATAAAGGGTAATGAACGGCCAACATTAATAATACTCCCGAGTAACTGATTTAAACGTGGGGCAGGTAGAACGCCCTCACGTCGGGTAATAAACAGTAATACTCCCAGCGGTAAGCCGATTAACAGAGTAAATAATGCGGCCAGCGCCACCATATAAAGTGTATCTAGTGTACCGTCGAGTAATAACGGCCATAAGTCTTCCCAGCTCAGGCTACGCATAGCACCCTCTCTTCAACACCATGACGACGTAAAAAGGCTTTTTCGGCTTCACTGTTATGAAGTAAAGCGCCACGTAAACGAGAGAAGGGATCAATCAGCCTTTCAGACAAGGGGCCGCTCTCAATCAGGCGACCTTTTTCCAGTAATGCCGCGTGGTCACAAATTGTTTTCACCACCTCTAACTGATGAGTGATAAGGACAATCGTCAGGCCGAGTTGGCGGTTAATTTCCGCCAGCAATCCCAGTACCGAAGCTGTCGTTTCCGGATCAAGTGCGCTGGTGGCTTCATCACACAGCAAAATATCGGGATGTGCAGCTAAAGCACGGGCAATACCGACTCGCTGTTTTTGTCCGCCAGAGAGCTGGGAAGGGAAGGCTTTCGCTTTATCGCTAAGTCCGACCAAATCCAGCAACTCCAGCACACGTAATTTTCGCTTATCTTTTGAGACACCCGCTATTTCTAAGGGAACAGCAATATTGTCTTCAACGTTACGCGCATGAATAAGATTGAAATGCTGGAATACCATCCCGGTGCGCTGGCGGTGTAATCGCAAGTCACGTTGTGAATAGGTGGTGATATCCTGGCCATTCATAATGATGCGGCCCTGAGTGGGCCGCTCCAGTAAATTGAGACAGCGGATCAGTGTACTTTTTCCTGCGCCACTGCGACCAAGAATTCCATAGACAGCGCCTTTTGGCACCACCAGATTTATGTCATCAAGCGCCGGTTGGCCTTCTCCAGCATACACTTTGCTCAGCCGCTCAAGAGTAATCATGGTTTATGAGCAACCGGAATGACGGAGTTGTTATATTGCTTATTAATAAACTCAGCGGTCGCTTTTGATTCTAAATCTTTGGCTAGCGCTTTAATGCGCGGATCGTTAGCCAGTTCCGGTGTCGTCACCAGTAGGTTGGCATAAGGGTTATTCACGGCACTTTCCAGCGCCAGGGCATCTTTTGCTGGCACTAAACCGGCTTCAAGGGCGTAGTTACCATTGATAATACCCAGGTCAACATCGTCGAGAGAACGCGGGATCTGCGGGGACTCAACTTCAATAATTTTCAGATTCTTTGGGTTACCGACAATATCTTTCGGGGTGGCGAGCTTCAAAGAAGCATCTTTAAATTCAGGTTTCAGGGTAATCAGCCCATTGTCCTGTAGCAGATACAGCCCACGGCTCAGGTTAGTCACGTTGTTAGGGATGGCGACTGTAGCCCCATTTGGAACATCTTTGAGTGATTTATATTTTCTTGAATAAACACCGAAGGGTTCAATATGTACGGTAGCTGCGACCACAAACTTCTTACCGAGCGCTTTTTCCTGATCCAGCAAATAAGGTAAATGCTGGAAATAGTTAGCGTCAACGTCACCATTAGCTAAGAGCTCATTGGCGTTAATACCATTACTCAGTTCAATGACTTTGAGTTTATTGGCCGGATCTTCTTTCTGCACAAAGGCGAGGATCTCCGAATGAGGCACCGGATCTGCGGCGATGCGTAGTGCATCTGCAGCCTGAGCGGCAAAAGCAAAGGACAGTGACAGAGCGATACTGGCTAACTTAAATGACGTTCTTTTCATCGAGATATTCCTATGCTTAAGCAACAGTTTCTGAGGTTTTTTTAACCGTTTCAGGGTAGTAACGTTCCGCCACGTCTGGGTGTGAGCGCAGGCGGCCTTTCAGATAGTTCCAGCCAACATCACGCAACAGCGGATTATGGGGATCGCTTTCCGGTCCTTGTGCTTCACGAGAGAGTGCTTCGGGTAGTTCATAAACCGGCACGACGGCATCCAGTTGTGCGCCAAGGAAGAACGCGATAGACAGACGTTCTTGATTCGCCGGAGGCGAGAGCACGCGATGTACCGTGGCACGCAGATAACCATTGGTGGCCAGTTCTAATAATTCGCCAATATTGACGACAAAGCTTCCGGGTAGAGGGCTGGCATCAATCCAGTTATCTGGAGAAACTTCAACTTGCAGACCCTTTTGGTCATCCTGGAGTAAGAAACTCAGGAATCCAGAATCTTTATGGGCACCCACGCCCTGGTTGCTTTGCGTGTCTTGCTGGCCTGGATAGCGGATCAGCTTAATGTGCTCGTTGGGTTCGCTACCGTAGAGATTTTTAAAAGCGTCCTCTGGTAAGCTCAGTGCTGTGGCAAATGTTTTTAGCAGAGTCAGTGCCACTTCAGTCATTTCACTTTGCCATTGCAAAACCGTGCTTTTTAACTCAGGTAATGCTTCTGGCCATAAGTTTGGTCCCTGCAGTCTGCGCCATGCCGGCGTATTTTCATCCAGCGACAGTGCAGGGCGTTCAGCGCCGACATCAAATTGTTCACGCCAGTCAGGTTTACCCCGCGTTAGCTCACTCGCTGCACGGTTATAACCACGAAAATGGGGAGAATGGATCATGCTGACATTTTGTTTTTGGTCGTCAGGAAGCGCGAAGAATAGACGAGATTGCTGCTGAACCGCTCGTTGCAGTTCTCTGCTAATACCATGATTGATGAGATAGAAGAATCCGATTTCACGTGCGGCATAGCGTAGCTGGCTCAGAAACGCTGCGCGGTCAGTGGGGGTACCTTTTAACTGAGAGAGGTCAAGTATCGGCAGTGCCAGGTCTGGATTGTTGCTCATGATGTACTCCAAAAATCAATAAATTAGTCGAATTAGCACGGTGATATTCGGTACAACAGCGGCACTGTTTCATGGCTAGATCCTGCTAAGTTATGTTCAGGTTGCGATGAACATAACTTATCTGTAAGCGTATGAGTTCGCCCAATATTGTTATCTTCTAAGCTATTCCGTTAGGGGGTTCTAAGCTTTTGCATAAATAAGAAAAGAAAGCGGGGAGGGGCTTGTCATCAATATGAAGGGGGAGAGCTGATAGCAGAATATTTCCAGGATGCTTGCTTTTCGAATCAAGCCACTTTAAAGTGATGTTACTTTATAACATAACAAAAGAGGCCGTTATGCAGCATGGCATCCATCCTGACTATCGAACTGTTGTCTTTCATGACACCAGCGTTAATGAATATTTCAAAATTGGTTCGACGATTAAAACAGAAAGAACGATTGAACTTGAAGGGGTGAGTTATCCGTATGTGACGATTGAAATTTCGTCTGAGTCACATCCGTATTACACAGGTAAACAGAAGGTTTATGTTAACGAAGGCGGGCCGGCACGATTCCAGCAGCGCTTTGGTCATTTTTTTGCTGGGAAAAAGGATTAAATCATGAAGGTATTAAATTCGTTGCGCAGTGCGAAAAATCGCCACCCCGACTGCCAGTTAGTCAGACGTAAGGGGCGACTCTATGTGATTTGTAAATCCAACCCACGCTTTAAAGCTGTTCAGGGTAGGAAAAAACGTCGTTGATGATTAACGACTGGCAACGGATTGCTGTCGAGTTAATGAATACACATCATAAAATGACAGTTCCCCTTTCCGGTCCAGCATGGTGTTCAGTAAGGACTTCTGTTCATCATCGACCTGAGGGGAATGCAAAATATCGTTAATCAATGTGGCCGGCACATTGCGCGTGTTATACCACTCACCGTTGTAGCAGACCCGAAAATCAAGGACATCAATATCGCTGTAGCGATAGCGCGGGTTCACATCAAAAAAGAAAAATACATTCAACAGGGCAAACAGAACAATCAGTATCCAGGCTTCACCCGCCAGGGTCTCTGATGCCATCATTACCCATAATGTGGCAAACAGCCCGACATACATACCGATAAACAGGCCCGGATGCTTACGAATAAAACTGATACTAAAGCGTGGTCTGTTATCACGCTTCTCAGTGACATTTAGTTTTTCAATGGTGTTGGTCAGCAGGCGTTGGATTTCATTCATGGTAAGCCTTTTAATGTTCAGAGCTGTTCGAGTTAGACATAGGACAACACTATTTTAAGAAGCTCATGTCAGGCAAGAAAGTAACAGAAAGAGGAAAAAAAACCATAACAGTTGGTGCATCCACCTGCTAAGACGCTTTTATCATTAATCCTGGGTAAGGGTAATCACCTGATGCCATTCTGCTTTTTCGTAGCCCAGACCTGGGACTGGCGTATCAAGTGAATAGCATTTTCACAGGTTTTATTAACTAAAAACAAATACTTAGCCTTTTTAGACGTTGAAATCTAAAAGCAGGATAGTGTTACAGGAAAAGGTGATGCTACCTATTCATTCAAATCTATGAATAAATTAGCGAATGAATTTCCATACTGAAGCTGGGATTTTATCGTAAAGCTTATTCATCGTTAGCTCAGCCAGACGATGGTCTGCAGCCGAATAGAACACGGCTAGTTCATTATCCGATAATTCGTATTTATTTTTTTCAATCACACGCTCAAGCGTATCAATTGTCTGGCACCGCCGCAAGCGCATCAAATAATCAACTTTAGTTAAAGGTTTATCTGTCATAAATTAGCCTTAAGTATTTTTAATATTTTTTTCTAACGAAATGTTCACAGAATTATCATGATCCTCATTAATGAGGCTTTGGAACAGACGATGCTCCGAACCTTGCCACTTTTGGAGATCCTGCCCACTTATACTGTAGTTACTGAACAGCATAAAACTATCATCAAGGTATTCATCAACGAGTTCAATAAGCTTACTGTCATCAATGTACTTAATTTTATAATTAAGTGCGAATGCAGCGATGTGCTCAATCAATTCATTTAATTGCAAGTGAGTCACAGATGTCGGGTCATTAACCCAGCCGTGATTACTGCTATCGAGACTGAGCAAGCAGTCTCGCTGCAAGCACTCGCACAGGAACTTCAATTGTGCAATATCATGTCTTTTTGGTGAATACTCATCCATATAACAGCCCCTTTATCGACAACAACAATTAACGTAATCCGTTGGAGTGGACAAAACCTAAAACAGGTGGAGAACTGTGGCTGTGATTATTACATGCAGGTTCATTATAAAGCAATAACGATAAGATTTCATGGTGTGAGAAAACAAAAGAAAGATTTATAGCTGACAGGCTCCGGGTAAGTACATTAATTAACTCTTTGATATTAACGTTAACGTAAGCTTACAAATAATTATTAAAGATGATTGACTAGGCATTTACAGGCTAAAAGGCAGTTATTTTTTTTGGTTGTTTTTTGCTCGGTTTGTTAATTATTGGTACAGCGATACGTGATTAAGAATATTCCTAACATCAGCGGAGTAATAACAGAAACCGATCGTGGAGTGTACAGTTTTGATTACAAATCAGATTGCTTACCAGATATTATCAAGACTAATGGTTGAGTTTGCGTGGATTAAAAATATTAATAATTTGTGATGTAACAGACTTATTATTGCAAAATAGAAGAGAGAAATAAAGAGCTGAAACGTTCATTCACATTAAAACAGTCAGTGGTTTATTTATTATTGAATTAAATTCAATAATATAAAACGCTAATATAATCCTATTTTCCCCGCTTAATCAAAAACTTAAGGCCGTGGGGTTTCCACGGCCTTAAGGTCAGTTAGTTTTTATGTTCAACCGGATGCGCGTGTTCAATATCTTCGCTTTTACGGCTAAAGCGACGACGAATGACCACAAAGAATACCGGTACAAAGAAGATGGCGAGGACAGTTGCAGTAATCATCCCACCCAGCACACCTGTACCTACAGCATTCTGTGCACCACTACCAGCACCGCTGCTGATAACCAGCGGCATGATACCGAGCATAAATGCCAGTGACGTCATCAGAATCGGACGCAGACGCATACGAACCGCATCAAGCGTTGCTTCGACCAGGCCTTTCCCTTCTTTCTCCATTAAGTCTTTGGCGAATTCTACGATAAGTATCGCATTCTTCGCCGACAAGCCAATGGTTGTGAGGAGGCCCACCTGGAAGTAAACGTCATTGGTCAGGCCGCGCAGCATGGTTGCTGCCAGGGCACCAAAGACCCCGAGCGGAACCACCAGCATAACGGAGAACGGTATCGACCAGCTTTCGTACAAGGCTGCCAGACACAAGAAGACGACAATCAGTGAGATAGCATACAGAGCCGGTGCCTGGTTACCCGACAGCCGTTCCTGATAAGACATCCCCGTCCAGTCGTAACCAATTCCTGTTGGCAACTTGGAGGCTAGCTCTTCCATCATCAGCATGGCTTCACCGGTACTCTTACCTGGTGCTGCCTGGCCGAGAATTTCCATTGCTGGAAGACCGTTATAACGCTCCAGACGCGGTGAACCATACTCCCAGCGTGAAGTGGTGAATTCTGAGAATGGAACCATCTGGCCTGAAGAGCTACGTACGTACCATTTACCGATATCTGACGGCAGCATACGATAAGGTGCATCAGCCATGACATAAACACGTTTCACACGACCACGGTCGATGAAGTCATTGACATAACTTCCGCCCCAGGCCGAACTGAGTGTAGTGTTAATGTCACTGATAGACACGCCTAATGCTTGTGCTTTTTCCTGATCCACGTCAATTTTGAACTGAGGTGTATCTTCCAGACCATTCGGACGCACACCGACTAATAAGTCAGGATGCTGAGCCGTCATACCAAGCAGCTGGTTACGCGCTTGTGTCAGTTGCTCATGACCGAGGTTTGCCTGGTCGATTAACTCAAAGTCAAAACCGGTTGCGGTTCCCAGCTCAACAATTGCAGGTAAGTTAAAGGCAAAGACCATTGCCTGGCGAATTTGCGAGAAAGCAATATTCGCGCGTTGGGCAATTGCCGGAACTTTATTTTCCTCGCCTTTACGTTCATTCCAGTTTTTCAGTGAGATAAATGCCAGACCGACGTTTTGTCCGCGACCGGAGAAACCGAAGCCGTTAACGGTAAATACGGAGTTAACGTTGTCTTTTTCTTTGGTCAGATAGTAGTCGTTGACTTCATCAAGTACTTTCTGGGTCTGTTGCTGAGTTGCACCCGCAGGAAGCTGTGCCATTGACAACAGTACGCCCTGATCTTCATCAGGTAAGAAGGAGCTTGGTAAGCGGACAAACATCAGCGCCATGCCGGCAACCAACACCACATACAACACTAAATAACGACCCGTGCTGCGCAGAATTCTGGCAACGCTGTCAGTATAGTGATGAGTGCTCTTCTCGAACATTCTGTTGAACCAGCCGAAGAAGCCTTTCTTGTGTTCGTGACCAGGCTGAAGAGGTTTCAGCATAGTTGCACACAGTGCTGGGGTCAGGATCATGGCCACCAGAACAGAAAGGATCATCGCCGAAACGATAGTTATCGAGAACTGGCGATAGATAGCACCGGTTGAACCACCAAAGAATGCCATCGGTATAAATACCGCTGACAGAACAAGGGCGATACCGACCAGCGCTCCTTGGATCTGCCCCATCGATTTACGAGTGGCTTCTTTCGGCGACAGGCCGTCCTCAACCATCACACGCTCGACGTTCTCGACCACGACGATGGCATCATCCACCAGCAAGCCTATCGCGAGCACCAACCCGAACATCGTGAGGGTGTTTATCGAATAGCCAAACACGGCAAGAATGGCGAAAGTACCCAGGATAACAACCGGAACGGCAATGGTTGGAATCAATGTTGCCCGGAAATTCTGCAAGAACAGATACATTACCAGGAATACCAGTAAAATCGCTTCTAGCAGTGTTTTTACCACTTCATTAATAGATATCTTAATGAACGGCGTGGTGTCATACGGGTAAACGACCTCTAGCCCGGCAGGGAAGAAGGGTTTAAGTTTCTCAACTGTATCACGGACAGCCTGAGCGGTTTCCAGTGCGTTTGCACCGGTTGCCAGTTTGATGCCCAGTCCTGATGCCGGATTACCGTTGTAGCGGGCAATAACGTCGTAACCTTCAGCACCCAGCTCAACTTTTGCTACATCACGTAACAATACACGAGAACCATCAGCATTGACCTTCAGCAGAATTTTGCTGAACTCATCGACAGATGTCAGACGTGTCTGAGCGATAATTGAGGCGTTTAACTCCTGACCTTTAACCGGTGGTGTTCCGCCTAGCTGGCCTGCTGCGACCTGGGCGTTCTGCGCTTTAAGCGCAGCAACAACATCAATTGGCGTCAGATTGTAGTTGTTTAGCGCATTCGGATTCAGCCAGATACGCATCGCGTACTGAGAACCGAACAGCTGCACGTCACCCACCCCACTGGTACGGCTAATAGGATCTTTAACCGTTGCACTAAGGTAGTCAGAAATATCTTCTTGAAGCATCGAGCCATCGGTATTGATCATACCGAGAACCATCAGGAAGCTACTGGATGACTTTTCTACGCTAACACCCTGCTGCTGAACTTCCTGAGGAAGTAGCGGCATAGCGAGTTGTAGTTTGTTCTGTACCTGAACTTGCGCGATATCAGCATCGGTATCAGCGTCAAAAGTTAAAGTTATTTGCACTGTACCGGAAGAGTCACTGGCCGAAGACATATAGAGCAGGCCATCAAGGCCGTTCATATTCTGTTCTATGACCTGTGTGACAGAATCCTGTACTGTTTTTGCATCCGCACCTGGATAGCTAGCCGCGATAGTTACAGCGGGCGGCGCAATCGTTGGATATTGCGCGATGGGTAGCTTTAAAATTGCAAGCAACCCCGCCAGCATAACAATAATGGCGATAACCCAGGCGAAAATAGGGCGATCGATAAAAAACTTAGCCATGTCTTAACGGCTCCTGTTTGAGTTAAGACTTCTACTATTCAGACTTCGCACCGGTAGCGGACGGCTGTTTAGCTTCATTACTCTCAGTAACTTCTTGTGCATTAACTTGAATACCCGGTTTTATTTTTTGCAGACCACTGATAATGACACGATCGCCATCCTGTAATCCTTCAGTCACTAACCATTTGTTGCCAATAGCGGCACCGGTTGTCAGCTCACGTACTGCAACTTTGTTATCTTTGTCGACAATCATTGCTGATGCTTGACCACGAGGTGTACGAGTCACACCCTGTTGTGGCACCAGAATCGCGGTTGGATTAATACCCTCTTCAAGCTCAGCACGAACAAACATGCCTGGCAGTAAGGATTTATCCGGGTTCGGGAACACTGCGCGCATAGTGATAGAGCCGGTAGAAGGATCGACTGTCACTTCAGAAAACTCCAGCGTCCCTTCTTGCTGATAGGTCATTCCATCGTTAGTCACCAGCTTAACTTTAGCCTGACCGTTTTCCTGCTTCAGCTTACCGTCAGCTAGCTCTTGCTTTAAACGCAAAAACTCACCGCTGGACTGCGTAACATCAACATAAATGGGGTCAAGTTGCTGAACAGTCACTAACGCATTAGTCTGACCACTGGTTACCAGAGCACCTTCAGTCACGGTGGACATACCGGTACGACCACTGATAGGAGAGGTCATTTTGGTGTAGGCCAGATTAATACGGGCGCTTTCAAGAGCGGCTTTAGCTGCCACGACAGCGGCGTTAGCTTGCTGAGAAGTGGCGACAGCCTGATCGTAATCTTGCTGACTAATGTATTTCGTTCCGATCAGCTTCTGATAGCGTTTAACGGTGAGTTGAGCAATATTTGCGCTGGCTTGTGCTTGAGCGAGTTGACCATTCGCACTATTGTAAGCAGCCTGATAGGGAGCAGGATCGATTTGGTAAAGTGATACACCAGCCTGAACATCGCTACCTTCAGTGAAGTTACGTTTGAGAATGATCCCGCTTACCTGTGGACGAACTTCTGCAATACGATAGGCGCTAGTGCGTCCCGGAAGTTCATTGGTGATTTGCAAAGGTTCGCTTTTCAAAGTCACGACACCCACTTCAGGGGTGGGCGGCGGCGCACTTTGTTGGCTTTCTTTTTCGTTACATCCTGTAAGCGCTAAGCTGCCTGAAAGCATCAGAACGGCCGCCAGAGGCGTAAACCCTCTGTTTTTGTTCATATGTAAACCTCAAGTGTCCGAATTCAACGTTAATTCAATGGAGCAAATGTCCACAATCCCACTAC